>Ga0335076_10004360_pt1 | contig 14312 bp, 8 predicted proteins | sample Lox_Sample_25_FD_206717 | JGI IMG/M metagenome (GOLD analysis project Ga0335076, IMG submission 206717) | Soil microbial communities from Loxahatchee National Wildlife Refuge, Florida, United States - Lox_Sample_2.5 | ecosystem: Environmental > Terrestrial > Soil > Wetlands | place: USA: Florida... | reverse complement strand
CCCAAGATTTCGAGTACCTACCCGATCGATGAGGTACTGATCGCCGTGCCGTCAGCGTCTTCCAAACAGATGCAGCGTTTCGTGGAATACTGCGAACAAGCGCGCGTCAAATTCCGTACAGTCCCGGCTTTGTGGGATGTAATCGCACAGACAGCTAACCTCAGCGATTTCCGCGAGGTCAATGTTGATGACCTCTTGGGCAGGGACCCCGTGGCAGTCGATCTGGAATCGGTACGAAGCGCGCTCGCTCAACGCACCGTAATGGTCACCGGAGCCGCTGGGTCGATCGGTTCGGAGCTCTGCCGACAAATCCTGGATCACGGGCCCAACCTTTTGGTATGTATCGACCACAATGAAACCGGAATGTTCTATCTGGATCGCGAGCTCTCACGATACGGCTCCCGATCCGCCGTTCGGCGGCATGTTGCCGATATCGGAAATCGCAGGCGAATGGAGCGGATTTTGGAGGAGGACGAACCAGACATCATCTTCCATGCCGCCGCATATAAACATGTGCCCTTGATGGAAGAAAATGAAGCTGCCGCCGTGCAAAATAACGTTTTCGGGCTAATGAACTTTCTTGAGACGGCGACCGAACATAACTGCCAGGAGTTTGTGTTCGTGTCGAGTGACAAAGCCGTCAACCCGTCGAGCGTAATGGGGGCAACGAAGCGTATTGGCGAACTCATCATCGCGCATCGGCCCACAAATGGCATGCGTTGCATGTCTGTTCGCTTTGGAAATGTCTTGGGGTCGAATGGCAGCATCGTTCCCGTGCTCCGGCAGCAATTGCGCAATCATGAGCCGCTCACGGTCACACATCCTGAGATCAAGCGCTTCTTCATGACGATGCGCGAAGCAGTTTCATTAGTTTTGCAGGCTTCGGTAATTGGCGATAAGGGGGATACGTTCGTCCTCGACATGGGGCAACCCATGCTTGTTCTGGACCTGGTGAGGACTTTGATCAAGCTCTCGGGCAGAAGTGAACAGCAGGTCGATGTACGATTCACGGGCTTGCGGCAAGGCGAGAAGTTAGTGGAAGAACTCTTCTACCCAAATGAAGATGTCACAGATACCCTCTTCCCGAAGATCAAGAGAGCACGTGGACCACTTCTCGATTGGAATCCTCTTCTGAGAAAGCTGGAGGAACTCGAAGCAACACTGCTTCTGAACGCGCCAGAACTCGTACGGGCCAAACTCGAAGAGATCCTTCCCGAATATTCCTGCCCACTCGAGAACGAGCCGGAAACGCACCACGGGAACGAAACCTGGACGACGAACGCTCGGAGTAACGTGGCTTAACCGCTTCAGCGCAAGCCCGAGGTTGGACCAACTACAGGGAGGGTCACCGCTTGTTGAAATCCGCGATGCCAATGCGAATGATCGCAGGCGTTCCCACCGTTCCGCACCCGCCGCACCGAACCACTGTCTTCGCATCGGATACGGCTTCGGCCCACGCCCCATAGATACGGCCTCCGTAGGCCGTGAGCCAGGAGTAGTCGCCGAGGAACGTGTTGTGGCCAACGAACGGTTTCGTCGTCCACGCGTAATTGGTGAAAGTTTTTCCCTCGTCCGTCGACCGTGCCAAAGTCACCCAGGTCTTCAGATTATCGGGATCGGCGCGCCGGTCATAAAACTCCACGTAAACGTTCCCGTTCGTCGGATCGACCGCCATCCACTGATAGAACTGATCGGCCCCGTTGTGTATGGGATCGTTGTTCACCCGAAGCGGCGCTGACCAATGCTCTCCTTTATCTGTCGAGCGAGAGAGAAACACATCGACGTCGCCGTTCCGGCAGTCGCTCCAGGTTACGTAGAGCGTTCCGGTTCGCTCGTCGATTGCGATCTCAGGCAGGCCCATCACGCGCTGAATTCCCGGGAATGAAGCTGCACCGCCAAAGTAGGGTGGCCCGACCTGAAAAATCGGTCGCGACGGGTCAAATGTCTTCCCGCCATCGTGCGACACCGCCATGACGGTGTCGAGCATATCGTTCCATACCACGTACTGCGTCCCATCCGGACCGACGGTGCCGATGATGCCGAGAATCGCGCCTGTATCGTCGCGCGGGAAACCGGCATGCGTGCTGATGCGCCACGGTTTGTCCCAGGTCTTACCGTGGTCCGCTGAGCGCGTGAAAAGTACGATGGATTTGTCGATCTGCCAGTCAATCCACGCCAGGTAGAGATTTCCGCGGTAGGGACTTTGAGGCTCGTTATCGGCCCAGATTCGAGCCATGTCCTCTTGCTGAGGCGCGGCCTTTCCATTCGGCCATACCAACACCGGGGTTGCGTCGGCGTCCCACGTTTTTCCGCCGTCCGGGGAATGTCGCACCCAAATTCCGTTGCCGCGTGCGCTGTGTCCCCAGTAACCCGGGCTGCCCAGTTTCTCGATCAGTTGGTAAGAAAGAAAAACATTGCCGCGATCATCGAAGGTGATGCTCTTGTTTCCGCCCATCTGGCTCTTGCCAGCTGGGTTCACCAGGGTCCAGCTGCGTCCCGCATCTGTTGAATAAGCCGCTTTGCCGCCAACCGTGCCACCATAAGCCATCACAACCTGATTCGGGTTGTACCGGTTGACGGCGATGATTTCTTCGTCTCCCGTCTGGCCTGGCGGTGAAATCGTTATGACCTTTGCGCCCGGCGCCAGCTCGAGTGCCGTCTGGGCCAATGCGGATGCTGCGGTGAGCAGGATGGTCGGAAGAACCAACGCTTGACCGAGCCAGGTGTAATGCAGCGTCGGAAACAACGAGCGAATTGCCGACAGAAGTCTTGTGGTGGTCATCGGCGTCAAACAATTCCTCCCGATGGAGAATCAAAAAACAAAACTTAACAAGAGTCGAACTCATGCGGCTCGACCAGAGTTACGGCGTGGAAGGCTTCACCACGGTAATCGTCACTGACGATGGATATTTCGCCGAGTGGTGGACGGCATTGTGTGCGGTGACGCCGTCCGATTCGTCGTAGTTGTGGCCTCCGGTGTTCAGGTTTCGCTCGAATCGGGGAAAACTGCTGCTGCTCACTTCGATACGGAGGCGATGCCCAGGAAGAAAATAGTTGCTCGTCACCAAGGGCTGAAACGACATCTTGTACACCTGGCCGCGCTCCATCATGACGATGGGCTTATCGTACCCGTCGCGATAGCGCATTCTTTGGATTGATTCGTCGAGATTGTAGGCGGTGCCGTCGGGATAGACGTCCATCACCTTGATCGTGAAATCGGTATCCTTCACATCTGATGATACGTAGAGTGTTGGTGATACCGGGCCGCTGACCTGCATGCCGTCTGCAAAAGGCTCTGTCGTGTAAACCAACACGTCGGCGCGTTCTTCGATCTTGCGCTGATCGAAAGAGCCCCCGAGCCCTGCCGGATCGCTACCAACCCGATAACCTCCTAGCGTGGGAACTGGATTCAGTGGGTCGTAGGTGAAGGAATCTGGCTTGTCGACCGCACCAGGCTTCGCGGTCAGTGCGCCGTCACCATGAAGGGTATTGGCCGCGCCGCCGCTGGAAAGATAAAAGGTCATCGGCTGTGCGCCTTCCGGCGGCCATGTATCTGACGTATTCCATTTGTTGTTGCCCATCGTGTAGTAGCGGACTTTGGGCTGTCCATCCATCGCATCGCTCTTGCCCTTCAGCGCCAGGTCGAAGAAGGAATACATGATGTCCTGGTAAGGAAGACGGGCATCACCCATGTGGCGCTCACCCACGACCGTATCTTCGGTGGCCCGAGTAAATGCGCAGTGGCCGACTGGCGCGATGATCAGCCATTGCTGGTTCGCAGCGGCGCCCTTTGCCGTCTTCCGAACCAGGTTGTACAACTCAAGGTTGGGCGCGAGCGCAATATCGTAGAGCGAGGTGTACCAGAGTCCTGGCACGTTGATGCGCTTGTCATCCTGGTAAAGAGCGCCCTTGTACCACGCGGGATCATTCGGAGTTCGTTGAATCATTCTTCCGCCGCCTGGAACTGGCATGGCGTCGGCAAACACACCGTGCGGACCATTCACTTTCTTGAGAATGTCCTGCAAGGGAAGGATCCAATACGCCTTCGACCAGTCCACCGGCGGGAAATGTGCGGCCAGATCCCACGACTTTGAGAGAAGGATCAAGTCCTCCTGTGAAGTGTTGGCAGGAAACATCGGGTGCTGCGGTTTCTGATTTTCGTAAAACCAGGTCAGGTTGTACATCATGAACACGCCGCCGCGATACCAATTGCCCTGTTCGTAATAGGGGCCAATGCGGCCTACGCCGCAGCCAAACCCCTGAGCATTGAATGCCGCGTAGCCCGGATTGTTCAATGCCACTACACCGAGTTGCCACTCGGCCGTTGACGAGCAACCCGTGGTGCCGACCTTGCCATTCGACCACGGTTGCTTGACCATCCAATTGACCTCGTCATCGCCATCGGAGAGAGGTCCTCCCAGCACATCCCACTCGCCTTCGGCAAAAAACTCCCCGCGCTCCTGCATCTCGATGAAGACATAACCGTGCTTGACCGCGGTCAGGGCATTCGTCATGTCCCGCGGCACAGCATTCGCGATGTCCCAGTAGTTGAAGTTGTACGGCGTGCGAACCCAAATTGTCGGATACTTTTGCGAAGTATCCTTTGGCCGATAGATGTCGGCCGGGATGTGGATTCCATCGCGCATGGGGATCATTACCTTGCGATCGATGATGGCGATCGATTCGAGTTCCTTCTCGGTGGCCCAGCGCGTTTGCTTTGCGGCATCCGTGAGCGGCTGAGGGCCAACCTGCGCCGCTGCGGGAGAAGCCGTTAGGATTCCGATGGTGGCGGCAAATAACAGAATGCAGGCAAGTCGTCGGATGGCGCCCTCCTTGCTGGATGGGAGGTTTTATATTGTATACATTCTTCGCTGTCAATAAGATTTCATCAAGGCTTCAAAAGGAAGAGCAATGCGTTTCTCTAACATGATTACCGCGGTGGACCTGCATGCATGCGGTGAACCGGGAAGAGTGATCACCGGGGGCGTGCTCGATGTGCCGGGCCGCACGATGTTCGAAAAGAAGACGTACCTGGAGCGACACGCCGACGGACTGCGCAAGCGAATGCTCCGCGAGCCCCGCGGATATCCCGCGGCCAACTGCAATCTCCTGTTGCCACCAACCGATCCGCGGGCGCAGGCGGGTTTCATCATCATGGAACAGGTGGAATATCCGCCAATGTCGGGCACGAACACGATCTGTGTCGTCACGACATTAATTGAAACCGGCATGGTGGCTGCGGTTGAGCCGGTTACGAATCTAACGTTAGAAACACCGGCCGGCCTGGTGCAGGTAGAAGCGGAAGTACAAAACGGCAAAGTGAAACGCGTCACCTTCGAGAATGTTCCAGCCTTCGCTACGCACCTCGACGCGAAGATCGAAGTTCCGCAACTTGGAACGGTGACGGTCGACGTCGCGTACGGCGGCATGTTTTACGTCATCGCCGAAGCAGAGCCTCTCGGCTTGCGGCTCGTGCCCGACGAAGGAAGGGACATTGTCCGCGTGGGCGAGATGATCAAGGCCGCCGCCCGAGAACAGTTGCCAGTTGCGCACCCGGAAAACCCTGAGATTCAAGGCATCACGATCGCGGAACTTACTGGTCCGCCCAAAAATCCGGATGCAGTCGCCAAGAATGCTGTGATCGTTTCAACCGGACAACTTGACTGGAACAAACCAGCAACCTGGACCGGTGCGCTAGACCGCTCACCGTGCGGGACAGGAACATGTGCGCGCATGGCGGCGCTTTATGCCAAGGGCAAACTCAGACTGAACCAGCCGTTCCCGCATGAAGGGATTCTCGGGACAACCTTTACCGGTTGCTTGATGCGCGAAACGCCATTGGGCAAGTTTCGCGCCGTTGTTCCGAGACTGAGCGGCACTGCCTGGATTACAGGGTTCGCTCAATATGTAGTCGATCCCGAAGACCCGTTCCCGGAAGGGTTTACTGTCGGCGACATTTGGGGTACGGCAATCGATCGGCCGCTCATTTGAGCTTTCTCCAGCGACACGTTTCCATTTGCATGGGCTGGTGTCATATTGTATACAATATCCCACCATTGAGTTCCCAAGAGGCCCTATGCCCAGACGATTTGTCAGCTTTTTGCAGCTGGTCGTAATTGTGCACCTTGTCGTTGTCATTGCTGTTCCGGTGCGCTCCGCCGAGACTGAGCCGTATCACCAGACCGACTTTCCGGCGGAGGAATTCCAAAGCCGTTGGGCCACAGTCTTCGACAAAATTGGCAATCAGGCAGTCGCGGTTTTGCAGGGTGTGCCCCAGACCAACGGTTTTATTTTCCCGCGGCAGTCGAACGACTTCTATTACCTGAGCGGAATTGAAACTCCGGGGTCGTACCTGGTTCTCGACGGCCGCACTCGGAAAGCCAGCTTGTACTTGCCGCCACGCAACCTGCGGACGGAATCTGCCGAGGGCAAAGTTCTCTCCGCCGAAGATGTCGAGTTGGCGAAAAGAATCACTGGCGGTGACGAGGTTTTAAGTGTGGACGCCATGCGTGGCGATTGGTTGCGCACCTCCGGCAACGCTCCCCAAATTATCTATACTCCGTTTGCCCCCGCCGAAGGGACCGAGCAGAGCCGCTATGAACTGATGGCGTCGAACGCCGCCATTGCCGCCGACTACTGGGATGCCCGCATTTCCCGCGAAGCGAATTTCGTTGGCCTGCTGCGCACGCGCTTCTGGCGCAGTGAAGTACGGGACCTGACGCCGATTCTCGACGAAATGCGCAGCGTGAAGAGTTCGCGCGAGATCGCGCTGTTGCGGCGGGCGGCGCAAATCGCCGGGCAGGGAATCCTGGAAGCGATGCGCGGAACGCATCCGGGAATTTACGAGTACCAGCTGGAGGCTGCGGCCCGTTACATCTTCGTCGGCAACGGCGCCCGGTTGGAGGGATATCGCGCCATCGCATGCGCCGGGATCGACAACATCTGGAACATGCATTACTTCCGCAACAGCAAACAGATCACAAAAGACGATCTCATTCTTCTCGATTACGCTCCTGACTACCACAATTATGTAAGCGACATAACCCGCATGTGGCCGGCTGGCGGGAAGTTTTCACCGGAGGATCGCGAGCTTTTGGGTTTCGTGCTCGCTTACCGAACCGCCGTGATGTCTCGCATCCGCCCGGGTGTCACGACTCAACAGATACTCGACGAGGCGAAGGCCGCGATGGAGCCCGTCTTTGCTCGCACAAAGTTTTCGAAGCCCATCTACGAGCAGGCGGCGCACAAGTTTGTGGATACCAGCGGGGGCATCTTTTCGCACCCCGTGGGCATGGCGGTGCATGATGACGGTGACTATCACGGCGTACTGAAGCCAGGGCACGTTTTCTCGATTGATCCGCAGCTGCGAGTACCGGAGGAAAACCGATACTTGCGCTATGAAGACGTCATTGTGATTACAGCTACGGGATACGAGAACTTCACTGATTTTCTTCCCATTCAGCTCGACGATATCGAGAAGATGGTCGGGCGAGGCGGAGTCTTAATCTCCGCGCCGCCTGATCGCCCCATGAAATAAGCCGAAAGTGAAGGTAGTCCTCTGCGATCATTCGTGACGCAGTGCCTGCATCGGCTCTATGGCGGCAGCGCGGCGGGCTGGAACCCAGGTCGCTGCCAATCCGATCAGGGCGAGCAGGCATGCCGAAGATGCTAAAACCAGCGGATCATTCGGCTGCAGGCCGTAGAGGAGCGACTTCACCATCCGGGTCGAGAGAAGAGCGGCGCCGATGCCGCAAACGATGCCTCCAAGTGAAATCCAGGTCGCCTCGCGCAAGACCATCGCGAGTACTTCGCGCGGCAGCGCTCCCAGAGCCATGCGAATTCCGATCTCACTCGTGCGTTGTGCCACCGAATAGGCCATCACACCATATACGCCCACGCAGGCTAGCACCAGCGCAAGCACGCCGAACGACGCCGTCAGGGCGGCGATGATTCGCTCCTGTTGCATCGAGGCGTCGATCTGCTCGCGTTGAGTGCGGATGTCTTCCAGCGGCAGATCAGGATCGATCGCCTGCACCGCGCGCCGCAAAGACGGGGCAAGCGATCCCGGACTCATCCTCGTTCTTATTTCGTACGTTGCTCCGTAGTCGAGGTTTGGTACCTGCTGGTACGGCTGATAAAACATTCCGACCGCGTCCTGTTTCAGCGACCAGTAGCGTGTATCGCCGCATATGCCGATCACCTCGATCAGGTCCCCGGGAGTTCCATCGCTCATGTGAAAGTGCGCGAGGAAATGTTTGCCGATGGGATTCTGGCCGGGAAACGCCTTGTGCCCCAGGCTTTCGCTGATGATGCCGACCTTTGGCGCTGCAGCCGTATCGTTCTCGGTGAAATCGCAACCCGCGACGATTGGGATGCCCATGGTGTGAAAGAAGCCCGGGCCAACCGCGTTATTCCACGCGGACTGATCCTTTTCAGGATCTGGAACCTGTCCTTCAGGCAAAAAGTTGGCATTTTCCATACTGTCGGAAATATAGGGCACCTCCGAGAGCGTGACGCTGTCCACGCCGGGCAACGCGCGCAGCCGCTCTTCGACCTGATGATGAAGTTGCAGATCTTTCGGAGCCGGATAGCGCAACTCAGGCTGCTGGATCGCAAACAACACGAGATGATCCGTGCGAAATCCGGGATTCACATGCGCAAGTTTCAGGAGTGTCCCGACAAACAGAAGCGCTGCTGCCACCAGCAGAGTCGACAACGTGACCTGGAAGCTCACGATCAACTTGCCGCCAAGACCCTTGCGCCGCCGCGTAATGTTCTGCGCCGTGCCCTTCAGACAGGCGCCGACGTCACTCCGGGTGGTGATCCATGCCGGGACAATGCCGAATAGCAGTCCGCTCACGATAGTGATGATTGCGGTGAACGCGAGTACAGTCCAATTCATTGGCATCTGGAGCTGCGAAGTGTCCCAGGGATTGGTCAGCAACGCGGGCAACATGCGGCACCCGGCAAAGGCCAGCGCCACTCCGAGCGCGCCGCCGAGCATAGAGAGTAACAAGCTTTCGGTCAGTACGCCGCGCAGCACGCGGGTTCTGCGCGCGCCCAGGGCGAGCCGTACTCCGACCTCGCGCTGCCGCGCCATCGAGCGCGCGAACAGTAAGCTTGCGATGTTGGAACAGGCCAGCAAAAGTACAAGCGCGACCACAGCCATCAATACACCGATGGGCTTGGCAAAAAGCTGCTTCGACAGGAACAGCCCGCGGCTGCCATCGAGCAGACTCAACCGAGGCAGCGTCGTGTTCTTGTCCGGATTCAAAGTTGAGCGCACCACCGCTGATAGCGATGCATCCAGAGACGCCTGCGCAGCCGCATCCGAAACTCCGGCTTTTGCACGTCCCATGATGTTCAGCCACCATACCTCCGGACTCGATGCGCCGATCAACGATCCGTTTTTGCCGCGCGGCTCGACCAGCGGTTGCGAACTCAAAGGAAGAAACAGGTCGGGGCTCGACTGCACACTCTTGGCGCCGGTGAATCCGGAGGGCGCAACGCCGATGATCGCGACCGGCACCATGTTGACTTTGATCGTATGACCTACGATCTCCGGCGACGATCCGAATGCTCGTTGCCACAGCTCTGCGCTGATCAAGGCGACGGGCGTTGCGCCAATCTGATCATCGGCTGGGACAATCGGCCGGCCAAGTTGCGGCTGCACCCGCATCTGATCAAAAAAGTTCCCGCTTACCAACTCACCTTGCAGCACCTGCGCGTTCCCGTCGATGGTTGCGTTCATCCTGCCAACATTCTTGAACGCGAACAGGTCTTCCAGCACCCGATTGTCCCGGCGTAATTGTTCGAAGGCGGGATAGGAAAATGAAGTTGCTCCAATACCTTCTCGCGAGTCATCGGGAACGCCCCACATGTTGTGGACGGCGCAGTGGGAGTCTCCGCGCCAATGCAGTAGGCGAAGTTCCTCGGCTTGCGGCACGTCCAGGCGGTCCAGAAGCACGCGCTTCATGACCGAGAAGATGACGGTGTTGGCTGCAATCGCCAGCGCGAGCGAAGCTGCGGCCATCGAGGTGAAGCCCCAGTTCTTTCGCAGAATGCGTAACGAGTAGCGGACGTCTTGTACCACGCTCTCGAGGAACGGCAGAGTCTTTTCTGAGTGATACTGCTCGCGGATGGCTTCCACTGCGCCGAATTTTAGGCTGGCCTGGCGCCGCGCTTCGTCGGGTGTCATCCCGGATCGCAAGTTCTCTTCTGTCTGCAGCGCGAGATGTTCTTCCATCTCCTCGAGGAGTCGCTGGTCGCCGCGTTGCTGGAAGATCAAGTTGCGAAGACGCGAGAGGAAGCGATTCAGCGGCTTCATGATCGTGTCTCGGTTTTGATTGCCAGGAAGCGGCCAACAATGTCCGCGGTTTGCTGCCAACCCTGGAGTTCTGCCTGAAGCTGCTTTCGGCCGGCCCGCGTGAGCCGGTAGAACCGTGCCCGGCGGTTGTTGTCGGATGGTCCCCACTCCGAAGCGACGGCGCCTTCCTGCTCCAGCCGGAGCAGGAGCGGGTAGAGAGTTCCCTGGTTCAAGGCCAACTGATCGCCGCTGATCTGTTCGATGCGGCGGGCGACTCCATAACCATGCAATGGCCCAAGAACATCGAGTGTTTTCAGGACCATTAATGCCAACGTGCCTTGCTGAATATCGGCTCTAGGCTTCATCCATGCTCCCTTTTGGTTACCAACAGGGAGAATGGCACAATCCCTGTTGGAAAGCAACAGGAAGTTACGTAGCCTCTACAGCACTCGTCTCAAAAGACAAACAGGGCGAAGATTCCGTCGGCCCAATAGTTCAGACGCGGAGCCCACAGGGTCACATTTACCTCGTCTGCGTCAAACGAAGGAAAGTAGAGGTTGACGATGGTCGGTTCGCCGGATTGTCCCAGGTACGAAGTCGCCGAAACAAACCTGCCACCCAGATTGAATCCAAAGTCCACAGAATATTCCCCCGTGCTCACCCACGCAGTTTTGAAACCGCAAGGAGGCGTTGTGGCTGCGGGGCCGGAGAGAGTCGAGTTGAAACAGCCCAGCATAGTTTTTTTGTCAATGTCGTCATACACGAGCATGGCCTTAACCCAACCGTTGCCTCCCATTCCCTGGTGAACGTTGTTGTCGGTATAGAAGCCCCAATCCCCGGCGCCAAAGACTCCGACGCCTCCCACAGATTTGTAATTAAATCCGGCTACCGCCGGCGAGGAGTTATTGGCGAGCCCCAAGACGCCATAACCGGAAGTCGTATTGTCATTGCGGCCAACTACGCCGGCACCCTGGCTGGTCGCACTTGTTCCGTAGACGCCATAGGTCGGGCCAACCCCAGTGGCCAGCGACTGCCCCGTGATCACGACGGTGTTCTGGTTGGCCACGCTATTGGCGGCCAGGACCGAGCTGAATCCTGCCGCATTGGCGACGAAGCTTCCGCTCGCATCGCGCTTCACGATCGAATTCGCGACATTATTCGCACCTGGCGGAACGACCCAATTCAGGTTCAGCGCGCCGCTGCTGGTGACGGGCGACCCGCCGACGGTGAAATCGGAAGAAGGCGCCGAGAGCCCGACACTGGTGACCGTACCCGCACCCCCGGGAAATTTCTGGCCGGCAGCGAAGGTAATCACGCCGTTGCTAGCGATCCTCAAACCTGTTTCGGTCGGGGTCGAAGTGCCCTGCCCGAAAAGCAAGTTGAGCGATGCCGAGGGATTGCTCGTGTTGTTACCCGTGGGCTCGGCCATCCACTGAAAATTCTGATTGGCGGGCGCGTGCGTGCTGCTGTTGAAGACAGAGGCGCGCAAATCAAGCGGAAAGGAATTGGTTCCTGCGGAAGTGGTCGCAATGCCGGCGGAAGCCATGGTCGCTGAACCTTGCATCATGGTCGTGCCCTTCACGTTCAGCGTGGCGATCGGTGAAGTTGTGTTGATGCCGATTCGTGCCGAAGGCCCCGTTCCGGATTGAAAAAGGATCGAGTTCCCGAGCGCGCTTGTGCTGGTCCACAACGGCAGGTAATTCGCGGTGCCGGTACCGGTGATGCTCGAGGCAGGAGTTGCGTCAGACGATGCGGGTTGTTGCTGAGCGATTGCAGCCGCGCAAGTCACCGCGACAACGGCGAGGATTGAGATTGAAAGTTTTGCCAATGTCATAAGACTCCTCACGTTTTCCACCTGTCTTCGGAATGTTGAACTTGGCCCAGAAGCGTTCAGAACGGCCGGTATCCCACACTCACCGTCACCGACTTGCCCGCTGGAATGCTGAACGAGTGCACCGTTCCCACGCTCGCGTTGCCCTGGACCGGAAAAAGCTCCGGATGAGCCACGGGATCGACGACGGTAGTGAGAAAGTTGCAGGGATCCGGACCGCCATCAGTCGCAAATATCAGCCCCAAATGCTTGACGGTCGTTGGCAGCGCAGAGAGCATTACGCCTGAACCGAGCCGGTCATACGTCCACGCGGACCCGCTCGCCGAGCTGAGATCGTAGTAATTCGCAGCCGCCGCCGTCGCATTAGCTACGGCGTGTCCGAAGCGCAACAGGTAAATCTTTTTTCCGACCCCGGTGTTGTTTGTGAGACTCATCGAGACGTCGGCGCTGCGGTCCGTACTGCCGAGCGAAAAAGATTGGGTCAGAGTGAATGCGCCGTCCGATGTCGTGCGCGCAATTTCGAGTGGAAAAGTGTTGGGCCCGTTCGGTTGCGTGATGACTGGTGCGTCCCAATTAGCGGAATCACCGCCGGCGGAATAATCGAAGTACGACTCCAGGCGATTCAGATCGCAGAAGCCGTAGCCTTCCGCACGGTCATTCATGACGAAATGCGCCGTTCCCGCGGGACTCTGTAACAGCGTTACGTTGCCGTTCGCAGTGACGCAGAATTGAACAAAGCTTGGGCCTGTTCCCGACTTGTAGGTGGATTTGCATCCTTTTATGGGCTCATCGACCGAGAGCACCTGCAGCGCAGCCATCGGACTGGCGGGAAGAAATTGGATCATCCCATTCAGGCTGCTCCCCGCCCAAATACCTTCCGCGACTCCCTGATCGTTTTCGTACCAGGCGACTTCTTCGGGCTGGCTCTGAGTGATGACCAGCCAGTATTTGGCTCCCGCGAACATTGACGGGTGCAGCACTGAAGAGAGAGTCAGCATTTGCGCGGGGAAGCCGGGAAGAGTTGCAGCCCAACTCTCGAGCAGGGTTCCCGGTTGGTTATTCGCATCTTCGTAGAGGGTGATCGTTACCGGGTTTGTAAGGGAAAAAAGCGGGGCGAGAATGCTGTCAAGCTTCCCGCCATCTGTGGCTGTGAAGCTCGTGGCCATATATGTGACGTTCGTGTCGTAATCCCGATTGATGATGAAACTGTTATTGGGACCGAGATTGTTGTAGATGGTTCCGCCCAGACAGGGCATTGACCCAAAAAGCAACACTGGCACGAAAACCTTGAGAACTACGAACGGTAGGACCTTGGCACTCCGTAGGCTAACTTTCGGCCTGGCGTCTTTCTGTGGATCAGGATTCGCGCGAGCGAAAATCATGCGCCTGGATAGCCCGGACAGCATTGCTGAGATCCGGTCAAAGATCTCCAAAGCAGAGAAGGCCACGCAAGCACGCGGCGACGACCGCCGGAGGTCCCTCGCAGCACGGAGGTCGACCGGACCCGCTTGTGGGTTTGATTCTTGTTTTGGTTTGGAAACGGTCTTTCCGTCGAAACTCGCCATGACGTGCTCCTGATTTGCCGAAACTCCTGCCATTGGGCTTGGCGCAGAGTGCCCCAAGTGCTCCCTCGAACCAATAGCGAGCGGATGAAGAACGCATGAATTGTTATGAATGTCGGTAACTCGCAGAAAACAAAGGCAAAAAATGCCTGGGGAAGAGCGAGGGCATCCACCCTTGGGCTAGGTGGATGCTTGCCATAGCGTTCCGAACGCCTAAGCCGGCAAACGCGATTTGCTGCCAGGGGGCGGTTTCTTTTGAGTCGTTTCAGGTCCCTGCCGCTCGGCGGTAACAACGCTTCCGACTGACCTTCCGGTGAACGCGCACTGGAGTATAAGGACCGTCCTTCCGAACCATTTTCTTCCACGGACTCGCTCGAACCAGGCAAACCTCCTGACCCCAGAAATTGACCCTCGTTTTCCTTACGATTCGTTCCGTTTATCCGCGAAATCGGGAAAAAGCGCTTGACAACGGTCGTATCCGAAAGTAAAAGTAATCGAAATAAAAAGTAATGGTTCGTAATAGAACGAGGAGTCTGTCATGTCGAAATGCCGTCTCGTTGCGGTTCTGGCCATCACCTTTCTTCTGTTTGGACCCGCGTTAAGAAACTGCTGG
>Ga0335076_10004359_pt1 | contig 14314 bp, 11 predicted proteins | sample Lox_Sample_25_FD_206717 | JGI IMG/M metagenome (GOLD analysis project Ga0335076, IMG submission 206717) | Soil microbial communities from Loxahatchee National Wildlife Refuge, Florida, United States - Lox_Sample_2.5 | ecosystem: Environmental > Terrestrial > Soil > Wetlands | place: USA... | reverse complement strand
TCGGACAGCGCGTTGCGGGCATCGAGCAGCGCCTGGACGTTGACGCCATTGTCGACCGGACGGTCGGTGATGGTCATTGCTGTCTCCTTGATATCGATGGGATCGGTTGGTCGTTCATCCCCGGGCGCCGGGCGGGCCCGAGAACGATGGGAAGCGAGACGAGGCCGCGCAGGACGAGACCGTCGCCGTGTGCCCAGGTGAGCGCCTCACGGGCGACGGCGAGCCGCAAGTCTGGATAACGGCCGAGCAGGGCCTCGAAGGCGACCCGGGCTTCGAGCCGGGCCAGGGGAGCGCCGAGGCAGTAATGAATGCCGTGGCCGAACCCGAGGTTCGGCCCGTCGCCGCGGCCGAGGTCAAGCACGTCGGGCTCGGGGAAGCGGTCCGGATCGCGGTTGGCGGAGGCGAGGCATACCAGCACCTGTTCGTGCGCCGGGACCTCCACGCCGTCGAGAGTCACCGGCTCGCTCGTCACCCGGAACGTGGCATGGGGGACCGGGGCGGTGAAACGGATGAGCTCGTCGATCGCGGCGGGAAGCCGCCCGGGATGGGCCAGCAGCGCCAGGAGCTGGCCTGGGTGGTCAAGCAGAGCCACCACCCCGTTGCCGATGAGGCTGGCCGTGGTGTCGTGGCCGGCGACGACGAGCTGGAACAGGCTGGACAGCAGCTCCTGGGTGGTGAGCGCATCGTCGCTGGCGGCGACCAGGACGCTGACCAGGTCGTCGGCCGGGCACCGCCGTTTGGCGTCGACCAGCTCGCGCAGGCAGGCCACGATCTTGCCGGACGCCTCGACCGCCTCCGCCGGGGGGTCACCGGCCCACCCGGTCAGCAGCACCTGGAACCAGGCGTGCAGGGCCGGGCGGTCGGCTGGGGGAATGCCCAGCAATTCGCCGATCACCCCGAACGGCAGCGGGTAGGCGTACCCCTCGATGAGGTCGACGGCTGCGCCGGGGCCGGCGCCATCCAGTTTGTCGAGGAGGTTGTCCGCGATCGCCCGGATGGCCGGCTCGAGCGCGGCCACCCGGGACGGCACGAAGGCCCGTGACACGAGCCGCCGCAGCCGGGTGTGGTCGGGCGGGTCGACGTTGAGCATGTGCCGCGAGAACTCCGGCCCGGGCAGGCCCTCGGCCACGACATCGCCGTTGTCCTCGAGCGCGGCGAGCATGTCCTTGGACATGCGGGGGTCGTTGAGCGCTTGCCGGGCTGCGCCGTAGCCGAGCACCAGCCACGACGGGTGACCGTCGGCGAGGCGCACCTTCTGCACCGGGCACCGGGCCCGCGCCTGCGCGAAGTGACCGAACGGGTCGTCGCGGATCGCTGGTCCCCATCCGCCCCAGGTGGCCAGGGTGTCAGCCATCGTCGCCCTCGGGCCGGTAGCCCGTGCAGAGCAGGTCCATCCGGGAGATGCGGCCATCGTCGCCGGTATCGGCGTAGGCCTGCTGTTCGACGGTGAACCAGCCGGCGCCGAGCCGCTCCGCCCGCATCCGGAGCCGCCAGCTAAGGTGCAAGCGATCGCCGACCTCGCCCGCAGTCGCTTCGACCAGCTCGAAGTCCTGGGTGTCGCCGAACCATCGGACGAACTGCTCAGCGATCACCTCCGCGCCAGCCCGCTCGCGCAGGCCTGAGGGGAGCAGGGCGCGGAGCCTGGCGCCGGGGGTGAGCGCACGGCCGAGCTGGGCAAAATCCTGAGCGGCGAGGCTGTCGAGGAACGTGTCGCCGCGGTCCGGCTGCGGCACTGCGCCGATCGCCCTGTGGTCGCGGGTTGTCGTCATGGACATGTTTGTACGGGCGCGACCTGTCATCGCGGTATCGGGGAATCCCCCTACATGGGCTAACCGGGAGGGCAGGCCCAGACCCGCTGGGCGAGCGATAGCGGCGGTGCCCTGGGCCTTCGTATGCTCGGGTGTGGCTTCCTGACTGCACGAATAGAGGACAGGGGCGGGGCGGTCAGATGGGAGAAGTGAGGCAGTCACCGCACGGCACCCTGCCATTGCCTGCTGACCTGTTCGTCGGCCGGGACGGCGAGCTGGCAGCGGTGTCCGGGATGCTCGCAAGTCTCCAGGCCCGGCTGGTGACGCTCACCGGACCGCCGGGCATCGGCAAGACCCGTCTTGCCGTCGCGTGCGCAGCGGCTTACGCCGAGCGCAGCGGATGCGCCCCGGTGTTCGTTGACCTAGCGCCGGTCCGGGATCCGGCGCTGGTGATGGTAGGGCTGGCGCAGGCGCTGGGCGTCCAACCACGGGGCGGGACGGATCTGGCCGGCCAGCTGGCTGCGGCGCTGGGCAGCGAGGAGCGGTTCGTGGTGCTGGACAACTGCGAGCATCTGCTGGCTGCGGCCCCGGACGTTGGCCAGCTGCTCGCGGCCTGCCCGCGGCTGCGGGTACTCGCGACCAGCCGGGAACGGCTCCGGCTGTCCGCCGAGCAGGAGTTTCCGGTTCCGCCGCTGGCCATGCCCGGGCCGGCGGAGTTGGCCGACCTTGGCTTCCTGGCGGCGAATCCGTCGGTGGCGCTGCTGCTCGACCGTGCGCGCCGGACCGACCCGGGCTTTGATCTCACGCCGGCCAATGCCCGATTGCTGGCCAGCGCGTGCGTCCGGCTGGAGGGCCTGCCGCTGGCGATTGAGCTCGCCGCCGCCCGGCTCAAGGTCCTGACGCCTGGGGAGTTGGTGTCCCGGCTCGGCAGCAGGATGGAGCTACTGGCCGGGAGCACCCGGGACGTTCCGGCCCGGCACCGTGCGCTGCGCAGCGCCATCGCCTGGAGCTATGACCTGCTCGACTCAGGCGAGCGGGCGCTGTTCCGTCGCCTGTCGGTGTTCGCCGGCGGCTGGACGCTCGCGGACGCGGCCAGCGTGTGCGGCATATCCGCCGGTGAAGTGCTCCCGGCCGTGGAGTCGCTGCTCGAGAAGAGCCTGATCCGGCGGCTGCCCGGTGACGAGGAGACCGCCGAGTTCTCGATGCTGGAGAGCCTGCGCGAGTTCGCGGCGGAGCAGTTGGCGTCTCACGCTGAAACCGAGGAGACGCGAGCCGGGCACGCCCGCCATTACGCGGCCCTGGCGGGGCAGTTCGAGGCCGCCATCGGCCTGCCGGAGGAGCGAGCCTTGATCCGGCGGGCAGGCCGCCACCACGCGGACCTGCGCGTCGCACTGGACCACTGCCTAGGCACGGGGCAGGATGTCTGGGCGCTTTCCCTGGCCGCCGCGATCGGCTGGTACCACTACACCAGCGGCGAGCTCGCTCATGGGCAGGCGCTGGTGGACGCGGTCCTCTCGGTGGCCACCGGCAAGGATGAGCCGGCAGGTCACGCCGATGATGCCACAGCGGCTGGCCTGGACGCCGTGCTCATTGTGGGCGGGGTTCTGGCCTGGGCGACAGGGGAAACAGGCCGGGCCCCGGATCTGCTCCTCCGGGCACTTGAGCGCAGCGAAGGGCGTGACGATATGCGCCGCGCGGCGATCGCCTGCGCCTTTCTCGGGCATGTTGCCCGCGCCACCGGCGAGTGGGATGCGTCGGCCGACTGGCATCAGCGGGCGGAGGCGGGCTTCCGCAAGGGAGGCAACACGCAGGGCGGGGCGTGGGCTCGGCACGACCTTGGCCTGCTCGCCCGTGATCGCGGTGACCTGGACAGCGCGGCCGAACTCCTCCGGGCGAGCCTGCGGGACTTCCGTGAACTCGACTATGCGTGGGCGGTGGCATCGTCGGCCTGGGGGCTCGGCACCACGCTGAGCGTTCAGGGTCAGCTGGCGGAAGCACTCCCGCTGCTAGCTGAGGCGCTGCGGACCTACACCGACGTCAACGACCCCAGGGGCGTTGCCCAGTGCCAGGAGGCGCTGGCCTACGTCGCCAGCGAACAGGCGCACTATGAGACCGCCGCCCGGCTGATCGGCGTCGCCGCCGCGCTGCGCGGTCGGGTGGCCGCCCGGCCACCCGACGCCGAGCGGGCAAGGAACTCGGCAGTGGAGCAGGTACTCGTCCGGGCGCTGGGGCCTCAGGATGCTGACAGGCTCATCCACGCTGGCCGGACAATGTCCGCCCAGCAGGCTACGGATCTCGCCATGGCAGTCGCTTCGGGCGCCGCGCCCGATGACCCGGAACGTCCGCAGCGGATATCGCTCACCCCGCGCGAGCGGCAGGTAGCCGCGCTGGTCGCCTCGGGCCGGACTAACCGGCAGATCGGCAGGGTGCTCGGGATATCCGAAAAGACCGCCGAGGTCCACCTCCATCATGTGATGTCCAAGCTGGACGTCCGCAGCCGGGCCGAAGTGGCGGCCTGGGCCGTGGCGCAGCACCTGTCCGCCCCGGAGCGGTAGGTGCCCGGGCCAGGTCGGTGCGCGCAGCGCCATCGGCGGGATGGGCCCCGGGCCCGGCCAGGGCCGAGGCCGCTTGGGTACTTAGGGGTTTCCCTAATGGCTCTGTCCAGGCCGCGTTGGCCACGATGGTGGCGGTCCATATCGTCAGCTGAAGTCCGGGGCCGATGCGGTAAGCCACTCCGCTGGCTAGCGGCCCGCTGAAGGGGTGCAACAAATGCGTGCACGACTACCCGATGAGTCGGGTTACGTTGTCAACTCAGGCGTGCGGATTCACTACGAGGTGCACGGCACGGGTCAGCCAACCCTCCTGCTGCTGCCCACGTGGGCAATCGTGGACTCCAGGCACTGGAAGATGCAGGTGCCGTTCCTGGCCAGGAACTACCGGGTGATCACGTTCGACCCGCGCGGGAACGGCCGGTCCGACCGGCCCAGGGATGCATCGGCCTACGCCGATACCGCCTTCGCCAGCGACATCCGGGCGGTACTCGATGCGACGGACACAGAGCGCGCGGTGCTGGCCGGGTTCTGTACCGGCTTCATCTGGGCCCTGCTGTTCGCAACGACCGAGCCGCAGCGGGTGACCGGCATCGTCGCGATCGCGCCGACCCTCCCGATCCCGCCAGCGGAGCCGTGGGAACGGTATGAGGGCTCCTTCGACGACATCCTCGACACCACCGAGGGATGGGCGAAGGAAAACCGGCACTACTGGCGGCGGGACTGGCGGGGATACGTCGAGTTCTTCATGTCGCAGATCGCCACCGAGCCGCACTCCACCAAGCCCTACGACGATCTCGTGGAGTGGGGCATGCAAACCGACGCCGACACCATGCTGTGCGATGCGGATGCCCCTAATCAGATCACGGATGAGACTGAGGCGGCCCAGCTCTGCCGTTCCCTGACGTGCCCGGTCCTGGTGATCGGCGGCGACCAAGACAAGATCGTCCCTCCCGAACGGGCCCGGCGGATCGCCGAGCTCACGAGCGCCGAACTGCTGGTGATCGAGGGCGGCGGGCACGCGCCGCACGTCCGGTACCCGGTCGCGGTGAACCACGCGATCCGCGACTTCGCCAACGGGCTGGTGCCCAGGCGGCGGAAGCAGACGCCCTGGCAGGCCACCCACGGCCGCCGTCGTCGAGTGCTGTGGATCTCCTCCCCGATCGGTCTGGGCCATGTCCAGCGGGACCTGGCCATTGCCCGCGCCGTCCGGAAGCGCGTGCCGGACCTGGAGATCAACTGGTGGGCGCAGCCGCCGGTGACCGACGTGCTCGCCGAGGCAGGTGAGATGATTCACCCGGCGAGCTCCGAGATGGCCTCGGAGTCGGCGCACTGGGAGTCCGAGGCTGCGGACCACGATCTGCCCGCCTTCTACGCGTTCCGCCGCATGGATGAGATTTTCTGCGCGAACTACCTGCTGTTCGACGACGTTGTCCGGGACACCAGCTATGACCTGTGGGTGGGCGACGAGTGCTGGGAGATCGATTACTTCCTGCACGAGAACCCGGAGCGGAAGATCGCGCCGTATGTTTTCATGACCGACGTGATCGGGTTCTTGCCCACCGACCCGGGGGACTCACGCGAAGCCGGGTTGTGCGCCGATTACAACGCCGACTCGATCGAAAAGCGCGAACGGTTCCCTCATCTGCGCGACGTGTCCATGTTCATCGGCTCCTTCGACGAGCTGCCCGACAGTTCGTTCGGGCCCGGCCTGCCCGGAATAAGGTCATGGTCCCGCCGGTGGTTCTCCTCGGTCCCGTACGTGCTTCCCTTCAGCCCCGGCGCCTACCACGACTGCGCTCGTTTGCGGCGTCGGCTCGGCTATCCCCTGGACCAGCCGTTGCTGGTAGCGGCTGTGGGAGGCACGGCGGTCGGCGCCAGCCTGCTCGAGCTGACCTGCGACGCGTTCGCCCGGCTTCGCAAGCAGGTGCCAGAAGCGCGGATGGTCCTGGTCACCGGCCCGCGCATCGATCCCCGGCTGCTGCCCGACACCGAAGGCATGGACAAGCGCGGCTACGTACCAAATCTGTTCGAGCACCTGGCATGCGCCGACGCGGCCGTCGTGCAAGGCGGGCTGTCGACCACGATGGAACTGGTCGGCGCCGGGCGGCCGTTCATCTACTTCCCGCTGCGCCACCACTGGGAACAGCAGCACTTTGTCACCCACCGGCTCAGCCACTATCGCGCCGGGCTGCGGATGGACTACGCGACGACCTCAGCCGACGACCTGGCCACGGCGATGCGGACCGCGCTGGCGCAAGCCAGCACGGGACCGGGCTACCGGCAGGTCCCGCGAGGCGGCGCGGGACGCGCCGCCTCGCGGATCACCGCACTACTGGCTGGCCAGTGACTCGATGCCGGCGTCCGACAACAAAAGGGAGAGAGATGGCTGTCGCCGGCACCGGGCCTGCCCTGGTCTGGCTGTACGGCGGCGCCGTCATTGGCGACGGCACGGTGGATCAGCCCGCGAATTCCCGTCCGGGCGGGCATGCTGACCGCCGCATAGGCGATCTCGGCCCCGCGTGACATGCACCACCCTCAGTCACCAGTCCGGCCTCTGCACCGCTTCCGCAGGGCTGGCCGATTTTGACAAAATCCTAACGGCCTAACGCGGCTGCCGCTGGCTCGTCCGGCGTAGCGTGAAGATCAGCCCGGCCTGATCGCGCGGCCTACCCCCAGGCCACGCGGAATAGGCCAGCCGGGTCCGGGGGCAGGGCCGGTGGGCCTGCGCAATTAGGGAACGTGCCCCAGGCTCTCATGACACGACTACGCCGGGGCGCGGCGCGGGCGCCCCCCTGCCCCCAACTACCCACGCCAGGCAGATGCCGGTATGGGCACATGACCCGCGGCTTCGACCACACCACGCAGCTGGCGTTCTCGCACAACGCATTGGCGGGGCGGCTGCTGGGTATGGCCGAGCCGCAGATCGCCAACGCGATCGCCATGGCTGCGGCTAGCGACGCCTCGTTCGCGGTCATCCGGGCCAAGCCGCTGTCGCAGTGGAAGGGACTCGCCTCAGCCCAATCGGCGCTGGGCGCGATGAACGCGCTGTTTTGGCCCGGCGCGGGGTGGAAGGGCCGCTGCGCGTGGTGGAGGGGCCGCAGGGGATCGACAACCTGCTGCACATGCAGCTGCGCGTGGACTGGGACCACGAGGGCTACGAGGGGGTCACCACCAGCACGATCAAGAAGTACAACGCCATGATCCATACGCAGTCGGCGATCCACGCCATGGTCCAGCTCATCGCCGCGAACAAACCCCGTCTGGACGTCGCATCAGGATTCGCCCCGGGCACGGTCGTCTCGATCGAGGCCGAGGTGCCGCAGATCACCTATGACTTCGCCGGCGGCGGCCTGTACGGCAGCCTGACCGACGTGCGCACCAAGGAGCAGGCCGAGGAGGTAAGCAAGTTCGACCAGCTCGTAGCCGGCCGCATCGACAGCGACCTGGCGACCCAGATCAAGGAAGCCGTCCGCTCGGTCGAGCACATCGGTGTCAGCGATCTGATGGCCCTCCTCGACCGCGTCCGGGCCAGCTGACACGACGCGGCTCAAGTTGACGCGCACCGGAGTTGCAGTGGATGGATTCGGGGGCGTCGCAGAGGGCGTGGGCTGTCGCGTACTGTTCCCGTTCCGCGAAACTGGTTCACGAACGGGCGGGTCCGTGAAGATCACCTGTGTAAGAGGCGGTCACACCTGACGCGGACGCCTACAAGGGCTCGTCGACCCACCGCCAGACATGCCCTTCATCACAAACGGGCCGCACTATCGTGGCTTCAGCCGTATGGGACAGCTCGGCGAGCAGCTTGACCAGCTGACGGTGGAAATCATCCGGCGTGTGGGGACCATCTGGTGTGCTGGGCGCGACCAGCGTCACAGCCGAGCCCTCACCCCCGGCCAGCCGGGCAGTAATGTTGCCGTTGTAGTCACGGCCGACTCCAGCGATGGCGTCGGCGCGGATGATATCGCTGCCATCGTCCTTGGCCACCCACACGACCTGCGCACTCACGCGCCTCACCCCTGTCACCATGGCAGCGTCCGCCTGTCTGCAGGCGGGCAGATCCCTGGAGTCTGTGCCTAGGGCCGTTCGGCTTGCTCCCCGTCCGCGTTGATCTGGGGAACCTTGATGCCGGGTGCCTGCACCGGCGGCATGGCGATCGCCTCCACCGGGGGTATGGCGTCAGCGGCCACCGGTGGCATGGCCTCGGGCTCGGGACCGGGCGGAACGCCTATGGCGGTCCCGGCCGTGGCTGGCTCGGCGTCGCCGAAGTCGGCGAGCGAGGGCGGGGCCTCGGCACTTGGCCCGGTGGGGGTCATCTTCTCGAAGAACCGGAGCAGCTCGACCGGGACCGGCATGACCAGGGTGCTGTTGCGCTCGGACGCGACCTCCACCACCGTCTGCAGCAGCCGCAGCTGCAGCGCGGCCGGGTCGCGGGCCATCACGTTGGCCGCCGCGGCCAGCCGCTTCGAGGCCTGGTACTCGCCGTCGGCGGTGATGATCCGGGCGCGGCGCTCCCGCTCGGCCTCAGCCTGCCGCGACATCGACCGCTTCATGCTCTCGGGCAGCGACACGTCCTTGATCTCCACCCGCTCGACCCGGATCCCCCACGGCCCCTCGGTCGGCTCGTCGATCACCCGGCGCAGCTCCCGGTTGACCTGGTCGCGCTCCGACAGCAGCTGGTCCATCTCGGACTGGCCGATGATCTGCCGCAGCGAGGTCTGCGCCTGCTGGGAGACCGCGAACATGTAGTTCTGCACGTTCACGACCGCCTTGATCGGGTCCACCACCCGGAAGTACACCACCGCGTCCACCCGCACGGTCACGTTGTCCCGGGTGATGCCCTCCTGCGCCGGCACCGCCATCGCCACGATCTGCATGTTGACCTTCTGCAACCGGTCACCGACCGGCCTGATCACCGTCAGCCCGGGACCCCGGGTGCCGGGCAGCACCTTTCCGAACCGGAAAATCAGGGCCTGCTCGAACTGCTGCACGACTTTCAGCGAACGGGCGGCCACTATCCCACCGCCGATAATAAGAACAATGAGGATGACCAGGAGGATTCCTAGCACCTCCATCGGGAACACCTCTTCTCATCGAAACGTCCCCCACTCCCGTCCCAAGCCTAGTGACAATTCCCCCCCTGACAATCCGGGCCGCCGCCCGGCGCGGCGAAGCGGCCATCCAGGCCGGTGTCCCCGGCGCGGACCGCAGGGGCCGGCCCGTCCGCCCGGGTCCATCCGCCCTGGCCGATCCGCTCCGCGGGCGGAGATAGCCTCCTAATCGTGAGTGCTCGGGACACCGACTGGGAGGGCGTGCGGCTGCACGTCGTCACCGGCAAGGGCGGAACCGGCAAGACCACGGTGGCGGCCGCGCTCGCGCTCGCGCTGGCCTCCGACGGCGGCAAGGTGCTGCTCATGGAGGTGGAGGGGCGGCAGGGCATCGCCCAGCTCTTCGACTGCCCGCCGCTGCCCCCCGAGGAGCGCAAGGTGGCGGTGGCGCCGGGCACACGCGGGCGGGCCGGAGGCGAGGTGTACGCGCTCGCAGCCGATCCCGAGACGGCGCTCATCGAGTACCTCGAGATCTACTACAACCTCCGGCACGCCGGCCGGGCCCTCACCCGACTGGGCGTCGTCGACTTCGCGACCACGATCGCCCCGGGGCTGCGGGACGTGCTGCTGACCGGCCGGGCCGCCGAGGCCACCCGGCGCCGGACCGGCGGGCGTCTCCGCTACGACGCGGTGGTCATGGACGCGCCCCCGACCGGCCGGATCGCCCGCTTCCTGAACGTCTCCAGCGAGGTGTCGGAGCTGGCCAAGATGGGTCCCATCCACGGCCACGCGGAAACGGTCGAGGGCGTCATCCGCTCCCCGCTGACGGCCGTCCACTTCGTCACCGTGCTGGAGGAGATGCCGGTGCAGGAGACCCTCGACGGCGTCGCGGAACTGCGCACTCTGGCTGGCGTGCAGCTCGGCGGCATCATGATCAACATGGTGCGGCCGGTCGAGCTCACCGACAGCCAGCTGGCCGCCGCGGTGGCCGGGACGCTGGACGCGCACGAGATCGCGCTCGGGCTCAAGGCGGCCGGGATCGAAGACAGCATGGCGCCGAACGGGAACCTTGACCTGGCAGGCAGCCTCGTCGCTGAGCTGACCGAGCACGCCAGGGAGGCGCTCGCCCAGCGCGAGCAGCGGGAACGCCTCGCCGAGGCCGGCCAGCCGAGTTACGACCTGCCGCTGATCACCGACGGAATGGATCTGTCGGGCCTGTACCGGCTCGCCGGTGCCCTGCGGGACCAGGGGGCGGCCTAGGCATGCCGCCGCAGGAAACCGCCGCCAGGGCGCTCGGGGAAGTGGAACTGCGCCCGGCCCGGCTTGAGGTGGACCGGCTGCTCGATGACCCCCGTACCCGCATCATCGTCTGCTGCGGCTCCGGCGGGGTCGGCAAGACGACCACGGCGGCGGCGCTCGGGCTCAGGGCGGCCGAGCGCGGCCGGCACGTGGTGGTGCTGACGGTGGACCCGGCGCGCCGGCTGGCCCAGTCGATGGGCCTGACGTCGCTGGACAACACCCCGCGGCCGGTGCCGCTGGAGGGCGCCAAGGGCAGCCTGCACGCCATGATGCTCGACATGAAACGCACCTTCGACGAGATTGTCGAGGCACATTCCGACCCGGACCGGGCCGCGCAGATCCTCGCCAACCCGTTCTACCAGTCGCTGTCATCGAGCTTCGCTGGCACGCAGGAGTACATGGCGATGGAGAAGCTCGGCCAGCTCAGGCGGGCCGACGAATGGGACCTGATCGTGGTGGACACCCCGCCCAGCAGGTCGGCGCTCGACTTCCTCGACGCGCCGCAACGCCTCAGCCGGTTCCTGGACGGGCGCTTTATCCGGCTGCTCACCGCGCCGACCCGGGTGTCCGGCCGCGCGTACCTGAAGGTGGTCAACGCCGGGTTCGGCATGTTCACCGGGGTGGTCACGAAGGTGCTCGGCACCCAGCTCCTGCGGGACGTGCAGACGTTCGTGGCCGCGTTCGACACGATGTTCGGCGGGTTCCGGGAACGCGCGGAGGACACCTACCGGCTGCTGCAGACCCCCGGCACCGCGTTCCTGGTGATCGCCACCCCGGAGCCGGATGCCCTGCGGGAGGCGTCGTACTTCGTGGAGCGGCTGTCGCAAGACCGGATGCCGCTGGCCGGCCTGATCCTCAACCGTGTCCACCCCTCGCCGGCGGCGCGCCTGTCCGCCGCCCGCAGCCTGGCCGCCGCCGAGGCGCTGCAGGCCGCGGGCGGCCCGGATGGCAACGGCTCGGGCCCGGCAGCGCGCGGCGATGACGGCGGGGATACCCGCGATGGGCCGGGTCACCCGCTCGCGGTGACGGCCTTGCGGCTGCACGCGGAGCGGATGCAGCGTGCCGCCGCCGAGCGGCGGCTGGCGCAGCGGTTCACGGCGGCTCATCCGGGGGTGCCGGCCGTCCACGTCCCGGCCCAGCCGGAGGACGTGCACGACCTGGCCGGGCTGCGGACGGTCGGTGAGAGCTTCGCCGCCAGCTAGCGCGTAACATCCAGCATCGGGCGCAACACGGGCTTACTGGCGCAACGGGCAGTGCGTTCGCTGGCGAGGCAGGGCGGAAGCGGGCAGTGCGGCAAATGGTGAACTGCTGACTGTGGTCAGCTGGCAACCAGTTCGTCCGCGCGGCGCTCGTACTGGTTGCGGGCCTGCTCAAGCAGGTTCCGCCAGGACGTGACGTCCGGGCGCCGGCGCAGCAGGGCGCGCCGCTCGCGCTCGGTCATGCCGCCCCAGACGCCGAACTCGATGCGGTTGTCCAGGGCGTCGGCCAGGCATTCGGTCCGGACGGTGCAGCCACGGCAGATCAGCTTGGCCCGGTTCTGCGCCGCCCCCTGGACGAAGAGCTCGTCTGGGTCAGACTCCTTGCAGGCGGCTCGACTGGTCCAGTCAGCGATCCACATGTGGTCCAACTCCTCCTGATCGTCACGGCCACGATCGGTCGTCACGCCGGGACGGCGCTCTTTCACGGTCCGGGGCGAGCGACAGCTTGGTCGTCCGCCCCGGGGATGTCGTCGTTGCGAAAAAGTAACTTACGGAAGTCCGGGCCCGCGCGCTAGACCCCGCTAGGCCCATTTCGCAGATAGTCCGCATGGGCCATACCGTAAGTGCCGGATAGTCACTACGCCGGTGGAGACCATGGCCGGCCGTGGCCGGGCGTACCCTTGGTCCGTGCAGACACCACGTTTCGCCAGGAAGGTCGGCGTCGTCGCACAGATTGCCGGGCTGGCCGTGGCCACCGGCGCGCTGGTGGCGGCCATAGCCATCCCCGCCGTGGGCTTTGCCGGCATCGCGGTGCGCAACACCGCGACGAACTTTAACCAGATGGCCACGCCGGAACTGGGCCAGGTCCCGGTTCGCTCGGAGATCCTGGACCGGCACGGGAACGTACTCGCCTACTACTACGGCCGGGGCATCGACCGGGTCCCGGTCAGCTACGCGCAGATCTCCCCGGTGATGCGCCAGGCGATCGTGGCGATCGAGGATTCCCGCTTCTACCAGCACGGGGCGATCGACTTCAAGGGCACCGTCCGGGCGCTCATCTACAACATGGAGCACAAGACCGTCCAGGGCGGGTCCACGCTCGCCCAGCAGTACGTGAAGAACGTGCTGTACCTGTCCTCACCCAACCCGCAGGCGGCGTTCGCCGGCGCGACCAGCGAGACCATCGGGCGCAAGATCCGCGAACTGCGGATGGCGGTGCGGGTCGAGCACTCGATGAGCAAGAACCAGATCCTCGCCGGGTACCTGAACGCGGCCTATTTCGGCAGTTCGGCGTATGGCGTCCAGGTCGCGGCGCAGCGCTACTTCAGCACGGATGCGTCCAAGCTCACGCTGGCGCAGGCGGCGCTGCTGGCCGGGCTGGTGGAGAACCCCAGCCTGTACGACCCGCTCACCAACCAGACCCAGGCGCTCCAGCGCCGCAACGTGGTCCTCCAGCGGATGGTCGCCGTCGGCGACATCACCCAGGCCCAGGCCGACGCGGCGGGCCGGCAGCCGGTCGGGCTCAACCCCCAGACACAGCAAATCGGCTGCACGAGCAGCACCGCGCTGTACGCCGGGTATTTCTGCGACTACGTGCTGGCCGTGATGCGCCACGACCCGGCCTACAAGCAGGCATGGCAGCGGCTCAACGGGGTCGGCGGGCTGAAGATCTACACCTCGCTGGACCCCGCCGTCGAGCGGGCCGCCCGGTCGGCGGTCAATTACGAGATGCCGCGGCCACCGTCAGCGGTCAACCCGGGCAAGAACGCCGATACCGAGGTGGTCATCCAGCCCGGCACCGGGTACGTGCGGGCGATCGCCATCGACCGGCCGTACGGTTTCGGCCCGCGCCAGAATTCCATCGACTACGCGGTGGGCCCGCAGTACAACGGCAGCTACGGCGTGCAGATCGGGTCGACCGGCAAGGTCTACACGATGGTCACCGCGCTGCTACAGGGCGTCCCCTTCGGGTACAGCAAGACAGTCGGCTTCTCGGCCGACGTCGCCGGCTACACCAACTGCAAGGGCCAGCCCACCCCGCCGTGGCAGGTCCACAATGACGAGAGCGAACGAGGCGGCCATTACACCCTCTATACGGGGACAACCGCCTCGATCAACGTCTTCTTTGCCTACCTGGAACAGAAAGTCGGCCTGTGCAACGTGGTCCGAACCGCGGCCAGGATGGGCCTGACCTGGCCGGACGGCCGGTCGCTGCTGCAGCCCGACCCGAAAGAGCACCACGCTCTCAGTGCGGACAATGACCCGTCGTTCACGCTCGGCGCGGACAACGTCGCGCCAATCGACGTCGCAGCGGCCGACGCGGTGCTGCCCGCGCGTGGCGTCTACTGCCACCCGGTCGCGATCCGCAAGATCGTGACGATGAACGGCGCCAGCCTTCCGGTGGAGTCGGCAGGCTGCCACCGGGTGCTGCCGACCACCATCGCCGACGCCGCGAACTACATTCTCCAGGG
>Ga0335076_10004358_pt1 | contig 14316 bp, 13 predicted proteins | sample Lox_Sample_25_FD_206717 | JGI IMG/M metagenome (GOLD analysis project Ga0335076, IMG submission 206717) | Soil microbial communities from Loxahatchee National Wildlife Refuge, Florida, United States - Lox_Sample_2.5 | ecosystem: Environmental > Terrestrial > Soil > Wetlands | place: USA... | reverse complement strand
TTCAGTCCCTCGAGCGGGGCGAGGTAGTCCTCGCGCAGCGCGATCAGGATGCGATAGTCGCTGCGCGCAAAATCGAAGCGCGCCGCGGCCGTCTCGTCCTCGTCGAACTTCGACTCGAGCGCCTTCGGCGGGCGGTTCTCGACCAGATCCGCGAGCTCGGAGACGAAGCGGGCGGCGCGGGCGCGGCCGAACTCATCGCTCTGCGCCAGCGTGAAGATCTCCTCGAACTGGTCGAAGATCAGGAGCGGGATCAGCGTCGCGCCCGACTGGTCGCGCAGCACGTCGTCGCGATGGTGCAGGTACTCCCACAGCGACTCGCCCTCGACCGCGACCCCGGCCTGGGTCCACTCCCCGGAACGGCGCGCGTTCACCTTGATGGCGGCCTTGATCTGGTCGGCGGGCTCGGGCGCCTCGCGCGAGTAGTCGATGCGCACGTAGATCGGGCAATAGCCCTGTCCGCGCAGCCGCGGCACGATGCCGGCGCGCAGGATGGAGGTCTTGCCGAGACCCGACTGGCCGAAGAGCACCGTGAGCAGCTTCCGCTGCACCCGCCGGGCGAGCTCCGCGACCTCCTCATCGCGCCCGAAGAAGTAGCGGCGCGTCTCCTCGGTGAAGGAGGCGAGGCCGAGCCACGGATTGCGATCGTCGACCGTCGAGGTCGTGGGCGCGGGTCCCGGGGAGCCGGATTTGACGACCGCGGCGCTCATGTCGCGTGCGCCTTGATGAGGCCCGCGAGGCGTTGGGCGAACTCCGGCGTCACCCGACCGCCCGCGAGCTCGGTGAAGTGCAGCGACTTGAACTTCTCGGGCACCAGGGCGTCCGGCGCCTGCGTCGCATCGATGCTCACCGGCAGCATGAACAGGGCGCCATCCGCCATGTTGCGGGCGCGGTCGATGGCGTAGCTCCACTCACGGCGGAAATAGCCTTCCGTGCGGCGCTGCGTGGTCGCGGAGATCACCGGGATGAAGTACGAGCAACGCGCGATGTTGTTGCGGATCTTGTGGTCGTAGTCATCGCCCGCCTCGAGCCGGTCGACGTCGAACCAGGTGGGGACGCCGGCGGCGTCCAGCCCCGCCTTGATCTCGCGCACGGCGGCGAGATCCTCGCGCGCGTAGCTGATGAACACCGCGTTGTCGGGCATCTCGCGCGCGGGCGGCAGGAAGCGCGTCGGGCCCGCGCTGCCTGAGGTAGCGGAGGCGGCGGCCTTGCGCCGCGCCAGCCAGCGGGCCGACAGCTCCTCGACGAAGCGCTCGGCGCCCACGTAGATGCGGGTACGCACGCTCACCTGCTGCAGGAAGGAGATGAGGCGGTCGTCCTTGCTGGTGTGGTCGTCGGCCAGCACCTCGCCGACGTCGCGCGGGTCGGAGAGGCGCTGGCGCTTGGCCATGCGCAGGAACAGCCGCGCCAGCCAGTTGGTGAAGTTGCTGCCGATGAACAGCAGGTGGTTGTGCTCGAGCTCGTGGAACAGCCTTTCCGGCACCAGGTGCTCGCTCTGCAGCGCGCAGATGAACTCCAGCAGGTCCTCATCCGAGATCACGTAGGTCGGGGAGGCCGCGAGCTTGCCGAACAGGTGATAGACCACCGGGCGCTGCAGCCGCTCGCGCTCGCTCGGCAGGTCGACCACCCGGTTCGGCGAGTAGGACAGCACCTCGGTCCCCAGGGAGCCTGCGAAGCGCTCCAGGTTGATGGCGCTCTCCAGTAATGAGTCCGGGGTGGTCGAGACGAACAGGTCGAAATCGGTGATCGCCGCCAGGTGCCTGAGCGTCGCCGGCGGCGCAAAGTCCGCGTCCTTGATGACGCTGCGCAGCCGTACGTAGGCTTCCTCGCGCCGCCCGCGCTGTGCGAGGAACACGCACGCCACGTCGTTCAGTGTGTAGGGCCTGGGGAGCTCGGCGGTGCTCACGTTGAGCCTCGCCGCCAGCCGCTCGGCCGCCCAGTCAAAGAGCAGGCGCGGCCCGCGCTCGGTCGCGACCATGAGGAGCTCGGGTCCGACGATCGGGATGACGCGTCGGTCCTCGATGAAGCTCAGCAGGTCGTCCCAGGCATCCTCGTCCAGGGAGGTGGCAGCTAGCGCCGCGGACGAGGACTCGGTCATCTGGACCGTCCCGCGCCGTGCGGGTCGCGCGTCTTGGCGTTCAAATCCGAATGTCCCCCGGGATCGGGCGGGCCTGCTGCCGCGCCGCGTGTTGTTATCGTGTAACTCAGTGTGCCGTAAGCTCTGTGGCACTGCAATTTGGGGCGCCTGCGGCTTCCCCTTTGCTACAATGCGCGCAGCTTGCGGGGGGCAGGTCGAGGACGATCTGCCTTTTTTGCGTGTCATTCCCTATGCTGCTGAACTACCTGCCGATTTTGATCTTTCTGATCGTCGCCGCGGCGCTCGCCGTGGTGCTGCTGGTGCTCGGCACCGGACTCGGGCGCTACTTCGCGCGCTTCCACGGCGACCGCGCCAAGCTCTCGCCCTACGAATGCGGCTTCGAGGCCTTCGAGGACAGCCGCATGAAGTTCGACGTGCGCTACTACCTGGTGGCGATCCTGTTCATCGTCTTCGACCTGGAGATCGCATTCCTCTTCCCGTGGGCGGTGACGCTCGGCCGCATCGGACTCCCCGGCGTGCTCGCGATGGCGATCTTCCTCGCCATCCTGGTGGTGGGATTCATCTACGAGTGGCGCAAGGGGGCGCTCGAGTGGGATTAGAGACCGAGGGGCCGGAAGTTTTTGCGCAGCGCGGCTTCGTCACCACGCAGCTCGACAGCCTCGTCAACTGGGCGCGCACCGGGTCGCTGTGGCCGATGACCTTCGGGCTCGCCTGCTGTGCCGTCGAGATGATGCATGCCGGAGCTTCGCGCTACGACCTCGACCGCTTCGGCGTGGTATTCCGCCCGAGCCCGCGCCAGTCGGACGTGATGATCGTCGCCGGCACGCTGGTCAACAAGATGGCGCCGGCGCTGCGCAAGGTCTACGACCAGATGGCCGAGCCCCGCTGGGTGATCTCCATGGGCTCATGCGCCAACGGCGGCGGCTACTACCACTATTCCTATTCCGTCGTGCGCGGCTGCGACCGCATCGTGCCGGTCGATGTCTACGTACCCGGCTGCCCGCCGACGGCCGAAGCGCTGATTTACGGCATCGTGCAACTGCAGAAGAAGATCGCGCGCACCAGCACCATCGCGAGATGAGGGCCATGAAGGGGATTGACGTTTGAGCGAGGCGATCGAGGCACTCGCGGGGAAGGTCGACGCGCAGCTCAAGGCGAGCGTGCGGCGGCTTCCCTCGCTCGCCCGTGAGCTCGCCTACGAGACGCAAGCCGCGACGCTGCTCGCCGTCTGCCAGACGCTGCGCGATGCACCCGAGCTCAGGTTCCAGATGCTCATGGATCTCGCCGGCGTCGACTACCTGCACTACGCGCTCGATGAGTGGCAGACCACCGGCGCGACGCGTTCGGGCTTCAGCCGCGGGCGCTATCCCCAGGAGGCGCCTCCGGACCCGAAGGCGCCGGGGCGCTTCGCGGTGGTCTATAACCTGCTGTCGATTGCCCACAACCAGCGCCTGCGCCTCAGGGTCAAGTGCCCGGACACCTCCGAGCCGAGCGTCGATTCGGTGATCGACGTCTGGGCGAGCGCCAACTGGTTCGAGCGCGAGGCCTTCGACCTGTTCGGCATCGTGTTCCGCGGCCACCCGGACCTGCGCCGCCTGCTCACCGACTACGGCTTCATCGGCCATCCGTTCCGCAAGGACTTCCCGTTGAGCGGCAACGTCGAGGTGCAATACGACCCCGAGCGACAGCGCGTCGTGTACCGGCCGGTGAGCATCACCCCAAGGGTGCTGGTGCCGAAGGTGATCCGCAACGATCACCGCTACGATCCGGCGCTGCGCGCACCCGAGGTGCCACGCTGATGGCCGCGCCGCTCGCCGAGATCCGCAATTACACGATGAACTTCGGGCCGCAGCACCCGGCGGCGCACGGCGTGCTGCGCCTGGTGCTGGAGATGGACGGCGAGGTGATCCACAAGGCCGATCCGCACATCGGCCTCCTGCACCGCGGCACCGAGAAGCTCGCCGAGTCCAAGCCCTTCAACCAGTCGATCGGCTACATGGACCGGCTCGATTACGTGTCGATGATGTGCAGCGAGCATGCCTACGTGCTCGCCATCGAGCGGCTGCTCGGCATCGAGCCGCCCGAGCGCGCCCAGTACATCCGCGTTATGTTCGATGAGATCACGCGGATCCTCAACCACCACCTGTGGCTCGGCTCGCACGGACTCGACATCGGCGCGATGACGGTGTTCCTGCTCGCCTTCAAGCAGCGCGAGGAGCTCATGGACGTCTACGAGGCGGTGTCGGGCACGCGCATGCACGCCACCTACTACCGCCCGGGCGGGGTCTACCGCGACCTGCCGGACACCATGCCGAAGTACCAGGTGACGAAGTGGCACTCGGCCAGGGACGTCGCGCGGCTGAACCAGGCGCGCAGCGGCACGATGCTGGACTTCATCGAGGCATTCACCGAGCAGTTCCCCGCCGCCGTCGATGACTACGAGGCGCTGCTCACCGACAACCGCATCTGGAAGCAGCGCACCGTGAACATCGGCGTGGTGACGCCCGAGCGCGCCATGCAGCTTGGCTTCTCCGGTCCGATGCTGCGCGGCTCCGGCATCGCCTGGGACCTGCGCAAGAAGCAGCCCTACGCGGTCTATGAGCGCATGGATTTCGACGTGCCGGTGGGCGTCAACGGCGACTGCTACGACCGCTACCTGGTGCGCATCGAGGAGATGCGCCAGTCGAACCGCATCATCCGCCAGTGCGTCGAGTGGCTGCGCGCGCATCCGGGCCCGGTGATGATCGACGACCGCAAGGTGCGCCCGCCGAGCCGTGAGCACATGAAGGAGGACATGGAATCGCTCATCCATCACTTCAAGTTCTTCACCGAGGGCTACGAGGTTCCCGCGGGCGAGACCTACGCGGCGGTCGAGGCGCCCAAGGGAGAGTTCGGCGTGTACCTCATCTCCGACGGCGCCAACAAGCCCTATCGGCTCAAGTGCCGCGCGCCCGGCTTCGCGCATCTGGCGGCGCTCGAGGAGATGGTGAAGGGGCACATGCTCGCGGACGTGGTGGCGGTCATCGGCACGCAGGACATCGTCTTCGGGGAGATCGACCGGTGAGCAACGGCCGCAGCAACGTCGGCGTCGCCGGCACCGCGCTCATGAGCAAGCTGTCGCTGCTCAGCGAGGAGACGCGCCGCGAGATCGATCACTGGGTGGGGAAGTTTCCGCCGGGACGGCAACGCTCGGCGTGCATCGCGGCGCTGCGCGCTGCGCAGGAGCAGAACCAGGGTTACCTGACGCCGGACCTGATGGACGCAGTCGCCGAGCACCTGAAGCTGCCGCCCATCCAGGTGTACGAGGTCGCGGCTTTCTACTCGATGTTCGAGACCCACCCCTGCGGTCGCCATCACGTCAGCATCTGCACCAACATCTCCTGCATGCTGAACGGCGCCGAGGCGCTGGTGGCGCATGCCGAGAAGAAGCTCGGCATCAAGCTCAACGAGAGCACGCCCGACGGCCGGATCTTCCTCAAGCGCGAGGAGGAGTGCCTCGCGGCCTGCAACGGTGCGCCGATGGCGATGGTGGACCACGTGTTTCACGAGAATCTCACCGCCGAGACCCTCGAAAAGATCCTGGATGAGCTGAAGTGAGCGACCTCGAGGCCAGATACGCCGACAGGATGAATCTCGTGGCGTTCGAGCCCCTGAAGCTCGAGCGATCCTGGACGCTCGCCACCTACCGCTCGATCGGCGGCTACGAGGTGTGGGAGAGGATCCTCGCGCAGAGACCCGAGCGCGGCACGATCATCGACCAGGTCAAGGCCTCGGGGCTGCGCGGCCGCGGCGGCGCGGGCTTTCCCACCGGCACCAAGTGGAGCTTCATGCCGCGCAATTCGCCGCTGCAGAAGTACCTGGTGTGCAACTCCGACGAGAGCGAGCCCGGTACCTGCCACGACCGCGACATCCTGCGCTTCAACCCGCACGCACTCATCGAGGGCCTGGCGATCGCCGGCTACGCCACCAACTCCACCGTCGCCTACAACTACATCCGCGGCGAGTTCCTCGGCGAGCCGGCACCGCGCTTCGAGGCCGCACTCCGGGAAGCCTACGAGGCGGGGCTGCTCGGCAGGAACATCCGCGGCTCGGGCATAGACTTCGACCTGCATGCCTTCATCGGCGCCGGCGCCTACATCTGCGGCGAGGAGACCGGACTCCTCGAGTCGCTCGAAGGCAAGCCCGGTAAGCCGCGCTTCAAGCCGCCGTTTCCGGCCAACTTCGGTCTGTACGGCGCGCCCACCACCATCAACAACACCCTGAGCTTCGCCTCCGTGCCGACGATCCTGCGCAAGGGGCCGGCGTGGTTCGCGGGCCTGGGACCCGCCAACTCCGGCGGCACGCTCATCTTTTCCTTCTCCGGGCACGTGGCGAAGCCGCGCAACCTCGAGCTGCCTCTCGGTACGCCGTTCGCGGACCTGCTGGCGCTGAACGGCGGCATGCGCGCCGGCGCGAAGCTCAAGGCGGTGATCCCCGGCGGCGTCTCGGTGCCGGTGGTGCCGGGTGAGATCATGATGAAGACCAACATGGACTACGACGCGGTGAAGGCGGCGGGCTCCGCGCTCGGCACCGGCGCCGCCATCGTCATGGACGAGACCACGTGCATGGTGCGGGTGCTGGAGCGCATCTCGCGCTTCTACATGGCGGAGTCCTGCGGTCAGTGCACGCCCTGCCGCGAGGGCACCGGCTGGATGAACCGGCTGCTGAAGCGGATGCTCGCCGGCGAGGCACGGCGCGAGGAGCTCAACCTGCTGCTCGATGTCGCCAACCGCATCGAAGGTCACACCATCTGCGCCTTCGGCGATGCCTCCGCCTGGCCGGTACAGAGCTTCCTCAGGCATTACCGCCACGAGTTCGAGTACATGATCGACCACGGCGGCAGGAGCCTGGTCACCGAGACCCTGGGAGCGCGGGCGGCTTAGAAATGGCGGACGACCTGGTCAACATCGAGATCGACGGCGTGCCGGTCAAGGCGCGCAAGGGCGAGATGATCATCCGTGTCACGGATGCCAACGGCGCCTACGTGCCGCGCTTCTGCTATCACGAGAAGCTGTCGATCGCCGCCAACTGCCGCATGTGTCTGGTCGAGGTGGAGAAGGCGCCCAAGCCCCTGCCGGCGTGTGCCACGCCGGTGATGGAGGGCATGAAGGTCTTCACCAAGTCGCCGCGCGCGATTCTGGCGCAGCGCGCCACCATGGAATTCCTGCTGATCAATCATCCGCTCGACTGCCCGATCTGCGACCAGGGCGGGGAGTGCGAGTTGCAGGACCTGGCGGTCGGCTTCGGCCGCGACGCCTCGCGCTACGAGGAGCGCAAGCGCGTGGTGCAGGACGAGAACCTGGGTCCGCTCATCGCCACCGACATGACGCGCTGCATTCACTGCACGCGCTGCATCCGCTTCACCGAGGAGATCGCCGGCATCCAGGAGCTCGGCATGATCGGCCGCGGCGAGAACATGAAGGTGCGTACCTATATAGAGAGTGCCGTCAACCACGAGCTGGTCGGCAACGTCATCGACCTGTGCCCGGTGGGCGCGCTGGTCTCCAAGCCGTATCGCTTCCACGCGCGCGCCTGGGAGATGAGCTCGGTGCCGCTGGTCTCGCCGCACGACCCGGTGGGCACGAATCTCTACGGCCACGTGCTGCGCGGGCAGCTGATGCGCGTGGTGCCGCGCGAGAACGAGTCGATCAACGAGACCTGGATCGCCGACCGCGACCGCTTCAGCTACGAGGGCATCTATCATCCTGAGCGCCTCGAGCAGCCGCTGGTGCGTCGCGGCGCGGAGTGGGTGGAGAGCGACTGGGAGAGCGCGCTCACGCTCACCGCACAGGGGCTGCGCGAGCGCGCCGCCGACTGCGGCTTCCTCGCGAGCAGCTGCGCGACGCTCGAGGAGCTGTACCTCAGCGCGCGGCTCGCCCGCGGACTCGGCACCCACAACATCGACCATCGCCTGCGGCGGCGCGATTTCCGCGACCAGAGTGCCGACCCGGTCTTTCCGGGTCTGGGCATGGCAATTGCCGATGTGGATAGCCTTCAGGGGCTGCTCATCGTCGGCTCGAACCTGCGGCGCGAGGTGCCGATGCTCGCGCACCGCGTGCGCAAGGCCGCGCGGCGCGGCGCCCAGGTGGCGTTCGTGAATCCGGTGCGCTTCGCCTACCAGTTCCCGGTGGCCGCATACCTGAGCGAGGCACCGCGGGCGCTGGTCGCGGAGCTCGCCGCGGTGCTCGCCGCCGCCGCCGAAGCCGCCGGCAAGCCCGTGCCGCCGCACGTCGCAGCGGCCGCGGCCGCGGCGCGCGTGACCGATGCGCATCGCGCCGCCGCGCGCGCGCTCCTCAATGGCGAGCGGCGCGCGGTGTGGCTCGGCGCGCTCAGCGGCCGCCACGCACAGTTCTCCGAGCTGCGCGCACTCGGCGCGGCGCTCGCACAGATCGCCGCAGCCTCATTCGGTGTGCTCGCCGAGGGCGGCAATGCCGCGGGCGCGTACCTTGCGGGGGCACTGCCGCATCGACTGCCCGGCGGCAAGCCGGTAGCCGAGCCCGGCCTCTGTGCGCGCGACATGCTGCAGCGCTCGCTCAAGGCCTGCGTGCTGGTGGGCGGCATCGAGCCCGCGGTCGATGCGCTCGATCCCGACGGCGGCGCGATTCTCGGGCGCGGCGGCTTCGTGGTGGCGCTCACGCCGTTCGCCGGCGAAGAGGTGCGGCGCTTCGCCCACGTGCTGCTGCCGATCGGCACCTTCGCCGAGACCTCCGGCACCTACGTCAACTGTGAAGGCGTATGGCAGAGCCAGACGGGCGCGGCAGCCCCGGTCGGCGGTGCGCGCCCGGCGTGGAAGGTGCTGCGCGTGCTCGGCAATCTCCTCGACCTGCCGGGCTTCGACTACAACTCCTCCGAGGAGGTACGCGAGGAGCTGCGCGCGCTGTGTGCCGGCCTGACGCCGCAGGGCTACGACGGTAGTTACGCGGTGGGTGCTGCGACCGGCGCCGCCCCGGCCGGAGAGTCGAAGCTCATCGACCTGCCGATGTACCAGACGGACGCGCTGGTGCGTCGCGCGCCCTCGCTGCAGAAGACCCGCGAAGGCCGCAGCACGGCCGCGAGCTACTGAGGCGCCGTGGTCAACCTCACCCACCTCTGGTCCGCGCTGCTCGACTTCGCGCGCTCACCCATCGGCCATTCGACCGGCTGGATCATCGTCATCACGGTGGTGCTGATCATCAGCGTCGCGCTGCTCACGCTCTGGGAGCGCAAGGTCATCGGCTGGATGCAGCTGCGCCGCGGACCGAACCGCGTGCGCATCTTCGGCTTCCTCCCCGGGGTCGGGCAGCCGTTCGCCGACGTCGTGAAGCTGCTCCTCAAGGAAGTGGTCATTCCGGCCAACTCCAACAAGTTCCTGTTCCGCGTGGCTCCCATGATCGCGCTCATCCCGGCATTCGCCGCGTGGGCGGTGATCCCGCTGTCGCCCGAAGTGGTGGTGTCGAAGGCCGACGCCGGACTCCTGTATCTGCTGTCGCTCACCTCGATGGGGGTTTACGGGGTGATCGTCGCGGGCTGGGCCGCCAACTCCAAGTACGCCTTCCTCGGCGCCATGCGCTCGGCGGCGCAGATGGTCGCTTACGAGATCGCGATGGGCTTTGCGCTCGTTGGGGTGCTGATGGCCACCGGCAGCATGAACCTCGGCACCATCGTGCAGACGCAGAGCGGCGGGCCGCTTTCCTGGAACTGGCTGTGGCTGCTGCCACTGCTGGTCGTGTACTTCATCTCCGGCGTCGCCGAGACCAATCGCGCACCCTTCGACGTCGCGGAGGGGGAGTCGGAGATCGTCGCCGGCTTCCACGTCGAGTACTCCGGGATCGCGTTCGCGCTGTTCTTCCTCGCCGAGTACGCCAACATGATCCTGATCTCGGCGCTCACCGCCGTGTTCTTCTTCGGCGGCTGGCAGGGGCCGCTCGAGGGCTACCCGGGCATGGCATCCGCGCCCTGGTGGATCGCCTGGCTCGGGGCGCCGAGCTTCCTGTGGTTCGGCCTGAAGATCTTCCTGCTGCTGTTCCTGTTCCTGTGGTTCCGCGCCACCTTCCCGCGCTACCGCTACGACCAGATCATGCGGCTCGGGTGGAAGGCGCTGATCCCGGTGACGCTGGTGTGGATCGGAGTCGAGATGCTGCTCGCGGTGTATCGCATCGGGCCGTGGGCGCGTGCCTGGTATCACTGATGGCCATCAATCTGCTCAAGACCTTCCTGCTGCCGGAGCTCATCAAGGGGCTGATGGTGACGGCGCGCACCCTGGTGACGCCGAAATACACCCTCAACTACCCGGAGGAGAAGACGCCGCAGTCGCCGCGCTTCCGCGGGCTGCACGCGCTGCGCCGCTACCCGAACGGCCAGGAGCGCTGCATCGCCTGCAAGCTGTGCGAGGCGGTGTGCCCGGCGGTGTGCATCACCATCGACTCGGACGTGGCTGCCGATGGCACGCGCCGCACCACCCGCTACGACATCGATCTCTTCAAGTGCATCTACTGCGGCTTCTGCGAGGAGGCCTGCCCGGTCGATGCCATCGTGCTGACCCGCATCCACGAGTACCACATGGAGCGGCGCGGCGAGAACATCATGAGCAAGGACAAGCTGCTCGCGGTCGGCGAGCGCTACGAGGCCATGATCGCCGCCGACAAGGCCGCGGACGCCCCCTACCGATGAGCCGCGCGATCCACAAGGCGCGCACCGGCGGTGCCCGATGATCCAGGTGCTGTTCCATCTGTTCGCCGCCATCCTGGTGCTGGCCGCGCTCGGGGTCATCAGCGCGCGCAATCCGGTGTACTCGGCGCTGGCGCTCGTCATGTGCTTCATCACCTCGGCGGCCATCTGGCTGCTGATCGAGGCGGAGTTCCTCGCGGTGGTGCTGGTGCTGGTGTACGTCGGCGCCGTGATGGTGCTGTTCCTGTTCGTGGTGATGATGCTCGACATCAACCTCGCGGAGCTGCGCCGCGGCTTCACGCGCTTCGCCTGGCTCGGCTGGCTCACGGCGCTGGCGGTTATCGTGGAGATCGCCGGGGTGGTGTGGGCGCACGGCGGACTCGGCATCGACGCGACCCATGGCGCCACCCCCGAGCCCGCGGGCTACAGCAACACGGCGGCGCTCGGCGCGGTGCTCTACACCCGCTACGCCTATCCGCTGGAGCTCGCCGCAGTGCTGCTGCTGGTGGCGATCGTCGCCGCCATCGCGCTTACCATGCGCCGCCGCGCCGGCCTCAAGGTCCAGGACATCAGCCGCCAGGTGGCGGTGCGGCGCGAGGACCGGGTGCGCATCGTGAAGATGGATGCGGAGCGGCGTCCATGATCAGCCTGGCGCAGCTGCTGACGCTGTCGGCGATCCTGTTCTCGCTTAGCGTTGCCGGCATCTTCCTCAATCGCAAGAACGTCATCCTGCTGCTCATGTGCGTCGAGCTGCTGCTGCTCGCGGCCAACTTCAACTTCATCGCCTTCTCGCGCTACCTCAACGACATCAACGGCCAGGTATTCGTGTTCTTCATCCTTACCGTGGCGGCGGCCGAGTCCGCGATCGGGCTGGCGATCCTGGTGGTGCTGTTCCGCGAGCGGCGCAGCATCAACGTCGAAGACCTGAATACCCTGAAGGGCTAGGGCGCAAGCGATGAACCCGACCCTGCTGCTCGCCATTCCGCTGCTGCCGCTGGTTGCGGCCGTGATCGCCGGTCTCGGCGGCCGCCTCATCGGTCGCGCCGGGGCGCACACCATCACCTGTCTGGCGGTCGGGGCGTCCTGCGTGCTGTCGCTCATGGTGCTGAAGCAGATGTGGTGGGAGGGGGCGCCAGGCTACGACGCGACCGTCTACACCTGGCTGGTGAGCGATGGGGTGCACATGCAGGTCGGCTTCCTGGTCGACCGGCTCACCGCGCTCATGATCACGGTGGTCACCTTCGTGTCGCTGTGCGTGCACGTCTACACCATCGGCTATATGGCGGACGACCCCGGCTATACGCGCTTCTTCAGCTACATCTCGCTGTTCACCTTCTCGATGCTGATGCTGGTGATGTCGAACAACTTCATGCAGCTGTTCTTCGGCTGGGAGGCGGTGGGCCTGGTCTCGTACCTGCTGATCGGCTTCTGGTACACGCGCCCGAGCGCCATCTTCGCCAATCTCAAGGCCTTCATCGTCAACCGTGTCGGCGACTTCGGCTTCGTGCTCGGCATCGCCGGTATCGTCTACTACACGGGCTCGCTCGACTACCGCGCGGCCTTCGCCGCCGCGCCGCACATCGCCCAGGCGCTGATACCGCTCACCTCGAGCTGGAGCGTCGGCGCGCTCACCCTGATCTGCATCTGCCTGTTCGTCGGCGCCATGGGCAAGTCGGCGCAGGTGCCGCTGCACGTGTGGCTGCCGGACTCGATGGAAGGTCCGACGCCGATCTCGGCGCTGATCCACGCCGCCACCATGGTGACCGCCGGCATCTTCATGGTGGCGCGCATGTCGCCGCTGTTCGAGTACTCGGATACGGCGCTGTCAGTGGTGCTGGTGGTGGGCTCGCTCACCGCCTTCTTCATGGGTCTGCTCGGCGTCGTCAACAACGACATCAAGCGCGTCATCGCCTACTCGACGCTGTCGCAGCTCGGTTACATGACGGTGGCGCTCGGGGTCTCGGCCTACGGCGCTGCGATCTTCCACCTCATGACCCATGCCTTCTTCAAGGCGCTGCTGTTCCTCGCCGCGGGCTCGGTGATCATCGCCATGCACCACGAGCAGGACATGCGCCGCATGGGCGGGCTGGCCAAGTACATGCCGGTGACCGCGGTCACCTGCTGGATCGGCGCGCTGGCGCTCATCGGCACGCCATTCTTCTCCGGCTTCTACTCCAAGGACGCGATCATCGAGGCGGTCGGCGAGTCGCATCGCGCCGGCGCCGGCTTCGCCTACCTGTGCGTGCTGCTCGGGGTGTTCGTCACCGCGCTCTACACCTTCCGCATGCTGTTCCTCACCTTCCACGGCCCGGAGCGCTTCCGTGAGACGGGCGCGCACGGCGGGGACGACCACGAGGGCGGGCACCAGGACGATCACGCTCACGGCGGGCACGGCGCCGACCCGCAGGAAAGCCCGTGGGTGGTGACGGTACCGCTCATCGCGCTCGCCATTCCCTCGGTGCTGATCGGCGCGCTCACCGTGGCTCCCGTGCTCTTCGGCAGCTACTTCGGCAGCTCCATCCTGGTGCTGCGGGCCAACGACGTGGTGGCGAAGATCGGCGAGGACTTCTCCGGCCCCGCGAGCTTCGCACTCCACGGGCTCCTCAAGCCGCCGTTCTGGTTCGCGGCGGCCGGGGTGGCGACCGCGTGGCTGTTCTTCCTGCGGCGCCCCGAATGGGCGACGGCCGCCGCGCGGCGCTTCCACTGGCTGTACCGGATCCTCTGCGACAAGTACTACTTCGACTGGTTCAACGAGAAGGTGCTGGCGGCGCTCACCCGGGGTATCGGCGTGGGTCTGTGGAAGGGCGGGGACCAGGCACTGATCGATGGCGCGATGGTGAACGGCACCGCGGCCGGCGTTGGCTGGTTCGGCGGCATCGTGCGGCGCGTGCAGAGCGGCTACCTGTACTCCTACGCCTTCTGGATGGTCATCGGGCTCGTGGTGCTGCTCGGCTGGTACCTGAGTCACCCGTAGAGGACGCATGCCGCACCTCCTCTCCATACTGATCTGGCTGCCGATCGCCGCGGGCCTTGCGGTGCTCGCGCTCGGCGATCGGCGGATCGCCGCCGGGCGCTGGCTGGCGCTCGCCGCCGCACTCGCGACGCTCGCCCTCACGGTGCCGCTGTGCGCTCATTTCGACACCGCTACGGCGGCATTGCAGTTTGCCGAGAAGCTGGCGTGGATCCCGCGCTTCCAGGCGTACTACGCGCTCGGCGTGGATGGCATCTCGCTGCCGCTCATCGTGCTCACCGCCTTCATGACGGTGCCGGTGGTGATCGCCGGCTGGACGGTGATCGAGAGCCGCCCGGCGCAGTACTACGCCGCCTTCCTCATCATGGAAGGGCTGATGATCGGGGTGTTCTCGGCGAGCGATGCGCTGCTGTTCTACTTCTTCTGGGAAGCGATGCTGATCCCGATGTTCCTCATCATCGGCATCTGGGGCGGGCCGCGGCGCGTCTACGCCACCATCAAGTTCTTCCTCTATACCTTCCTCGGCTCGGTGTTCATGCTCACCGCATTCATCTACATGTACCTC
>Ga0335076_10004357_pt1 | contig 14317 bp, 16 predicted proteins | sample Lox_Sample_25_FD_206717 | JGI IMG/M metagenome (GOLD analysis project Ga0335076, IMG submission 206717) | Soil microbial communities from Loxahatchee National Wildlife Refuge, Florida, United States - Lox_Sample_2.5 | ecosystem: Environmental > Terrestrial > Soil > Wetlands | place: USA... | reverse complement strand
CCGCGGTGGCCCGGCTGATGGAACGCATGCTCACGCGGGCCATGCACGACGGCGAGCCGACCGCCGACGAGATAGCGATCGCCCGCGTGATCGGCGACGTCTGGCTGTCCAACCTGGTCGCGTGGGTGACCCGGCGGGCGTCGGCCAACGACGTGAGCAACCAGCTCGAGCTCGCCGCCCGGCTGCTGCTGCGCCCGCCCGCCTCCTAGCTCACCTTGGCGATGACGTCGTCGGCGAAGGCCCGCAGCTTCGAGATATTGGCGGCCAGCGGCTCCCGGTCGGAGCCGGCCTGGTAGGGCCAGCGGAAGCCGACGATCGCGTCGGTCACCCCCTGGTCCTCCAGCCGCCGCACCCCGTCGGGGCGGTAGGCGCCGGCGGAGATCACGTGCACCTCGAACGGCCGGCCCGCGGTGCCCTCCCGACGGCGGAACTCGCCGAGCCGGGCGAGCAGGCGCGGCAGCTCCGCCGGATCCCCGCCGCCGTGCAGCCACCCGTCCCCGGCCCGGGCGGCGCGACGCAGGGCGGCGTCGGAGTGACCGCCGATGAGAACGGGGATGGGCTCGGCCGGCACCGGAGCGATCTTGACCGGCGCGAAGTCGAAGATCTTCCCGTGATACTCGAAGTACCGGCCGGCCGACAGCCCGCGGATGACCGCGAGCGCCTCGTCCATCCGCCGCCCGCGGTCCTCCCAGGGCACGCCGAGCACCTCGTAGTCCTCGCGCCACGGGCTGGTCCCCACCCCCCAGCACCAGCCGGCCGCCGGTGAGCACCGCGGTCGACGTCGCCTGCTTGGCCACCAGCACCGGGCTGCGCACCGGCAGCTTAACGGCAAAGGTGACAAAACGAAGGCGCGTGGTGACCGCACCGAGCGCCGGGAGGAGCGAGAACGGCTCGATGAACGGCTTGTCCTCCAGGAACTCACGGCTGCCGCCGGGGCTGAACGGGTACCGGCTGGCCGAGTGCCGGGGGTAGCAGATGCTGTCCGGCACCACCATCGAGTGGTGCCCGGCCTCCTCGGCGGCCCGGGCCAGCGGGCCGTAGAACGAGGGGTCGGTCATGGATTCTGCGTCGACCTGAAGCTGTGGGACGAGATAGCGGACGTGTTCACGCCCGACGCCACGGTGGACTACGGCACGCGGGCTCTCGGCCAGCCGGCCGAAGCCGAAAAGATCATCGTCAGCGCGCCGCACGTCCGTTAGCAAATGCTCACCCGCGCGCAGCAGGCGGCGGCCTCACACGACAACAGCGTCTCGTGATGCAGCGGTCGGGTGAAGATGCCGGTCCTACCGTTAAGTTGCCGGTGGCGGTGCCGGTTGAGCCGCCTGGTTGCCGGTGGCCTGGGCTTCGATGAAGGCGGCGATGCGGTCGTTCAGTTCGTCGACCCGGTTGAAGCCGCCGTGGCTGCCGGGGACGACGGCGACTTCCGCGTGCGGCATGAGGCTGCCCCGGGCGCGGGCCTCTGCCGGGGTGAGCAGGGCGCTGCGCGCGCCGGTGATCAGCAGGACAGGCACGTCGATCGCGCGGAGTTCGTCGTCGGTGAGGATGTCGGGGAACTTCGGCTCGGCGTGGTAGCCGCGGGTGCCTGCCCACATGAGCGTCATCAGCTCCGGCTGCAGCATGGCCGGGCTGTCCAGCCACCGGGCGAGGCGGCGGCGCAGCGGCATCGGGGTCAGGGTGGCCAGGCCGCTGATGGAGAACCAGAACCAGAAGCGGGCGTCGAGCTTGGTGAGCCCGGCGGGGTCGAGCAGCGTGATGGAGGCGACCCGCCCGGGCGCGCGGATCGCCTGGTTCATGGCGATCCAGCCACCGTAGGAGAAGCCGACCAGGTGCGCGGGGCGGTCGCTGAGCTGGGCGAGCAGTTCATCGAGCCAGGCGGCGCAGGACGCCGGGGGGGTCATCAGGGCACGCGGGACGCTGGGGTTCGCGTCGCCGGGCAGGTCGATCCCGTATACCGGGCCGTCCCCGGCGAGCGCCGCCACGTGCGGGTACCAGCTCGCGGCGTTGAACGCGCTGAGCAGCACGACCGGCTCCCCGCCCGGGTGCGGGCGGTAGGCATGCACCCGCGTGGTCGCGGTCGCCGTCTCGATATCAAATTCCTCGACAGGCTGCGGCCACAGCGCGAAGGCCCGCTCGTAGGCGGCCAGGAACTTCTCCCGCGCCGCATCGCTCACCCACGATCCCGGCTCGCCCTCGGGCGCCGGGTCTGCCGCACCGGTGATGCGCTTGATCCCGAGCATGTCCCTCGTCCTCCTCGCGGCCCGCCACCCTGGCGGGCTGTCCTCTCGGCCTCTTGATGATACGATCGTATCATAAACGGGCTGGGCGAATGGAGAGAGATACGGTGAGCCGGTGCCGAAGCGGGTCGATCACGAGGAGCGGCGGCGGCAGATCGCGGACGCGCTGCTGCGGACGGCTGCCACGCGCGGGCTGCACGCCACCGGGATGCGCGAGGTCGCGGCCGAAGCCGGCGTCTCCCTGCGGCTGGTCCAGTACTACTTCGGCACCAAGGAAGAGCTCCTGCTGGCCGCCATGCAGTACCTGGCGGCCCGGTTCGGCGCACGGGCTGTGGCGCGGTTCAAGGAGGCCAGCGGGTCAGGCGACCCGGCTAGCCCCCGCGACGTCATCGCCGCCATCTTGACCGAGGGGCTGCCCGCCGACGAGGAGCGGCGCACCTTCACCGTGCTCTACACGGCCTACTTCGCGCTCTCGCTGACCGATCCGGCGCTGGCGATCGCCCCCCTGGTCCGGAACTCAGCCGCCGTGATGGACGTGATCGCCGCCCAGCTGCGAGCCGCCCAAGCCGCCGGCGACACGCCAGCCCACCTGGACCCGGACCTGGAAGCCTTCAGCCTGATGGCCATGTCGGCGGGACTGGGCACCAGCGTCCTCGGCGGCCAGTCCTCACCCGAGCAGGCGCAGGCTGTGATCGACTACCACCTGGACCGCCTGTTTCCCGCATCCCGGCCGGCGTTACGCCGAGCGCCCATGTAGGACTGGCCGTCAGTTGTAGTACTGGCCGTCAGTGCGAATCGCGGCTGACGTCCCCGCCGCTCGACCCGACGAGGAAGTCGAGATCCGCGCCGGTGTCGGCCTGCTGCACGTGGTCCACATACAGCCGCTCCCATCCCCGGCGGGGATGCGCGAACCCGTCAGTCGTGGCCTGGTTCGGGGTGCGCTGCCGCAGCTGCGCGGCGGGGACGTCGAGGTCCAGCCGCCGGGCCGGCACGTCGAGCACGATGACGTCGCCGGTCTGCACCAGCGCCAGCGGCCCGCCGGCCGCGGCCTCCGGCGTCACGTGCAAGACCACCGTGCCGTAGGCGGTCCCGCTCATACGGCCGTCGCAGATGCGCACCATGTCGCGTACGCCTTGCTCGAGGAGCTTGGCCGGCAGCGGCACGTTCGACACCTCGGGCATCCCGGGGTAGCCCCGGGGGCCGCAGCCGCGCAGCACCAGCACCGAGTCGGCGTCCACGTCCAGATCCGGGTCGCCGATCCGGGCGTGCAGGTCCTCGATGGTGTCGAAGACGACGGCCCGGCCGCGGTGCGTGAGCAGGTGCTGGGACGCCGCGGCGGGCTTGATGATCGCGCCGCCGGGGGCGAGGCTCCCGCGCAGCACCGCGATACCAGCCTCCGGCTGGAGCGGGTTGCCGCGGTCCCGGATGACCTCGTGGTCCCAGATCTGCGCGTCGCCAAGGTGGTCCACCAGCGGCCGGCCGGTGACGGTGAGGGCGTCCGGATCGAGCAGGTCCACCACCTCGCGAAGGACGGCCTGGAGGCCGCCGGCGCGGTGGAAGTCCTCCATCAGATGCCGGCCGGCCGGCTGCAGGTCGGCCAGCAGCGGGATGCGGGCGCCGATCCGGTCGAAGTCGTCGAGGGTCAGCGGCACACCCAGCCGCCCGGCGATGGCGAGCAGGTGCACCACGGCGTTCGTGGACCCGCCGATGGCGGCCAGCGCGACGATGGCGTTGCGGAACGAGCCGGCGGTCACCACCTGGCTGGGCCGGCGGTCCTGCGCGACCATCTCGACGATCAGGCGGCCGGTGGCGTGCGCCGCCTCGAGCAGGCGGCTGTCCGCGGCGGGCAGCCCGGCCGTGCCGGGCAGCGTGGTGCCGAGCACCTCGGCGAGCAGCCCCATGGTGGAAGCTGTCCCCATCGTGTTGCAGTGCCCCCGGCTGCGGATCATCGAGGATTCCGACGCCAGGAACGCCTGCTCGGGCAGCGTGCCGGCGCGGACCTCCTCGCTCAGCCGCCACACGTCCGTGCCGCATCCCAGCGGCATGCCCCGGAAGGTCCCGGTCAGCATCGGGCCGCCGGGCACGACCACGGCCGGCAGGTCCACCGACGCCGCCGCCATGAGCAGCGACGGAATCGTCTTGTCGCAGCCACCGAGCAGCACCGCCCCATCGATCGGGTTCGCGCGCAGCATCTCCTCAGTGGCCATCGCCGCCATATTGCGCCACAGCATCGCGGTCGGCCGCACGTTGGTCTCGCCGAGGGAGACGACCGGAAGGTTCAGCGGGATGCCGCCCGCCTCGTATATCCCGTCCCGGACCGAGGCGGCGACCTCGTTCAGGTGCGCGTTGCACGGGGTGAGGTCGGACGCCGTGTTCGCGATCGCGATGTGCGGCCGCCCCGAGAACGCGTTCGCCGGCAGACCCCGGCGCATCCATGCCCGGTGGAGATATCCGTTGCGGTCATCGGCCGCGTACCACTGTGCACTCCGAAGCTCAGTCACACCATCTCTATTCCCTCGTGGCGGGCGGGCCATGGCATCATCGGGCCGGTGGGCGCCAGGACGATGAGGGCTTTCGTGATCACCGGGCCCAGCGCTTTGTCCTTTATGGAATACCTTGCCCAGAATCGAACATAGATTCTATCCTGCGGGAATGACTGGCCCGGATCCTGATCGTCTCCAGTACGCGCAGATCGCCGGGGCCGCCGCCCGCCACGCCCAGGCCTGGCTCACCGCCGAGCAGGAAGCCGCGGCGGTCGCCGAGCTGAGGCATGCGGCGGCCGGGCGGGCCGACCTGCTGGCCGAGTGCGCCGGCACCGCGCTCGGCTTCGGCGAGGGAAGCCAGGACGCCGCCCGGTACCGGCAGATCGCCGAGCTGTGCATCGCCGCCGGGGCGGACCGCTCGCTCATCGAGCGCTGGATCGCCATCGGCCGGCAGCGGGCCGCGGCCGCGCAGGCGATGCCGCACGCCGGTCCCCGGGCGGGCGAGTAACCGGCCCCGTTCTCGTTAGGGCCCGCGGGTGCCACGGCATCTTCCGTGAGGCCTACCGGGCCGCCGGCGGCCCCGCCGCCGGCGATGACACCTGGGTCCAGGCCCGGGGCTGGGCACTCGGGCTGTCGCTCGCTTGCCTGGCCAACTCGGCCGACAACCCGCTGATGGCGGAGATAGGACGGCGCACGATGGACGCGGTGCTCGGACAGGCCGGCCCCGGGGCGCCGGGCTGACCCGCTGACCCCGATCCCGGCCCAGGCGGTGCGGGCCCAGCCGGCCCAAGCCGCCTCCACATGCTCAGCAGGACCGCAGCCGTGATGATCACGATGATCACAGCCAGGCTGACCACGGTGGGGATGTGCACCACCTGCGCGAGGATCATCTTCACCCCGATGAAGGCCAGCATGATGGCCAGGCCCTGGCTGAGGTAGGAGAACCGCTGCATCGCGCCCGCCAGGACGAAGTACAGGGCGCGCAGCCCGAGGATGGCAAAGGCGTTGGAGGTGAAGACGATGAACAGATCGGTCGTCACCCCGAAGGCCGCCGGGATCGAATCGGCCGCGAAGATGACGTCCGTGGTCTCGATGGCGACCAGCACCGCGAGCAAGGGCGTCGCGTAGAGCCTGCCGTCGCGCCGGGTCAGGAACCTCGTCCCATCGAAGTCCTCGGTCACCGGCATGACCTTGCGCAGGCCGCGCAGGACGAACCCGCGCCGCGGATCCACGTGTACGCCGCCGCGCGCCATCCGCAGCGCCGCGACCAGCAGGAGCGAGCCGAAGACGTAGAAGGCCCAGCTGAGATATTCGAGCAGCGCCGCGCCGGCGACGATGAACCCGCCGCGCAGCACCAGGGCGCCGAGGACGCCGGCGAACAGCACGTGGTGCTGATACGCAGCGGGCACGGCGAACGCCTGGAAGATCAGCGCGAACACGAAGATGTTGTCCACGCTGAGCGCCTTCTCGATGAGGTAGGCGGCGAAGTACTCCTGGCCGGCGTCCCCGCCCTGCCACAGCGTGACGGCAATCCCAAAGGCCACGCCCGCAGTCACCCACGCCACGCTGACCAGCACCGCCCGCCGCATGTCCGGCTGGCCCCGGTTCAGCAGCAGATCGACGGCGAGCAGGCCGAGGATGATGCACCCCGCCGCCACCCACGCCCAGCCCGGGGCGCCGGTCACCGGCTGTCCCGGCGGTGCCGACGGGAGGCGCCGCGGTGGGTGAGCAGGCGGTAGCAGATCGCCGCGAGAGCGGCCCCGAAGATCAGCCACGGAGCCAGCACCAGCAGGTTGGCCGCGGTCACTCCGCCTCCATCACTCACTGCACCATCCGTCAGACCTAGAGCACCGCACCCGGACGCACGGCGCGTGTAGTCGATGTGATGGCCGCATGAAGGCACGCCCGCCCGGCCTCCGGCCATCTCCACCCAGCCGCCACAGGTAACGCACCGTGACTTCAACCGGGCCGGCTTCCCTCGGACTACCACCCGCTCACGAAGCGGCCCGACCGCAGGACACGTCAAGGAGGACGGCATGGCGGCAGCGCTCGTCAGAACGTGCCCGCTCTGCGGGCTCCGCTTCTCCAACTCTCCCCTGCTGGAGTTGCATATACGCGAGGATCACCCGCGGCGGAAACATCACCCCGTGCGGGACGAGAGGGATCCGGCCGGCGCAGGCGGCCGGGACGGGAAGGCCGGGGGCGGCTGAAGCACCCTGGGCGGCCGGCTGATCGCGCCCGCCCCTTAGCCGGGAGCAGCGGTCAGCCGGGGAAGTGCCATCGCCCCGTCTGCTGGAAGCTCTCCCGTCCCGCCCAGCCCGCGGCGCGCCAGGCCAGCACGACATCGGGGACCACCCGCTGCAGAGGCCCGTACTCCCCCAGGTCATAGTTCCAGTCGTACTTCTGGTTGTACGCCGCGATGATGTCCGCGTCGCTGGCTGGCCCGGCGGCGTGCCCTTCGACGATGACCACGTCGGTCCCGCTGTCCAGGTGGACGGTGACGACGGGATCGAGGGCGAGCGTGCGCAACGTCACGGGCGTCCCGATGCTGAGATAAAGATGATCGTCGTTCCAGAGACCCCAGACCGGGCGGGGATGCGGATGGCCCGGGGTCCGCGCGATGACCCAGTAGGTCCCGGCGGCCTTGAGCTGATCTTCGACCCAGGCCCAGTCGAGGCCCTGCGTATCGCTGGGCCTGCCGTAGAGGCGCAGCGCCGCTCCGCGAGGCACCGCAACAGGCTAACGGGTGCGCGGGCTGGTCAGCCGGCCGGGGCGAGCCGGACCAGGCAGCCGTCGGGCCCGGCGAACGGGGTGAGCTCGCTGGCGGTCACGGGTGAGGCCAGCCCGGCGAACGCGCCCTGGATCAGGCCGAGATGCAGCGGGCAGACGATGTCGCGGTGATGCTCGGCGAGCTCGAGGAACGGGCAATGGCGCAGCCGCAGCCCGGCGGGCCGGTCGTCGTCGCCGGGCACCGCCTCGGGCGCGAACGCCAGCTCGTCGAGCATCACGAGCACCCGCGTGACCGCCTCGGCGCCATCGACCTGATGGAAGGGCTCGGCCCGCGGAACCATGTGCTCGCCCCAGGCGCGCCCGGCGTCGGCGGCGGCAGCGGCACAGCCGGTGGTGGCCGAGGTGAGGTAGCTGAGGAGAATCTCGGCCAGCATCCGGTACCGCCGCTCCCCGCCGAGCACCATCCCGGGGCGGGCCCGGTAGACGATGCGCGGGCGGCCGGGGCCGGAGGGGTCCGCCAGCATCCGCTCGATCACGCCCTCCGCCATCAGCGCGCCGAGGTGGAAACGGGCGGTATTGGGGTGGATGCCGGTCTGCCCGGCGATCTCCGCGGCGCTCAGCGGTGCCGGGGAGCCGCGGATCGCCGCCAGGACCTGCCGGCGGCGGGCGCCGCCGTCTCCGGGGGCGCTCACCGCCCTAGTCCGCCTCCACCCGCGGCGGCAGGGCGGCCACCATGGGGGTGTCGGCGGCCACAGGACCGAGCGAGCTGGCACCGCCCGGGCTCCCGATCGGCTCGGCCCGGCCGGCCAGCGTCTCGGTGAAGAAGCGGGCGTTGTCCTCGGTGTAGATCCGCCACTGATCCGGCAGGTCATCTTCGTAGAAGATCGCCTCGACCGGGCACACCGGCTCGCAGGCCCCGCAGTCGACGCACTCATCGGGGTGGATGTAGAGCATGCGTTCGCCCTCGTATATGCAGTCGACCGGGCACTCCTCCACGCAGGTGAGGTCCTTGACGTCCACACAGGGTTCGGCGATCACATAGGTCATCGAGCGCTCCTCGCGATGAGCTTCAGGCTGCTGAGATCATCCTATTTCTACTGGTATAAATAGTTCGCCACCGGGCCCCGGGGCCCGCAGCGGCCAGGCTCCCCGGCCGGCCACGCTCCCGGCCCGGCCGTCACCGGCCAAGGCCCTCGGCCCGGTAGAAAACCTTAGACGAGTGCCTGGGCAGCCGGAGCATCTCGTAAAAGGCCAGCGCGCCGACGTTGCCGCTGTCGGTAGTCCATTCGACCCGGCTGCAGCCGCACTGCCCGGCCATCTCGAACAGCGCCTGCATGAGCAGCTTCCCGGCGCCACGGCGCCGGTGCCGCTCACCGACGTACAGCTCTTTCAGGAACAGCGAGCGGGTGAGCCCGGCCGCCGGCCACAGGAACGAATACGCCGCCATGCCCGCGAGTTCGGTGCCGTCCCAGGCCAGCAGCGCGTGTGCCGCGGGCGGGCTGGCGAAGAGCGCATCGCCGATCTGCCGGGTCCGCTCGTCCAGCGGCCCGGCGGCGGCCTCGCCGTAGAACCGGCCCATCTCCGTCAGCAACTCCGCCAGCGCCGGCACGTCGCCGGGCCGGGCCGGAGTGACCTCCATCATCGCGGCGGCGCCCCCTTCGCTGCCCCAGCAGCTCCCGAACCCATGAACAGCCGCGGTTGCACGGTATTTCAGGAGCGGGACCGCCGCCAACTCCCGGCACCGCCGGGCAGGCTTTGACGGCATTCCCGTGCCTGGATCACGATGACAGTGCGGCGTCCCGGGCCGGCGATGAACACGATGGGGCCGGGCATCATCGGCTCCGATCGCGGCACCGACTACGGGCAGGCAATCTACGACGCCCTCACCGCGTAAGAGCGGGTGCCTGCCGGTCAGGCGACCTGGATGAGCGCGCCGGATGCCCGCCGGCCCTGCAGAGGCTGGGAGCCGGGACCGTGATCGGCCGGGTAGAGGAGCACGGTGGCCTCGGGGCGGTAGAGACCGCGGGGCAGGGGCTGGCCAGTCAGTTCGACCGACAGTGGTTCGCCCACCCGGACGGCTCCCCGCACGGTGCCAAGCGGCCAGCGCTGATCATCGCCAAGCACGCTGCTGGCCGTGACATCTGCGGTGAAGTCCACGTTGTCGGCCCCCAGCGTGCCTGCCCGGCTGACCCAGATGGTGAAGCCGATGGAGGTTGGCTCACCAGGAGACCAGTTGCGGCTTCGCTGGCCCGCGCGGATGAGGCCGAGATAGTCAACGCGTAGCGCAGAAGAAGGCAAGCCCGCAGGCAGGTCGGCTGTCTCCGGCTGGTCCCCGGAGGGGGTGGGCGTCTCCGGCTGGCCCCCGGAGGGAACGGCCGTATCCGACGCTGTGGCGGCTGGCCCAGCCGGGGACCGCGGATCGGCGGTTTCCGCAGGCTGCCGTGGGGCCACACGCGGTATGTGCTCACGCAGAAGCGCGAGGAGGCGGTCCTCATCCCAACCCGGCCAGGCCTCATCGGTACCCGACTGGTGGTGACGGACCTTGGTGCGGCGCACGCTGTCGTCGATGTCGAGGAGAAGCTCGATGTGAAAAGAGGCATAGTGCTGGTCAGGCTCGGACGGCAGGGGTGGGTCGGCCGGCCCAGCGAGCCGGCCGGCCTGGCCGGCCCAGTCCTGGGTGGCGATACGAGCCGGCGACAGCCCAGCTACCCCGGCGAGGCTCACGGCTATCTGCTCCGGGGTAAGCGCGGCGAGATCCCGGTAGGTGAGGATTCCAGCGCCGTGGAGGCGCCGGTCAATCCCTGCGCCGATGCCCTGAATCTTCTGGAAGTCATCGCCCGCCCGGTCGGCAGGCGCCGATTTTCGGGGGTCACGCGGAGGCACGGCCTTGCTCCTCTCGCTCTGGTGATCGCCCGCCGCCGACTGCCCAAGCGGGACGGTCACACGCCGTCGGCATGGTGGCCCCTGCCGCCCCGGCCGGAATGGCGGGGCGGCAGGGCCGGGAAGCTCACTTTTATGGCTCTCCGGGGACGAAGATCAGGACCGGGATCTCCGCGAATCCCAGGTAGTCGCCGAGCGGCTTACCCGGCTTGTCGCACGTCCCGCCGAGGAGCGTGATGACGGCGAGGAGGCTGTAGGCACCTTCTGCGACGGTCTTGGCTGCAACGGTGCCCTGGAAGGTGTAACACCGTTTGGTAAAGTCGTCGTTTTTGCCCGGTTCCGCCGGAGCGCTGTCCACGGACACCTTCCCTTCCAGGGGAAGCTTGCCGGGCGATGGGCCCGCGCCATCGATGCGGTTCAGGTAGAACTTGAGGTCCCAGCAGCCGCAGATAGAGGCCGCGAAGAGCCCACAGATACACCAGTTGACCTCGATCAGGAAACGGTCATCGGTCTCTACGACCCGGATCCGCTCGAATTTCCCAGGGCCGACATACTCTGTGGGGTCGTACACGTTCATGTTGACGCACGCGTCGAGGCAATGCGAGTCGGGGGAATCCGAGCCCGGCGTGATGAACCCCGTGATCACTGGGAAGTGCTGGTCGCACGGGCACGGGGGATAGCTGCCCTGCATCTTTGGCTTGGTCTCTTCCGGCGTAACCGCTTCAGGTGCAGCCGAATCCGGTGTGGTCATTTCTCCTCCTTCGGGACGTGCCCGTGGTCGGCCTGACGCGGCGATCTGCCGGCGCCATGCACCCGCAACATGGCATTCGGCACTTAACCGGCATGGTCTGGGCGCTTAATATCCGCGCCACCTGGGTTAAGTGCCCGGCGCGCCATGGCCGGCCCGATCTGGAGGCCAGGGCCGGTGTTCGGCGGGCCGCGACCGTAACGGAGCGGGCTCACACGGATTCGTGCCGGCGGATCTGGTCGTGCAGCCGGGCCGTGGCCGGGTCGGCGTCCACGCCCAGCTCGGCCGCCAGCGCCTGCACGCACGCCCGGTACTGCAGCAGGGCCAGGTGCGGCTGGCCCTGCCTGCTGTAGCAGCGCATCAGCCGCCGGTGCGCGTCCTCCCGGCAGGGATCGCATTCGACGATCCGCTGGCAGAGGGCCGCGCAGGTTGCGTAACGGCCGGCGCCGAAATGCAGATTGCTGAGGCGGCTGAGCGCGTCCAGGTGGGCGAGCCGGAGATGATCGCGGGTGAGTGCCGCCCACTCCTCGTAGAGGTCCTCGGCCAGGAAGTCTCCGCGGTAAAGACCATCGGCGGACTCATACTCGCGGGCCGCCCGGTCGGCGTCGCCCGCCTCCTCACGGCGGCGGCCGTTCTCCACCCGGCTCGCGAACTCCTCAACGTCCAGCCACACCTGCAGGCCGGGATGGATCCCGTAGGCGCCGCCGCTGTGCTGGATCACCGGCAGATCCGTGACGGTGCGCAGCGTTCGCCGCAGGCCGTGGACGGCGACGTTCAGGCTGTTGCGCGAGGCTTCCGGCGGCGACTCGGGCCAGAAGACGTCCATCAGCACCTCCCGCGGCGGCCAGGGCTCGCGGTGCGTCAGCAGGTACCCGAACAACGACCGGCTGCGCGCGCTGGGCCAATCCCCGACCGGCACGTCGTCGACGGCGACGCAAAGCGGGCCCAGCAGATGCGCCGCGAGCCCCGCCGGTGCGCCACGCCGCCGGGTCTTCAACGCCGGCCCCGCCGGGGCAGATAGCTGCCCTGCCCCAGGAGAGCCGGTGATCCCGGGCGGGTGCGGGGGGACGGCCGCGGGCGGGGCAGCGGGCGGATCCAGGACCACCGCCGGCGCGCCAGCGACCCGGTGTCCCGGTTCCGGAATCAGCGTGCGCGGCGCCGCCCTCGTGGGCGGGCGGGACGCCGACGGGCGCCAGAAACGGGCCCACGGCCAGGGCCGCCGGGATCGCACCGGGATTCGCGGCGGCGCCAACAGTCCGGGCATTTTCAGGGGAGCCGGCGTGCGCGACCATCCATGGGCGGCCAGCACGTCGTCGCTTGCCCAGGTGGGCGTTCTGACGTCCGACAGCAGCTGGTTCAGCGCTTCATGCTCGGCCTGCTTCAGCGCCGCCTCCGCCTCGCGGTGCGATTCCCGCTGCTTGCGCAGCTCTCCCACCCGTACCGCGAGATCGCCGGCGAGCCGCACGTGTTGCGTTGTGCCGCTCTCGCCGGAGGCGCTGACGGCCCGGGCGGCGTGGCAGAAGGATTCGAGAGCGCCATCGCTGTCCCCCAGCATCAACTGGAGACGCCCCTGCTGCCACGAGGCCCAGATCCGGATCGCGGCCAGATCAGTGCTGTCGGCGAGCACGGTGGCCGCGTGCGCACGGGAGAGCGCCGAGGCGAGGTCGCCGTGGTCGGCTGCTGCCGCGCTCGCCGCCAGCATGCTGCGGCAGGCCCCTTCCGGGTCATCGCGCTTGGAGCAGCACGACGCCGCGATGTCGAACCAGTGCCGGGCAGTCACCGTGTCGCCGCAGGCCGCGGCGATCTCGGCCTTGCAGTAGATCAGGTCGGGATGCGATGCGAGCGCTTCGTCCGGCAGCTGCCACAGCCAGCTTTCCAGGATCGCCCACTGGCCGCGGTCCAGCAGCACGGCCGCGCAGCCCGCCGCGACCAGCGCGGCGCAGTCAGGATCGCCGATCTCGAGGTAGAGAGCGACCGCCAGGTCGTCGCCACCCGCCTGCAAGAGCCGGCCCGCGGCCTCGTGCAGGATGTCGCGGCCCGGCTCCGCACGGCGGCCGAGCGCCGCCCGCAGCGGCTCCCGCCAGCAGGTACGGACGCGCACCCAGCCTTCGTCCAGGTGCTGAAGCCATGGGCCGGCGGGAAGATGGCTTCCTGCCGGAAGAGCGGGTATGCCGTCCAGGCGCGCGTACTCTATCTGGGTCGCCAGCGCCAGCCATCGGCGTGCCTGACCGCCGGCATCGGCGAGCAAGGTGCGCGCGAGCTGGGCCAGCAGCTCCTCCCAGCTCACCGCCTCGTCGAGCATGGGTTCCAGGCCGCCGCCGGTGGCGGCCAGGGCGCTGCGGAGCCCGGCCAGGACCGCCGCGCGCCCGCCGATGAGCGCCAGCGCCCGGTCGCGGGCCCGTCCCGTCAGGGCCGGAGCGCACTCCGCCAGCATCCGCTCCACGGCCTGAGGCGGCAGCCGTAGGTCACTGGCGGATCGCCAGGTGCCGGGCCAGGCACCGGTGACCGGCGGGACGCGGTAAGCGAGTATCACGCACGGCGCGGTGGCTTCGAGCTCCGGCAGGAGGTCGGTGATCACCAGGGACAGGGTTGGGCTGTCAGCCCCTATGCGATGGACGTTCTCGAGGACCAGCGCCCCCCGCCCGGCCATGCCCTCGCGCAGTTCGCGGGCCAGCCGGGAGAAGAGCGGAGGCCAGCCGAACACGGGTCCGGGGCGGGCCCGCATCAGCCTCAGCGTGGCCTCCCCCACATCGCCGCGGGAGCGCTGCGCCGCCGCGACCAGCGACACAAGGAAGGTCCCCGGATCACGGTCCTCCTGGCCCAGGCGCAGCCAGACCGGATTCCGGCCCACCTGGGTGAAGGCTGCCGCCAGCCCCTCGGTGAGCACGTGGCCCGAGGGTGCCTCCATAACGGTCACCCCGCCGGCCGCCGCGTCCCCAAACGCGCTGTGGGATGCTTCCGGGCCAGATTCAGCAGGCGGCAATGCTTTGGGTTCGAACGGCATGCGTTCCACCAGACCAAGAAGGCGTTCCCCTTCCGCCGGTAACCAGCAGCCCGCTCAGGAGCTATGCGGCAAGGTCTTTACGCGTCCCGGCGTGGTCCGCCGTCAAGAAGGGCCGGTAACCACTATTAGCCTGCGTTATCACCCCCTCATCCGCCGTCGGCGGGCAGCCTCCTGTCACCGTCATCCCTGGCCGGCACCGCTCTACCCGGTACAGGGGCCACCCCGCCTTCGCCCGTGG
>Ga0335076_10004356_pt1 | contig 14318 bp, 10 predicted proteins | sample Lox_Sample_25_FD_206717 | JGI IMG/M metagenome (GOLD analysis project Ga0335076, IMG submission 206717) | Soil microbial communities from Loxahatchee National Wildlife Refuge, Florida, United States - Lox_Sample_2.5 | ecosystem: Environmental > Terrestrial > Soil > Wetlands | place: USA... | reverse complement strand
GTCCTCGAGGAGGCGCTCGACCCATCCTGGCCCCTGCTCGAGCGGGTGAAGTTCCTCTCGATCTTTCACTCGAACCTCGACGAGTTCTTCATGATCCGCGTCTCGGGACTGCACGAGCAGCTCGAGGCATCGGTCACCGAGCGCAGCGCGGACGGCCTGTCGGCGCCCGAGCAGCTTCGCCGCATCCGGGAGATCGTCGAAAGCGACGCCGGCGTCGCGACGCGCCTCCTCCTCGACGATCTGCGGCCGCGCCTCGCCGAGGCCGGCGTCCGGATCCTCGAGTGGAACGAGATCGAGGCCGAGCGCCGCAAGGAGCTGTCGGCCTATTTCGAGAGCGTCGTCTTTCCGGTGCTGACGCCGCTCGCCTTCGATCCCGCGCACCCGTTCCCCTTCGTCTCGAACCTCTCGCTGTCTCTCGCCGTCGAGCTCGCGGAGAAGAAGGAGAAGCGGGCCGCATTCGCGCGCGTCAAGGTCCCCGCTTCGCTGGGGAGGTTCGTGCCGGTCCCCGGCGCGCCGGAACGGACCTTCGAGTTCATCCCGCTCGAGAAGCTCGTCGAGGCGAACCTCGATCGCCTCTTTCCGGGGATGCAGATCCTCGGCGCCTCGGCCTTCCGCGTCACGCGCGACGCCGACATCGAGATCCGCGAGGACGAGGCCGGCGACCTGCTCGACAGCGTCGCGGAGAACGTCCGGCGCCGGCGGTTCGGCGCGGCCATCCGTCTCGAGGTCGAGAAGCGCTGCCCCGAGACGGTCCGGGAGCTGCTCCGCACCGAGCTCGAGCTCGAGCAAGACGACGTCTACGAGACCGACGGGCCGCTCGGCGCCGCCGACCTCCTGTCGGTGATGAAGCTCGATCTGCCGCAGCTGAAGGACTTTCCCTTCCTGCCGGCGTCGCGGGGCCTCTTCGATCCGCCCGCGAACGTGTTCGACGTCATCCGCAAGGGCGACGTGCTCCTCCATCAGCCCTACGACTCGTTCGACCCCGTCCTGCACTTCCTCGAGCGCGCCGCCGACGACCGCGACGTGCTCGCGATCAAGATGACGCTCTATCGCACGGGCACCGACTCGCCGATCGTCGCCGCGCTCGCCCGGGCCGCGGAGAACGGCAAGCAGGTCGCCGTGCTCGTCGAGCTGAAGGCGCGCTTCGACGAGGAGAACAACATCCAGTGGGCGCGCTCGCTCGAGCGCGCGGGCGTTCACGTCGCGTACGGCGTCGGCGGTCTGAAGACCCACGCCAAGATCGCGCTGGTCGTGCGCCGCGAGGGCACCGCCATGCGGCGCTACGTCCACGTGGGCACCGGCAACTACAACCGGGCGACGGCGCGGGTCTACACGGACCTGGGGCTCTTCACGGCGCGGGCCGACTTCGGCCACGACGCGTCCGAGCTCTTCAATTTCCTGACGGGGTTCTCGCGGAAGACGAAGTACCGCCGGCTCACGGTCGCGCCGTCCGGACTCCACGAGAAGGTCCTCGGGCTGATTGACGCGGAGGCCGAGAAGGCGCGCCAGGGCAAGCCCTCCGGCATCGTGGCGAAGATGAACGCGCTCGTGGATCCCTCGGTCATTCGCGCGCTCTACCGCGCTTCGCAGGCGGGCGTTCCCATCGACCTCGCCGTGCGCGGCATCTGCTGCCTGCGCCCGGGAGTTTCCGGCGTCTCCGAGACGATCCGCGTGTCGAGCGTCGTCGGCCGCTTCCTCGAGCACAGCCGCGCGTTCTCCTTCGGCGTCGGCGAGGAGGAGGAGATCTACCTCTCGAGCGCCGACTGGATGCCCCGCAACTTCTTCGCGCGCGTCGAGCTGATGGTTCCGGTCCTCGACGAGAAGGCGAAGGAGAAGATCCGCCAGGAGATCTTCGCGGAGTTCCGCGCGGACAACTCGCGGGCGCGCGACCTGCAGTCCGACGGCACGTACGTCCGGCGTCACCCCGCGCCGGGCGAGGCGCCGCGCGACGCGCAGAGCGATCTCGTCGACCGCCTCGCGCGCCGCGGCCTCAAGGCCGTCCCCTCTCTCTAACCCCCGGCGAGGAAACGCCGCGTCGCCCATCGGGCCGACGGACCCGGGGGCCGAACGCCGCGGCGCTCGGTTACCGGGCCGCGACCTCTACATGACCGGGCGAGGGAGGCGAAGCCGCATTGCCTCGCGCGCCGCCGAGGCCCTGAGGCGGATCGCTCCAGGTCCGTGTCGCGCGGTCGCCGATGCGCGTCTCCGGACCGACGGCGAGGCGGCGGCCCCTCCAGGTCACCCGGTTCCCGACGAGCCCCGCCAGGAAGACCGCCGTCGAGAAGAGGTCCCGGACGGGAAGCAGCAGCCGGTCGAGCATTGCATGCGGCCTCTCCAGTCCCGCCGCCAGATGCCCCTCGAGCAGATAACGGATGCCGAGAAGAACGGCGGCCGGGCGCCAGGCCCCGTTCGCCGCGGCTGCGGCGGCCCAGGGCAGCGCGCCGGAGAAGGACTCCGCCAGGTAGAGGACGCCGCCGAGGTGGCGGCGCATGATGGCCCAGCGGCGGTGGCGGTCCCACACCGCGCGCGGCGTCTTGCTCACCTCCGCGGTGTCGATGATGTCGGCCGACAGCACGACGCGGTACCCCGCGCGCCGGACCTCGCGGCCGATGAGGTAGTCCTCCGCGAGATAGTGCTGAAGGGCCTGGAACCCTCCTCCCACCTCCAGGGCGGTGCGGGAGACGAGGATCGACTTGCCCACGACGCAGGGCATCTTGAGGATTCCCGAGATCGCGGCGGTGCCGGGCAGGAGACAACCGTTCAGGTAGAGCGCCTCGACGCGCGAGGCGAAGCTCTCGGCGCCCTCGGCCGCGAAGAGGTGGGAGACGAGGCCCACGCGGTGGTCGGCGAAGTGAGAAACGGCGCGACCGAGAAAGTCCGGCCGCACCCGGACGTTCCCGTCGGAGAACATCAGCAGCCGGTGGCGCGCGTGCTCCGCCGCGGCGGCGAGCCGGTCGACCTTGGCGTTGCCGCCGGAGTCGCGCGGGTCGAAAACGAACGCCGTCGGCACGCTCGGATGCCGGTCGGCGACGCGCCGCGCGATCGGGTACGCCGGGTCCGCGCGATCGGCGAACGAGAAGACGACCTCGTAGCGCGGATAGCCCAGGCGGAAGAACGTCTCGAGGTTCTCCTCGAGGTCCTCGTCCAGGCCGCGGAGGGGCTTCAGGATCGACACGGGCGGCGTGAACCCCGGCACACGATGGCCGACCGCCGTCTTCCGGAGCCGCCGCACCTCGGCCGCGGCGATCGCGTAGAGAACCGTGGAGACGCCGAGGCCGGCGAGCCCGGCGGCGGCGAGCGCCCTCAAGCCGAGACCGCCGCCTTTTCGGGCTCGAGGCGCAGGATGCCGATGCCGGTGCCGTGGCGCAGAGCGGCGAGCACGCCTTCGCGCGTTTTCTCGGCGGCGACGAGCGACTTCCAGGCGTACAGGTGCTCCGGCCGGTGGAAATCGCTGTTCGCGAGGTGAGGCAGGTTTTCCCGCGAGATGACGGGATAGAGCTCCCAGCGGCAGCCGACCTCCCAGAGGTCGAGGAGCGGGGCGACGCGCTTGCGGCGGTTCCACAGGTACCACGTGTTCGCGAACCACTCGCTCATCTCATGCGGATGGCATGCCACCGAGACCGCGCCGCGCTCGCGGATCGCCCGGATCATGTCCAAGGGGTCGCCGTCGGCCGGGAGGAACTCGTCGAGGCCGAGCGCGAGCACGTGCACCGAGGTATCCCGGTTGATCGTGTTGCGGGTCATCTCCGCGCCGGGAAGGACGAGCATCCCGTAGACCTCCCGCGCCCGGTCCGCCTCGCGTTCGATCTCGTCGCGGTAGCGCTTCCAGCTCTCCGGGTCGAGGCTGTGGCGGATCCGGTGCGCGATCTTCCCCAGCCCGCTGTCCGAGTTGACGACGTGGTCGGTGATCGCGATGACGTCGTGGCCCGACTGGCCGAAGAGGTCGATCACCTTCGGAAGGGGCAGGACCCCGTCCGAGTAGGTGGTGTGCACGTGGAAGTCACAGAGCAGCATCGGAACGTCCGCAGTCTCCGCCGGCGACGCGAAGCTCCGGCGAGGCCGGCCCTCAGGGAAGGGAAAACCCGGGTAAGAATGGAATGAAGCCGCGACCGACGAGCTAGCGGACGGCGAGAGACGGACGCCGCGGCGCCCTGGGGACTGGCAGCCGCCCGATCCGCCGGGGCGGCGGAAGAAACGAGCCCAGTGCGGGGCGGCGCTCCCGCCACCAGGCGATCCATCTCCGGCGGGCGTCGGTGGGAAGGCGCACGCCGTCCATGCGGAAGACTTTCAGATCCGCCGCCTTGACCTCGGCGCATCCCTCGGATCGCGAGAAGAGGACGTGCACGGGGAGCTCCGCGTCCCCGTGCAGCGGGAACGGGAAGCGGAACCGCTCGGCGTCCGGAGTCTGGCGCAATGGAATCGAAAAGCCCGACAGGGGCAACGAGCGCTCCGGCGTCAACCGGGCGACGGCAACCCATCCGTCCTGGCCGTACTCGACGTCGTGACGGCAGCCGCATTCACAGGCGATCTCGCGGTGCGCCCCCGAGCCCGACGCATGGCGGAACTCGACGGGACGGCCGCACTCGCAGAATCCGACGGGCCCGTGCAGGTGCTGCATCGCCCGAAGCCTACTTCCCGGCGCTTTAAGACCGTATGAAGCAATCGAACCATCCGTTCGCCCGATAATCCCGTCGTGCGCGGCCTCCCCGACTACCACGTCCACACCCGGCGCTGCGGCCACGCGGGCGGCGCCTCGGAGGACTTCGTGCGGCGGGCGCTCGCGCTCGGCCTCTGCGAGATCGCGTTCACCGACCACATTCCGCTCTATTTCCTGCCCCTCGAGCGGCGCGACCCGAAGCTCGCGATGCCCGAGGAGGAGCTCGACGACTACGTCGCGGAGGTCGAGGCGCTCCGGCGCGAGTTCGCGGCCCAGATGCCCGTGCGCCTCGGGCTCGAGGCGGACTACGCCGAAGGCCACGAGGAGGCGCTGTCGCGCTGGCTCGCGCGCGCCGACTGGGACGTCGTCCTCGGGTCCGTGCACTGGGTGGCGGGCGGATGGATCGACGATCCCGCGACCTCGCCGGCGCGTTTCGCGGCGGAGGGCGTCGAGGCACTCTACCGCGAGTACTACCGCCTCCTCACGAAGGCCGCCCGCACCGGCTTCTTCGACGTGCTCACCCACTTCGACCTGCCGAAGAAGCACGGCCATCGGCCAGAGTCGCCGCTCGAGGACGCGGAGGAGGCGGCGCTCGCGGCGGCGAGGGGGGCGGGCTGCGCGATCGAGATCTCGTCGGCCGGCCTGCGCAAACCCGTCGGCGAGCTGTACCCGGAGCCGCGCCTGCTCGCGCGCGCCGTCTCGCTCGGCATCCCGGTGACGTTCTCGTCCGACGCCCACGCGCCGGCGGAGGTGGGCTGGGGCTACGCCTCGACGCTCGCGGACGCCCGCGAGGCCGGCGTGCGCGAGTTCGTCACCTTCGAGCGGCGGCGGAAGCGCTTCCGTCCGCTGCCCGCATGAAGCCCCGGCCGAGCTCGGCGAACAGGTCGGCCGACGGACGGCGGCGGCGCGCGAACGTCGAGTAGTCGACCTCGAACAGGCCGAAGCGGGGCCGGAAGCCCTCGAGCCACTCGAAGTTGTCGAGGAGAGACCAGTAGAAGTAGCCCTCGATCGGCGCGCCGGCGGCGAGCCGGTGCCGCAGGACGAGGGCGTGCTCGCGCAGGAAATCCCGCCGCACGGCGTCGTTGCGCGTCGCGATGCCGTTCTCGGTGACCAGGATCGGCCGGCCCGCGGCCTCCGCCTGCCGCAGGACGCGGTCGAAGCCCTCGGGATGGATCTCCCAGCCGGTGTCGGTCAGGCCGCGGGCGGCGGGGTCGCGGTACGCGAACGCGCCGACCGACCCCGGCACGCCGCGGAAGCGGATGTGGACGCGGCTGTAATAGTTGACGCCGACGAAGTCGTTCGCCTCGGGGAACCCAGGGACCTCGAAGCGCGCGCGGCCCGAGCCGGGGAACGCCCAGTCCATCCGCCCGGTCGCGATCGCCTCGAGGAGCGCCGCGTTGTAGAGCCGCTCACCCGCGCGGGCGAGGCGGCGGTCGAGAGCGCTCCCGCGCCGCTCCGGGGCGAAGTCGAGCATGTTGTGCGCGATGCCGATGCGCGCGCCGGGGATCCGCTCGCGCACGACGGCGGCGCCCTCCGTGTGCGCGGAGAGCAGGTGCTCGAGCGCGCGGGCGGCGCCGGCGAAACGCCGCTGCCCCGGCGGGATCAGGCCGCCGAGATAGCCGCCGAGCAGGAACACGATCGGCTCGTTGAGCGTGACCCAGTGGCGCACGCCCGGGCCGAGCGCGTCCGCGACGGTCGCCGCGTATCTCCGGAACGACGCGACGCTGCCGGGGTCCTCCCAGCCGCCGTCCGTCCAGAACCAGAGCGGGTGCGTGTAGTGGTGGAGGGTGACCACGGGCTCGATCCCCATCCGCACCAGGGCGTCGACACGGCGCCGCTCGAACGCGAGCGCCTGGTCGGAGAAGAACCCGGACTCGGGCTCGACGGCGCTGCGCTCGACGGAGAGCCGGTAGGCGTTCGCGCCGACCGATGGAATCAGCGAAAAGTCGGCGCGCCAGCGCTCGCGGTGCCCGGCGCCGGCACCGCAGCGCTCGTCGGGCACCTTCAGCCGCGCCTGCCGCTCCCAGTCGGTCCAGTCGTTCTCGAGGGCTCCCTCGATCTGGTAGGCGGAGGTGGCGACGCCCCATAGGAAAGAAGAGTGGGACATCCGGGTCCGAAGGGGCGGCTACGGCCTCCCGATTTCCGTCGCGTGGTGCTTCACCCAGCGCGCCTCGGCGATGAAGATCGTGTCCTCGCAGATGTTGGTCGCGAGGTCCCCGACGCGCTCGAGGTTCTTCGAGATCGAGATCAGCTCGATGCAATAGGTCGTCAGCGCGGGGTACTCGGCGATGTACGTCAGCAGCTCGCGGATGATCGAGACGTTCTTCTCGTCGAGGATGTCGTCCTTCTTGATGACGCGGCGCGCCAGGTCGGCGTCGCGATTGACGAACGCGTCGAGCGACTGCTTGAGCATCGACATGGCGACGTCGGCCATGTACGGGATGTCGATGAAGGGCTTGAACGGCCGCTGACCCGCGAGCCGCTCGGCGCCCTCGGCGATGTTGACGGCGTGGTCCCCGATGCGCTCGAGGTCCGAGTTGATCTTGAGGACGGCGACGAGAAAGCGCAGGTCCACGGCGACGGGCTGCTGCAGGGCGAGGAGCGAGATCGCCGCCTCCTCGATGCCCATCTCCATGCGGTCGATCTCCTCGTCGGCGGCGATGACCGCGCGCGCCTTCTCGGCGTCCATCTCGGTCAGGGACTCGATCGCCCGATGGATCTGCCGCTCGACCTCGCCGCCCATCAGGATCAGCTGCCGGCGGAGGTCCTCGAGCTGTTCGGAAAAGTGCTCCTTCATGCCGTCTCTCCTCGGACCCTTCGCTCTAGTTCCACAGCGCGTCGGCCGACAGGATCTCGAGGTCGCGCTGGTGCACGGCCTCGCCCGACCCGGCCGCGACCGCCTTGATCGACAGCCCGCGGTCGAACACGCGCTCGAACAGGTCGCCCTTCTTGCGCGCGCCGTCCAGCTCCGCCTCGCAGTCCGCCCGGGCGCTCGCGGTGATCTCGAGGCGCCGCGCGCGGAGCTTACAGGCGACGCCGGTCACGATCTGCCGATGGCTCCGGTCGAGGCCGTCGGCGATCCGGAGGATGCCGGCGAGCTTCTCGACGACCGCCTGGAGATAGGGATCGAGCCGGCGCCAGTTCTCGTGGGTCTTCTTCGGGCGTCCGCCCTTGTGGTACCGCGCGAGCGAGGCCAGGACCTCGATCTCGTCGGCCGAGAAGCCGGTCAGGTCCCCGTGGGTGATCAGGTAGTACGAGTGGCGCTGGTGCTTGGAGTAACCGATGTAGCACCCGACGTCGTGCAGCAGCGCTCCGTACTGCAGCCATTCCCGCTCCGTCGCGGTCAGCTGGTGGAGCGCGTGGGTCTGGTCGAAGATCTCGAGCGCGAGGCGCGCGACGTGGGCCGCGTGGAGCACCTCCGCGTTCCCGCGGCGGAGGAGGCGGTCGACGCTTCGCGCGCGGATGTCGCGATTGACGGGCAGCCGGACCTCGCCCTGTCGCGCGACGTAGTCGAGCAGGAGTCCCTCGCGCAGACCCCGTTCTCCGACGACGATCGCCTCCGCGCCCGTGCGCTTCAGGATCCACGCGAGCAGGAGGCCGCCCGGCACCGCGATGTCGCGCCGGCGCGGATCCATGCCGGGCACGCGCAGCTTCTCCTTCTCGTTGGTGCGACGCAGGAGGCGGTTGACCTTCTTCAGCCCCGCGCGGGTCAGCGTCCGGTGGCCGGTCGGGTTCGGCTCGCGGCCGAGGACGGCCGCCTCGTGCACGAGCGAGAGGGACTGGATGGTTCCCGACGACCCCACGCAGGTCTTGAAGCCCTTCTTCCGCACGGACTGCACGGCCCGGCGCGCGGCGGCGCGGATCGCCCGTTTCATCTCGCGGAGGTCGTTCTCCGACGGCGGATCGTTCTTGCCGAGCCGGTCGTTCAGGCGGACCACGCCGATCGGGAGGCTCTCGGTCAGGAGGACGCGTGCGCCGCTCGACACGACGAGCTCGGTCGACCCGCCGCCGATGTCGATCAGGAAGAGCGGGTCGTTGGACGCCGGGAACTCGCTCCGGACGGCCAGGTTGATGAGCCGGGCCTCTTCTTCGCCGGAGATGACGTCGACCCGGAGCCCCGTCCGCTTCTTCACCGCAGCCACGAACTCGTCCGAGTTGGCCGCCTCGCGAACCGCGCAGGTGGCGACGGTCCGGACGACCTCGGCGCCCGAGCTCGTGGCGAGCCGGGCCAGGTGCTCGACGGTCGAGACCCCCGCCTCGATGGCCTCGGGGGACAGCCGGCCCGTCCGCAGGGTCTCGCTCCCGAGGCGGACCATCGCCTTCTCGCGAAGGACGATGTCCAGGGCGCCGTCGTCCTCGACATTCGCCACGAGGAGCTTGATCGAGTTGGTGCCGATGTCGATGGCGGCGAGGGCTTTCATGCCGGGCAGAGTGTGCCCCGCATCGGGCGGAACGGCGTGAAGCCGGCGTGAAGAGAGCGTGAAGCGCAGTCCCCCTTTTCGCTTCCTATAATAGCGCCCATGAATCCGGCTGCGGCGGGGGTCTGGAAGGCGCGGGCGCGCGCTCTCGAGGAGAACCGCCAGGCGGCGCGCCGCGGCAATCCGGGAAGCGTTCCGGATCTGCGCCGCACGCTGCAGGCGATCGCGACGACGTCCGATGCCTGCGGGCGCTCGCGCGTCGAATCGCTCGCCCGCGGCCTCGCGCGCGCCCTCGCGCGGCCGCGCCGTCTCGCGGTGGACCGGCACCTGCTCGACCGCGTGGGGCGCCTCGGCCTCCTGTCCCCCGAGGCCGTCGCGGCCCTCGTCGCGCACTGGGAGAAGCAGACGCAGGAGGCGACGGCGAAGCTCTCGCGCGCCCTCGACGGGCGCCGGATGCGCCGGCTCCGCCGGCGGCTCGAGCGGCTCGCCCGCAAGGAATCCGCGCGCACGCTCGACCGGATCTCCTCGGCGCACCGAGATGCCGCCGCCGCGGTCGCCCGTTCGCTCGACGGCCGGGACGAGGGCGCGCTCCGTCGCGGCCGGCGCGCCGCGCGCCGCGCCCGATCGCTCGCGGAGGACCTCGCCGCCCTCGGTCTTCCGGAGCCTCCCGATGCCGCGCGCGAGCGCGCCCTCGACGAGGCCCTCGGCCGCTGGCACGACCTGCGCGCGTTCCGGAAGCGCCTGGCGAGGAGCCGGGCCGAGTCGGAGCGCCGCGGCACCGTGGTCCTCGCCGCGGAGATCGAGCGCCTCCTCGCGGTCCTCGAGCCCGCCCTCCTTTCGGCCCGCGCCGGGGTCGTCGCGGCCTCCCGTGGCGGCGGCCGCGTGGTGTCCCTGCGCACATCGCTCCGGGCCCGCGCTCGCGGGTAGGAACGCGGCCGGCCTGCTACAATGGGCAGGCTCTTCAGCCAAGAAAAGACATGAGTGGATCGTCCGACAGCGGGGACACCGCTCGTCCGGGGCCTGCGGTACGGGCCGGCGCCGTCACGGCGGCCGCGGAGGCGCTGTTCGAGGATGTGACACGGCAGGCCGTCGAGGCCTGCGGCGCACGCGTCGCGGCCCTGTCCGTCGTCGAAGCCGGCCACCAGTGGTTCAAGTCCCGGGGCCCCCTGGGCGCGTCCGAGACGACCCGTCTCCTCCGGCTCTGTGCGGAGACGATCCGCACGCGGGACGGCGTCGTCGTCGGCGATCTCGACGCCGACGAGCGCTTCGCGTTGAAAGGCGGCGCGGAGGGTCTGCGCTTCTTCGCCGGAGTGCCGATCTGGACGACGAGAGCCGGAGCCATCGGCACCCTGTCCGTGCTCGACCGGGATCCGCGGGATTCGGCGGCGGACGCGCTCGAACGCCTCCGCGATCTCGCGCAGGAGGCCGCCCGCCAGTTCGACATCCGTCTCGGCGGGCAGGAGGTGCTCGCGCAGGGCGAGCGGATCTCGCGCGGGGAGCGCCGCGCGGCCGGCGCCCTTGCCGAGGCCGAATACCGCCGCCTCGTCGAGCAGTCCCCCGTCGGGACGTACGTCATCCAGGACGAGCGCTACCGCTATGCCAATCCGCGACTGGCGGAGATCCTGGGGTACGAAGTCTCGCAGCTCGTCGGCGCCGAAGTGGCGCCTCTCGTCGTCGAGTCGGACCGCCCCACCGTGCTCGCCCGGCTGCGGGGGCAGCTCCTCACCGAGGGCTCCGTCCCGTACACCTTCCAGGCCGTCCGCCGCGATGGCCAGATCCTTCACGTCGAGGTTCACGAGACGACGTCGGAGCTCGACGGCCGCAACGCGGTGTTCGGGACCCTCCTCGACGTCACCGAGCGCACCCGAGCGGAGGCCCAGGCAGCGGAGCGAACGCTGGTCGATCCCTTGACGAAGCTGCCCAACCGCGTGCGCTTTCTCGAGCGTCTCGAGACCGAGCTCGCCCAGTCCCGGCGCTACAACCGGAAGCTCGCCGTCGTTCACCTCGATCTCGACGGCTTCAAGTTCGTCAACGATCACTGGGGCCACTCGACGGGCGACAAGCTCCTCCAATCGCTCGCTCTGCGGCTGTCGCGCGGGGTGCGGGAGGTGGACACTATCGCCCGGATCGGCAGCGACGAGTTCCTGATACTCGTGCCCGACCTGAAGCAGACCGGCGACATGTCGCACTTCGCGCAGAAGCTACTCAACCTGATGTCCAAACCGGTCGAGATCGACGACCACGGCCTTGAGGTCAGCGCGAGCGTCGGCGTCGCGACGTACCCCGAGGACGGCCAGGACGCCTCGACGCTGCTCCGCAACGCGGACGCCGCGATGTACCGGGCCAAGGACATCGGCGGCAACTCGTTCGAGCTCTGCACGCCCGAGCTGACGGCGATGGCCGTCGAGCGCCTCGAGCTGCAGAACGGGATGCGCGAGGCGCTCGAGAGGAGCGAGTTCCTCCTGCACTACCAGCCCCTCGTCAGCCTCGGCTCCGGCCGGATCGTGGGCCTCGAGGCCCTCGTCCGCTGGCAACACCCGCAGCGCGGGTTCCTGTCTCCGGCCACGTTCATCCCTCTCGCGGAGGAGACCGGCCTCATCCTGCCGCTCGGCACGTGGGTCCTTAAGGTCGCGACGGCCCAGCTCAAGCAGTGGCTCGGCATGGGGCTGACACTCCGCATGTCGGTGAACTTCTCCGCCCGGCAGTTCCGCGAGCGAGGCCTCGTCGCGACCGTGGACGACGCCCTCTCACGGTCCGGCCTAGAGCCGAAGCACCTCGAGGTCGAGATCACCGAGTCGATCGCGATGGAGGGTGCGGAGATCGTCGTCGCGAACCTCAACACGCTGCGCCAGATGGGTGTCGGCATCGCGATCGACGACTTCGGCACCGGCTACTCGTCGATGAGCTACCTGAAGAGCTTCCCGGTCACGTCGCTCAAGATCGACAGGTCGTTCGTCACCGACCTGCCGACCAATCCCGCCGACGCCGGCATCGTGCGGGCGATCGTCGAGATGGCGCACGGCTCGCGCCTCTCGGTCATCGCCGAGGGCGTCGAGACGCAGGACCAGTTCCAGCTCCTGCAGAAGTACGGCTGCGACGAGATGCAAGGGTACTGGGTGAGCCGGCCGAAGGCCGCCGAGGACATCGAGCGGAAGCTCCAGGAGGAGCAGGCGTTCTGGAGCCAGACCGGAGAGGTCTGAGGATCTAGAGTCCCGCCTTCAGCTCCGCGGCGAGCAGGCGGTGGAACAGAAGCTCGCCGCCCTCGCGCCGCACGGACAGCCGCCCCGCGTTGTAGGCGCGCGAGCCGAGCCCCCGCTGGACCGAGTCGCAGATCGCGAGGTCCTCGTCCTGCACCCGGTTGCCGACGTCGATCGACGCGCGGTTCCTCGCGATCGCCTCCGGCGAGGACACGTCGGTGAAGTAGAAGTCGAAGACCACTTCGGCCTTGCCGGCGCCGAGCGGCCGCACGAGATTCGTGTCCATCACGCCCTCGTACCAGTTGACCATGAAGTTCGGCCAGAGCCAGTAGTAGAGCGCCCTGTCGCCCCCGCGCACCGCGGCGACGCCGCTCTCCGCGTTCGAGTGGTCGATCGGGCTCCACTGGAGACACCAGTTGTCGCCGGTCTCGATCGTGTAGCCGCTGTAGTCGAGCACCGAGGCCAGGCCCTTGTGAAGGTGCGGGACGTGGTACCCGCCGTCGAGGTAGTTGTCGACGAAGACCTTCCAGTTGCACTCGAAGGTCCAGCGCCGGCGCTCGAAGAAGTGGAAGCGCGAGAGGTCGAGCTTCCGGAACTGCTCGACGAGCGGCCCGAGCGACCGCTCGAGGGACGGGCCGCCCGGCGTCAGCCGGACGAACACGAACTTCTCCCACACCGCGGTCTCGACCGGCATCAGGCCGTTCTTGCCCTTGTCGAACCCGCACACGCCGGCGAAGTCGGGCGTCCCCTTCAGCTCGCCCGAGAGCGAGTACGTCCAGCCGTGGTACGGGCAGCGCAGGATCGGCGCCCTGCCCTCGGGCTCGGTCATCACCGAGGCGGCGTGGTGGCGGCACACGTTGAAGAAGCCGCGGATGACGCCGTCCTCGCCGCGCACGACGACGATCGGCTCGCCCGCGAGGAGCGCCGTCACGTAACTGCCGGGCTGCGCGAGCTGGTCGAGGCGCGCGATCATCTGCCAGGACTTCGAGAAGACCGTCGCCCGTTCGAGCTCCGCGATCCGCTCGTCGACGTACCACGGCGCGGGGATCGTCCAGGCGTCCGCGAGCGGCGCCCGCGCGTCGTAGGAATCGAGGATGTCGCGGACCGAAGCCGATTCCATCGCGGACCTCAGACGACCGGCGTCGCCGTCTTCCGCGGCGGGTTGAAGAACGGGGTCTTCACGACGGTCGCCGGCACCCGGTGCCGCACCGCCTCCACGGTGACCTCGATCTCGAGCCGCGAGCCGACCGCGGTCGACCCGCGCGCGACCGTCGCGAGCGCGATCATCTTCTTCAGGGTGGGCGACCAGGTGGTGGAGGTCGCCTTGCCGACCTGCGCGCCTTCGCGGTAGACCGGCACCGAGACGCGCGACGCCGCGGCCGGGATCTGGGGAGCGAGGTTCAGCTTCTCGTAGATCGCCTCGACGGAATTCCAGGAGAGCTCGAGGCCCACGATCTCGCGCGCGGGGCCGGTCCTGGCCTCGCGGCGCAGCGCCTCCGCGCCGACGAACCGCCCCTTCTCGAGCGCCACGAGCCGGCCGAGCCCCATCTCGTAGGGCGTGTACTTCTGCGCGCCGATCAGGGCCTTCTTCGAACCGAAGAAGTCCACGTCGATCAGCAGGAGGCCGGCCTCGACGCGCGAGACGTCGAGCGCGAGCATCCCGGCGGCGTGGATGTCGAAGGCCTTGCCCTTCTTCATCAGCTCGTCCCACACGCGCACGGCGTCCTTCCAGGGAATCCAGATCTCGTAGCCGAGGTCGCCCGTGTAGCCGGTCCGCGAGATGTCGACCGGCACGCCGGCGATCCTGCCCGAAGTGACCCGGAAGTACCTGAGGTTCTCGATGTCGGCCTCGGCGACGTTCCGGAGGAGCCGGCCGGACGTCGGCCCCTGCAGGGCGAGCGCGGCGACCTGCTCCGAGACGTCCTCGATCTTCACGTCGAGGCCGAGCGCGTTCTGGTGGAACCAGCGCAGGCTCGGGTCGGCGGCCGTCCAGCGGTACGTGTTCTCCTGGAGGCGCGAGACCGTCCCGTCGTCGATCGTCTTGCC
>Ga0335076_10004355_pt1 | contig 14323 bp, 15 predicted proteins | sample Lox_Sample_25_FD_206717 | JGI IMG/M metagenome (GOLD analysis project Ga0335076, IMG submission 206717) | Soil microbial communities from Loxahatchee National Wildlife Refuge, Florida, United States - Lox_Sample_2.5 | ecosystem: Environmental > Terrestrial > Soil > Wetlands | place: USA... | reverse complement strand
ATCTGGCACGCCACGGGCAACGACCTGTGGCGCGCGCTCGCATTCACCGGCTTCTTCCTCAACCTCTTCAACCTGCTGCCGGTCGTGCCGCTGGACGGTGGACGGGCGATGGCGGCGATGGCGCCGTGGATGTGGTTCGTCGGGTTCGCCGCGATGATCCCGCTCGCGATCATCTTCCCCAACCCGATCATCCTGCTGATCCTGCTGTTCGCTGGCTTCGAGACGTACAAGCGCTGGCAGCAGCGCCGCGCGGGCGGGCTTGCGCAGGAGAGGTACTACCGGGTCCGGCCGCTCGACCGGGCGCTTGTCGCCGCGGTCTACCTGAGCCTGGTCGCGCTACTCGTGATCGGGATGCACGCCACGCTGGTGGCGCGCACGATCAGCTAAGACCGCGCGCGCCCCCGGTTCCACCTCTAGGCGACGGGCGGATCGCGCCGGTAGGTCCGCGTCTCGTTGTAGGTATCGCGCCGCGCCCACCAGAAGGTGTAGACGAGCGACAGCGCAAGCCCGACAAGACCGACCACGAACAGCACGGTTCCAGCCGTCTGGATGTCGAATCCCTTCACTTGTGCGGTGACGGCCCACTTCAGAATCGCGCCAACCGCGATCAGGATGATGCTCGTACCAATCGTCATGGGTTGGGGCTACCCGACGTTTCGGGTCGCTACCCATTCGGCAACTCGCGCTCACCAAGTAGTTGACTACTCAATGACCCGAAGGCCCGCACCCCAACCGAGAGCGCACCCGGCTCCAGAGCCGAGCTAGTGACGTGCTAGTGACGTGCTTCGCGCAACTCGCGCTGGACGTCCCGGGCCATCTCGCGCTTCTTCATCGCCTCGCGCTTGTCGTATAGATCCTTGCCGCGCGCCAGCGCCAGCTCGACCTTCGCGCGCGAGCGCGGACCCGCGAAGTAGATCCGGGTCGGCACGAGCGTGAGCCCCCGCTCCCTCGTCCGCGCGATCAGGCGCTCGATCTCGTCCCGGTGCAAGAGCAGCTTGCGCGGCCGCTCCGGGTCGTGGTTATCCCGTGCCGCCGGTCCGTACGGCGCGATGTAGAGCCCGATCAGCCACAACTCGCCGTCGCGTACGACCGCGTAGGAGTCCTTGAGCTGGGCGTTTCCCTCACGCAGCGACTTGACCTCGGTACCGGTGAGCACGAGTCCGCACTCGAACCGGTCGAGCAAGTGGTAGCGATATGAGGCCTGGCGATTGGTCGCGACGTCGCCGGCGGCTGCCTTTCGCTTTCGACCCTTCGCCATGTCAGCCCGTCTCCCAGTCCGGCAGCAGATCGACCCGGCCTCGCGGCGCGTCGATGCTCCCCACGCGCACGCGCAGCGGATCGCCCAAGCGGATCGTGGCGCCGCCACGGGTCCCGACGAGCATCGTGCCCTCCTCGTTGAGCTCCCACCAGTCCCCGCGCAACCTCCGCACCGGCAGCAAGCCCTCGTACTCGCCGCGGGGCCCGAACGCCACGAACGCGCCGGCGCCGGCGAGGCCGACCACTTCGCCGTCGAACGCCTCGTCTGGATCGGTTCCGCGCAGGGACCGCCCGAGCAGGAAGCAACGCGCGATGTCGTCCGCGTCGCGTTCGACAGACATCGCCCCGCGCTCGCGCGCCGAACACCACGGTCCGGCCTCCGCGACCCACGCGGCCTCAGGCGCCGGCTCGTCCCCGGTCACCGCCGACAGCAGCGCTCGGTGGCAGATCAGATCGGGGTAGCGCCGGATCGGCGAGGTGAAGTGGCAGTAGCTCGCGAGCTGGAGACCGGCGTGTCCGCGATTGCGCTGGTCGTAGTACGCCTGCTTCAGTGACCGCAGTACGAGACTGGTCAAAGCACGCCGGCCCCGCCCGCCCCGCGACGCCGTCCATCGCTCGATCAGCTGAGACGCCTCGCCGATCAGGTCGGCGGCCTGCTGCGGGGTGACGTGCCCCTTCGGCACCGGCGGCGTCGGCACCCCGAGCGATGCGAGCTGCTCGATCAGCCGCTCGGCCGCGATCCCGTCGGGCCGCTCGTGCACCCGGTACAGCGTCGGCACGCGCCGCGAGGTGAGCAGCCGCGCCACCTGCTCGTTCGCCGAGATCATCAGGTGTTCGATCATCCGGTGCGATTCGGTCTGCTCGACCGGCTCGGCGGAGATGACGTCGCCCCGGTCGTCGAACTCGAACTCCGGCTCGCTCGATTCCAGCGACAGCGCCGCCTGCGATGCCCGGCGCTCCTCAAGCGCGGCCGCCGCCGCGCGCGCGACTTCGAGTCCAGGCGCCCAGCTACCCGACGCCCGGGAGCGGCCGTCGAAGATCCGGTCGACCGCGCCGTAGTCGAGGCGCTCGTCGGAGCGGATCACCGAGCGGTAGAACGCGCTGCTGCGGACCTTGGCGCCATCGAGGACGATCTCGGTCGTGACCGCAAGGCGGTCCTGGCCGGGGACCAGCGAGCAGGCGCGGTTTGAGAGCGCCTCGGGCAGCATCGGCTCGACGGCGCCCGGCACGTACACACTGGTCCCGCGCCGGTAGGCCTCGCGGTCGAGCAGCGATCGCGGACGCACATAGGCGGACACATCGGCGATGTGCACCCAGACGCGCCATGTCCCATCGTCCTCGGCAGCTGCCGAAATCGCGTCGTCGAAATCCTTCGCGGTGGTCGGGTCGACGGTGAATGTCGGCAGCGAGCGTAGGTCGCGCCGGTCGGCCGGCGCCGCCGCGCCGTCGGAGGCGGCGAGCGACGCCGCCGAGACGTCGCGGGCCTCGTGATCGACCGCCGGATCGAACCGGCGCCGCAGGCCGCGGTCGACCATCAGCCCCTCGATCACGTCGCGGGCGACATCCGAGCGGCCGATCCTGCGGACAACCGTCGCCCTCCCCCCGCCTCGCCCGTTGCGGCCCGAGCCGGCACGGACCACGATCAGGTCGCCGACCGAGACGCGGCGGTCACGGCTCACCACCGGCCGCGGACCCGCGCTGAAGAACGGCTCGGCGACGAAGAACTTGCCCCGCCGGGCCAGCACCGCCACGCGCGAGCCGGCGCCCGCGTCCGTGCCGACGCTCACTGCGCGCTCACGTCAGTGACCGCGGTCACCGGACCTCGGCGGCCACGGTGCGCTCGGCGACGGTGAACGCCGTGTCGGTCTTGGCACCCGGGTTGGTGACGGCGTAGATGTCGGGTTTGATGCCGGCGCCCTCCTTGACCCCGCCGCCTCCGAGATTGGTCCCGTTCGGCGTGAAGTATTCGCCGACGGTGAAGTCGAGCGCCCCGCCGTTCGGAAGCGGCTCGATCTCCTGGAACACGCCCTTGCCATACGTCCGCGTGCCGACGACCTTCGCCCGGCCGCGATCGTGGAGCGCGCCGGTGACGATCTCGGCCGCCGACGCCGTGCCGCGGTCGACGAGCACTACCATCGGGATGCTCGGGGCGATCGCGCCGCCCTTAGCGACGTACACCTGACGGGGCTGTGCCCGGCCGTCGGTCGACACGATCGTGCCGTCGGGGATGAAGATGCTGGCGACGTTCACCGCCTCGTTGAGGAGACCGCCGGGGTTGTCGCGCAGGTCGAGGATCAGTCCCTTGGCTCCTTGGTGCAGCACCTTCTCGACCTGTGCCCGTAGCTCGGCGCCCGCCCCGTCCACGAACTGCGTCAGCGTGAGCGCTCCGAGCTTCATCCCGGGGTAGTTGACGATCTGCCCGGCCGCGACGGGGACGACGATGTCGGCGCGTTGCAGCGTCACCGTGTCCTTCTTCGTCCCTCTCAGGACCGTCAGCGTCACTCGCGTTCCGGCCGCTCCCTTGATCAGCCTCGAGCCGAAGCTCGCCGGCCGACTCGCCAGCGACGTCGCGCCGACTGCGACGATCACGTCGCCCCGCTGGAGTCCCGCCTTGGCCGCCGGCGACCCCGGGAACACGTCGTCGACGAGCAGCCCTTTCGACTCCGCCTGCACGTCGACCCCGATCCCGGTCAGATGCGGGTTGTCCTCGTTGAGGAAGCCCTGGTATGCGGTCGGGTCGTAATAGTGGGAATACGGGTCGTCGAGGCTCGCCACCATTCCGGCCAGTCCCTTGTTGACCAGCTGGCTGCGGTTGAGAGGACGGTAGTAGTCGTTTTCGAGCAGGCCGAGGACCTGGTTGACGAGCGGATCGCTCTTGTTGCTCACGAACGCGCTGCGAATCGGCGAGGGAAGCCAGCTGGGGTGCCCGCCGATCCAGATGCCGACCAGGAGCACGACCACGACCGCGAGAACGCGTATGACGATCCGGGGACTGCGGGAGCGGCGCGAATACATGACGGTATGAGGTTACGACGCCGCGAAACCCGGCGACCTCAAATGTAGTAGGCCGGGCGCACATCAGGCCGAGCCAACCTCCACCGTCGCCGAACCCCGGTCTGAGCGCAAGGCCATCCCGGCCGGCCGGACCACCCGCATGGCCCGGCCAGCCGGAATGACGGACGGTCCTAGAAGTTGTGCCGGAAACCGGGTCCGGCGGTCGTGAACTTGTAGGTCGTCGTCGAGGTGAACACCTGGCCCGGAATCAGTACCACCGACGGCCACTGCGGGTCGCCGATGTGGTGCGGCGTGTCCGGGTAATGCTGCGTTTCGAGCGTGAACGCGTCGCCCTGGCGGTACGCGTGACCGCTCGTCCCGACGAGATCGCCGACCAGGAAGTTCCCGGTGTACAGCTGCACACCGGGCTGGTCGGTGTAGGTCCACAGCACAATCCCGTCACCGGGATCCTGGGCGAGGGCGGCCAGCCGGTAGCCCGCCCCCCGAAGCACCCAGTTGTGGTCGTACCCATGGGCGACGACCAGCTGATTGCCCTCCGGTGCACTCGCGTCCTCGATGTTCCGCCCGATCGGCTTCATCGCCCGGAAGTCGAACGGCGTACCGGACGCCGATGCGAACCCGGTCGGGATCTGGACGTCGTCGGTCGGCTGGAACGTGTTCGAGTTGATCGCGAGCTTCTGGTCGTAGACGTCTCCGGACCCCTCTCCGGCGAGGTTGAAGTACGTGTGGTTCGTGTAGTTGATGACCGTCGGCGCATCCGTGGTCGCCCGGTAGGCGATCCCGAGAGCGTTGTCGTCGCTGAGGGTGTACGTGACCTCGGTGGTCACCGTCCCGGGAAAGCCGTTCTTGCCGTTCGGGTCGTGTAGGTCAGCTTGAGCACGACGCTGTGAGCCAGCTTCTCCGGCGTCGCCGCCCAGATCTGCGTGTTGTACGCGTCCGGGCCGCCGTGCAACGTGTTCACGTTGTTCGGGCCGTTGTTGCCGGCGAGCTGATAGGTCGTGCCGTTGAGCGTGAACGAGTGGTTGGCGATCCGGTTGGCGCACCGCCCGATGATCCCGCCAAAGTACGTGTCGCCGGATCCCCCGGACGCCGGCCACGGCTGGTTCTCGAAGTCGTTCACGTAGTCGCTGAGCGTCGGAAACCCGAGCGCGACGTTCTTGACCCCGCCGGTGCGGTCGGGCACCCAGATCGACTGCACGACGCCCCCGTAGTTCGAGATCTTGACGATCATCCCGTTGCTGTTGCGCAGCGTGTAGAGATCGACGGCCTGGCCGTGCGCCGACCCCCAGCTCTGCTTGGAGATGCTCAAGGTCCCGTGGTGCTTGGTCTTGTGGCCGTGCCTGGCGGCGAGCGCGATGCTCCCCGTGCCGAGCAACACTACGACGGTTGCGGCGACGACGCGTGTCCAAGCAAGAGTGCGCAGCCTCCCGAGGCTGAGCGCTCACACACGGACAATGGAGGGCGCGAAATGGGGACCGCGGCGGGGTCAAAACCGCACACTCGGCGAACCGGCGCGGCCGAGATCGACGGAAGCGGCGCTACAGCGGTGCTATCGGCACACTCGCGCCCAAGCGGCCGTCGAGTGCGCACTTAGCGCCCCTAATTTCCGGTGCATGGGGCCGCCCCCGCGCGTGACGTACCGGCTGAACGGGGACCGACCGAGCGCGCCCGATCAGACCCGCAGGAACCGCCGCAGCGAAAGCCCGGAGCCGACCGCCGACACCAGCGTGCCGGCCGCCAGCAACACGACCACGAGGAACGTGAAACCGATCGTCCGCGGCGCCGCGATCAGCGTCCAGTTGCTCGCCAGGGGGTCGAGCAGCGCGATCTTGGTCGCGCCGAGCACGGCGATCGCCAGCAGCGCGCCGAGCGCCCCGACGATTACGCCCTCGATCATGAACGGGACGCGGATGAACCAGTCGGTGGCGCCGACCAGCTTCATCACCTCGACCTCGCGCCGGCGCGCGTACAGCGACAGCCGGATCGTGTTCGCGATCAACAGGATCGACGCGAGCACGAGCAGCACGGTCAGCACGGCCGCCGTGATCGTCACGAGGTTCGTGACCTCGAGGATCTTCTGCGTGTCGGACTGCTTGTTCGAGACGTTCTGAATCGAGGCGTCGATCGGCTGGCCGGTGCCGCCCGAGCCGGTTCCGGCGATCTCGCTGTGGACCGCGAGCACGTTGCTCGGATTGTCGGGATACACGTGGTAGGTGTCCGGCAGCGGGTTCGAACCGAGCAGCGCGTAGGCCTGTGGATCGGCCTGTTGCTGCTGCTGATACGCCTGCTCCTTCGAGACAAACTGGACCGACTTCACGTGCCGGAGCCCGAGCAGCTCGTTGTGGACCCGGGCGTCGTCGGCCGCGGTCGCGTTCGTCTTCATGTACACGTCGACCTCGACCTTGCCGCGGACGCTGTCCGCCGCCCCGTTGGTCGCCTGCACGATCGGGATGAACACGCCGAGCACGAGCATCGTCACGAGCACGGTGGCGAGCGCGGCGAAGCTCGGCGCGGCGCTGCGCCGCATCGAGCGCATCGCCTCCTTGAGGAAGAAACCGACCTTCACGGGCTACACCCCGTCCGGACGCGTTGAAGGCTGGCGCATCCGGCGGGCGAACTCCCGCGTGGTCTCGTCGCGCGTATACAGCCCGGTGGCCTCGTCGCGGACGATCCGTCCCTGGGACAGCTCGAGCACGCGCCGGCGCATCTTGTCGACCATCGCCTGGTCGTGGGTGGCGACGAGCACGGTCGTGCCGGTCCGGTTGATCCGGTACAGGAGCCGCATGATGTCGACGCTGGTCTCCGGATCGAGGTTCCCGGTCGGCTCATCGGCCAGCAGCAGCGGCGGGTGGTTGACGAACGCGCGCGCGATCGAGACGCGCTGCTGCTCGCCGCCCGAAAGCTGATCGGGGTAGTTGTGGAGCTTGGTCGAGAGGCCGGTGAGCCGCAGGATGTCCGGAACCTTGTCCCGGATCTCGCGGCGGGTGCCGCCGGTGACCTGGAGGGCATAGGCGACGTTGTCGTAGACGGTCCGGCTCGGGAGCAGCTTGAAGTCCTGGAACACGACCCCGATGTTGCGGCGGTAGTAGGCGATCCGCTTGCGCTTGATCATGCTGAGGTCGTGGCCGGCCACCCGGATCGTGCCGCCAGTCGGCTCGAGCTCCTTGATCAGCAGGCGCATCACGGTCGATTTGCCTGAGCCGGTGGAGCCGACGAGGAAGACGAACTCGCCGCGGTCGATCGAGAACGTGGCCTGGTCGAGGCCGACGTCGCCGCTCGAATACCGCTTGGATACGCCGCGGAACTCGAGAACGGGGGCGGCACCCGAGAAGGATGCGGCGGGCCGGCTCTCGCGGGCCTCGGGGATGGCCGCCGCCGCGCTCTCGCGCCGACGCCGGGTTCGATGCTGTGATTCAGATATAGCCATAAGCAGCGGGCAGCCTACCGAGGCCCATCCGGGAACGCGCCCAGATCCCTCCCCTTGCAAGGGGATTTGCAAGAACAGCTATTTTCTGTGCCGGTGCCTTCAATCACGCAGACATCCCTCCCAAACGGGCTTCCTCTGTACCGGATCGCAGTCGAGGGTACGCGATCGGTGACGATCTTGGTCGCGTTCGACGCCGGCGCGCGTACCGAGCGCCCCGATGAGAACGGCATGGCCCACTTCCTCGAGCACCTGGTGTTCAAGGGCGGCGAGAAGTACCCCACCTACCGGGACGTCAACGAGGCCGCCGAGCGGATCGGCGCCGTGCTGAACGCCTACACGAGCCACGACCTGGTCGCGTTCCACATCACCGCGCGCTCCAGCAAGGCACTCGAGGCGGCCGATCTCCTCACCGACTTCGTCGGCCGGCCGCAGATCGACGGCGACGAGCTGAACCGCGAGCGCGGCGTGGTCGTGCAGGAAATCGCCCGCGCCAACGACCAGCCGGCGGTGATGGCCGAGCATCTGATCGACGAGGCGGCGTTCGGCGACCACCCGCTCGGCCGCCCGGTCCTCGGCCCGGCCGAGCACATCCGCGACACGTTCACGCGCGAGGGGATCGTCGAGTTCCGCAACCGCCGATGGGCGCCCGAATGCGGCGGCGCCTACCTCGTCGGCAACCTCGACGAGCTACCCGCCAACGGCGCCGTCGACGAGCTGTTCACACGCTTTCCGGGACGCCCGGTGCCCGCCCCGTACGAGCCGGCTCCGCCACAGCAGCCGCGCATCCTGGTGCGCGAGCGCGACTCAAATCAGTCGCACCTGCGGATGTCCTACCGCCCGACGATCGAGATCGCCGACCCCAAGCAGCGCGCCGCGCTCACGATCTACTCGACGCTGCTCGGCGGCTCGATGGGCTCGCGCTTGTTCGACGAGATCCGCGAGCAGCGCGGCCTCGCCTATTCGGTGCACTCGATCGCGCACTCCTACTCCGACGTGCCGGTCCTGCAGCTGTCCGCGGGACTCGAGTCGACCAAGATGCTCGAGGCGTATCGCCGGATGCGCGACATCGTCACCGAGCTCCGCGACGACGGCCCGACCGAGGCCGAGGTCGAGCGGGCCCGCGCCTATGCCGCGGGCGCGCGAGCGATCGCGTTCGAGAACACCGGGGCGATCGCCCGCCACGCGGCGCAGCAGACGATCCTGTACGGCGAGGACGTCGACCCGGATCGAACGATCGCGCTGCTCGACGAGGTAACGTTCGATGGAGTGAGAGAGGTTGCCGGTCGCGTCGCCGATGAGTTGTCGGTGGCATGCGTCGGCCCGCACACGGTGGAGGAGCTCGAGTCAGCCTGAAAAGCCGGATTGTGGGGGGCATCGCCGTCGCGGCGATGATCGCCGGGTGTGGCGGCGGGGGTCACACACCAAAGCCGAGTTCGGATGCGTCGGTCGGTGCCCCGATCGCGCATACCCAAAGCACGACCACCACGCGGACCCCGGCGCCACCGCAGTCCACGCCGGCGCCGGCCTCGCCAGAGCTGACCGCGCTCCAGAACGCGCTCTCGAGCGCCGTGAACAAAGGTGGGCCGCAAACCGGCGCGCTGGTCTACGACCTGACCGCGAAACAGACGCTGTTCTCGGAGCGGGCCGACATCGGGCGGCCGCCGGCGTCGGTGGAGAAGCTCTACACGACCGTGGCCACGCTCAACCAGCTCGGGCCGAACGCCCGATTCAAGACGACCGTCGTCGGCGCCGGCCACCTCGGACCGGGCGGGGTCTGGCACGGAAACCTGTACCTGGTTGGCGGCGGCGACCCGACGTTCGGCGACGGCGCCTTCAACCGCAACTGGGAGCAGGGGTATGGCCCCACCGCCAATCAGCTCGTGGGGCAGCTCGTCCACGCCGGGATCAAGCGGGTGACGGGATGGGTGATCGGGGACGCCGCGCTGTTCGACGAGCTCCGCGGGGGCCCGGCCACCGGCTACCACCCAGACGCCCCCGATTTCGGCGGCCAGCTCTCGGCGCTCAGCTACGACCACGGCTCGACTTACAAGAAGCTCAATCCGGGCGCGTTCGCCGCCAAGGAGCTGGTGCTGACGATGCACGGCGCCGGCATCGGCGCCCGCCCGCTCAACCGGACCCTGCCGGCGCCCGGCAACGCCCAGCCGCTCGCCTCAGTCACGTCCCCGCCCCTGTCGGTCCTCCTCAAGCTGATGGACGTGCCCTCGGACGACTTCTTCGCCGAGATGCTGACCAAGCAGCTCGGGGTGCGGTTCGGCGCGGGAGGGAGCATCACGGCCGGCGCGCAGGTGATCTCGAACGTGATCAACTCGCTCGGTCTGCACCCGCGGATCGTCGACGGCTCGGGGCTCTCGCGCGATGACCGCTCATCCCCGGACGAGGTTGTCGACCTCCTCAAAACGATGTGGAACACGCCGACGGGGCGGATCCTGTCTGCCTCACTGCCGGTTGTCGGAATGAGTGGCACCGTCCAGAACATCGCCGCCCACACCGCCGCCCAGGGGCGGTGCATCGCCAAGACCGGCACGCTCAACTACGTGACGAACCTCGCCGGCTACTGCACGGCGCAGAACGGCCACGTGCTCGCGTTCGCCCTAATGGTCGACGGACCCGGCAACTGGACCGCGATCCAGCTGTTCGACCAGATGGTCCCGGCGATCGCCAAGTACTAAAGGCCTAACCGTTGCGCCCACCGTCCGGGACCGGGACAATCGACGCCGTGGAGGTGACGACCGCCGTCAACCGGTACGAGCTGCAGCGGTACCTGTCGCGCGTCGATGACCGGTGGACGATCGACGTCGGCATGCTCGGTGGCGCCCGAGTCGCGGACGAGCAGGGCGCGCCACCCCAGCGCGAGCGCGGACCCGAGTTCATCGTGATCCTCGTCTCCCACGCGTTCGAGGGCATGCCATGGCTCGAGCGCGTGTACCACGCCGGCGCGCTGTGGGACGGCCTCGAGATGGGCGCGCCGGCGGACGTCCACTGCTACACGCCGGACGAATTCGAGCGAAAACGGCTCACGCTGCCGCGCGTCAGAGACACGGTCGAGAACGGGATCAACCTGATGGCCCCGGGGAATTCGGCTCCAAGCGCAAGCGCTCCGTCACGCGACGGAGCCGAACTCCCTTAGGCGAATCCGCCGCATCGACGTCCACAACACGGAGCGTGTCGAGGCGGATTCCCCGATCAGCTGATCGCGACCATCCGCTCGATCGGCAGCCGCGCGCGATCCGCGATTTCGGACGGGACCTTCACCCCGAAAACCCCGTCCCGGAGAGCGTCGCGGAGCTTCGGGAGCGTGATCATCTTCATGAAGCGGCAGTGGGCGGCCTCGTTGGCCGCGATGAACTCGACATCCGGCGCCGCCTCCCGGAGCGGGTAGAGCATGCCGGTCTCGGTGGCAACGATCGCGGTCGACGGTGGCCCGTCGGCCCGGTCGCGGGCGTACCCGAGCATCCCGCCGGTCGAGAGCATGTGCACGCCGTCGGAATCGATGTCGCCGGCCGCGACGTACTCCATCACGCTGGTCGAGCATCCGCACTCGGGGTGGATCAGGAAGTCGGCCCCGGGATGGGCCGCGCGGACGGACGCGATGTCGGATGGCCTGATGCCCGCGTGGACGTGGCACTCGCCATCCCACACGTGCATCCGTCGCCCGAGCGTCTTCTCGACATACGCACCGAGGAACATGTCCGGCCCGAACAGAATCTCCACATCGGAACCGTGCTCGTCGTAGATGTGCTGCACGACCTTGACGGCGTTCGCCGACGTGCAGCAGTAGTCGGTCTGGGCCTTGACCTCGGCGGTCGTGTTCACATACATCACGACGACCGCCCCGGGATGCTTGTTCTTCCACTCATGTAGCTGCGACGCAGTTATCGAGTCCGCGAGCGAGCAGCCCGCGTCGAGGTCGGGGATCAACACGGTCTTGTCGGGACACAGGATCGACGCGGTCTCGGCCATGAAGTGCACGCCGCAGAACACGATCATCTCGGCGTCGGCCGCGGCCGCCCGCTGGGACAGCCCGAGCGAGTCGCCGACGTAGTCGGCCACGTCCTGGATCTCGGGCAGCTGGTAGTTGTGGGCGAGAATCACCGCGCCGTGCTCGCTCGCGAGCGCGCGCACTTCTTCCTGCAGGGCGGGGATGTTCTCGAGGAGTAAGGGTGCGTCTGATGCACCGAACATCGGCAAGTTCATGGAATCGGCTCGAGGAGGAGGGACAGGTCTAGCGCCGGGGCGCTGTGGGTGATCGCACCCACTGATATGAAGTCTACGCCGGTCTCCGCGACTGCCCGGATCGTCTCAAGCGTGAACCCGCCACTCGCCTCGAGCTTGGCGCGACCGTCGACGCGCCCGACCGCGTCGCGAAGCTGGTCGACCGACATGTTGTCCAACAGGATCATCGGGGCGCCCGCCGCGAGCGCCTCGTCGACCTCGGTCAACGTCCGGCATTCGACCTCGAGCTGGAGCCCGGGAGCGTGCGCCCGGGCCTGGCGCACCGCCTCCCCCACCCCGCCGGCGATCGCCGCGTGGTTCTCCTTGATCAGGATCGCGTCGAACAGCCCGACGCGGTGGTTGGTGGCGCCGCCGGCCGCGACCGCGGCCTTCTCGAGCATCCGGAGACCCGGCGTCGTCTTGCGCGTGTCGAGGATCACGGCGCCGGTCCCCTCGACCGCGTGTACGCACCGGGCGGCCATCGTGGCGACCCCCGAGAGGCGCTGGAGGAAATTCAAAGCGGTTCGCTCGCCGGTCAGGATCGCCCGGGCCGAGCCCTCAAGCGCCAGCACGGGACCGCGTTCGCGCCACTCGCCCTCGACGACAAGCCGCTCGACCGACATGCCCGTGTCCAGCGGGCGGAACGTCTCGATCGCGACGTCCAGCCCGTAGATCACGCCCGGCGCCTTCTGCGAGATCGTCGCGCGCGCACGTGCCTCCGAGGGCACGGTCGCGGCCGTCGTTACATCGCCGTCGCCGACGTCTTCGGCCAGGGCGCGGGCCACCACCTCGCTGAGCCCCTCGACCGCGGTCACTTCGCTGACTTCAGCAGATAGGCACGGGCGAACCCGTCGAGATCGCCGTCGAGCACTCTCGCCGTGTCGCCCATCTCGTGATCGGTGCGGTGGTCCTTGACCAGCGAGTACGGGTGCAGCACGTAGGAGCGGATCTGCGAGCCGAAGTTAACGTCCTGGGCGTCGCCCTTCTCCTTGGCGATCTCCTCGCGGCGCTTGCGCTCCTCTAGCTCGAGCAGCTTCGAGCGGAGCATCGTCATCGCCTCGGCCTTGTTGGAGGACTGCGAGCGCTCGTTCTGGCACTGGACGACGATCCCGCTCGGCTTGTGCGTGATGCGCACGGCGGAGTCGGTCTTGTTGACGTGCTGCCCGCCGGCGCCGCTGGCCCGATAGGTGTCGATCTGCAGGTCGTCGTCGTCGATCTCGACGTCGTCGATCTCCTGCACGACCGGCGAGACCTCGACGCCGGCGAAGCTCGTCTGGCGGCGATGGGCGGCGTCGAACGGCGACAGCCGCACCAGCCGGTGGACGCCCTTCTCGCTCCCGTAGAGGCCGTAGGCGTTGTCGCCCTTGACCAGGAACGTCGCCGACTTGATCCCGGCCTCCTCCCCCGGCGAGGCCTCGAGCAGTTCGACCTCGAACCCGCGCTTCTCGGCCCAGCGCATCTCCATCCGCAGCACCATCTCGGCCCAGTCCTGGGCGTCGGTCCCGCCGGCGCCGGCGTTGACAGTCACGAGCGCGTCGCCGGAGTCGTACTGGCCCGAGAACAGCCGCTGCTCCTCGAGCTGGTCGAGCCGCTCCTGCACGCTGGAGACCTGCTCCTCGAGCTCGGCGGCGATCTCCGGATCCTCCTCGGCGAGCTCGGCCAGCGGCTCGAGATCGTTGACGTCGCGCTCGAGGTCGCGGTAGACCGACAGCCTGCGGCTCGCGCGCGCATGCTCGGCGCTCACCTTCGGCGCCCGCTCCTGGTCCTCCCAGAAGCCCGGCGCGCCCATCTCCTGTTCGAGCGCGTCGACGCGCCCGCTTAGCTCAGCGGGGTCAAAGGTAGTCCGCAAGCAGCTTGAGCTGCTCGCGGATCGCCGCGAGGCGCTGGGAGAGAGGCTCTGAGGGCGCCGTGGTCATCTGCTTCCACACTAGCAGCGATAGATTCCGGAGCCATGGCAAATCTCAACGACCCACCCGTTCGCGAACTGCTGGAGCAGCCGAACCACGCCGTCATCTCGACCTACAACAAGGACGGCTCGATCCACAGCACGGTCGTGTGGATCAGCGCCGAGGATGGAACCGTCGCGGTCAACAGCGCACTCGGCCGCAAGTGGCCGACGAACCTCGAGCGCGACCCCCGCGTCAACGTGCTGGTCTACGAGCAGGACAACCCCTACAACTTCGTCGAGATCCGCGGCAGCGCGACCTCGACGCTTGACGGCGCCGACGATCACATCAACGCGCTGAGCAAGAAGTACATCGGGCAGGACGAGTATCCGTTCCGCCAGCCCGGCGAACAGCGGGTCAAGTTCCTGATCGCGCCGGATCACGTCCGGCATCAGAAGCAGGGCTGACCAAGCTAGCGGTCGCGCCGCCGGTCCGACCGGACGGC
>Ga0335076_10004353_pt1 | contig 14326 bp, 13 predicted proteins | sample Lox_Sample_25_FD_206717 | JGI IMG/M metagenome (GOLD analysis project Ga0335076, IMG submission 206717) | Soil microbial communities from Loxahatchee National Wildlife Refuge, Florida, United States - Lox_Sample_2.5 | ecosystem: Environmental > Terrestrial > Soil > Wetlands | place: USA... | reverse complement strand
CTCGGTCCTCGCGCTCGTCGCCGCTGCGGTTCTCGTCATCCTGCCAAGCTTCATGCCGGCTCAGTCGGTCGACGCGCTGGCCGCGCGGCTCCCGGGCTTCATTCCGCTTCGCCAAATCGTGCTCGGCCTCGATCTGCAGGGCGGCGCCTATATGCTGATGGAGGTCGACGCGCCCTCGGTCATCAAGAGCCAGGTGGAATCCTTGCGCGACGACGTGCGGCAGAAGATGCGCGACGGCAAGATCGCGATTTCCGGCGGCATTGCGGTTGAGCCCCGCGGAGTCATTGTGCGGGTCGCCGACCCGGCCGAACGCGCCAAGGCGCTTGGGCTTCTGCAGTCGCTGAGCCAGCCGATCGGCGGCCCGCTCGCGGCGGGCAACGGCCGCACGCTCGACGTGAATGAGACCGCGGACGGCGTGCGATTGTCGCTGACCGACGCAGCGGTCGCCGACAAGGTGCGGCAGGCGGTCGGGCAGTCGATCGAAGTGCTCAACCGCCGTATCAACGCGATGGGCACCAAGGAGACCGTCGTTCAGCGGCAGGGCTCGAGCCGCATATTAATCGAGGTGCCCGGCCTGACTGACACGACGAGGCTCAAGGAGATCATCGGCCAGACGGCGAAGCTCGAATTTCGCCTGGCTTCCCAGCCGGGCGAGCCGCCCAACGACATCGAGTCGCTGCCGATGCAGACCGGCGGCGGGACGATTGAGGTCGAGAAACGCGTCATGGTCGACGGCGCGGACCTCGTCGACGCCCAGCAGAGTTTCGACCAGCAAACCGGCGAACCCGACGTAACCTTCCGCTTCAACCTCCGCGGCGGACAGAAGTTCGGCCAGGTCACCTCGGAGAACGTCGGCCGCCCGTTCGCCATCGTCCTCGACGGCAAGGTCATTTCGGCGCCGGTCATCCGCTCGCCGATCACCGGCGGGACCGGCCAGATCACCGGCAATTTCAGCCTCGAACAGGCGTCGAACCTCGCAATTCTGCTTCGCGCCGGCGCCTTGCCGGCCAAGCTCACGGTGGTCGAAGAGCGCACCGTCGGGCCTGGCCTCGGCCAGGATTCGATCGACGCCGGCGAGCGCGCGGCTTATGTCGGCGCGGCGCTGGTGGTCATCTATATGATCGCGACCTACGGGATTTTCGGCGTGTTCGCCGATCTTGCGCTCGCGGTCCACATTCTCTTCATCTTTGCTTCCATGGCCCTGCTCGGCGCGACGCTCACCCTTCCCGGCATCGCCGGCATCGTCTTCACCATCGGCATGGCGGTCGACTCGAACGTCCTCATCTACGAGCGCATCCGCGAGGAGTCGCATCTCGGCCGCTCGGTCATTTCCGCCCTCGACGCCGGCTTCCGGCGCGCCTTCGCGACGATCATCGACTCGAACGTGACGATGTTCGTCGCGGCGCTTATCCTATATCTGTTCGGCTCGGGCGCGGTGCGCGGCTTCGCTGTCTCGCTGGGCCTGGGCATTCTGACTTCGGTCATCACCGCGGTCACCATGACGCGGATGATGATCGCGCTCTGGTATCACCAGCTGCGGCCGAAGAGGCTGCCGATATGAGCGCTTCAACGTTTAGACCGGGCGCCTGGCCATGAAACTGCTTCGCCTCGCGCCGGAGAACACCAAATTCGGCTTCATGCGGTTCCGCCGCGTCAGCTATCCGCTGTCGGCGACGCTGTCGATCATCTCGGTCCTGATGTTCCTGTTCGTCGGCCTCAACTTCGGCATCGACTTCATCGGCGGCACCGAGGTCGATATGCGCGCGAAGGGCGGCGAGGCCAATCTCGCCGATATTCGCGGGAAGGCGGAGGGTCTTGGCCTCGGGCCGGTCGAAGTGCAGCGCATCGGCGGCGTATCGGACGTTATCCTCAAGCTCAACGTGCAGCCCGGAGGCGATCAAGGCGAGCAGGCCGCGGTCGCCAAGCTGCGTCAGACCTTCGACTCCGACTACGAATTTCGCAGCGTCGATTCGGTCGGTCCCACCGTGTCGGCCGAGCTCGTCCAGAGCGGCACGCTCGGCGTCGTCGTCGCGATTATCGCCGTCCTGACCTATCTGTGGTTCCGGTTCGAATGGCAGTTCGCGGTCGGAGCGATCATCGGCACGATGCACGACCTCCTGCTGACCGTCGGGTTCTTCTGTGTCACCCAGCTCGAGTTCAACCAGACCTCGATCGCCGCGATCCTCACCATTGTCGGCTATTCGCTCAACGAGACGGTGGTCGTGCTCGACCGCATCCGCGAGGTGATGCGCAAATACAAGCGCCTGTCGACCGCCGAGATCATCGACATGTCGGTCAACGCCGTGTTGCCGCGCACCATCATGACCGCGACCACCGTCTTTCTCGCCCTGCTCGCGCTCTTCTTCCTCGGCGGTCACGTCATCCGCTCGTTCTCGGCGGCGATGATCTGGGGCATCTTCGTCGCCACCTATTCCTCGATCTTCATCTGCTCGCCGATGCTCATCTACATGGGCGTACGCGCCGACGCCTTCGACAAGATGCGGGAAAAGGACGTGGCCGGCGCAGACGTGAAAGATGTGAAGGCGAAGGAAAAAGCGTGACCGAGGCGGAGCCGCGGCCAGCCTTCGCGCCCGGCTGCCATCCGATCTCGGCGCATGGGGCCGGCGCGTTCGCCTTCGCCGGCATGCGGCACGAGGGCTCGATCCTGGCGACGCCGCAGGGGGTGAGGGCGATAGACGCGACGAGCATCGACGACCTCGGCGCGGGCGCGCTCGCGCCGCTCATCGCCGAATGCGCCGAGCGGCCTGGATCGATCGAGTTTCTCGTGGTCGGGACGGGCGCGCGGACGGCGCCGATCGGGAGGCCGCTGAAGGAGCTCCTCAAGCGCGCGGGCGTCCGCTGCGAGGCGATGGCGACTGGTCCAGCGCTCCGGGTCTATAACGTCATGCAAGCGGAAGGCCGCCGGGTCGCGGCTGCGCTGATCGCCGCGCCGTGAGCGCGGGCCGCCCGCCGAATGACGGCGCGCTCCGCGAGGCCAACCGATATTGCGCCGGGCTCGCGCGGGCTCAAAACCGCGATCAGTGGCTCGGCGCGCTCTATGCGGATGAAAGCGCTCGCGACGCGCTGTGCGCTCTTGCCGCGTTCGACCATGAGATCCGTCACGCGCTGACGCGCGCCCGCGATCCCAACCTGGCGGCGATGCGGCTTGCCTGGTGGCGCGGAATCGTCGCCGGCGAGCGGCAGAATGAAGCGGCCGGCAGTCCGGTCGCGCTCGCGCTCACCGCCGCGATCGACGTCTATGCGCTGCCCCGCGCGGGGTTCGAGGCGATGCTCGACGCCCGCCTGCAGGAGATCGCGCCGCAAGACGATTTCAACCTTGCCGCCTTTCGCGCCTTCGCCGACGAGAGCGAGCGAGCCCGGCTCAGGCTCGCGGCGCTGATCGCGGCCGGCGGGGTCGATCTCGACGAGGCCGATGCGCAGGCGCCGGCCGGCATGGCGCTGGCGCTCGCGCGCCTCCTCGGCGACCTGCCGTTCAAGGCCGGCTCCGCGCCGACGCTCATTCCCCTCGACGTCGCCGCCCGCCATGGCGCGAGCGCGTCGGATTTCGACGCCCGGAACGCGAGCGCGGGCGTCGTGGCGGCCTGCGCCGAACTGCGCGGCCTCGCGCGCGACGAGCTTGCCGAGGCCGAACGCCGGCTCAAAGGCTCAAGCCCGGCGATTCTGCCCGCCTTCATCCCGCTTGGGCCGTTGCGGCTCGACCTCGACCGGCTCGACCACAATTCCGGGCGCCCTTTCGACCCGCCGCGCGAGGTCTCGCAGCTCAGCCGGCAATGGGCGATCTGGCGCTGGGCGCGGCGGTTCTGACGGCGGATGCGCCTGTAGCCGCCCGGGTCGCCGGCGTTGCAATGTCGGGGATAAGAGCGCCCAATGCTACAAACGCGCCGCGCCGGTGGTTGTTGGCGTCGGGAAGCGCAGCCTAGATTGCTCCCGAATGAGTAGAACCTCGAATCTCAGCGGCGTCGCCGCGATGCTGGCGGCGACGGCTTCTTTCGTCGTCTGCGACACTCTCATGAAGCTGGTGACGAGCGACCTTCCGCCCTTCGAGGTGCTCTTCCTGCGCGGGATCGCGGCCAGTCTCGCGTGCGGCGTCCTCGTCCTCTTGCTCGGAGACTGGCGCGGCATCGCCGCCACGATCCATCCCCGGGCGCTGCTGCGGGCCGCCGCGGAGACGCTAAGCGTTCTCTGCTACATCGTGGCGCTCTCGCGCCTGCCGATCGCCGACGTGATCGCCATCATGCAGACGGCGCCGCTGTTCCTGATCCTCGGCCTCGCCTTTGTCCTCGGCGAGCGGGTCGGCGCGGCGCGCCTCGGCCTTGTTCTCATCGGCTTCGCCGGCGGACTTCTGGTCGCCCAACCGGGTTCCGCGGGCCCGTCGCCGGCGGCTGTATTCGCCTTCGGCTCCGCGGTATTAATCGCGGTGCGTGATCTGATCGGACGCAGCGTGCCGGCGCACATTCCGGTGATGGTGGTGACTTTCACGACGAATGTCATGGTGATGGCGGTCGCCGGCGCGATGTCGCTCGGCTTCGAGGGCTGGGAGACGCCGACAAACCGGCATCTCGCCTTTCTCGGCTTCGCCGGCCTGTTCGTCACCTTCGGCCATGTCGGCTTGCTGCTCGCCTACCGGATTGGCCGGATAGCTTCGGTCGCGCCCTTCTTCTATAGCTTTGCGCTTTGGGGCGTGCTCTCGGGTCTTTTCGTCTTCGGCTCCTTGCCGAACGTTGTCGCCTTGGCCGGGATCGCCCTCGTCGTCGTGAGCGGGGTCGCGATCGTCCTCATCGACCAGCGCCGCGGCGAGGAGATGGCCTTGACGGAAGCCTTATGACCCGGTTGCGCTCAACTCCGCAGAGCGCTTTAGGCCGAGAAAAACCCGCCCGGGCCGCCTTCCCGGACGATGCGCGTCGACCGCGCCGCCGAACCCGGCGCTGACGAACAGCGCTTCCTATTTTGCTTTGTCGCTAAGCGCCAAGCGCTTGATCGGTTTGGAGGCCTTGGCGGTCACTCCGAAGTCCGCCGATTTGGCGTTGGCCTGCGTGACGTGGAATCCTTCAGCCGCAAGCCCGCGTTTGAGCAATTCCCTTACCGCCGCGGCCCGGTTTGGCATGCGCCGGCCAAAGCGCCAATCGTCCACGGCCTCAAGCTCCTCGGCCCCCAGCATAACCTGCAGGCGCTCAATCCTTTTGTCTTCCATCGCCGCTGTTCCCGGTGCGCGTTCTAAACCATTCTTAGCAGGAGGGGCGCTATCCTTATCTTACTCAATTTGAGCAGATCGAGCAAGCGGCGTCGAGGGTTCACAGGGAGTAGCTGCGGTAAATTTATCATCGGGCACAAGGTGATAACTCCGAGCGAAGCGAGGAACACGCTGAACAGAAGTACGCGAATTCTTTAGCGATCCGGCGGTGAAAGACGTAGCGTCCCGTTCGTGGACACCATCCCCAACTCCAACCGATTTGCCGACTCTACGGTTGGCGAGGCCGATCACCGGATCGCCAACAGCCTCGCCGCGATCAGCAACTTGGTCCGGATGGAAGCCCGGAATGTGTCCGCCCAAACGACCGCCGAACGTGCGCGTCAGATATTGCTCGACGCATCCGGCCGGATCGAAACGGTCGGGCGGCTGCACCGTCTGTTGGCGCAGTCCAACGGCAAGGCCGTTCCCGCAGCGGAATTCTTGCAAGATGTTTGTGCAGCGATGAGTTCGATTGCCGCCGACCATCAGGTCAGCGCTAGCGTCGAATGCTCCGGTGATTTGACGATCCCGCCGAAGGCGGGCCTGCCGCTCGGGCTTCTTACGGCGGAGCTGTTCTCCAATTCCGTCAAATATGCGCATCCGACCGGTTTGCCGACGTTCATCCGGGTCGGGTTCGACCGAGGGCGGGACGGAGGGCTGACTTTCGTGTTCGAGGATGACGGCGTCGGCCTGCCCGAAAACTTCGATCCGGCGCGCGACGGAAGCCTGGGCATGAGGGTTGCGCGGGCGCTTAGCGAACAGCTGTGCGGACGCTACGAGTGGCAGGATTACGGAATCGGATTACGTTTCGTATGCCGCTTTCCGGCCTGATTGCTAGTCCGGCGCCGATCTAAAGATACCTCGCGCCAGCCTCCGCGGCGAACCGGCTCGGATCGCCCTCCCAGACGATCCGGCCATGTTCGAGGACATAGACCCGGTCGGCGTGGGGTAACGCAAAGGTCACGTTCTGCTCGCCGAGCAGCACCGTCATCTCGGTCGCCTGCCTCAACCGGGCGAGGGCCTTCGAAATCTGCTCCATGATGACCGGCGCGAGGCCAAGCGTCGGCTCGTCGAGGATCAGGAGGTCGGGCTTCATCATCAGCGCCCGGGCGATGGTGAGCATCTGTTGCTCGCCGCCCGAGAGGGTCGCTGCGGTCTGGCTCCGCCGCTCCTTGAGGACCGGGAAAAGGTCGAACAGCCATTCCCGTCGCTCGGCTCTGGCGTCGGCGGCGAGCCGGTGTCCGCCCATGTCGAGGTTCTCGCTGACCGTCATCGCGCCGAACAGCTCGCGCCCTTCCGGCGACTGGACGATTCCCTCGCGCGCGATCGTCGCCGCCGTCCTGCCGTGGAGCGTCTGCCCTTCGCGGCGAATGTCGCCGGCATAGGGGACGAGACCCGAAACGGCGTTGAACAGCGTCGTCTTGCCGGCGCCGTTCAGCCCGACAACCGCGACGAATTCACCCTGATGCACATGCAGAGATACGTTCTCCAGCGCCTGAGCCTTGCCGTAGACAACGTTCAAATTCTCAACCGCGAGAAACGGAGTCTGAACGTCGCGAAACGAGGCTTCCGGGCGCGCGGCGGTCTCGAGCGCGCCGCCGAGATAGACCTTGCGCACGGTTGGGTTCGCCATCACCTCCTGCACCGTGCCCTCGGCGATCTTTTCGCCGACATGCATCGCGTAGATGCGGTCGACGAGGGCCGAGATGCTCTTCACATTGTGGTCGACGATGAGCACCGCGCGACCGTCGGTGCGCATTTCGGCGATCAGCCTCGCAAAGGACGCCGTCTCGCGCGCCGTCAAGCCCGCGAACGGCTCGTCGATCAGCACCAGCTGCGGATCGCGGGCGATCGCTTTGGCGATCTCCATCTTGCGCAAGTCCGCGAACGGCAGCGTCGCAGGGCGGCGACCCAGAACGAGGCTCAGTCCGACCCGCTCGGCGATAAGGCGCGCCTTCGCGTCCGTCGCGGAGCGAGGAAGCAAATCCGTGAGGCGGTCGGGCAGAAGCCCGAGAATGATGTTCTCGATCACCGTCTGGCGATAGAGCGGGCGCGAGTGCTGGAACACCATTCCGACGCCAAGCCGGGCGATCCGGTGCGGCGGCCAGCCCGCGACCTCCCGGCCGTCGACCCGGACCGATCCGGCGTCGGGCCGCTCGACGCCGAGAATCGATTTCATAACCGTCGACTTGCCGGACCCGTTCGGTCCGATGAGGCCGAGGATCTCGCCTCCGCGAATCGAGAAGCTGACGTTCTTGACTGCCGCCAGGCCGCCGAACCGCTTCTGGAGGCCCTCTACCTCGAGCTTTGGCGCCGCGCTCATGTCGCTTCCCGCACGCCCTTGACCATGCCGAGGAGCCCGGCGGGGAAGAAGAGCACGACGAAGAGCGCGACCGCCGAAACGATGAAGGTCGCAAGATCCCCGAGCGGCCTCAGGCTCTCGCCGAGCGCGACCAGGAACACCGCGCCCAGGACCGCGCCGAGGATGGTGCGCCGGCCGCCGATGACCGCGCCGATGATCACCTGAACCCCGACGGTCACGTCAATGAAGGTGCCGACCGACGCGGCGCCGAGATAGAACGCCATCAGCGCCCCGGCGAGGCCGGAGAAGAACGCGCTGACCAGGAAGGCCGCGAGCTTGTGCTTCACGACATTGAAACCGAGCGCTCCGGCCTGCACCGGGTCCTGGCCGCTTGCCTCAAGGATGAGGCCGACCGGCGAGCGGGAGAGCCCGTAGAGGATTGCGCCGCTGACGGCCATGAAGCCGAGGGCGATCCAGTAATTGACCTTGTCGCTTATCGAAATGACGTCGGGCACGGTGAGGCCAATTTCCCCGCCGGTCAGGCCGGCGGCGACGACGACGAAGTTTTGCAAGATCAGGACGGCGACGAGAGTGGTGAGGCCAAAATAGGGACCTCGCACCCTGAGCGCCGGCAAAGCCAGCACAAGCCCGCCGATCATGGACGCGGCGACGCCGGCGGCGATGCAGAGCGCGATCGGGGGCTGATAGAGACTGTCGAGGATGCCGGCGGTATAGGCGCCGAGCCCGATCAGGAACGAGGGGCCAAAGTTCACCTCGTTGGCGAAGCCGAACAGGAGATCCCAGGCCATCGAGAACACACCGAAATAATAGGCGATGGTGAGAAGGCCGAGCACATAGCCGGAGACATAGAGCGGCAGGGTCGAGGCGATGAGGACGACGATCAGGCTGATGAGGACCGGCGGCGAGAGGAGTGCGCGACGGAGCATGGGCTAACGCCTGGCTCGCTTGGGCGCCGACGCCGCCGTCATCGCGAGGAGCGAAGCGACGCGGCGATCCAGAGCAATTGTCGCATCCCTTCGCCCCCTGTATCGCTTCGCTTCGCTCGCGATGACGGTTCTGCCTAAGCGCGCCATCATCTAGCGCCTGCCCATGAGGCCGCGCGGCCGCACGTACATCACCGCGACCAGAAGCAGGAGCGCGGGGATCGCGCGGTACGCGGGCGAGACGAGATAGGCGGTGAGCGTTTCGAGATAGCCGACGACGTAAGCCGCGATCAGCGAGCCCGAGACGCTGCCGAGGCCGCCGAGCACGACGATCGAGAACGCGCTCGCCGTCAAGGGTCCTGCGCTGTACGAGGAGACGCCGAGGAACATACCGAGCAGTACGCCGGCGACGCCGGCAAGCGCGCCATAGATCGCCCAGACTCCGATATAGACAGTCGAGAGCTCGATCCCGAGCAGGGTGACGCCGCGCGGGTTCATCGACGCGGCGAGCACGGCCTTGCCGGCAAGCGTGCGGTTGACGAACAGCCACAAGGCCCCGATCGTCGCCCAGCAGACGAGCGCGGTGAAAATTTCATTGGCTGGCGTGCGCACGCCGAGGATCGTGACCACCCCGTCGACGATCGGCAACACGGTCTTGGCGTTGTTGGTGAAGGCCCATGCGATGGCCTCCTGGATCATGATGCCCCAGAGCAGCGTCGCGGTGAGGATGAAGATTTCCTTCTCCTCCTCGCGCACCGCGCGCGACAATTGCAGCCGCCGGACGATCAGATAGTAGGTCGCGAGCGCCAGCACGAGCGCGACAGCGACGCCGAAGGCGGCGGCGGGATAGGCGCCCGCGCCCATGTTTCCCGACGCGGCCCAGGCGGCGACCGCCGCCGCGACCATGATCGCCCCGTGCGACAGATTGAGCACCCCGGTCACGCCGAAGATGAGGGTGAAGCCGGTCGCGCCGAGGGCATAGAGCGAGGAGATCGCGAAGCCGTCGATCAGGATCTGCCAGAGGAGCATCTAGGCGCGTCTCGCTGCCGCGAGATCCGTCATTGCGAGCGCAGCGAAGCAATCCAGGGGAACGCAGGGAGCCCTACGATCCCTGGATTGCTTCGTCGCTAAGGCTCCTCGCAATGACGATTCCACCGCGGCGCGGCCTGCTCCATGAAACCCCGCCGCCGCTCCTTCCGGATGGCTGCTGGCCATCTCGCCGGTCAATTGCCGCCGGATGCGATCTTCACGAAGGACGGGAACTCGAGCTTGCCGTTGGCGAGCGCGGCCGGCCACATGTTGATCTGCTTGCCGTTCTGCCATTGCAGCATCAGACCGGTGATGAAGCCTTGGCCGGTCTTGAGCCCGTGCACATGGGGGTCGCCTTTCGGCAGGAACTCAATCCGGCCGATCGTGCCGACATAATCGGTCTTCTCCATCGCATCGACGAGCTTGTCGCTGTCGAGGCTTCCGGCGCGCTTGATCGCGTCGGCGATGATGTAGACGTCATCATAAGCGGTATAGCCGCAATAGGATGGATCGTTGCCGAATTTCTTCACGAACGCATCGACGAACGGCAGCGTCTTCGGCGTCACCGCAACGCCGGGACCCGAAACGCCCTGGTAGATCACGCCTTCGGTCGCGCCGTTGGTGTCCTTCCAGAAGGTCGAATTGGTCGCCTGCGAGGCGATGCCGAACATCGGGATCGGCACCTGCTGGCTCTTCCATTGCACCGTCGGCTGCGTGCCGACATGCGAAATCCCGGTGATGATCACGTCCGGCTTCTGGCCCTCGATCTTGTTGAAGATCGGCGTGAAGTCGGTGGTGTCGGGCGAGAAGCGGATGTGGTCGAGAACCTTGAGCCCGATCTTAGGCAGGCAGGTCTCGTAGCCGGCGTCGAGCGGGGTCGTCCAGGCGGCGTCTTCGCTCATGATCACCGCAGTCTTCATCTTCAACCCGTCGACCAGCATGTCCTTGGCGGCGTCGCAGACGAGGCCAGAGAGCGCGCCGGAGGTGAGGTAGCCGTGGAACGTGTACTTGTTCTGGTCGTAGTCCTTGGCGATGTTCTGGGTGATGACGTCGGACGCCGCGCCCGGCGTGATGAACACGGTCTTGAGCCGCGCCGCCCATGGCTCGAGCGTGAGCACGACCTCGCTGATGTAGCTCCCGATCACCGCATTGACGTGATCCTCGTTGACGGCGCGCTGGAACGCGCGCACCGATTCGGCCGAGGACGAATGGTTATCGTAGGACACGATCTCGATCTTGCGCCCGTCGACCCCGCCCGCCGCGTTGATCTCATCAGCGGCGATCTGGGCGGCCTGCGGGATCGACGAGCCCGCGACCGACTGCGCTTCCGCAATCACGCCGATCTTGATCGGGCCCTCGTCCGCGGCGAAGGCCGGCGCGCTAAGCGCGAGCATGAGTGCGGCCGACACCGCGCCCACCGCGCCGCGTAACACTGCTGCGCGCGACGCAGCGATTTCATATCGCGCCATTTCCCGGTCCTCCCTGAACCTTTGCGTCCCCTTGACGCCGACGCTGCCGTTTTCGCCGCGCGGATGCAAGCTCATTTCTCGCGCGCCCTGGACTGCCTCCGGGTCGCAATATCGGCGGCGGCGCCGTCTTAACCAATCACCGGGGCGTGGCTTCGCGCCTTAACGGCGGTCCCAGCCGCCTCGATCCACGCTTCCAGATCTCGCTGCGCCCGCTCCGACAGCGCCCGCTTGCGAGCGAGGCCGCGCTCCGGTCCAGGCAGACGCTTTCCCGCCCCATCGAACCGCGGCTCGGCGATCGGCGGAAAAAGGCCGAAATTGACATTCATCGGCTGGAACGAGCGCGGGCCGGCGTCGATCGATTCGATGTGGCCGCCGGTGATGTGGTTCAAGAGCGCGCCGATCGCTGTCGTCGGGGGCGGGGCGTCAAGATCGAGGCCGAGCCGCTCGGCGGCGGCGAAGCGCCCGGCGACAAGACCGATCGCGGCGCTTTCGACATAGCCCTCGCAGCCGGTGATCTGGCCGGCGAAGCGCAGGCGCGGCTCGGCCTTGAGCCTGAGGCGTGCGTCGATTAGCTTCGGCGAGTTGAGATAAGTGTTGCGATGGATGCCGCCGAGGCGGGCGAACTCCGCCCCTCCGAGCCCCGGGATCATCCGGAAGATGCGGCTCTGCTCGCCGTATTTGAGCTTGGTCTGGAAGCCGACGATGTTGAACAGGGTGCCGAGCGCGTTGTCTTGCCGCAGCTGGACGACGGCGTAGGGCTTGACCTTCGGATCATGGGCGTTGGTCAGGCCGAACGGCTTCATCGGCCCATGGCGCAGGGTTTCGCGGCCACGCTCGGCCATCACTTCGATCGGCAGGCAGCCGTCGAAATAAGGCGTGCCCTCAAACTCGCGGAACTCGGTCTTCTCGGCGGCGAGAAGCGCATCGACGAACCCCTCGTACTGGTCGCGCGTCATCGGGCAGTTGACATAGGCCTCCGCGCCGCCGCCCGGCCCCCCTTTGTCGTAGCGCGACTGCATCCACGCCACGTCCATGTCGATCGAATGGCGCTGCACGATCGGCGCGATCGCGTCGAAGAAGGCGAGCGCGCCCTCGCCGGTCAGCCGTCCGATCGCAGCGGCCAGCGCCTCGGAGGTGAGCGGGCCGGTGGCGACGACGACGTTGTCCCAGTCCCGGGGCGGCAGGCTGGCGATCTCGCCGCGCTCAACCGCGATGAGGGGATGGCCGAGAATCGCGGCTTCGACGCCGAGCGAGAAGCCGTCGCGATCGACCGCCAGCGCGCCGCCGGCCGGCACCTGATGCTTGTCTGCATTCTTGAGGATGAGCGAGGAAAGCGCGCGCATCTCGCGATGAAGGACGCCGACCGCATTGGTCGAGGCGTCGTCGGAACGGAACGAATTCGAGCAGACGAGCTCGGCGAGATGCGAGGTCCGGTGCGCGGCGGTTGGGCGGTTGGGCCGCATTTCGTGCAGCACGACCGGGACGCCAAGCTGCGCCGCCTGCCATGCGGCTTCCGAGCCGGCCAGTCCGCCGCCGATAATGTGGATTGGACGCATGGGCGCTTCTCACAAACGCGCCGTGCCAGCGTCAACTTCATTTTTGGGCGTCGTCAAGGAGGAAAAGCTCCCTGAGGCCCGCCCGGGGCCGACGCGCCGCTTTTCGCGGCGCGTCCCGGCTTTTAAAACGTCGCGATCAGGCGTGAGCCTTGCCCGCGACCGACAGGCGCACGACATGCTCGATATCGCCGCGGCGAATGCCGATGTCGTCCAGCTCCCGATCCGAGAGCTGCGACAATTCGCGCACCGCCTCGCGATACCGGCGCCAGGCGTTGAGCTTCTCCGAGATCGTCTTCAGAGGGGTCATTTTCTACTCCTATTCTGGCAGGCCGCTCGCCTACCGCACCGCAACATAATCCGCATCGGCACGGGGCAGTAGGTCCGGAGATAGAGGCTCAGCCATGCGTTTTTCGCATTTCAACTGTCCGTGAGCGATGCGCGGCTGTCGAAATAATTTGCAATTATCACAGTAGATTATGGCCGTATAGCCGCCCGCTAGCGTTATCGAAAGAATATTAATCTGAATTGACATATGTGAAGTTATCATGGCATCTTCATGGTGCAACGCCACAAGACGATTGCAGACGGGCGTGCCTGCCGCCTGCGGAACATTCGGCGTTTCCCATCCCCTGCGTAACAATTAGACTGGCTTGAAGCGCGCTTGATTTCGGCGGCGCAAGCGGCGAGACAAGCCAATTCCGCGAGCCTTTTGCGCGCGACCAAGGAGCGTCACATGGACAACCTGATAGCGCGCGTCGCCGCCGCGGCGGACACGACCCCGGAGGTCGCGCGCAAAGCGGTCGCGCTGATCGGCGATTTCATCCAGCGCGAGGCGCCCGAGGAGGCTGTCCGGGACCTGTTCGAAAAGGCGCCCGCCCTTCCGGCGATCATCGCTTCGAGCACGCCGACCGGCGGCGAAGGCATGGGCGGGGGCCTCAAGGGCTTGATGGGCGTCGCCGCCGGCGCCATGGGCGGAGGCGGGCTGATGGCGCTGGGAGCCGAATTGATGGGCCTCGGCCTCGGCATGGAGCAGATTCAGACTGTCGGCAAGGAAGTCTTCGCCTACGCGCGCGAGGTCGCGGGGGATCAGGTCGTGGGTGAAATCGCCGCTTCGATTCCGGGATTGTCCCAGTTCATCTAGCGGAGGCCGGCGGTGGGCGCGGCTGCGAGCCTTTTTCCGGCCTTCACGCTGACCGATTGGCGCAGGGCCGCCGAAGCGGCGCTTCACGGCGCGAGCTTCGAAACCCTCGTCTCCAAGACCGCCGACGGCGATCGGATCGAGCCCGTCTATCTACCCGACGAGGGTCCGAGGGCTGTTGGACCCGACGGGCCGTGGCGCGTGATCGCCCGTCTCGACCACCCCGACCCCGACGAGGCCAACGCCCAGGCGCTCGACGACCTCGCCAATGGCGCGGACGGCCTGCAGGTCGTCTTCTCAGCCGCGATCGGCGCGCACGGGTTCGGACTCAGGCGATTCGATCCCGCAACCCTCCACAAAGCGTTCCACGGGGTGCGTTTCGATGCAGGCGCGCATTTCGAGCTGGACCTTGGCCGCGAAGGTCCATCGCAGGCGCTCGCCTTCGGTAGTCTGATCGAGCGCGCAGGCGCGAAGCCCGCGGAATGCCCGGTGTCTTTCGGCCTGGATCCGTTCGCCGCCGCCGCGCGTGGACAGTTCCCGGCCGACTGGGGAGCTCACGCGGCGCCCTACGTCGAAAGCGCGCTTTCGCTGCGGGGCATGGGTTTCGCCGGTCCGTTCACGGCGGCCGATGGGCGCA
>Ga0335076_10004351_pt1 | contig 14331 bp, 13 predicted proteins | sample Lox_Sample_25_FD_206717 | JGI IMG/M metagenome (GOLD analysis project Ga0335076, IMG submission 206717) | Soil microbial communities from Loxahatchee National Wildlife Refuge, Florida, United States - Lox_Sample_2.5 | ecosystem: Environmental > Terrestrial > Soil > Wetlands | place: USA... | reverse complement strand
GCGCTCGAGGCCTGTGAGCTGATCGCGGACGGCACCGAGCGAGGCCAGGCGCTGCTGACCGTCGTGAACGTGCTCTCCGGACCCGGGAATGATGAGTTGCTCGACCTGGCGACCGGCATGGCCCGGGCTGTCGAGGACGCACACACGCGCGGCGAACTGCTGCTGGCCATCGCCGAGCGGCTCCCGGAAACACGGCGGATGGACCTACTGACGGACGCGATCAGCATCGGGTCGGCCGAGACGGCGGCGGCCGCCAGGCGGGCCCTCGACGAGCTAGCGCCCGGGCAATCCCTGGCCGCCGATCCGATCGAGGCGATCTGGCTACCGGGTGGCCGACCATTCGTCGATCGCGCCACGCTTAGGGGAGCCGTACGTGACCTGCTGGATCCAGATGGTGCGCGCGTCCTGGTGGTGAACGGGCCGCGCGGGAGCGGTAAGTCGTACACCTTCTCATTCATCCGCCACGTCGCCGACCGGACCGGCGCCTTCAAGACCCTGCGCGTCGACCTGTTCGGCGCTCCGCTGGACAGGCCGATCGATGTGGCGAGCGATATTGCCGCGAAGATGGGCCTGCCCCCGCCTGATCTGGATGTCACCAGCGGTCTCTCCGCGTATATGCGCCTGCTGACGAGGTGGCTGACCAGGGCGATCGCGGAAAGTGACGATACGTGGTGGTGGGTCTTCGACAACTGCTCATCGCCGGGCGTGCTGGCGGACACCAGAGAATTCATCTTTGCCCTGGCCCAAGCCGCGTACGAGGAGCTGATTAACCTGCGGCTGATTCTGCTTGGGTTCGAGCTGACGCTAGGGGCCGCCCTTGACCGGTACGCCCTGCGGGAACAGCTCACCCAGATCGGGGAGCCGGATATCCGGCAATGGTTCGGCTCCGCTTACCAGCTGGCCCGTGGTGGCGAGGCCCCGGAGCAGGTCGACGAGGCGATGAACTCCTTGTTCAGCGCGATCCCGGGAAACGCCACCATCGCAGAGGTTGCGCCCATGCTCCAGCAGGTCAGCGCGTCGCTTCGGCTGCAGCCGACCGGATGAGACCCAGGGCTGGACCGCCGGAGCCGGCGGAGAGCGCGGTGCTGGTGCCGGTGCCTGAGGCCGAACGGGTGGTGAGCCGCCACCGGGCCCGGCTCGACGGCGCCGCGGCGCGGGGCGTCCCGGCTCACGTGACGGTGCTGTACCCGTTCCTGCCCCCGGCCGCGATCACAGCCGCCACGCTGGAGTCGCTGGCCGCGGCGGTGGCGCCGGTCGGTGCGTTCGACTGTGAGTTCCCGGTCACCGCGTGGTTCGGGTCCGACGTGCTGTGGCTGGCGCCGCGGCCCGACGAGCCGTTCCGTGCCATGACCCGTGCGGTGGCCGCGGCGTTTCCCGGTTACCGGCCCTACGGCGGCGCGTTCGACGATGCCGTGCCGCACCTGACGGTCGGGGACCAGTCGTCCGGCGGCACCGGGGACCTGCGGGCGGCCGAGGCCGAGGTGCGGCCGTTGCTGCCGCTGAGCGCGCGTATCGGCCGGGTGTGGCTGATGACCGGCGGCGCCGCGGCGGGTAGCTGGCGGACCGTGGCGGAGTTTCCGCTCCGGCCTAGGCCGAGAACGCGTTGAGCTTCTGCGGTATGACCCGGACGATGACGCGGGTGACCTCGTCGGGTTCGGGTGGCCGGTCCTGGCCGAGGTACTTCTGCGACAGCGCCCGGGGAAGGGATTTGGCGGGGTCCCCGGTCAGCTCGGCGGTGCCGCGGATCTCCACGGACTGGTACGGGTTCGCGATGTCGAAAACGGTCAGGCTGATCCGCGGATCGCGGGTCAGGTTGAGCACCTTGCGCCGGGTCGAGATCGCCGAGAACAGCACCGTGTCGCCGTCACGCAAGATCCACACCACCGAGGCCTGCGGGCCGCCGTCCGGGTTGACCGTGGCCACGGTGGCGAAGTTCTTGCCGTCCAGGAGCTCGCGTGTCGCCTCGTCCAGCACCATCGCCACCGAGCCCATCAGCCCTTCTCCTCGTCGGGCAGGATGCCGGGCGGCACCACGTCGGTGTCGGGTCGCGCGGCGGCGCGGCGGCCACTGGCCTTCTGCCAGTAGGTCTCCTTGCCCAGCAACGACTCGCCGAACCGGTCGAATTCGGCAATGACCTTCTGCGTCGCCGCGGTAATGGCCTCGCCGGTCCGTTCGCCCAGCTCCTCCAGCTGCCGGGACACCTCCGACTGGATCTGGGCGGCGACCTCGTCCCTGGCCAGGGTGCGCATTTCCTGCCTGGCCTCACGTACCGCGGCCCGCAGGTCCTTCGTGGCCGCGTGGGCTTCGCGGATCATCTCGCGGCATTCGCTCACCGCCGCTTCCAGCCGGTCCTGTTCGCTCACGGCATCCTCCTCGATTTCATGGACCCGCAGGACCATGCCGTGGTCCTGCGCGCCCACGAGCGAGCGGTGCGGTATCTCGCCAGGCTACCAATCAGCAGGATCCGCTTATCCTTCTTCGATGGAGACACCGCGTCCGGCTCACCTGGAGTCGCGCCTGGAGCTGGCTGACGCCGGCAGGCTGGCCAGGCGGCTGATGCGCCGGGCCGTGGCGGCGGCGCGGACCGAGGATGCGCCGGTGCAGCGGGCGCTGTGGGAGCATCTGGGTCCGCAGGCGGCCGACGTGCCGGTGGTCAGGGACACGTGGCCGGGCTATGACCGGGTCAACGTCCAGGTCGGCCTGGACGCCTGGCTGGCCGGGCCAGGTCGCCGTTACGAGCTGGCGGGCATCACCGGGTTCCACCCTGGGCCCGGTCTGGCCGATCTGATCCAGAACGAGCAGTGGCGTGGCGTGCGCATGGGCAGCCCGGCCACTGACCTGCTGCCTGCCGGTCCGGGCGGAGTCACCCTGGCGTGCCTGCAGTGTGCCCTGTGCCTGGTCACGGACGGACAGCGCCGGCTGGCCGTGCTGATCCAGGCCGTCGGCCCGGAGGTCAGCGTGGAGGCGGCGTGCGCCGACCGGGGGCGGGCGCGGCAGGTCATTGACGAGATACGGCGGCTGAGCATCGAGCGGAACGTGTTCCGCGGGCATGTGATCTCCTTCGGCGGTGAGATCTTCGGCCCGCGCCACCAGGAGCTGCTGAGCTTCCTGGAACGTCCCGAGGTCGATCGCGAGCAGGTGATCCTGCCGCCGGACCTGCTGGAGCGGATCGAGCGGCAGGTCGTCGGGGTGGGCCGGCAGGTGTCGTGGCTGCGCGCGAGCGGCCAGCACCTCAAGCGCGGCGTCTTGCTGCACGGCCCTCCGGGCACCGGCAAGACCCACACCGTCCGCTACCTGCTCGGACAGATGCCCGGCGTCACGGTGGTGGTACTGACCGGCGCGGCGCTCAATCACATCGCCGCCGCCTGCTCGGTCGCACGGGCGCTGCAGCCCTCGATGGTGGTGGTCGAGGACGTGGACCTGATCGCCGAGCAGCGGGATAGCCGCAGCGGCCAGCACCCGCTGCTGTTCCAGCTGCTGAACGAGATGGACGGACTCGGCGAGGACGCCGATGTCACGTTCTTGCTCACCACCAACCGCGCCGACCTGCTCGAGCCCGCCCTGGCCCAGCGCCCCGGCCGGGTCGATCACGCGGCCGCGCTCCCCCTCCCGGACGCGGACGCCCGGCACAAGCTGATACGGCTCTACCAGCATGACCTCGTGCTCGACCTGGCCAGCTCCGCGGCCGTGATCGCCCGGACTGAAGGCGTCACCGCGTCCTTCCTCAAGGAACTGCTGCGCCGGGCCGCCCTGTACGCCGCCGAAGAAGCCGCAGGCCAGGACGCCGACGCTGCCGCAGGCGGGCCATTGACGATACGGGACGCCCACATGAACGCCGCCCTCGATGAGCTATTCGATTCCCGGAATCAGCTCACCCGGACCCTGCTCGGCGGACACGCAGCCCCCGGCTGACGCGGCCCGGGCGCGCGGTCATGGAGTCAGCCGGTAGAGGCGCAGCATTCCGGCCTCGACCGGGAGGACCTCCAGGTCGCGGAAGCCGGCCTGGCGGGCGTACCGGCGCAGAGTGGCGGGCCGCAGCACGGCTCCGGTCGCGGCGGTATCCGGGTCGCCCATGACGGCCGGCAGGCAGGCGACCACGCTCCAGCCGTAGTGATACCGCTCCTCGATGGAAGCGGGGGCGGTGAACTCGTCCTCGACCAGTTCGTCGGCGACGATGACGCAGCCCGCGTCGGCGAGCAGCCCGCGGGCCACCGTCAGCGCGTCCACGGGACGGGACATGTCGTGCAGCCCTTCCATGATCGTCACCAGGTCGTACCGGCCGGACACACCGGGGCCGGACGCGTCGGCGACGGTGAACGAGACCCGGTCCGCCAGGCCGGCCTCCTCGGCGTGGCCCCGGGCCGCCCGGACCGCGTCCGCGTCCAGGTCGAAACCGTCGACGCTGATCAGCGGGTAGGCCTGCGCCATGGCGATGCTGGACCAGCCCGTGCCGCAGGCCAGGTCCGCTACCCGCGCGGGCGGCTCGCTGCGCAGCCGCCGGTCCACGTCCGGAATGGCCGGCAGCCATTGCCTGGCCAGCAGGTTGAGGAACACCGCCCGGTTGAACTCCGGCCGGCCCTCCGGCGCCCACGGCAGCGGCGACGGCGCGCCGCCGCCGCGGATCGCCTCGGCCACCTGCGGCATCCAGCGGGCGGCGCGGACGATCTCGACACCGTTGAACGCCTGATAGCGGACGTCGCCGGGGTCGGCGAGAACCGGCACATGCCCGGCCGGCATCCAGTAGCGGCGGGCCAGCGGCCCGGCGGCCGGATCATCCACCTCGAGCAGCCCGCTCGCGGCGTGGTGTTCCAGCCATTCCCGGATGTACCGTTCGCCGGTGCCCGTCCGGGCGGCCAGCTCCGCGGAGGTCGCAGGCCCATCGGCGTGCAGGGCCTGGTACAGGCCCAGCCGTTCGCCCAGATACACGGTGAGCAGTTCTAGCGCGCCGGTCATGTCACGGAACAGCCGATCGGCTAGCGCCGCCGGATCGCCAGGTTCGGCCCCCGCCGCCAGATGCTCGTCAGCTGCCATGCTGCCCAAGCTACCGTCACGGGAACGGGCCTGGGGTTACGGCCGGCTCGCGGCGACCGGCTGCCGGCCGGGGGCGTGCGCGGCGCGGCCCGCGGCGGGCTGGTCCGGGCAGGCCGGGCCCTGGTTTTCACCGAGGACGAGGCAGCTGCGGCTCAGGGTGGCGGCACCGGCGATGACCGCGGCCAGCGCCAGCGTCTCGCCGGCCAGGGCGGCCGCGCCGGTCTGGATGTGCTCGCCGAACAAGAACACCCCGAGCAGGCTGGCCGTCAGCGGGTCCAGGATGGTGAACCCGGGCTGGGAGGCGGCCAGCGGCCCGGCCGCCAGCGCGTGCGCGGCCAGCAGCATGGTGGCCGCCCCGGCCACCAGGAGCACGTACAGCGACCAGGTGGAGACGATGGCGTCGATGCCGTCACCGAGGTGCGAGCTGAGTTCCTTGATGACCGCGGCCATGAATCCCCATGAGATCCCGGTGGCCGCGCCGAGCACTCCGGCCCGGCGGGACCGGGACGCACCGGGCCGGCCGCGCAGCCCGAAGGCCACGGCCAGGGCGGCGAGCACGACGCCGGCCGTGACCAGGCCTGCCAGCAGCCAGGAGGGGCCGGCCGCGTGCAGCCGCCCGCCGGACGGGGCGGCCAGCCGGAGGAACACGCCGATCCCGGCGGACATGGCCGCCGCGGCCAGCCAGTCGCGCGGCTTGGGCCGCCGCGGCCCGGCCACGGCCAGGTAGCCGAACACGAACAGCAGTTCCGCCGCCAGAATGGGCTGGACCAGGGCCAGCTCGCCGAACCGCAGGGCGGTCAGCTGGAACACGAACCCGCCGATCATCGCGGCGATGCCCAGCAGCCAGGCCGGCTGGCGGGCCAGCCGGATGATGAGCCGGGCATCGAACCCGGCCGCCGGGCCGGTGTTCCTGGCCCCGGCGCGCTGGCATACCGACGCCGTCGCGGTGCACAAGCTCGCCGCGACGGCCAGCACGATCGCCTTGTCCATCAGCAAGCCCCGAGGTTGCTTCGGTCACTGATGTGCTAACAGCACGATGCGCGATCATGTTTCTCAGCGTGTCAGCCGTGGCCGGCCGCGCCAATGGTGCCATCCGCCGGTTCCTGGTGGGGCTTCCCCCCGGAACGCCCGGGGATGGAGGCACCCCGTTTTCTGTGATGGCGCGGGACCTGGCGCCATCGGCGTGTAACGGGTCCGGCCCTCCGGACGCTTACCTGTTTGAAGGTTCTTCCCGTGCGGGGCCCCGGCTCTCCCCCCGGGCCGGGCCCCGCGACCTGCGGTGCCGCCACAGTGCGGTCAGGCCCGGCCGCCGCGAGGGAGGTGCAGTCGCCCGCGATGAACGTCGGCCACGGCGCGGATAACCCCGGTGGCGAGCTTGAGCGGCTCCGGCGGAGGTACCCGCGGTGGCGGATCTGGCGCGGCCGGGTGACCGGCGAGTACTGGGCCCTGCCGCCGGCCGGTCACCCGGCGGTGCGCGACCTGATCAGCTCGACCGACCTCGCTGAACTCGCTCGCCGCCTGGCCGAGGCGGAGGGATGGGATGGCCGATGAGCCTAGGCGGCCGGAATCGGCCCGAGGCCCAGGCACTCCCGCAGCGTGTTCTCCAGCTGGTCGACCCGGTCGTGGCTCCCGACACTGCCGGTCACGAAGCCGACCGTGTAGCCGCCGGCCGTGCTCGCGCCCCCGTAGCTTCCGCCGAGACCGCCCATACCGTGCCGGTCCAGCATCACCACCCCGGCCTGATGCGACAGCACGTGACGCACCGTCGCCGCGGCGCGGAACCCGGGCCAGTACCGCTGCACCGGCGCGTCCAGGTCCAGCCGCCCGTCCTGGACCAGCCGCAGCGCGCACACCGCCGCGAACGGCTTGCTGACCGAATACGGCTGGACCAGGCTGTCCGCTCCCCATGGCCGGCACCGTCCCAGGTCGGCATGACCGCCCCACAGGTCGACGACCAGGCGGTCGTCGCACCACGCGGCGAACGCCGCGCCGGTGCCCGGCTGCGCGGCGAGGATCTCGGCGAAACACTGTCGCACCGGGCCGAACCGCCCGTCGGCATGCCCCTGTACCTCCATGGGGCCATCCTGCCCTGCCCGTTCGGCCCGGTCAGGGTCCGGCGCTATAGGGTGAGCAGCGTGATACTGGTGACCGGAGCGACCGGGCGGGTGGGATATCACCTGATGGAGGCGCTGGCCGACGCGCACGCCGACGTCACGGCCATGGTGCGGGTCGAGGCCAGGGCCGCCGACCTGCCGGGCACGGCGCAGCACGTGGTGGCAACCTTCGACGACCCGCCGCCGGCCGAGGTCCTGCGCCGCTTTGACCGGGTGTTCCTGCTCAGTCCGGCGATCGAGGAGCAGGCCGAGCTGGAGACGGTGTTCATCGACGCGCTGCTGGCCGCGGGCCACGGCCCGCATGTGGTCAAGATGGCGGCGGACGGCTTCGCGGATCCCGGCTGCGAGGTGCGGTTCATGCTCAGCCACCGGCAGGTGGCCGCGCACCTGGAGGCGGTCGGCCTGCCCGTCACCTACCTCGCGCCGGCCCTGTACATGGAGGACCTGCTGGCCCTCGCGGACCCGATCCGGGACCAGGCGACGGTCAGCGTGCCCGCGGGCCACGGCCGGGTCGGGTTCGTGGCGGCCAGCGACGTCGCCGCGGTCGCGGCCCGGGTGCTCACCAGCCCGGGACACGAGGGCGCGACATACGTGATGACCGGGCCGGAGGCGCTGCGGTTCAAGGACGTCGCGGCGCGGATCTCGGCCGTGTTCGCCCGGGACGTCGACTACACCGACCAGCCCGCCGACCGGGCCCGCGAGCTCATGGTGGCCGCCGGGCTGAGCCCCTGGCAGGCGGACGGGAACCTCGAGTTGTTCGACTGGATCCGGCAGGGCGGCGCGGACACCGTCACGGCCACGATCCGCGAGCTGACCGGCGCCGATGCCCGGCCGGTCGAGGACTGGCTCGACGACGCGCGGGCCAGCTTCCTGGTGCCGGTGCCGGGCCTGCCCCGGTCGGTCTTCTAGCCCGGGCTGGACTTACGTTCGCGGAACGGGGACACTGGCCGCAGCGGCACTTGCGGGGCGTGGACCTGCTAGGGGGCATCAATCGTTGCGGACGGCGGGGAAGACCTGGCGTTGACGGTGGTCGTGACCGTGGCTACCGAGGTCGACGTCACCACTGTCCCGCAGTTGCGCGCGGTGTTGCAGACCGCCTGTAGCACATGCCCTACCGTGGTGGTGGACATGTCGCAGACCGCTTTCTGCGACTCCTCCGGCCTGACCGCACTGGTCCAGGCGCATCAGCGGACCCAGGCTGACGGCGGTGAGCTGCGGCTGGTCATCACCACCCCGCAGGTGCTGAGCACGTTTACCGTGACCGGCGCCGACCGGATTTTCCCGATCTTTGACAGCCTCTGCGACGCCCTGGCCGCCGGGCCCGTGCCTCACCTGTCCGCACAGGGCCTAGAACTCACGCCGACCATCCAGAAGGGCACTCCCCGGTGGGGGATCCTGCAGCGCGCACTGGAGGCCGCGCGGCTTGAGCACCTCGCCGAGGCCCGGGAGGCGGACGAAACCAGGGCACGGCCCCAGGAGATCTCTGGGTGGATCGACGTGGGCCACAGCCATCCTGAGGTCCTGCGCCGCTCCGCTTTTGCCCGGGTGCAGGCCCAGCTGGAGTCGTTGCCGGTGATCGAGCAGGCCAAGGGAATCTTGATGGCCCAGCAGGGGTGCGGGCCCGAGGAAGCGTTCGAGCTGATCCGCCGGGCGTCTCAGCTGGCCAACATCAAGGTGCGCGTTCTGGCGGCGGAAATCGTCGAGCACGTCGTCTCGGCCACGCGCGCTATTTAGCCAGGCAGCCTCCATCGGTTACCAGGGTCTGGCCGGTCATGTAGTCGGACGCGGCTGAGGCGAGGAACAGCGCCGGCCCTTTGATCTCCGCGGCCGCTGCGATCCGGCCCCACATTGACGCGATATTGATGATCTTGCCGGACTGCTGCCGGACCATGGCCTTCAGCGCTTCCCGGGCGCGGAACAGATCCATCGGATTACCCACAGCTGCCTCCCGGCCGTGCCTACCTCCCTGCGTACTCGCCGGCGGGCCGCCGCGGAAGGGGGCATTCCCGGCGTTGAGAGGAACCACAACCGCGGCGATCCAGCGCACCGTGCCAGCCACAAACCCGGCGGGACGCCTACCGGTCGGCGGCGCCGGCCGCGGCCTGCGCGATGAGCGTGGCTACCGTCTCTGGCTGCGACAAGAAAACGGAGTGGCTGGCCGCGGCCTCGGACAGGGTGGCGCCGGCCCTGGAGGCCATGGCGTGCTGCGCCGACGGCGGGATCATCCGGTCCTCGGTGGTGACCAGGTACCAGCTGGGCTTGGTCCGCCAGGCGGGATCGGTGATCGGTCCGCCGAGCGCGTTCACGCCCCACGGGACCTGCGAGTCGGCCATGAACGCGGCCAGGTTCGCGGGCACGTCGGCGGCGAACGATGCGTGGAACTTGTCCCGGTCCAGGAACAGGAAGCCATCCCTGGGCGGCAGGATCGGCGGCTGCGGGCCGCCGGCCGGGAAACCGGCGATGAGCGTGTTGACCGACTCGTTCTTGTCCGGCGCGAAGGCGCAGATGTAGACCAGGGCCGCGACGTTCGGGTGGGTGCCGGCTTCGGTGATGACGGCGCCGCCGTAGGAGTGGCCGACGAGCACGACCGGCCCGTCCTGGGCGTCGATGATCCGCCGGGTGGCTGCGGCGTCGTCCTCCAGTGACAGGGTCGGGTTCTGCACGACGCTGACGCGGAAGCCGTCGCGGCTGAGCGATTCATAGACGCCCTGCCAGCCGGAGCCGTCGACGAATCCTCCGTGGACGAGAACGACGTTCCGCAGTGCGTAGGTACCCATGGTGATCCTTCTCTCTCGTGAAAGGGGCGAATGCCAGGACGTTAGGCGACCGTGCGCGACAGCCGCGTACGTCATGTGACGCAGTTCGTGACGCAGGTTTCCGGTGCCCGCCGGCGCTGCGAGGATGGTTTCCTGATGTCCATCGCCGCGAGCAACCTCGGGCCGCTGCTCGGCCGGGACGCCGAGATCGAGCGGCTGGCGTCGCTGCTGGACGGGATCGGCGATGGCGGCGGCGCGCTGGTGCTGTCGGGCGAGCCGGGAATCGGCAAGTCCCGGCTTCTGGCCATGGCGGCCGCGATGGCCCGCGAACGCGGCTTCACGGCGCTGAGCGCGACCGGGGTGCAGTCCGAGGCGCATCTGCCGTTCGCGGGCCTGCACCAGCTGCTTCGGCCGCTGCGGTTCCGCGTGGCGGACCTGCCCGCGGCGCAGCGCGCCGTGCTCGACGCGGCCTTCGGGCTGGGCCGGGAACCGGCGCCTGAGCGATTCCGGATCGCGATGGCCGTTCTTGACCTGCTCGGTGAGGTCGCGGCCGACGCGCCACTGCTGGTCCTGGCCGAGGACGCGCAGTGGCTGGACCGCCCGACCACGGACGTGCTCGCGTTCGTCGCCCGCCGTCTGCAGTCCGATCCGATCGTGCTGCTGGCCGCCGTGCGCGAGGGCTACCCGTCGCTGCTGGTCGACGCCGGATTGCCGCAGCATCGCCTCGGCGGTCTCGCGCCCGCCGAGGCGATGACACTGCTGGACGCGTCGGCGCGGCAGCTGTCGCCGGTGATTCGCGACCGGCTGCTGAGCGAGGCGGCCGGCAATCCGCTGGCCCTGATGGAGCTGCCGATCACCGCGGCGCGGCTGGAGCCGACCGCGCCCGCCTCGTTGCCGCTCACCCAGCGGCTCGAGCAGGCCTTCGCGGCCCGCGTGTCCGATCTGCCTGAGGCGACCCGGCTGCTCTTGCTGGTCGCAGCGCACAGCGACGACGAGCGCCTCAGCGCTATCCTCGAGGCCGCGAGCGCCATGGCCGGGAGCACGCTGGGACCTGATCTGCTCGAACCGGCGGCCGAGGCCGCGATCGTCGACCTCGACCTGCACAGCGTGCGCTTCCGCCATCCGCTGATTCGCTCGGCGGTGCGCCAGAGCGCGAGCTTGCTGCAGCGCCGCCGGGTGCACGAGGCGCTCGCCGAGGCACTGCGGGCCGAGCCGGACCGGCGCGTCTGGCATCGCGCGGCACTGATCAGCGGCATGCACGAAGAGATCGCCAACGAGCTGGAGGAGGCAGCCGGACGCGCGCGGCGGCGCGGCGCCCTGGCGGTCGCGGTCACGGCGTTGCAGCGAGCCGCGGAGCTGAGCCCGCCCGGGCCGCGCGCCCGGCGGCTGCTCGCCGCGGCGCAACTCGCCTTCGAGCTCGGCCAGCGCGACCTGGTCACGCCGATACTGCGCGAGGTGGAGCAGCTCGACCCCGATCCGGTCGAGCGAGCTCGCGCCACCTGGATTGAAGAGGTCGTCCACACGCGGCCGCTGGGCGACGCGCTGCGGACCGCATCACTGATCGCCACCGCCGAGCAGGCGGGCCAGGCCGGTGATCGCGACCTGCAGCTCGACATGACCTGGCTGGTCGCCTCGCACGCCTGGCTGGTCGATCCGGCCCCCGCGGCACGCGGGGTTCTCATCGAGGCGGCCGACCGCCTGGGCGAGCCGGATTCATCAGACCTGCGGATTCTTGCGATCCAGGCCTATGCCGACCCGTTCGGAAAGGCACCAGCGATACTCGAGCGCCTGCGTGCCGCCGCGGCCGACCTTCACCACGACGCGGACGCGGCCCGTTTCCTGGGGCCGGCCGCGGTGGCCGTGGGGGCCTTCGATATCGCCGCGACGTTCCTGGGCGAGGCGGTCGAGGGTCTGCGGACGCAGGGACGGCTCGGGCATCTGCCGCGCATGCTCACGCTGCAGGCAAGCATGGCCGCGCAGGTCACCGACTGGGGCGTGGCGATTCCGGCAGCGGCAGAGGCCAGGCGCCTGGCCACAGAGCTCCGCGAGCCGCAATGGATCGCGGCGGCCGATACCGTCGATTCAATCATCGCCGGGATCCGCGGCGACCAGGATGCGGCCGAACGGGCCGCGGCGCGAGCCGAGCGTATCGCGGTGCCGACCAGGGCGAACATCACTGTCGCCTTCGCGCAGTCCGGCCGGATCTTCGCCGCGCTCGGGGCGGGCAGGCACTCCGACGCGTACGAGGCCGCCGAACGCCTGCTGGATCCGGCGAGCCCGGCGCACCACCCGATTGTCGCGTGCTGGCTCATCGGCGATCACGCCGAAGCCGCGCTGCATACTGGTCGGATCAGCGAAGCACGAGCGCGGGTGAAGCAGGTCAAAGCCGCGTCCGGCGACATCCCGGGAACCTGCATCGCAGTAGGACTGCTGCACGCGCGTGCGCTTCTCGCCGAGGACCCCCGGGAAGCCACGGGCCGCTTCGACCAGGCGCTCGGCGCCGACCTCACTCACTGGCCACTCCAGCGGGCCCGGCTCTTGCTTGCCTACGGCCGGTGGCTGCGGCGCCAGCGCCGAATCGCCGAATCGCGCACGCCGTTGCGGGACGCCCGCGATGCCTTCGACGCGATGGGCTGCGCGGGCTGGGGCGACCAGGCCCGCCGAGAGCTCCGGGCATCCGGGGAGTCCAGCCGCCGGCGCGACCTCGCCGCCAGCGACCAGCTGACCGCCCAGGAGCTTCAGATCGCTCAGCTTGCCGCCCAGGGCCTCACCAACCGGGACATCGCGCAACGGCTGTACCTGTCGCACCGGACGATCAGCACGCACCTGTACCGCATCTTCCCGAAGCTCGGGATCACCAGCCGCGGTGAGCTTGGTTCGGCCCTCTCGGCGCGCACGGCCAGAGGAGAACGGTAGGCGCCGACGGGCACGCTCCGGAATCTCGGTGCTGGACGCTCCGGTAAGGATTACCCTCGGGTTAGCTACTTCAGAGAGGAGCTCCCATGTGCCGCGGAGATCGCCTGGTAGCGGACTTTACCGCCGGTATGTACGCCCGGCCCCTCCTGCCCGGAGGACTCGACGAGCACCTGACCGCGACCGAGGACGGGCTCTGGGTGGTGCGGGCCTACAAGCTGGCCCGGCAAGTGGGCGACCGGTTCATTCCGCTGCGGGGCGGTCCCGGCTATCCGGCCGACGCCAGGGCCGAGTGCCGGGTCCGTGGCGCGCACGACGCACCCGATCCGGAGTGCACCTGCGGTTTCCACGCCGTCTCGAGCCGGAGGTTGCCCGGGCTGCCGGTCCACGAGGGCTTGATGGCACTGACCGTTGCGCTATCCGGACGGGTGCTGGCCTTCGAGTGGCGCGGCGAAGGGGTGCTGTGGCGGGCGGAGCGGCAGACCGTCGTTCACGTCGAGCGGCCGCCCCTGTCCGACCGGATGGAAGGAGCCCTGGGCAGGCTCCGCCGTCCCGACGATCCCGACGGCCGCCTCGCCGTCGTCCGCGCGGCCGCACCTCGCGATTCGGGGCCGATGCGGCTGAACCTGCCCGCCTCCCCCGCGGTGCTGCAGGTGTGCCACGATGACGCCGGCTGGTGCGCGGGGTCCAGCACGTTCGAGCACGCGCCGGCATCCCTGGTGCTGGCCTAGCGCGAGCGGTACACGCCAGTCAGGGCAGAGGGCGGACCCGGAAACGGGAACCCTGGAACGTTCGGTGCCATGTCTTGCGCCTAGAGCGGGACCTCAGCCTGGAGTTAGGCTGCTGTCCATAGTCGGAGGACGGGATGAACGGCATCGCAGCGCGCCAGCGCGATGGCGCCTGCGCCGACCGCGGTGCCGAGCTCGGAAGCCGGGAGACGGTCATCGCGGCGTGGGAGAGCTTTGCCGCCGGGGCTGACGTCGACGACGACGCCCTGCGGGGCGTCCGTCCCGAGATCCTCATTTCGTGGTATCGCTGCCGAGATGAGTACCGGGTCGATCCCGAGCTGACCCAGGCGCCCTCGGCCACCGAAGTTGGCGACCACTCGCTGGACTACCGCGTCGTGTTCGCCCAGCTCGGCGGGCTGGCGGCGCGCGTCACGCCGGAGGTTGAGGCACTCGGCGGCATCGTCACCGTGACCGACGCCGAGGGCCGGATCCTGGCGTGCTGGGGACATCCGGACGCGCTGCGCCGCGCGGAGAAGAGCAATCTTGCCCCGTGGGCCGCCTGGTCGGAATGGGCCAGCGGCACCAACGGGATGGGTACCGCGCTGGAAAGCTACCACCCTTTGTTCGTCGAAGGCCCCGAACACTGGTGCCAGGGATTCCACGGGTGGTCCTGCGCCGGGATCGCGGTGCGCGATGTCGTCACCGACGCGCCGCTCGCGGCGCTCAACGTGTCGTGCTACCACGCGAGGCTGCCCGAGGCCACGGGCGAGTGGCTGCGAACAGCCGCGG
>Ga0335076_10004350_pt1 | contig 14331 bp, 12 predicted proteins | sample Lox_Sample_25_FD_206717 | JGI IMG/M metagenome (GOLD analysis project Ga0335076, IMG submission 206717) | Soil microbial communities from Loxahatchee National Wildlife Refuge, Florida, United States - Lox_Sample_2.5 | ecosystem: Environmental > Terrestrial > Soil > Wetlands | place: USA... | reverse complement strand
CAGCCGGGTCCCTGGGGTTTCACCCGGGCCGAGTCGCGTTACGGACCCCAGGTGGCTCTGGTGGTCGTCGACGTTCAGAACGACTTCGCCGATCCCTCTGGCAGCCTGTCCGTCCGCGGTGGCGCCGACATCGTGCCGATCGTCAACGCCGAGATCGAACGTGCCCTGGCGGCCGGCGCGCTGGTCGCCTATACGCAGGACTGGCATCCGGACCACACCCCTCACTTCGCTCAGGACGGCGGCATCTGGCCAGTCCACTGCGTCCACGACTCGTGGGGCGCGGCGCTGCATCCGGGCCTCGAGGTGAAGGGTCAGGTAGTTCGGAAAGGCAGCCACGGCGAGGACGGCTACTCGGGATTCTCGATGCGCAACCCGGCCGGCGGCCTGCCCGTGCCCACCGAGCTGGACTCCGAGCTGGCCCGGGCCGGCGCCACCCGCCTCGTCGTCTGCGGTCTGGCCACGGACTACTGCGTCAAGGCCACCGCCCTCGATGGCGTCAGGTTGGGCTACGAGACGGCGGTCCTGCTCGACGCCGTGCGCGCGGTCGACCTGCAGCCGGGCGATGGCGATCGGGCAATCGAGGAGATGGCCGCGGCCGGCGTCGGGCTCGCCGGCGTACGCTCCGCGACGACCTGAGCGGCACCACCGGCCGGTACGGGGGCCAGCTAAGGTTGGGCCGTGCAACTCCACCTCGTCGACGCCACTTACGAGCTGTTCCGGGCCTTCTACGCCCCCCGGCCCCGGACGACGGCCCCCGACGGACGCGACGTGGGCGCCGTGGTCGGGCTCATGTACACGCTGCTGACGCTCCTGCGAGACGAAGGCGCCAGCCATGTGGGCTGCTCCGCGGATCACGTCATCCGCTCATTTCGCAACGACCTCTACGCCGGCTACAAGACCGAGGCGGGCGTGCCGGGCGAGCTGCTCGACCAGTTCCCGCTGGCCGAACGGGCCATGTCGGCTCTCGGCCTGGTCGTGTGGTCGATGGTCGAGTTCGAGGCCGACGATGCCATGGCGACGGCCGCGGCTCGTTGGGGCGATTGGCCGGGCGTGGACCGGATCTGGATCTGCACTCCCGACAAGGACCTGGCGCAGTGCGTCCGAGGCGATCGGGTCGTGCTTCGGGATCGCCGCCGGGAGCGGACGATCGACGAGTCGGGGGTCGTGGACCGCTGGGGCGTCGCCCCGGCGTCGATCCCCGACTACCTTGGTCTGGTCGGCGACTCGGCCGACGGCTTTCCGGGCCTGCCGGGCTGGGGCGCCAGATCCACGGCCGCGGTTCTGGCCCGCTTCGGGCATCTCGAGGCCATCCCGGAGAACCCCGGCGAATGGCACGTCGACGTCCGCTCCGCAGCCACGCTCAACGCCACCCTCCGGGCGCAGTGGCGCGAGGCCGCCCTATTCCGGCGCCTGGCTACGCTCCGGACCGACGTCCCGCTGCCCCAACGCGATCCTGAGGAGCTGCGCTGGCGAGGGGCGCGGCCCGCCGAGTTCACGGCCCTGTGCGCCGAGCTGGGCCAGCCTCGCCTCGCCGGACGGCCCCATCTCTGGCAGGAGTGAGGCTGCCCGTGCCGGCGACCAACACCCGCGACCGCCAGATTGGCGGGCGTCCGGTTTACTCGAGCATTGCCCGAATCGCGGCGTGATGGCGGGGCGACGCGGCCAGGCACGACCATTTCTTGGCCGGATAGGCCATGTCGAACCAGGGTCCACCAGACAGGCTCGTGACAGTGGCTCCGGCACGAGCGGCGATCAGGCCGGCGGCGGCAACGTCCCAGGCCGACAGGCCGGCCCCCTGGCCGTAGACGTCGAACCGGCCGCAGGCCACGTAAGCCAGCGTGAGCGCGGCCGAGCCCATCGACCGGTGGGCCCGGATCGCCCGGATGGCGGCCTGGCGCTTGCGGACGGTGCCCCGGCCGCCGATCGCGAGAGTGGCTACGAGATCCGCCGTCAGCTCCTTGTCGCCGACCCTGATCTCGGCGCCGTTGCGGAGCGAGGGCCCGTCGACCGCCCCGCTGAAGGTCTCCTCGCGGCTCGGATCGTAGACCACGCCGACGACGGGCTGGCCCCCTGCCACGAGGGCGATCGAGACGCAGAAGAATGGGATGCCGTTGGCGTAGTTGATGGTGCCGTCGAGAGGATCGACGATCCAGATCCGGCCCGACTCCGAGGGACCCGTCGCGGCGACGCGACCGATCTCCTCGGCGTAGAACAGGTCCGCCGGGTAGCGTGCCTGGATGGCGCGCATGATCAGCCCCTCGCAGAGGTGGTCGACTTCGGTCACGACGTCGCGGGGGCCCTTGGGCTGGATGTCGTCGAGGTGCTCGTAGTGCTCCATCTGGAGCCGGCCCGCGGCGTGAGCCAGCTCGATCGCCAGATCCATCTCGGGGCCGTAGGCGGCCGACCGGCCCAGCCGGTCCCGACCGGCGGCGCGTCGATCGAGGCCGAATTCGGGGTTCGAGTGACCCATCATGCCCCGGCGATCCCGGCGTCGAGCGCGATCTCGATCGTGCGCTCGATGGCCCGGTTGAGCTCGTCGAGCGGCAGATACGACTCTTCAGATGTCGCCTCCTCGGAGAGGACGTCGCTGACGGTCAGGATCGTGGCCGCGGCCACGTCTCCCCCGGCAGCGCGAGCCCGCGCGGCGAGGTAGAAGAGGACCGAGGATTCCATCTCGAACGCCAGCACCCCGCGGCTGCGCCACTTGGAGAAGTAGTCCTCGTCCGGGTTGTAGAAGACGTCTACCGTGGCCACCTGGCCGACGTGAGGTGCCTGACCGTGAGCCCGGGCTGCCTCGACCAGGGCGCTGACCAGGTCGAAATCGGCGGTCGGGGCGTAAGGGTCGCCGTGGAGGTACGTCCCAGTGGCTCCGTCGACCGGGGTGGCCGCCGAGGCGATGACGATCTCGCCGGTCTTGATGCCCCGGCCGATACCGCCGCAGGTTCCGACCCTGACGAGCCTTCGGGCGCCCAGGCGGAGGAGCTCTTCGACCACGATCGACATGCTGGGAGCGCCCATGCCACTCGTCTGGACACTGACCGGCACGCCCTTGTAGGTCCCCGTGTAGCCGAGCAGCCCGCGATGATCGTTGACCTTCCGCGCCGCGCCGGGACCGCCGTCGAACTTGCCGGCTATCCACGTGGCGCGGTTCGGATCGCCGGGCAGGAGCACGATCGGGGCGTAGTCTTCGGGTTCGGCGCGAAGGTGGATTTGGGGCATTTGGCGACTCCAGATCGGTAAAACGGGCTGTGGCTGCGACACCCGACGACGCCACGATTCTAGTCGCCCCGCCGCGGCGCGATCCACGACCTTGGGATCGTCCGGCCGCTCGCCGCGCTCATCGCGCGCCGGCGGGCGCGGACCGCGCCGCCAAGCATTCTTTCCGGGCCCGACTCGGTTGACAGCCGTATTGACATTTCGACGAGGTGTCGACCTCAGGCAACACAAATGGAGGAACTTAGTGGTGCGGTCAGGGGCAGTCGGGTCGGGAATTGACGATTTCGGTGTGGACAAACGGTGCAAAACCTGGGATACATATACACGGACAACCCTTGCAAGCGGCCTAATTCATCGTATGGTACTGACGGCCCAGCGCCGGGCCGTACCCTTGGTCACAAGGGCTGATGCAAGGGGATCCGACGTGAGACTTTTCAGGCCTTCCATTGACCGGCTCCGTCTCCCGGTCAAGGTGCCCGCCATGATGGCCTGAGGAGAACGAGGATAAAGTGCGCTTCAGTCGTGCTCGATTGGGGGCGGTCGAGCGAATCCTCTGGTCACGCGACAGCCGGCTTATATCGGCCTTGTCGCAGAGTGTTCCGAACGCCCGGATCGTCGAGCTGGCTGGCTCCGGCTGGTGTGTCATCGCGGCCGCCGGTGAGTTGACCGACGCGGTCGTGCTGGCGCTGGCGGATTCGTCGGCCTACGGCCTGTCCGACGTCGATCCCTCCCTGCCACCGGCCGAGCGTTACGTCCTGGCCCTCGGCAACGCGGTCCAGATATCCGGGCTCGGGACCCGGATCGGCATGGACGAAACGCCGGAGATCGCCAAGCGCAAGATCCTCGACTATTTCTTCTCGCTCAAGGCCAACCACCACGTCGAGTTTCAGCCGATCGTCGACCTGCGCACGATGCAGGCCCACGAGTGGGAATGCCTCTTCCGGCCACAAATGCCGATGCAGCCGCAATCGATCAGCTCGATCGTCGACGCCGCGCTGGTGGCCAAACGGCCGGTCGACTTCGACATGTTCGTGGTGGAGGCCACTCTCGCCCGAATCTCGGAAGTGGTCGAACCCGGGCCCAATGGGCGCCGATCCCGCTTCGGCATAAACCTGCTGCCGGCGAGTCTCCTGTCGCCACACTTCGAGGCTACGGCATTTGCGGATCGGGTCCGCCGAGTGGGGCTGTTGCCCCGCCAGATCATCGTGGAGTGTACCGAGCAGCAGGCAGTGGCCGACATCGAGCGTCTCAAGAAGCAGGTTCGGGCGCTCCGCCGGCTCGGTTTCGGTTTCGCCGTCGACGACGCCGGAGCGGGCTACGCCAGCTTCACGGTCATCGCCGCCCTGGAACCGTCGATCATCAAGATCGATCGCGAGATCGTCGGCCAGATCGGCAACAAGGGCAGTGAGGCCAAGAAGGCCCTGGTCGAGGCGTTCGTCTCGTTCAGCCGGCGGATCGGCGCCAAGGTGGTGGCCGAGGGCATCGAGAACCGTCGCGACCTGGCAGCGATCCAGGAGCGAGAGGTCGATTTCGGTCAGGGCTTCCTGCTCGGCCGCGCGTCGCTCGCCCCCAGCCGACCTCGCCACGTCCGGGTGGCCCATGGCCACTCGATCGCCATCTCCAACGTCTCGAGCTGGGACGGTCCGGTCCGGACGCACGCGGCCTCGAGCTGACGGCGCGGGTCTGCCAGGGCGTTGCGCGGGGAGCGTGAGGCTGCGCCACCGGCGCGGCGGTGGGGCTCTTGCCTGTCAGACTGGAGCCGTCGGCGGGTGAACGAGTCTGGGAGGACCGGATGATGGCCAGGGCGAAGATCGGCTACGCGGCAATGCTCGAGCAGTTCGCGCCCGGCGAAGTCCTCGACCTTTGTGCCTGCGCCGAGTCGTCCGGTTTCTCAGGCGTCATGGCAGCCGATCACTTCCAACCCTGGATCCCGAGCCAGGGTCAGGCGGCTTTCGTCTGGGAGGTCCTGGCCGTGGCCGGGGCGCGCACCCGAGGCGACCTCGGTCCCGGGGTGACGTGTCCGTCATTCCGGATGCACCCGGCCATCGTCGCCCAGGCGGCGGCCACCCTGGAGGTGATGTATCCCGGTCGGACGTGGCTCGGCCTTGGCTCCGGCGAGGCCCTCAACGAGCACGTGGTGGCAGGCTACTGGCCCGAGGCCCCCGAGCGGATCAACCGCATGTTCGAGGCCATCGAGGTGATCACCAAGCTCTTCAGCGGACGCGACGTCAAGCACGACGGCAGGTACTTCAAGATGGAGACCTGCCGGCTCTGGACGATGCCCGAGAAGGCGCCGCCGATCTATATCGCCACGGCCGGTCCCGTCACGGCCAGGCGGACGGGCCAGCTTGCCGACGGTCTGATCACCGTCGGCGCCCCCGAGGAGAAGATCGAGATGGTCTTCGCCAAATTCGAGGAAGGCGCGCGCGAGGCCGGCAAGGATCCGGCGACGATGCCGAAGATCCTGCAGCTGCACCTCTCCTGGGCCGCTACCGACGAGGCCGCCATAGCCAACGCGATGGCGGATTGGCCCAACGGTGGGATGAGGTTCCCCAAGCAGGACATCCGCTCGCCCCGCGATTTCGAGCAGATGGCCACCCTGGTGCGGCCCGAGGACTTCCAGGGTCGGATGCTAATGTCGGCCGATCCGGAGGTCCATCGCCGCGAGATCCAGAAGTATCTCGACCTCGGCTTCGACCAGATCTATCTCCACAACGTCGGTCGAAATCAAGCGGCCTGGATCGACGTCTTCGGCCGTGAGGTGCTACCGAAACTGACCGCCTAGCCCAACCTTTCCGGGGCGCGAGTCATCCGGCCGCGCTACTCTGGTGCCGGGCGAGCTGGGCCAAGATGGGAGCATGGGATGCGCGTCGTCTGCCTCGCCGGAGGTGTCGGTGGAGCCAAACTCGCCGACGGCCTCCAGCAGGCTCTCGCACCAGGCGAGCTGACCGTCGTCGTCAACACGGGCGACGACTTCGAGCGCCATGCCCTGAACGTCTGCCCCGACCTGGACACCGTCCTCTACACCCTCGCCGGCATCGCCGAGCCGACCCAGGGCTGGGGCATCGCCGGCGAGACCTGGCAGGTCATGGGCCAGCTGGGCCGGCTGGGCGACGCGACCTGGTTCAAGCTGGGCGACCGCGACCTGGCGACGCACATCTTCAGGACTGAGCGGCTCCGCGCCGGCGCGCGCCTCACCGAGGTGGAGATAGAGCTGGCTCGCGCCCTTGGCGTGCCGTCACGGGTCCTGCCCATGACCGACGCGCCGGTTCGGACGCGGGTCAGAACGGCCGACGGCTGGCTCGACTTCCAGGATTACTTCGTCCGGCTCAACCAGGAGCCTGAGGTCCTCGAGGTGGACTTCCAGGGAGCGGCGAAGGCGGCGATCGCCCCCGAGGTCCGGGAGGCTATCCGATCGGCCGAGGCGCTTCTCGTCGGGCCCTCCAATCCCGTGGTCTCGATCGGCCCGATCCTGGCCGTGCCGCGGATCGCCACCGAGATCGCCGCGGCCCGGAGGAGAGGCGTGCCCGCGGTCGGCGTCTCGGGGATAGTCGGCGGCCGGGCCCTGCGCGGGCCCGCCGACCGGATGCTGGCCAGCCTCGGCGAGGAGCCGACCGCGCTGGGGGTGGCTCGCCGTTATGTCGCGGCGGGCCTGATCGACGTGTTCTTCCTGGATCGCCAGGACGCCGATCTGGCCGGTCCGATCGCGGACCTCGGTGTCGAGACCGTGGTCACGGATACGATCATGACCGACGCCGGCAGTCGGGCCTTACTGGCGCGCGAGATGCTGGCGGCCGCGGCCTGGTCTGGCGCCGCTCGATCGACCACCCGAAAGGTCGTCGTGGACCGGGCCCGCGAGTCATCCGGACCGGCGACGCCGCCCCGATCGGCCGGCCTCGACGGACCCGAGCCGTCGCCCGGCATGAGGCGATGACCTCGAGCCAACGCTCGCGCATCGTGGCCCTGGTTCCCGTCCGGTCTCTGAGCGGGGCCAAGTCCCGACTGGGCGAGCCGCTCGACGCCGAGGAGCGGGCCGACCTGATCCTGGCCCTGCTGCGCCGGACCGTGGAACAGGCCCTGGCGGCAACCCGACTGGCGGGCGTCGTGGTCGTGTCGCGGGACGAGGAGATCCTCCGCCGCGCCGAGGAGCTGGGCGCCGGCTCGCTGCTGCAGCGCTCAGACGGCCTCAACGAGGCTCTCGACGAAGCCCGGTCAAGCGTCAGCCAGACCGCCGGGGCGATCGTGGTGCTGCCCGCCGACCTGCCCGCGGTGGCCGCCGGAGCGATCGACGGGCTAGCCGAGGCCGCCGAGACGGCCCTGACCGATACCCCGGCTCGATCGGTCGTGGCTCTCGTTCCAGACCAGCACGGCACCGGCACCAATGCCCTGCTGCTGGCTCCGCCGGGGGCAATCCCGTTCCGCTTCGGCGACGGCAGCCGGGCCGCCCACGCCGCGGCGGCAAGGGCCGCCGGGGCGGCCTATCTTGAGGTCGATGGGCCACTCGCCTTCGACCTGGATACGCCCGAGGATCTGCTCGAAGCGGACCGTCTGGGCCTGGATCACGAGGCCGGCCGATGAGCGGTCGCGCAGGTGCGGCGGGCGCCGCGGGTGCCGCGATCGAGGGACGGCTCGAGGTCACGGCTCTCGCCGGCATACCCGAGATCAGACCCGGCGACGACCTCGAAGGCCTGCTGGTCGCGGCCCTGCGGGCGACCGCCGGCCTGCTCCCGCTGCGTGAGGACGACGTCCTGGTGGTGACTCAGAAGGTGGTCTCGAAGGCCGAGGGGGCGATTGTCGACCTCGACACGATCGAACCCCGGCCGGAGGTCGTCGAATACGCGGCGAAATGGGACCGCGACGCCCGCCAGCTCGAGGTCGTCTTGCGCGAGGCCCGGCGAGTCGTGCGGATGGCCAACGGAGTCCTCATAACCGAGACCAGCCACGGCTTCGTCTGCGCCAACGGCGGCGTGGATGCCTCCAATCTCGGTCCCGGCAGCGGCCATATGGTCACCCTCTTGCCGGTGGACCCCGACGCGTCCGCCGGCCGGATACGGGTCGCGGTCCGAGCAGCCTTCGGCGTCGACGTGCCGGTCGTCATCTCCGACAGCTTCGGCCGGCCATGGCGGTGGGGCATCGTCGACGTGGCCATCGGCGTCAGCGGGCTGATTCCGCTCGACGACATGCGTGGCCAGCCCGACGCGGACGGCCGGATCATGCACAGCACGGTCCGAGCCACGGCCGACGAGATCGCCACGGCGGCGGAGCTGGCCCTGGGCAAGACCGGCCGCCGGCCAGCGGCGATCGTGCGCGGGGCCAACCCGAGCCGAGGCGAGGGCCGGATCGCCGACGCACTGATGCCGCCCGAGTTCGACCTCTTCAGATGAGCTTTGGGGCCAGCCCGGGGCGGACCCGGACCGGGCGCGCAAGAGCCGCGTCCGGGACGCCCCTCGAGGCGGCGTTCGAGACCGACGCCCCGATCGATCTGCGGTTGACCCTGGCTCCTCTCCGCCACGGCTTCGCCGACCCGACCATACGCTTCGAGACCGACGGAGTATGGCTGGCTCGCCGAACCCCGGTCGGCCCGGCGACCCTTCGACTCTGGGCGGAGCCGGGCGGGCAGACGATCCGCGCCCAGGCCTGGGGCTCTGGCGCCGAGGCGTCTCTCGACGTGGTGCCTGGGCTCGCCGGCCTGCTCGACGACCCCGAGCAGCTGGTGGCCCGCCATCCGCTGGTGCGCGAGCTTCAACGGCGGTTCGCTACCCTTCGCCTGCCTCGCACGGGCCAGCTGCTGCCGGCCCTCGTGCCGGCGGTCACCGGCCAGAAGGTCACCGCGGGCGAGGCGCTGGCCAGTTACGCGGCCCTGATCCGCCGGCTGGGCGAACCGGCGCCGGGCCCGGTGCCGCTGCTCCTGCCACCGACGGGCGAGCGACTGGCATCGCTACCCTACTTCGAGTTCCATCCGATGGGTCTCGAGCGCCGCCGTGCCGACCTGCTGAAGCGTCTCGGTCATCTCGAAACGTGGCTCGAGAGCCTGGTGCGGCTGACGCCCGGAGAGGCTCGGGCCGAGCTGCAGAAGATCCCCGGCATAGGGCCCTGGACGGCCGCCGAGGCGACCCTCGCCGCCTTCGGCGATCCGGACGCGGTGAGCCTTGGCGACGCCCATATCCCCGATCTGGTCTCCTGGACCCTGGCGGTCGAGCCGCGAGGCGACGACGCGAGGATGCTGGAGCTGCTGGCCCCTTACGCCGGTCAGAGAGGCCGCGTCATAAGGCTCCTGGAGGCGTCGGGGATCAAGATCCCGAGGTTCGGTCCCCGCTTTTCGCCGGGGCATATCGAACGGCTGTAGCTAGCAGCCAGCCAGATAGATGCAGGGGTTGACCGCGGTCGCGTCCGAGTTGTCCGCCCAGGGCTTGCCGAGCCAGACCTCGAAGTGGAGATGTGGGCCGGTGGCGTTGCCGGTCATGCCGACCAGGCCGATCTCCTGACCGGTGTAGATCCTCTGGCCGTCATGGACCAGCCACTTGTAGAGGTGGTTGTAGGTGGTGTACAGCTTGGGGCCTTCCTCGACCCAGATGACGTTGCCACCACCGAGGAATCCCTTGTTGCCGACGAAGACGACCGTGCCGCTGATCGCGGCCACCACCGGCGTGCCCTGCTTGGCGGCGATGTCGATGGCGTGGTGCCCGGACCAGTAGTACTGGCTGATGAAGTTCTTGCCGGCGACCGGCCAGACCCATCCACCCGGGGCGCGATAGGCCAGCTGCGACTTGGTCTTGGGCAGCGCGCCACCGGTGGCGCCCGGAATGATCAGAGTCGAGCCGAGCACCAGGGTCTGGTCCGGCAGATTGTTGGCGGTGATGATGTCCTCGGTCGTCAGGTGGTACTGCTTGGCCAGCGAGGCCAGGCTGGTCTTGGCTCCGACCTTGACGAGCAGCCCGTCCATCGGCGGGATAAGCAGCTTCTGGCCGACGCGGATCGAGGCCGGGTCGGCGAGCTGGGACCTGTTGGCCCAAAAGACGGTGGAAGTCGCCAGCTGGAACTTGCGGGCGATGCCGGCGAGCGTGTCGCCACCTCGCACGGTGTAGGTCTTGAGGAGAGCCTTGGCGTCAGTGCCGACGGCCGGGTTCTGAAGCGTATTGGGGATCGATCCGTCGCCCAGATAGAGATCGCTGAAGTCCTGCGCCGCCGGCCCGTCACCCTCACCGAAGAGCGCCACCGGCGCCACGGCCGAATCCGCTGTCAGCGACGTCTGCTGCGCGGCCGCGGACACAGGCGAGGCTTGGGGAATTGCGCTGATGACCGCGGCGACGACGAGCAGGCCGCAGATCGCGACCGGAACGAGCCGGTCGAGACCGTACTCATGGGCCAGGCGGGCGGCGATCTCGAAGAATCGGGTAAACGGGTCGACTTCGCTCGCCACGGCCGAGCGACCGTCTCGCGTCGCCGTCGAGGGCGTCATGAGATCGCGGATCCGATCCAATCGGGACGGTGGCTGATGCAATATCGGGCTCCACCTGGGCACCGGCTCCGGTGACGAGGGTCCGGGCGCCGTGACTAACCACTTCACCCTACCAGACGACCCGCTCGACGCGCAAACCCCGGGCAGGTAAAGAACGATTAAGTTTCGTCGCCACAATTGCGGGCCCGCCCGCCTCCCGGCCCAATGGGGCGCCGATGCTAATCTGTCGAATCTGACGTTGACGCCAACGACCGCGACGCCGCCCACCGGCGTCGGTCGAACTGAGTCGAGGCATGTCGTGAAGATCGGTCTCCAGATTCCGTCGTTCAGCTGGCCGGGCGGCGACGCGGCCATCGGCTCGACCCTTGCCCGGATAACCCACGATGCCGACGCCGCCGGCTTCGACTCCCTGTGGGTAATGGACCATTTCTTCCAGATCCGCGGCGTCGGCAGGCCAGAGGAGCCGATGCTCGAGGGCTGGACCGCGCTGGCCTTCATGGCCGCTCACTCCAGCCGGGCCACGCTGGGGCTGATGGTCGGCGGCGTTCACTATCGCCAGGCCGGGCTGTGGGCCAAGGCGGCCACGACACTCGACGTCCTGAGCGGTGGTCGATCCTATCTCGGGATCGGGGCGGCCTGGAACGAAGAGGAGAGCCGCGGCCTCGGTTTCCCGATGCCGCCCCTCGGGGTCCGTTTCGAGATGCTCGATGAGACCCTCCAGATCATCCACGCGATGTGGCAGGGCGAGCGCGGTTCGGGCGGCAAGTTCGACGGGGACCACTATCGTGCCGAGCGCCTGCTCAACTCTCCCCAGGTTCTCAGCCGTCCGCATCCGAAGATCCTCATCGGCGGCGGCGGCGAGCAGAAGACCCTGCGGTTGGTCGCCCGCTACGCAGACGCCTGCAACATCTTCGGCGGGCCCGATCAGCTCAGGCACAAGTTCTCGGTTCTCCGCGAGCGGTGCGACGAGGCCGGCCGGCCGTTCGAGGCCATCGAGAGAACCAACCTCCAGACGGTGGATCTGGGCCGAGAGTCGCCTGCCCAGACAGTGGACCGCTTCGCCACCCTGGCCGAGGTGGGCGTTCAGCACGTGATCTTCAACCTGCTGAACGTCGCCGATCCCCGGACGATCGAAACCCTTGCCCGCGAAGTCCTGCCCGGTGTCCACGCCATCGAGCCGCGGAGTATCTGATCGCTGGAGGCGGATCCGGGTCGTGCGCGGTGGCCCCGACGCCATGTCGATACCCCCCAGGAGTATCGGGGCGTGTTAGGATGAAGCCATGACCCAGGACACCTCGAGCCAGCCAAAGAGCCCTCTGGCCGGGCTCAACCTGAACTTCCTCGCGCCCGAGCCGGGCGCCGCTACGACCCCCAGGGAGCAGACCGCCTCGGAGGGCCCCGTTGCCGCGCGAGTCGTGATCGTCGGCTCCGGACCGGCCGGACTGACGGCCGCGATCTATGCCGCTCGAGCCAACCTCGGGCCGATCGTGATCGGCGGCGTGGTCGGTGGAGGCCAGCTCATGATCACCAGCGAGGTCGAGAACTACCCCGGCTTCCCGGACGGTATCCAGGGGCCGGAGCTGATGGACCTGATGCGGAGGCAGGCGGAGCGGTTCGGGGCCCGGATCGTCGACGCCGACGTCGATCGCGTCGACCTGGCCGTACGGCCCTTCCGGCTGTGGGCCGCCGGAGTCGAGTATCGAGCCGACGCGGTCATCGTGGCCACTGGCGCCGAGGCACTGTGGCTCGGTCTGGACAGCGAGACCCGGCTGCGGGGCAAGGGCGTCAGCGCCTGCGCCACCTGCGACGGCTTCTTCTTCCGCGACAAGGAGATCGCCGTCGTAGGCGGCGGCGACAGTGCCCTCGAGGAGGCTCTCTACCTGACCCATTTCGCCACCAAGGTCCACCTGATCCATCGCCGCGACGCCTTCCGGGGCAGCAAGATCATGCAGGCTCGGGCGGGCTCCCACCCCAAGATCGAGCTGCACCTGAATCGGACCGTCGAAGAGATCGTCGGCGACCAGCACGTCGAAGGCGTCCGGCTGTCCAGGACCGACCAGCCCGGCGAGGAAACGCTGCCGCTAGAGGGTGTTTTCGTGGCCATCGGCCATCGGCCCAACGTGGCCGTCTTCAGGGACTGGCTCGAGACCGACGAGAAGGGCTACCTGCGGGCCGACGGCGCGACGACCGCGTCCAGCATCGAGGGCGTGTTCGTCGCCGGCGACGTCGACGACCACCGCTACCGCCAGGCCGTGACCGCGGCCGGAGAGGGTTGCCGGGCGGCCATCGACGCCGAGCGGTGGCTCGAAGCCCAGGCCTCCCAGAATGCCTCCGGTTCGGCCGTGGCCGCGCCGGGCGGCATGACCGCAGCGGAGATGGTGCGCTGACGTCCACCCTGCGCCGGCCGGCCACGACACCCAGCCCGCTCCTCGACCCGAACCGCGTCCGAACGTTCCGGCGGGCGGCGGTTCGCCCGCCTCAACGCCGGGGGGCCGGCCGATGAGTATGCGGCGGGGCGTCGGCGGCGGCGGCTGGGGCCTGATGCGCTCGTTCCGGCGCGACGAGGCGGTCAAGTCTCAGCGGCTCTCAGCCGGCATCCTGCGGCGGATCGCCGGCTTCGCCCGGCCGTACCGGCGGATGCTGGCCATCTTCCTGGTCCTGATCGTGATCGACGCCCTTCTCGGGGCCGCCAGCCCGCTGATCTACCGGGCGATCATCGACGACGGCATCCTGCCGCGAAACTCCGGACTGGTCGTCGAGCTGGCCCTGCTGCTCGCCCTGCTAGCCCTCTTCGACGTCGTCCTGTCGCTCTGGCAGCGCTGGATCTCGGCGCGCATCGGTGAGGGCCTGATCTTCGACATGCGGACCCAGGTCTTCGCTCACTTCCAACGCATGCCGATCGCCTTCTTCACCCGGACCCAGACCGGGGCCCTGGTGAGCCGCCTCAACAACGACGTCCTCGACGCCCAGCAGGCCTTCACCGACACCTTCTCGTCGGTCCTGGGCAACGTCATCGGCGTCGTGATCACGATGGTCGCGATGCTGCTGCTGTCGTGGCAGATCACCCTCCTGGCGCTCGCCCTCCTGCCGATCACGCTGCTACCCGCCCGCTGGGTGGGCCGCCGGATCCAGGCCATCACCCGCGAGAGCTACAACCTCAACGCCAAGATGATCTCGACCATGACCGAGCGCTTCAACGTGGCCGGCGCGCTCCTGGTCAAGCTCTTCGGCGAGCCGCTGCTCGAGATCAAGGGCTTCGAGGAGAAGGCCGGCCGGGTCCGTGACATCGGGGTGACCCAGGCGATGTACACGCGAGTGTTCATGGCCGCGATCCTGCTGACCGCCTCGCTGGCCACGGCCCTGGTGTACGGCTGGGGCGGAGTCCTCGCCGCGGACGGCGCCCTCCAGGTCGGGACCGTGGTCGCCCTGACCGCTTATCTGAACCGGCTCTACGGCCCTCTCATGGCCCTGTCGAACGTCCAGGTCGACATCATGACCGCCCTGGTCAGCTTCGACCGGGTCTTCGAGGTCCTCGACCTCAAGCCCATGGTCGACGAGACGCCGGCGGCGGTGGCCATCCCGGACGCACCGGCGACGATCGAGTTCGACCACGTCGACTTCAGCTACCCCAGGGCCGAGGAGGTGTCGCTGGCCTC
>Ga0335076_10004349_pt1 | contig 14331 bp, 17 predicted proteins | sample Lox_Sample_25_FD_206717 | JGI IMG/M metagenome (GOLD analysis project Ga0335076, IMG submission 206717) | Soil microbial communities from Loxahatchee National Wildlife Refuge, Florida, United States - Lox_Sample_2.5 | ecosystem: Environmental > Terrestrial > Soil > Wetlands | place: USA... | reverse complement strand
GATGGTCCCGGCCCTCGTGGTCCTCGCAATCGGCGTCAGCCCGACGAGCGCGCTGGTCCTCAGCCAGGTGGTGCTGTCGTTCGGGATCCCCTTCGCGCTCATCCCGCTCGTGATGCTCACGAGCCGAAGGGACGTGATGGGCGTCCACGTCAACCGTCGGCTCACCACGTGGATCGCGTGGAGCCTCGCCGCCATCATCACCGGCCTCAACGTCTTCCTGCTCGCGCAGGCCGTCGGGCTGGGCTAGCGCCTCGACCCGGCGATCACGCCGGTGTCGAAGCCCATCCAGTGCATGCGGCCGAGCAGCCTCGCGTGCTCGACCTTGAGGCAGCGGTCCATGACGACCGAGAGGCCGCCGTCCAGGGCAATCTGCGCGCCATCGGGGCTGATCACCCTGAACTGCAGCCATAGCGCGCCGGCGCTGACCTGCACCGCTTCGCGCGCGATCTGCGGAACCGCTGCGGGATCCCGGAAGACGTCGACGACGTCGATGTGCTCGGGGACGTCCAACAGGCTCGAGTAGGCCCGCTCGCCGAGCACGCGCTCCTCGTTCGGGTTCACGGGGAGGACTCGGTAGCCGTGCCGCTTCAGGTAGTAGCCGACGAAGTTGCTCGCGCGCAACTCGCTCGCCGAGAGCCCTACGATCGCGACCGTGCCGGCGTTGAGCACGATCTCCTGGATCGTGCGGCGGTCCTGGAACTCGCTCACGCCGTGACGGCCGAGCCGCGGGCGGCACGCAGCCCGCGCTCGAGATCCCAGACGAGGTCGTCCACGTCCTCGAGCCCGACCGACAGCCGCACCGTGCCGGGCGCGACGCCCGAAGCGACGAGCTCCTCGTCCGAGAGCTGGCGATGCGTCGTCGAGGCGGGATGGATGACGAGGCTCTTGGTGTCGCCGACGTTGGCGAGGTGGCTCCAGAGCGACAGCGCCTCGATGAAGCGGCGCCCGCCCTCGCGACCGCTCTCGAGGTCGAACGAGAAGACGGAGCCCGCGCCGGCCGGCAGGTAGCGCTCGACGAGCGGCCGGTACGGGCTGTCGGGTAGCGCGGGATGCCGCACCGCTTCGACGCCGGGTTGCCGGCGCAGCCACTCAGCGACCGTGAGCGCGTTGGCGACGTGGCGATCCATCCGCACCGCAAGCGACTCCATGCCGAGCAGCAGCAGGAACGCGTTGAACGGCGCGAGCACGGCGCCGAAGTCGCGCAGCGTCTCGGAGCGGAGCTTCATCAGCAGCCCGTAGACCCCGAACGTCTCGTGGAACTTGAGGCCGTGGTACGCAGTCGACGGCTCGGCGATCGAGGGGAAGCGCCCGTTCGACCAGTCGAACGTGCCCGAGTCGACCACTGCGCCCGCGATCGTCGTCCCGTTGCCCACGAGGAACTTCGTGGCGGAGTGGATGATCAGGTCGGCGCCGAACTCGAGCGGCCGGCAGAGGTACGGCGTCGCGAAGGTGTTGTCGACGACCAGGGGCGCGCCGACCTCGTGCGCGACCGCGGCCGCCAGGGAGATGTCGAGCACGTTGCCGCCCGGGTTCGCGATCGTCTCGGCGAACAGCGCCTTCGTCTCGGCCGCGACGGCGCGGCGCCAGCCGTCGGGATCGTCCATGTCGACCCAGTCGACGGTGATCTGCAGCTTGCGCGCGAGGTGGTTGAGCTGCGCGGTCGAGCCGCCGTAGAGCGCCTTCGCGACCGCGATCCGGTCGCCCGGCTCGAGCAGCGCGAAGAAGAGCCCGGCCTGCGCGGCGAGCCCGCTCGCGAACGCGACCGCCCCGACGCCGCCTTCGAGGTTCGCGAGGCGCTCCTCGAACGCCGCCACGGTCGGGTTCATGATCCGGCTGTAGACGTTGCCGTACTCCTGCAGGTTGAAGTACGCCGACGCCGACTCCGTGTCCTCGAACACGAACCCGGCGGTCTGGTAGATCGGGGTCGCGCTGGCGCCGGTGTACGGATCCGGCCGCTGCCCGGCGTGCACGGCGCGCGTGTTGAACCCGAAGTCGCGCGGCGCCTCGTCCATCGAGTCAGCGTATCGCCGGAGTGCTCACCTTCGAGAGGGCCCGCCTGAACGGGCCTTGTCGTAGAGTCCGGCGGTGCTCTTCTCCCCACAAGCACACGAACCGCTGCTCGGTGAGGCCTGGGATGTCGGGCGCGTGCGGGAGGCGATCACGGCGATCGTGACCGACGCCGAAGCGGCGTTCGACGACGGTTGGTCGATTCATCCACTGGACGCCGAGGAAGTCGGCGACACGAAGCGGTATCGCACGATGTACCTCGGCGGAGCAGGAGTGGTCGCGGCGCTGCACCAGCTCGCGCAGAGAGGGCTCGTCGATCTTCGGCGGAGCTATGGGCCCTACTTGCAGGCCTCGCTGGAAGCCGAGCCGGACTTTCCCGACGCCGACGGGCAGCGCAGCCTGTGGATGGGCGAGGTCGGGATACGGCTTGTGCTGCAACGTCTGGCACCCTCCGCCGCGAACCTCGAGCAGTTGGCACGGCTGATCGCTGCAAACGAGCGCGACGAGCGGCGCGAGCTGATGTGGGGGAGCCCCGGCACGATCCTCGCCGGGCGGGAGCTTGGGCTTGACACCAGCGCGAGTGAGGAGTGGCTCCGCGGGCAGCGTGACGGTGACGGACTCTGGACGCAGCATCTCTACGGCGAGAAGCGGCGCTTCCTCGGCCCGGCGCACGGTTTCGCCGGCTGCGCGCTCGCGCTCCGCGACCCCGACGACGTGGCGGAGACCCTCCGGCGCGAGGCTGTCGTAGAGGACGGGGTGGCGAACTGGTCGCCGCTCGCCGGTACTCCGTTGGATGCTTCGCGCGACGGACTGATCCGCGTGCAGTGGTGCCACGGCGCACCGGGAATCGTGGCTTCTCTCGCGGACCTGCTCGACGAGGAACTCGCCCTTGCGGGCGGCGAGTTGACCTGGCAGGCGGGGCCATTACGCAAGGGAGCAAACCTTTGCCACGGCACGGCCGGCAACGGCTACGCCTTCCTTGCCCTACACCGGCGGACCGGTGACGACCGCTGGCTGGAGCGAGCGCGCGCCTTCGCGATGCACGCCATCGCACAAGTGGAACAGGCGCGGGCGGAGAGCGGCCGCGGACGCTACTCGCTCTGGACAGGCGACGTCGGCACCGCCCTCTACCTCGCCGACTGTGTCGACGGCGACGGCCTCCCACCCGTTCCCTGATCGCCGGCCAACGCTGGATACGACGCTCGCCTGGGCAAGTGTTCCGGAAGGACCCCTGAGCGCGGTGTCAGTGAGGCGCGCTTCGAGGCGGTCGGCCGAGGAACCGCTGACTGATCGCGTAGCCCGTCACGAGGACCCAAGCGCTTTCGAGCATAAGGAAGCCCCATTGCTGGTCGACGTAAGCGGAGCCAACCAGTAGCACCGATCCGACCCAGTTGGGGATCAGGTAGCGCAGCGCGGAGGAGGGTGCGATCTCGAAGTGGAGAAGCGCAAACGCTCCCATGTTCAGCAGCGCCCCGATGATCTGGATGAGTTCGGAAGTTGCCATGTCCGATAGGCGGCGTCAGCCATGCCGACCAGACTTCCCGGCTCACCGACAGAGATCCTAGTACAGCTGATCCTGGGGTCGCGGAGCTCCAGCAGGAGGCTTTCGCCTGGCGCCCAGTGTTCATCGACGCCCACGGTTGAGGAACCTCGCCTGGGCCAGCGTTCCGGATGGAATGACCCTGAGCGGCTTGAGGCGGATCCTCGGGCGTCGTGACGCGTCTGGCGCTCGGCCAGGGACAGCTAGGGCTTGGGCGCGGCAGCCGCGGGCGCGGGCACCATCGACGCACGAACAGCCACAAGGGGCGAGTCGGGAATCTTGATCAGGCCGCGGGTGGGCCGGTCGAGGTCGAACGTCACGAGCAGCAGGAGCGTCACGAGCGCACCGGCCGCGAGCATGGCCACGATGCCGCGACCGAGCACGGAGATGTGCAGTGCCAGAAGGCCGACGGCAACAACCGCGCCGAATACCTCGAGCGCGAGCACCGCTCCGGGCACGCGATTCGTCAGCGAGGAGAGCCTGGCCTCCTGGTCGTCGAAGGTCTCGTTGAGGCTGTCCACATAAAGGCGCGGCGCGCTCGCCAGCGGGGCCGAGTCGATCGAACGTCCGGCCAGATGCCAGAGCCTTCGCTGCAGGACCCCTTCCCCGGCGGTGGTTCGCCGCATCCCGTCGCTTCCGGGGACCTCCTTCGAGATCTGGATCGCGAGGTCCGTGTAGACCGGGAACAGTGCGAGCGACCGGCTGCGGACGGGCTCGGCGAGCAGCTGCGCGCGTAGGTAGCTCGTCCCAATCGCGTTGGCCTCGGCGACCGCGGCCGCGCGACGATCCTGGTAACGGCCGACGGCGAGCGTGAGGCCGAAGGCCAGGATCAGGCCGACAACGCCGAGCAGCGCCCCTTGCAGCACTCCGAACGGCTCGCGCAGCACCGCCTGGTGCTTGCGAAGGTACCGCCCGAGAGCAAAGCCGGCGACCGTCGCACCCCCGATCAGCGCGACAAGCACCACGGCGACAACCCAGGTCGGCAGCGAGAAGAACATAGGTCACCTTCTCACGGGGGCACCAAACGACCAACCTGCCGAACAGCGATGCGAACGGGATGGCCAGCCTCGCGACGCTCACTTGGGCCAGCGTTCGGGAATGACCCCTGAAGGGGCCTGGTTCTCGACCTCGACAGGCACGCGGTACAGGGCGCTACGGTTTCGACCCGTGAATCCTCGTGGCCATATCGATCTTCGCGTCCGTAATCTGGAAGCGGCGACACCGTTCTACGACGCTCTTCTTCCTTTGCTTGGGCTCACCGAGCGTTACCACGGTGGGGAGTGGAAGGTTTGGGCGACAACCGACCGAGCCTCGGAAGCAGCATATTTCGCTGTCACCGAAGACCCGGCCAACGCGGCGAACGCGAACAGGATCGCGTTGCAGGTCAGATCGACGGCGGAGGTCGATCGTGTCGCAGCGGTCGCGCAGCAGGCGGGCGCCACTCTGAGCGGGCCGAAGGAGATGCCCTACGGGCCAGGGTATTACGCCGCCTATTTCGACGACCCTTCCGGCAACCGCCTAGAGGTATACGTCCGACCCGACTAAGCACGACTGCCTCAGGCCCTCAAACGCTCGCCTGGGCCAGTGTTCCGGGATGACCCCTGAGCCAGCGGGCTTACGATTCCGTGATGGCCGACACCGTAGACGCTGGTCTCGAAGTCGCCGCGAACGGAGTCGAGGCTGCGGACATAAAGAGGGTGATGGCACCGGCGAGCTGCAGTGTTGGAGCCTCGGCAGATGCGATCCGCCATGTGCGGTTGTGGGACGAGCACGCTCAGCGGATCTATCGGTATTGCTTCCGCCGCACGGCTGATCGTGAGTTGGCGGAGGATCTGACCTCCATCGTGTTCCTGGAGGCGTGGCGGTGTCGAGGAAAGGTCGAACTCGAAGCCAATGCGGAGGTGCCCTGGCTCTATGGGATCGCCGCCAACATCGTGCGCAACCAGTGGCGCAGGCAGCGGAGGTATAAGGCGGCACTAGCACGGTTGCCAAGACCCCGCGATGACGCCGACCTCGCTCAAGACGCGGTTGACCACATGGCCGACCAGGAGCAGATGCGACTAGTGGTGGCGAGGCTCCAGGCGTTGCCGCAGATCGAGCAGGACGTGCTCACTCTTTGCGCTTGGGAGGATCTGACGGCGAAGGAGGCCGCAGTCGCCCTCGGCGTCCCCGAGTCAACCGTCCGAACTCGCCTCCACCGGGCACGCAAACGACTGCGGCTACCGGACTCGGCGGACGGCCACGCGCCAGCCCCCGTAGTGCCGCGAGTCGAAGGAGAACGATCATGAGCGATCACCTAGTCGAGCTTCCCGCTCCAGTAATGAGCGAGGCCACCTTCCAGCGCCGCCGTACGCACCTACTGGCCGAGATCGAGAGGCCCACACCACCCCAGCGGCGACACGCTCTCGCGGCCGTGCTGGTAGGTGGCGTTCTCGCTCTGTTGGCGTTCGCTCCGATCAGTGGAGCGAGCCTCGGCCACCGCCTCGTTAGCGGGCTCGGAAGCTGGTGGTCTACCACCGCGCCGCCAACGACGAACCCCGGCGAGGCACAAACCTTCGGCACTGGCTACTGGGAGGGCGGCAGCCACAGGTTCGATGGGAAGCCGCTTCCGGGAGACGCGAAGGATTTGCTGAGCAATCTCGGCCCGGCAGGTGACACCATCACCGCCTTCCCCACCTCGAACGGCAGTGTCTGTTACATGATCCAAGGCGCAGGCACCTGCGTAAACCTTCAGATGTGGCCCTGGAAGACCATCGGCTTCAACGTTGGCATCTTCGGTACTCACGACGGCGGGACACGAGTTTTCGGAATCACCGACGCCAAGGTCAGAGCGATGGACATCGAAATCGCGGAAGTCGAGCATCCAATGATCCTGGGGAATCACGCTTTCTACTACCACTTGCCTCCGAGCGTTCATGAGAGCGATCTCCAGCAGCTCACCGCGACCTGGAGTGACGGAAGCACTCACACGATGCCACTGGACAGGCACTGGAACCCGCCCCACGGATAGCTCCGAGTGGAGACGCTCGCCTGGGCCAGTGTTCCGGAATGACCCCGAGCGGCGAAGCAACTCCCCGTAACGTCTGTCTTGTTCGCGACATAGACAGGGTGAGATGACGCAGCGGTTTGAGCAGATCTACGCCGACCACCGCGAGGCGGTTCGGGCATACGTGAGACGCAGAGCGCCCGACCCACTCGTTGACGACGTGGTCTCAGAGACATTCGTGGTCTGCCTGCGAAGAATCGGCCAAGTCCCCCCTGAGCCTTTGCCCTGGCTGTACGCGGTCGCCTGGAGGACCCTGGCCAACGAACGGCGCAAGCAAGCCCGAAACACACACGGCCAACCCCTGCCGGTGGCCCCACCGGGACCGGTAGGTGATGGCGTGCTCGCAAAAGCCTTCAACGCTCTGAGCGAACGAGACCGTGAAGTCCTGCGCCTCGTCGCGTGGGAGGGCCTGTCGCTAAGCGATGCGGCGACCGTGCTCGGATGTTCCGGCGTTACCTGCCGTGTCCGGTACCACCGCGCTAAAGCGCGGCTTGCGTCGAGGCTGGAAGTCGCTGGTTCCTTCCGAGCTGAGCCAAAGGAAGTGACGAGATGACAGATGCACTGATCGCCCGCCTCGCAGCGGCCAACCCGGTCCCCAATGACGGCCTACACCAGCTTGCGGAGCGCGTCGGTGTGCGGACATCTCGGGTGCCGATGCGTCGTCGCTGGCTGATGATCGCCCTCGCGACCGTAGCCGTGCTGGCTGCGATCCTGGTCGCAACTCCCGCTTGGGCGCTCGTGCGTGACGTTCTGCCCTTCTGGAATCAGCCGTCGGCTCCATCGTCGGTGAAGGTGGTCTTTTCGCACATGAACCGAGGCGCTCCGGCGGGAATGAGTCCTCAAGCCGTCAGCGGTGACTCGCGGGAAATCGAGCAGGCGACTATCGGCGGGGAGACGAAAACGCTATGGGTCGCGCCCTCAACGGGCCGCTTCGACTTCTGCTGGATTTGGGGGCCGAACCTTGCAGGCACCTGTAGCTCGTCTGCACAGCCACTCGGCGTCGTCTATACGACGATCCCCCCGCACGACCCCGGCCAGCCCGCCCAAACGACAAACATCCCCGCGAACAGCGGCTACCCCGAGAACGGCGTACCCCTCTGGGTCACCGGCTCTGCGATCAGTTCCACCGTCAGCGATCTCGTCATCCGATTCAGAGACGGAAGCAGCGTCCGCCCGCACATCGTCTGGGTATCCGCCCCGATCAATGCAGGTTTCTTCGCCTACGACATACCCGCCGACCGGCAGTCGAGCGGAGACCATGCCACCGAAGTTGATGCCTTCGACCAGAACGGGAAGCTCATCAGCAAACAGACAATCATGGGCGGCTAGAGAGCCACAGGAGACGCGACGGTCGCCTGGGCCAGTGTTCTGGAATGACCCCTGAGCGGCGGTGTGACAAATGCGGTGGCGGGGGCGTATAAGAGGCGAGATGTACCGCTGTGCCACGTTCCTGATGATTGGGGCTTCGGTCGTTTTCGCAGTGGGGTCGCTCTCTGGCTGTGGCGGCAGCAGTCGCTCGGTTCTCTACAGCGGCGTGTCGCTGACCGGCGGCCCTAAGCGGATCGTTACTGATGCGGCTGCGGTGCGTGACGTGCGGGCAGTCCGCGCGCAGTGGCTCGCCGAGATCACGCGCCGGGCGGGAGAGGATCCCAGCCAGCCGTTCGCCAACCTCTCGGCGCAACAGCTACGCCTGCGCCTCGCTAAAGCAGCGGCTCGCTACCACTTCACGGTGAAGAAGGTTGAACTCCTCCATCCACGGCAGTCAGCGCCGCTCATCATCGTCCGAACCCGCCGCTACCTCGCCCTCGCCCACGCCGCACCTGCCATCGAGACCGCGCTCGACCCATACACAGGACACGGCGACCAAACACGTTGGGCCTTCGAGGGGTTCTTCCTCGAAGCACAGGATGAGCGCGGCGTGCCGTTCCTCGACGTCTTCAACTTCGAACGCGGTTCCGGCCCGGGCGGCGGCCAGTGGGCGCGCAGCGACCAGCTCTACCCATTCGCCCACGGCTAACGCTCGCCTGGGCGAGCGTCCTCACGCCCGACGCCTCTCGGCTGTGCTCCCGTTTACGACTCGCGGTAGACGATGCGCCCGCGGGTCAGGTCGTACGGCGAGAGCTGGATCTTGACCCGATCGCCCGGGTTGATCCGAATCCGATACCGGCGCATGCGACCGGACGTGTAGCCGAGCGTCTCGTGCCCATTGTCGAGGACGACGCGATGCTGGCCGCTCCGAAACGACTCGACGACCGCACCCTCGACCTCGATCTTCTCTTCCTTTTCCGCCATGAACCTCCGATCTCGGTCTCGCCGCCGCGCGAAAGGGCAAGAGTACGGACGGCGACCCCCAGCTCCTGATACGAAAAGCCCCGCAACAGCGGGGCTTTCCCGAGTAGCGGGGGCAGGATTTGAACCTGCGACCTCCGGGTTATGAGCCCGGCGAGCTACCTGACTGCTCCACCCCGCGTCGCGGCGCCGATTGTAGCACCCTCGTTACCGTTGTACCGATGTGGGACTGGGTGATCTGGGCAGTGTTGATCGGCGTCGTGCTTGCGGGCGTCGCAGCTCTCGTGCTGCTCATACTGCGCGCGAGCGAGGCGTGGCGCGCGCTCGAAGACACTCGCCGAGGTGTCATCGAGGGGCTCGACGAGTTCGCGTCGAGGGCCGAGACGACGGCGCACAGGCTCGAAGCGACCACGGACGACACAGGGGAGTTGCAGGAGACCCTCGGGCGCCTGCGTGTCTCGCTCGCACGCCTCGCCGTCCTCCGTGCGGCAATCGACGAAGCCGATGACACGCTCGGGCGGTTCACCGCGTTCGTGCCCCGCAAGTGAACGTCGCGGCGATTGACCTCGGCACGAACACCACGCGTCTTCTCGTCGGTCGCGTCGAGGACGGCCGCATCGAGGAACTGCACCGCGAGAGCCGGATCACCCGCCTCGGCGAGGGCGTGGACGCACGCAGCCGGCTCCTCCCCGTCCCGATCGCCCGCGTGCGCAACACGCTCTCCGATTACCGCCGGACCGCGGAGTCGCTCGGCGCAGAGCGAACGCTGCTCGTCGCTACGAGCGCCGTCCGTGATGCGGAGAACGGCGAGGCGTTCCTCGGCGAGATCGAGTGGGGCTACGGGTTCGTGACACAGCTGCTCTCCGGTGACGAGGAGGCGGAACTGACCCGCCGCGGCGTCGGCGACCTCGGGGCGGAGTCGCTGCTCGTCGACATCGGCGGCGGCTCGACGGAGCTCGTCCTCGACGGCTTCCACACGAGCCTGCCGCTGGGCTCGGTGCGCTTCACCGAGCGGCACGGCGAGGACGTCGACGCGAGCGTCGAGGCGACCCGCTCGCTGCTCCCGGAGCTTCGGCCTCAGGACGCCGTCGGCGTCGCGGCGACGATCACGAACCTCGCGGCACTCGACCTCGGCCTCGAGGAGTACGACCGCTCTCGCGTGCACGGACACCTCCTCTCGCGGGGCGGAGCCCAAGCCCAGCTGGAGCGGCTCAGTGCGATGCCGGTGGAGGAACGGCGACGCCTGCCGGCGCTCGACCCGGAGCGCGCGCCGGTGATCGTCGCCGGCGCCGCCATCCTCGTCGCGATCCTCGATGCGTATGGGCTCGAGGCGATCCGCGTCAGTGAACGCGATCTGCTCGACGGCGCAGCGCTCGCGGCCGCGGAGCTGCCGGAGCCGGAAGAAGGCGCGGCTCCTCCGGGCGCCTACACCTGCTGCTAGAGCACGAGCGAGCCAGACTCAGACTCGGACTCGCCCTCCGGCGGCTCGTCCTCGGCGAGGCGGCGCTGGACTACGGCACGCGACAGGACGCCCACGAGGCGGCCGTCCTCCTCGACGACCGGCACGCGCTCGAGGTCGTGCTCCTCGAGAAAGCGGAAGGCGCCCTCGAGCTCGAGACCGACATCGAGGGTGAAGTTCGGGGGCTCGGCGATCTCGCGCAGCGTCACCGCATTCGGCTCGCGGCCGGCCGCGACGACCTCGCGCACGAGCGTCTTCCGGGTCACGACACCGACGAGCTCTCCGCCGTCCTCGGTGACGAAGATCGCGCGGATCTCGTCGCTCTCGGCGAAAGAGCGGCCGGCCTCTTGCGCGCTCGCGCCGGCGCCGAGCGTCGTCGGCTCGGGAACCATCGCGTCACGAACGGTCTCGGGGCTCATCGGCGCATTCTGGCGCTTTACGGGTACATCCCGCGGGCCTCGAGGGCTGCGGCGACCTCGCGTATAGCCGCGACCATCGCAGCCTGGCGCAGGGTGATGCCTTTGTCCTCGGCGACCGAGTAGACCCGGTCGAGGGCGTCGCCCATCATGTCGGAAAGCTTGCGCCGGATCTCGTCGCGATCCCAAAACAGGCGGCCAAGGTCCTGCACCCATTCGAAGTACGAGACCGTCACGCCGCCGGCGTTCGTGAGGATGTCAGGGAGGACCGGGATCCCACGCTCGCCGAGGATCTCGTCGGCCTCGATCGTCGTCGGCCCGTTCGCACCCTCGACCACGAGCGACGCGTGCACGCGGTCCGCGTTCGCGCTCGTCAGCTGATCCTCCCGGGCCGCGAGGACCAGGACGTCGCAGGGGAGCTCGAGGAGTTGCTCGTTCGTGATCCGCTCGCAGCGGTCATAACCGGCGAGCGAGCCGTGCTCGGCGACGTAGGCGTGCAGTGCCGGCACGTCCAGATCGGGCTCGGCGTGGACGCCGCCCGAGACGTCGGAGACCGCGATGACGCGCGCCCCGCGCTCGTGGAGCTCAGACGCGGCGACGCCGCCGACGTTCCCAAAACCCTGCACGACGCACGATCGTCCGGCGAGCTCGTAGCCGAGCCGCCGCGCAGCCTGCTCCGCGACCATGACGACACCTGCGCCGGTCGCCTCGCGCCGGAAGACCGAGCCACCGATGGAGATGGGCTTACCGGTCACGACCTCCGGCACCGCATAACCGCTCTGCATCGAATAGGTGTCCATCATCCAGGCCATCGTCTGCTCGTTCGTCGCCATGTCCGGTGCCGGAATGTCGGTCTTCGGGCCGATCTCGCGGATCAACTCCGAGGTGAAGCGGCGGGTGAGCTTCTCGAGCTCGCGTTGCGAGAGCGCGTGGCTGTCGCACCGGATGCCACCCTTGGCGCCGCCGTAAGGAAGCCGCAGCAGGGCGCACTTCCACGTCATCCAGGTCGCAAGCGCGGCGCACTCGCCGAGCGAGACCTCCGGGTCGTACCGCATGCCGCCCTTCGTCGGACCGAGCACCGTCGAGTGCTGGACGCGGTAGCCGGGGTAGATCTCGACCGAGCCGTCGTCGCGGCGGAGCGGCACACTGACGATGACCGCGCGCTCGGGGAAGCTGAGACGCTCCGCGACCATCTCCGAGACGCCCGCGTAGGGAAGAGCCTGCTCGTACTGGGCGCGCGCCATCCGGAACAGCGGCGTGTCCCATTCGAGGACCGGCTCCGCCTGCGACGCATCCAGCTCGGACACGCGCCGGAGTGTACGGTCGGGCGTGGTTCGGCGGCTCCGCCTGGGGCCACCCCGCGCCTCCACCCACCTTCGAGCCTAGTGCGAAAAGGTGCGCGTGTCCGTGACGGAGCCGTCGCGAGAGGCTGACGGATCCACCGGGTCCTCGGCGCCCCCCGACAGCATGCTGCGCCCCTCCATCTCCGCGGGCACGGGCTCGCCGAGGAGTTCGAGCAACGTCGGCGCGACGTCGTGTAGCGCACGGTCCGGTCCGGGTCCCGCCGGGACACCGTTCGCGACGAGCACGTAGAGCCCCTCGTGCGCGTGATTCGCATCGTCCGGCCCGGTGTCGTTCTCGAACACGTGCACCGTCCCGGTGCCGACCTGGCCGACGCTGCGCCAGTAGAGGTCGCCGAAGTAGACGAGGAGATCGGGCGCGATCCCGCGCGCCTCCGCGTAAAGCTCCTCCGGCCGGTGCGCGACGGTGCCGATCGGACGCCCCTGGTCGTCGCCGAGCGCCTCGAGCCGCTCCTTCAATTCGCTCCGGACGCGCTCGTAGTCGGTGGGAGAGACGATCCCCTCCGGCTCGCGACCCTCGACGTTGAGAAAGAGACGGCAGTAGTAGCCCCCTTCCCCCCACGCGACGGTGCGCGACCAGTCGATCAGGTCGGGCGTCAGGCGAGTCGGCCCGCTCGGCTCCTCCCGCAGCACGAGATACCCCTCGCGACGAAGCCACTCGTTGATGCAGATGCCCCCGTCCATCCGCTTCGCGCCGTGGTCCGAGACGACGAGCACCGCTGTGTCGTCGTCCGCGAACCGAAGCAGACGGGCAATCTTCGCGTCCAGCCGCCGGTAGTAGTCGAGCATCGAGCGCTCGTACGGATTGCCCTGTTCGAACAGGCGATGCTCGGGGTCGGTGAAGCGCCAGAACCCATGGTGGATGCGGTCGGTACCCATCTCGACCATGAAGAACAGGTCCCACGGCCGAGTCTCGAGCAGGTGCTCGGCGAGCCGGAACCGCTGCCGGGTCATCTCCTCGATCTGGTCGAGTAGGCGGTCCTTGTCGTCGGAGCGGAAGTTTTCGACGTCGACGAGATAGTGACCGATGACCCGCTCGATCTCGTCCTTCAGCTCAGGCGGATACGTGTAGCGGCTCGTCCGCGTGTCGGGGGTCAGGAAGCAGGAGACCATCTCCCCTTTCACCCGGCTCGGCGGATACGTCTGCGGTACGCCGAGCACGATCACGTCGCGTTGCCGCGCCGAGAGGATGTCCCAGACGCGTGGCACACGCACGGCACGGGAGTCGGCGAAGACGAGCTGATCGTACGAGTGGTCCTTCCGGTTGCGGAAGCCGTAGAAGCCGAGGGAGCCGGGGCTCCGCGAGGACGTCATCACCGACCACGCGGGCACGGTGATCGGCGGGTCGCAGGAGCGAAGCACGCCGAACGAGCCCCGCTCCGTGAGCGAGCGAATCGTCGGCAGCTCCCGCAGCCAGCGGTCGAAGACGAACTGGGGCGCCGCGCAGTCGAGCCCGATCACAATGGCGCGCTTAGCCATGGGATCCACGTTAGTCGCGGGGTAGCCCGAAGCGCTCCGCTGCGAGACCCGCGAGCTCTCCGGCGGAAAGACAGATCCCGTCTCGCTCCGCTACCGCGTCGACCAGCTCGAAGTAGAGCGCGTCCCAACCTCGTGCACTCGGCCCGTCGAAGCGTTCCGGATGCCAGAGGATCGAGAACGCACCGCCCTGCTCGGCCGCCCGGTCGAGCAACTCGAACACGCGCGGCTTCGCCTCGGCTGCCGAGAGCCCCGCGTAACGTTCCTCGGCGAGCGTCGCATCCATCACCGCGAGCGGCACCTCGACGAGGTCTGCGGGACCGTCCTGGGCAAAGTCCCACGGCCGGAACGGGTGCGCGATGCCGGCGCGGAAACCGAGGGCGTCCGGGAAGCCCAGCGACGTGTCGTAGCGGAAGCCGACCCCGGCGAGCGGCGCAAGGTTTCGGTGTGGGTCGACGCGGAGGTAGTGGTAGCGCTGCCCGATCAGCGGGCCGTCGAGCTGCGCCAGGAGCGCCCGCTCGCGCGCGAGTCGTTCGAGGTCCTCCGAGGCGAGGTAGCTGCCGTGAAGCCCGACTTCCGCACCGGCCTCGAGCAGAGTCTCGACCAGCCGCGGCCGGAGCCGATCGTACGTCTCGGGCGCCGCGCCGTCGGCCCGGTGCCCGTGCCCGGCCATGAGAAAGAACGTCGAACGAGCACCGCGCCCACGCTCTTCGGCCGCGATCTCGGCGAAGCGCCAG
>Ga0335076_10004348_pt1 | contig 14332 bp, 8 predicted proteins | sample Lox_Sample_25_FD_206717 | JGI IMG/M metagenome (GOLD analysis project Ga0335076, IMG submission 206717) | Soil microbial communities from Loxahatchee National Wildlife Refuge, Florida, United States - Lox_Sample_2.5 | ecosystem: Environmental > Terrestrial > Soil > Wetlands | place: USA: Florida... | reverse complement strand
TGCCATTCCACGCCGCGCTCAAAAGGCTGGAGCATTGGCACGCTCCCTCGGTGCGATGGGCATGGTCGTTGAATGCGGCCGCCAGCGTATCGGGGTCGGTGGCGGCGCTGGTAGCTGCAATCTACATGGGCCTGACACAGACGCTGGTGATGGGCGGCATCTTCTATCTGGCGGCATTGGCGGTGACGGTACGGGTTTCCTGGCGGGAAACGGCGGGAACGACCGCACTGGGTCCGGGCGCCAGCCGGGTGGTGCTGGCAAAATAAGGGGCACACAGGGTGGGCCGGCGCAGGGCCTTCCCGTGCGCACATCGGGGCGGGTCAGACTTCGGCAATCGCGCTTTTCACGCGGACCGGCCGATTGAAAATCGGCCGCAGGCTGCCAGCCTGCCCCACAAGGCCGCGCGGTTTTCATTGCCGGTGAGGGGCGGAAGGCCGGCTGTGACAGGTTGGAAACCTGTCCCACCCGTGAGCCAGTTTCCCCCGGATTTCCGCGTTAAGGGAATAGGAGATAGAGGAGGAGCACCCGCGTCCGTGGGTGATTGACAACGTATGATCAGAAAAATCGCAAAAATCCCGGCTAGCCTGCTGCTGTGTGCGGCATCGTACGCCGCAACCATCAGTACAACCATGACGGTCCAGGGGGTGGTCAACGTGAGTTCCACAGGAACGACTCTGCTGTCCGGGACGGCCACACTCACCAACGTCGGAAACGGCGCGATCACGGCGACGCTTTCTGCGGGCGCCAGCGGGTTTACCGGCAGTTTCTCGATCGCGTTTACAGCCGGCGGCACGCTCACGGGGACGCTCACGGCGCCAGCATCGGTTTTGTCGGGGTCAGGTAATGTCTCGGCGACCGTCACGGGCGGCACCGGAACATACGCCGGCGCCACGGGATCGTTTCCTACGATGCCGGGCCAGGGTGGATTCACGACCACCGGCCAGATAACCCTGAATTTCAGTGGGCCGGGAACGATCACGACCAGCGGTGGCGGATCGACGGGACCGACGGGACCAACGATCAGCGATGTCCTGGACGCCGCCAGCAATACGGAAAACGTCGCTCCGGGCAGCATCTTCATCGTGAAAGGCTCGAATCTGTGCCCCAGCGGCTTCACGTCGTTCAACGTGCCGCGTCCGACGACAGCGCCGGACGGGGTCAAAATCACGTTTACACCGACGGCCGGCGGCACCGGGACGGACGCTTTGCTTTGGTACGAATACAACCAGAGCGGAACTGTGCAACTGGCGGCTATTCTGCCCTCGACGGTCACAGCCGGAAAATACAACGTGACAGTCACGAACGGCACCGCCAGTAGCCCGTTCGTGGCCACGGTAGTAACAAGCAAGTTCGAAATGTTCACTCAGGACAGCAGCGGCACGGGGCTGGCGTCGGTGCAGAATTACATTTCGGCATCGCAGGTGGACTTGAACAGCTTCACGACGGGCACCGGCAAGAGCACGACGATTTCGCCGGCGCATCCAGGGCAGTACCTGCTGGCTTACGGAACCGGAATCGGGGCAGTTTCAGGAGACGACAATATCGCCGCGCCGGCCTATGACTTCACCCAGCACGGCTTCAACGTGCAGGTGATTGTCGGCGGCATGAGCATTCCGGCGGCATACGCGGGACGCGCGGGATACGCGGGCGAAGACCAGGTGAACGTTCAACTGCCGGGAAACGTGCCGACCGGATGCGCGGTGAGCTTCCAGGTCTCGGTGAACGGCGTGCTGAGTGTTCCGACGTTCATTGCCATCGCACCGGCAAACGCGGCGGCTTGCGTGGCGCAGGGCTACACGACGGCTCAGTTGCAGTCGTTGGATGCGGGGACCGTGCTCAATTCCGGCGGGTTTGACGTATCGCAGACCGCGACTTCGGCGGCGGGCCTGGGGACGTTGGCGACCAATTCCGCCGGCGGCTCGTTCACGCAGTACACCGCCTATCAGCCGCCGTTCTTCTCCTTCAACTCGTCCACGATTTCGGTCCAGACCATCGGATCGTGTGTGGTGACGCACGCGAGCGCCAGCACCGGAACGATTATTGGAGGCAACGGTATCGGCCTGGATGCCGGAACCGTAACTCTCGCGGGTCCGGCGGCTTCCAACATCGGCACGCAGACGTTCACGCAAGATGCGAAATCGAAGGGATACACGCTAACGCTCGCCACCACAGGCGCGCCGGCCGGGTTTGGAGGCGGGACAGGCACGATCACCGCGGGTCAATATACGGTGTCGGGCGCGGGCGGAAAGGACGTCGGCAAGTTCTCGACTTCGCTGACGCTGGGGACACCGCTGACAGTCACCGGCGGTCTGCCGTCGACGATCACCCGTGCGAACGGATTGCCGCTCTCGTGGTCCGGCGGAAACCCGGCGGATACGGTGACGATCAGCGGCGGCTCCTCGAACTCCACGGATAGCTGGTCCTTCGTTTGCACGACCACAGCGGGCGCGGGCGGTTTCACGGTATCGAGCCAGGTGCTGAACCTGTTGCCCACATCGAGCAGTGGATTCATTGGGGTCCTGGATACCCCGACGCCGGCCAGCTTCACGGCTCCGCTGACGGCCGGGGGGTCGATCAGCGGGCAGTTCAGCGCACTGCTGACAACGGGCGGCCAGGCAACTTATCAGTAGACGGGTCCGCGCGCGGGCGGGAACCGCGTCGCTATTGTTGAATGTAGTTGGGAACTTCGGAGGGCTTTGGGGTTGGGGTCGAATCGTATTTCGGTCCCAGCCCCAAAGCAATTAGAGACAGGGAATTGATCTTGCCGCTGGAATCGAGGTTCTGCTCCGCCTGGAAGCGCTTCAACGCCTCGACCGAGTTCGTGTCCCACCTGCCGTTGGCATCATCAGCCTGCAAATACCCTTTGGCAACCAGGGCGTCCTGAATCTCCTTATAGCGATCGGTGGTAGGCGAGGCCTGGCGATTGCGCCACGTGACTACGGGCCGGCGGACGGCGGATGCGGCGGCGGCGGTGGTGGTTCTGCGAGTGGCGACCGTCCGGGAAGGCGTGGTTTTAGAAGCCGCGGGACGGGCGACGCCGGTCCTGGTCGCAGAGGTCCGGGTGGTTGTGGCGGTGCGCGGAGCGGTTTTGGAGGCGGCGGTCTTGGGGGCGGCTTTTACGGTGGTCTTGGAGACTCCCGGTTTCGTCGCCGATGGCTTGGGGGCGGGACTGGGCGGCTGCTTCTTCGGGGCGGCGGTATCCGCGGCGCTGGCCGCAAAGATCAAGGCAGCGGCTGACGCCGCACAACAGAGGAGCTTCCGCATAATGGAACCCTCCATTGTACAAACAAAAAAAGGGCTGGGGGCAACCCCCAGCCCCAAAAATACTAACCAACGTTATCGGGGACTCATCGGCAGTTCGCCCGCGAGGTAGGTGGCGGTCCAATTTCCGGCGGGCCGTCCGAACTGATCGCGGGGGCGTGTCATGATCTTGAACGCGACCGCATCGCCCGGCTTGAGTTTGGCCTGGACGTCCTTCAAATCCTGGATGGCATTCAGAGCTTTGCCGTTCAGATTCAACAAGATATCGCCGACGCTGAGGCCGATATCCTCGGCGAAGGAATTGGGCTCCACTTCGCTGATTTCCAGCCCGCCCGGCTCCTTGATGCCGAGATTCTGCCGCTTGGCGTCGGTGAGTGCCTGCACGTACATACCGAAGCTGACCGACGCGCCTTCGGATCGCAGCGTCCCGGTGGGTTCGCTGGGCGCGAATTGCTCGGCGAACACCTGGGTAAGGTCGCCGATGACCACCTTATAATCGGACTTTTTGCCGTCGCGCTGGACGGTGAGGGTGACGGTCGATCCGACCGGCGTATTGGACACGATGTTCACCAGCGCATTGCCGTCGCGAATCGCCTTGCCATTGATGGCGGTGATGATGTCGGCTTCCTTGATCCCGGCCTTATCGGAGGGGCCGCCGGGTTTGACGGAATCGACGAAAACGCCCTGGTCGAGACCGTTGGCCTTGAGCAGCGCGTGGGCGGTGGCGGCATTATTGGCGTAAGTGATGCCGATGGATCCGCGGGTGACTTTGCCGTCCTTGATGATGGCGTTGTACACGTTGACTGCCGTATTGACCGGCATGGCGAACCCGATGCCTTCGTAGTATCCGGATCGCGAGGCAATGGCGGTGTTGATACCGATCAACTCGCCGCGGATGTTCAGAAGAGCACCGCCCGAATTGCCGGGGTTGATGGCGGCATCGGTCTGCAGGAAGTGCTGGTATTGTTTGGTCTCGCCGGGTATGTCACGCTCCTTGGCGCTGATGATGCCGGCGGTGACGGAGGCTTCGAAGCCGAGCGGCGAGCCGATGGCCATGCACCAATCGCCCACGTTGACGGCGTCGGAGTTGCCGATCTTCACGGGGTTGAAAGCATGGCCGGGTTCCACGCGGATAACGGCCAGATCGGTGCCCTCGTCGGCGCCGACGAGTTTGGCCTCGTACTCCCTGGCGTCATCCATGAACTTGACCTGGATGCGGTCGGCCTTATCGACCACGTGATTGTTCGTGAGGATATAGCCCGCGCGGTCAACCACTATGCCGGAGCCGGTGGCGTTTTGCCGCTGCGCCGAGCCGTTATCGCCGCCGAAGGGATTGCCGAAGAAACGGAAGAAATCGAACCCATCGTTGCCGCCATCATTGCCATCGTCGGGCGGATTCGTCTGGCGCCGCCGTCCGGTGCCGCGCTGGGCGGATTGCTGCCGGGGATGCGAATTGTAGCTGGTAGAAATGTTCACTACCGAACCTTCGACCTGCTTGGCAATCTGCGAAAAAGTGTTGGAAAGCTCAACGGGATTGGGAATGACGAGAGGCGTCGCGCCGGGCGCCGCGTTGTTATCTCTTTCCGCCCGCACGCTGGGGTTGTTGATCAGGGTTCCGATCACAATTCCCAAGGAGAGCGTGAAGAGGATCAGCGTAAACGAAAGCAGCTTTTGCGTGCGCAACTTGTCAACGAATTTCATGGACTCCTAACTCCTCGTGTATGGCCAGGACGTAAGACTCCGGGCCAGGACTAAACAGATGGATGTGGCCGCGAACCTAACGGTTTCAACTCCACCAACAAGACTCCTCCCAGGATGAGGGCAGCGCCCGCGGCGGCGCGTCCTGACAGCCCCTCTCCCACCAGAACGTACGACGTTACCCAGGCAACCACAGGCTCCAGCATGTAGATTACTGCCGTTCGTGTCGAGGTGGTATGCTGCTGCGCCCATGCCTGGATGGTAAAGGCGACAGCGGTGCACAGCAGCCCAGTTATCAGTATGGCGCAGACCACTGCCGGACGCCAAACCAGATGTACCGGCTCGAACGGCGTCAAAACCCATGAGAGGGCAGCGGCGGCCGCCACCTGACATATGGACAACAACTCGAAATTCATCTTTCCGGAGCAGTGGCCCAGGGTCACCACATGAGCAGCAAACCCAATCGTACAGCCGAACGTGAGAAGATCGCCTGCGTTAACGGAAGTTATGCTTCCTTGCAGGGTGAGCAAACCGAGCCCGGCCGTGGCCACAAGCACCCCAACCACCTCGGAAACCTGAGGTCTGATCCTATAGACGCACGCTGCCAGCAAAGGTACCATTGCGGACGTCAATCCAGTGATAAACGCGGATTTGGGGGCGCTGGTGAGGCGCAATCCGAGAGTTTGAAAAAAGTAGCCGGAGAAAAGAAAAAGCCCGCACAAGGCGCCGGCCAGGGCCTGGCGGAGCGCGCCGGGGGTCTTCCAGGCGCCGCGGTACAGAATCAGCAGCGCCAGGGTGGCGAGAGAAAAGCGGAGGGCCAGGAACATCATCGGGGAGACGTCCTGGAGGGCGGTCTTGACCAGCACGAACGTCGCGCCCCAGGCGACCGTGTTGCCGGCCAGGGCGGATTCGGCGAGAGCGCGGCGGGAAGAATCAGGCTTCACGCGCAGAGCTCCGGAGAAGGGGGAAGAATGACAGGCGGCAGAAAACGACCGCCTGTCCTACGGATCGGAATGACAGGCGGCAGAAAACGACCGCCTGTCCTACGGCTTTGGTGGGAGGCCGTCATTCATCATCAACAGGAGGGTGAGGAAGATGCGTTTCAGTCCGAGATCGCGGCCCTCCGGACGATACCATTCCTGGGTGGTGTGGGCTCCGCCGCCAGCCCCGCCGGCGCCAATGGCGATCGCCGGGACTCCCATCGACAGTGGGATATTGGCATCGGTGGAGGAGCAGTCGAGGTGCGAACGGATTCCCAGGTGCGCATCCACCGAACGGATGTATTGCAGAATGGGCGCGGATTCTTCCAGCGCCGCGGCCGGACGCGAGCCGATTTCCTTCAACTTGCCGCTCACTTTTCCGCCGGTAGCGCGCTGGTTCTCGGCGTCGCGGGCGCGCTCCACCACCGCTCCCAGGATCTCGACCAGCTCATCCATCTTGCGGTTGCTCTCGGAACGGATATCGACCTTGGCGCGCGCCGTCTGCGGAATGGAGTTGACGCTCGACCCACCCTCGATCAGTCCGACATTCACCGAGGACTTCGGAGACGGGTCGATGCGGGTTTCGGAAAAGAGCGCCACCGCGCGGCAAAGCGCATGCAATGGATTGCCGACACCGTAATCGCTCCAGCTATGGCCACCTGGCCCCTGAAACAGGATTTCGAAGCGGCGGCTGCCCAGGGCCCGGTTGGTGATATGGTCGTTGCCCACGCCATCGACGACCAAAAAGGATGCGACTTTACCGGCCAGCGGCGATTGCTTGCAAAGATACCGCATGCCGATGAGGTTGCCTTCGCCCTCCTCACCGACATTGGCGGCGAGCAGCAGGCCGCGGGGCAGCTCGGGAATCTTGGGGCAGGTCTTCCACAGTTTTGCGATGGCCAGGAGCGCGGCCAGCCCGGCGCCGTTGTCCGAGACGCCTGGGCCGCGGTAGCGGCCGTCGCCTTCGACGGTGATGTCGTCTTTGCCGCGCGGGGCGATGACGGTGTCGAGATGGGCGGTCAGAGCGACGTAGGGTTCGGGTCCGGCGGCGGCGACCACGTTGCCGGCGCGGTCGATGACCGCATCCCAGCCGAGAGAGCGGAACTGATCGAGAAACCAACTGGCGCGCTCCTGTTCCAGGAACGTCAGGGCGGGGACGCGGCAGAGCTGCAGGTGGGCTTCGTTAATCCACTGCTTTTCGCGGGTGAACCATTGCAGGCAGTCGCGCACACCCCGGTGTTCGACCCAATCGCCGACATTGACCCCCGTCGCGGTGTTGGCAGGCATGCCTGACAGACAGTTTAGCAGTGCCTGGGGGATCAACTATGGGCGGGCCGCGGCGGCCGGGAGCAATTGGCAATCGCGGCAATCGCTCCGCCGGTTGGCAACCGGCCCCACGGAGGGTAGAATAGGCCAACAACGGGATGGGTGATTCCCAGGTCATATTCCACGGTCATAACCCAGGTCATTTCGCGACAGGAGGATCGCAATGAGCCCACAAGAGTCTGCAAACGGAATTTTTACGATCGACCGGAAGTTCACCGGCGGTCTGACCGATGTAAAACTTACCGCGCAGGGACTGAATAACGATGCGTCCCTGGCCGCCATTCTGACCAACACGCCGTTTCCGGACGGCCAGCAGGCGCTCGGAAGCGTGAAGCTGTCCGCGAGCACGGGGACGTCGATCCCGTTTTCGGCGGTGGGAGGGAAAGACAAGGTCACGTTTAACGCCACTGCCGATGGCTTCTTCGCGGCGGGCGTCTATACAGATCCAACGGCGCTGCTCAAGGACCTGTCGCCGGAGCGGGATATCGCGGCCGGCGTGAATCTGAAGGCACAGGCCGGATCGCGTTTCTTCATGATCCGCTGCGGTTATGACGTGGGAGTCACGGCCAAGGGGGCGATGGCCCTGGGGACGGGAGTCTCCGTGAATTTCGGCGGGTCGGCCAGCCGCAATGCGGACTATGCGGTAGTCCACGAATTCCCGAATAGCGAGGGGGCCCGCGATGTGGTGACCGATGCGGTCCAGAGCTGGATTCTGCCGAGCCAGTTCGATGGCCCGGACGCCGCGGGGAATTTTCCGGTGCAGCCGCGCACCTGGATTGTGACCGAAGTGGACGGCAGCGTCGCGTTCAACCTGGGGGTGCAGGCTGGGTATGACTACTCCTGGATGCGGCAATTCCCCAGCGGCGCGCTGAAAGGCGATCTCGGATTGAAGGTGCAACTGGCGGCCAACGCGGCACTGGGATTTTCCGCCAATGGGACCTTTGCCATGGTGCTGGCGCGCGAGACCGACGCCAAGGTGTTCCGCGTCCGCCTGTATAAGCTGGCTAAATCGGGGTGGAACTTTGCCTTCAACGCCAGCGCCGGCGAGCAGGTGACGCTTCCCGCCGTGTTTCAACAGAACAAGAATATCAATGACCTGATCAAGGCGGTGTTCGGCGTGCACACGGCGCAACTGGTGCAGGATCTGACCGACCCCACCATCACCAGCGCCAGCAACGTGGCCAAGTTCATCGAGCAGCGCGGCATGAAGGAGTTCACGGACCTCACCGGGATCAATCCCGATCAACTTTTCGCCGCCGGCAAGGCGAAGGTCGACCAGTTCGCCGCCGATTGGAACGCGCTGACCCACAAGCCCGCGACCATGCTGGCGAAGATCCTATCGGACAACCAGGACATCGCGGAATTCACCAAAATTCTCACGGATATCAAAGGCGCGGACGAGACCAGTGTGAGCAACGAGATCGCCAAGGCATTAGGCGACGCCGATTTCTTCCAGACGCCGATCGGACAGTTCCTGAACGCGGCGGTGCTCACGACCCCGCTGGGCGCCATCCTCAACAGCAGTGAGGTGAAAAGCCTGCAGGATATCGCGGGGAAAGCGCTGGATATCATTAACGGCAAAACCCTGCAATCGCTGATCGATTACGCCACGCAAAGTCTCGGGCTGGACGTGATTCAGCAGGTGAAGAGCGATGTCGATGCGTTCAACCTGGATGCGTGGCTGCAATCGAAGCTGGCGAATTTCCTGGGAAAAGACCCGACGACGAAACTGGTCCTGACGGACATACAAAAAGTGCAGAGCGCCCTCAAAGCGCTCGAAGACAACGCCGAAAAGTTTTACGATCTGGCGCGGCAGGCGGTGCAGAAGAAGTATGAGATCGATCTGACGGCGACCTATCAGAAATCCACGACTTCGACGGCGCTACTGGATGTGAGCTTCGATCTGGCGGCGAATCCTGGCGCGGCCGGGCTGCTGCAGCAGGCCATCGACGGCGACATGCAACAGATCCTGCTGCAGAAGGTGGCCGGCGTCACCATCAATTCCGCGACGTTGACGCACGACATCAACCGGCAGAGCCACGCCGGTCTGACCATGCCGTTCGTCAATCTCAGTTCCGACGATGTTTCGGACTCGATCGCCAAGGTGAGTCCGGTGGAGGACAACGGGCGCGTCCTGGTGTACAACCTGAACGCGAGCGACGAGGCCAAAAGCCACAGCGGATTCTTCCACGCGAGCACGGCGTCGGACAGCAAGCTGGCGTTGGCGGCGACGATCCCGGCGGCGGTATCGGGCGTGAAGCAGTGGAGCGCGAGTTCGGTGAGCTATGGGTACACGCTGACCAAGGCGGCCACGGCGATGGGCGCGGCGCAGCTCCAGCAGGACCTGACACCGCTGGTGACGGAATACATGCCGGGGCTGTTCGCGTCCAAGCCGCTGGGCGACTGGGTGCAGGCCATCGACGCGCAGGTGGACACGGCGCACAACGGGGTTCTGGGTCAGACACTGTTCCAGTTCGACGTCAGTCTGCCGCCCGGCGAATTCAACGCGTGGCTGCAGGCGCCGGCGAACGCCAAGGACCCGGCGTACTTCGCCATGTCGAAGGCGATGCAGAAGAAGCTGCGGGCGATCATCCCGTTCTACTATTTCGAGGATCCGGCGCATTACGACGGAGGTGTGGAAGCGAACGCGATTCTGGCGTATGGCTGCCTGCCGGCGTCGAACGGGTTTCAGCTTACCGGGGACAATCAGGATCAGGTGGGGGCGCCGAAGAACGAGATCTACTTCGACCTGGACGGCACCGCCACGATTCCGGCCTTGATTAACACCGCGGATTTCGGCAGAGCGCTCCAAGCAGCCATGCAAGCGGGGCTGGCGATCACCCAAGGCACCGGGGAAGGTTCCGCCAACCGCTATCAGTTCAACCAGGCGAATGTGAACAACATCGTTCACGATGCGTTGCAAAGAGTGTCGGATGAAGACAAACTGCCGGCGGTGCTGGGGCCGCTGCTGCTGTTCGAATTCGACCTGATCAGTGCGATCGTGAAGGCGGCGACCGGGCTGGCGGCATTCCGCGCCGCGGCCGCGAAGGATCCGTCGAAGGCGGTAAGCCTGCTGTCGAGCTTCGGCGATACGTTCGTGCAGGCGTTCAACAACCGGCTGGGGAAAAATCTGGTGGCGGGGCGGTATCTGCGCTCGCTGGGGTCGGCGCTGATGGTGGAAGCAGGGCGCGCCCTGGCGTCGGGCGCGGCGGCGGTGAAGCCGGCGGGGCTGTTCCGGCTGAAGGTGTTCGAGACGACGCCTTCGTTGACGGCCGATAACATGGTCGCGGGAAATTTCGGGACGGCGAAGGTAATCGACCAGCAGACGCTGGTGTCGGCGTAGGGGAGAAGACAGGGCGAGCTGCTCGCCGGGAACGGTGGGCACTCGCTCGGCCGGCCCGCAGCCGGCCCCGCAAAGGGGTATTTTCAGGTAACCTATATATATCGGTTACCTGAAAGGATCACTATGAGCCGACCACAAGCGCTGGTGCAGGGAACACTCTTCCTGCTGATTCTGAAAATTCTGGATCTGGAGCCGCGGACGGGCTGGGCGATTTCGCAGCGGCTGCGGCAGATGTCGAATGAGACGCTGCAGGCGAGCCACGGGTCGCTGTATCCGGCGCTTCACAAGCTGGAGCATGAGGGCTGGATCAAGGGCCAATGGCAGGAGGCGCCCAGCGGCCGGCCCACCAAGGTGTATTCGCTGACGCGTTCGGGACGGCGCCAACTCGAGCTGGAAATGACCAACTGGGCGAAGCTGTCGAGCGCGATCAACGGAATTCTGGAATCGGCGTAAGGGAGGAGGAAATGCGCTGGCTTCAACAATTGTTGATGACGCTTCGCGCCGTGGCGCGGCGTCCGCAGGTGGAGCGGGAAATGGAAGCCGAGCTTTCCGCGCACCTGGATGCGGAAACCCAGGAATTGATCGCGCGCGGCGTCGCGCCCGCCGAGGCTCGACGCCAGGCGGCCGCCACCATGGGCCACGTGGAACTGATCAAAGAAGAATGCCGCGATTCGCGCGGCACGGCGGCCTGGGAGCACCTCAAAAAGGACGCGGCCTTTGGAGTACGGCTGCTGCTGAAGAATCGAACCTTCTCGGGTATGGCGCTGGTCACGATGGCGCTGGCGATCGGCTCGACGACGGCGGTGTTCAGCATCGTGGATGGAGTGCTGTTTCGTCCGCTGCCGTTCGCGGCTCCGGATCGTCTCTACCATGCCGCGGATGTCGCCGTGCGCGGCCATGTCGACGCGTTGCGCGCCAACAGCCGGCTGGCCGATTATGCGGCGAATTCGGGAGTTGGGGCATTCAACACGCGCGGCCGCGACTGGCCGGAGCGGGTGAAAGGCGTGCAGGTGACGGCAAATTTCTTCCGGGTGCTCGGGGTGGGTCCGCTGCTCGGGCACGGGTTTGCTGACGGTGACGATCGTCCCGGACGGCCGCACACGGCGGTGATCAGCTATTCGTATTGGCAGCAGCAGTACGGTGGACGGCCGGACATCGTGGGCCAGCATCTGACGCTGAACGAAGTCCCGTTCGAAATTCTCGGAGTGATGCCGCGTGAATTCGGCTACCCGTCGGCGGAGGCCGCGGTGTGGACGCCGATGGTGTTCGACCCGCGAAACGTGGGTGATTATTGGGGCGTCAACTCCTGCTCCACGTTTGCGCGCCTGCGCGATGGCGTGACGCCGGCGGCGGCGCGGCAGGAATTGCGCGTCTGGACGGACCGGGTGCGCGGGATGTTCCCTTGGCGCATGCCGGACGCATGGGCATCGGAAGTGGGGCTCGACGGCATGCGCGATCACCTGATCGCGGGAGTTCGCGCGCGGAGCCTGCTGCTTCTGGGCGCGGTGGCGCTGGTGCTGCTGATCGCGATTGTCAACGTGGCGAACCTGATGATCGGCCAGACGGCGGCGCGGAGCGAGGAATTTGCCATGCGCATTTCGCTGGGCGCGAGTCCGGGGCGGCTGGCGCGGCAATTGCTGACGGAGTCGCTGCTGCTGGCGGTGATCGGAGGCGCGATCGGCACGCTGCTGGCGTTCGGGCAACTGGACCTGCTGAAACATTGGCTGCCGGCGGATACACCCCGGCTGGGAGAAATCTCCATCGACGGCTCGATACTGGGCTTCGCGGCCGCGCTCTCGTTGGGAAGCGGGCTGATCTTCGGACTGCTACCGGCGTGGCGGGCGCGATCGCAATCGTCGATGGTTCCGGCGGCGGGCCGGCGTTCGACGCTGAGCCGCCTGGGCCTGCGCACGGACGCGGCGCTGGTGACGGCGGAGACCGCCTTCGCGACCATGCTGCTGGTGGGCGCGGGCCTGCTTCTGCACAGCTTCCTGGCGATGGTGAACGTCCAACCCGGCTACCGTGTGGATTCGGTGGTGACGGCGCAGATCAATTCCGAACGCGCTGTTTCCTCATCGCTCCCGAAGACTCTGGCGCTCTACGCGGCGATGCGCGAGAAGTTGATGTCGTACCCGGGGATGACGAACGTGGCGGCGATGAGCCAGCTCCCGCTTTCCAACGAGATCGCGGCGCTGACTTTCGCGATCGAAGACCAGCCACGGCCTCCTGGAGCGCCCGCATTCGTCCTGTGGAGCACGCTGGTGACACCGGAACACCTCGACACGCTCGGCATTCGTCTGCTGCGGGGGCGCGCCTTCACGGATGGCGACGGCCACGGGAGCGCGCCGGTGGTTCTCATCAGCCGGGCGACGGCCAACCGCTTCTGGCCCGGCGCGGACGCGGTGGGGCGGCGGATCCGCCCGGTCTGGCAGGACGAGTGGCGGACCATCGTGGGTGTGGTGGACGATGTCCAGGCGTATAGCGTCAAAGGCCCGCCGGATTGGGTGGACGGCCAGATTTATATGCCGCTAGCGCAGAATTTCGGGGTGCCGGAGAACCTGGCTCTGGTGGCGCGTCTGGGCGCCGGGGCTTCGGCATTCGAGCAAAGTCTGCCGCGGCTGATTCATGAAGTCTGCCCGGCGTGCGCAGTCAGCAAGATCGCGCAAATGCAGACGGTGGTTTCGGGCGCGGTGGCCGCTCCGCGTTCGTTGGCGTGGCTGGTGGGCGGATTTGCGCTAATCGCATTGGCGCTGGCCGCGGCCGGGATCTACGGCGTGGTGAGCCATGGCGTCTTGCGGCGGAGGCGGGAATTCGGCGTGCGCCTGGCCTTGGGCGCGAGTCCAGGTAGTGTGGCGTGGCTGGTGGTTGCGGCGAGTTTGCGGCAACTGGCCGCCGGGGCGGTGTTGGGTCTGATGGCGTCATGGGTGCTGACCCGATTTGTCCGGTCGCTGCTGTTTGATGTCGGCGGGCATGATCCGATCAGCTTCTCGCTGCCGCCCATGGTGCTGGCTCTGGTGGGCCTGCTGGCCAGCCTGCTGCCGATGGTGCGCGCGGCGAAGATCGATCCGGCGAGGTCGCTGCGGGAGGGGTGAGACAGCCAGGTCAATCGGCTTTGTGCGCGGGGCCGTAGAGGACGCGGCCGGGGCGCTCGGAGGTGACGGCGTCCTGGTGGAGCACGAGCTTGCCGTTGACGAGCACGTCGTGCATCCCGACCGAGTATTGATGCGGCTTCTGGTAGGTGGCGCGGTCGGCAACGACTTCGGGGTCGAAGACGACGACGTCGGCTTTCATGCCTGGACGTAGCAAGCCGCGGTCCCACAATTTCAACCGCTGAGCCGGGTACCCCGACATGCGGCGCACGGCCTCTTCGAGCGTCAGGACGTGCTGCTCGCGCACGTATACGCCGAGGACACGCGAGAACGTGCCATAGCTGCGGGGATGGGGCGAGGCCTGCCCGAAGACAGGAATCTCGCCATCGGACGCGATCATGGTGTAGGGCGAGCGGAGAATGCGCACCACGTCGGCCTCGTCGATGGCGTGATAAATGGCGGAACAGCCGCCTTTCAGTTGCAGGTCGATGGCAGTTTCAGCGGCATTTTCGAAAGTCGGTTGCGCGCCGCGCGCCTGGGTGATCTCGGCCAGATTCTTTCCCGCCAGCGCGCGATCAAAGCCGCAGTTGGCGATGGAGATGTTCCTGGGGTCGCCGCCGCCGCGATCCACTTCG
>Ga0335076_10004347_pt1 | contig 14334 bp, 13 predicted proteins | sample Lox_Sample_25_FD_206717 | JGI IMG/M metagenome (GOLD analysis project Ga0335076, IMG submission 206717) | Soil microbial communities from Loxahatchee National Wildlife Refuge, Florida, United States - Lox_Sample_2.5 | ecosystem: Environmental > Terrestrial > Soil > Wetlands | place: USA... | reverse complement strand
GGCACGAAGTCGAGCGGCCGTAATTCGTGTTCGGACAGCCGGACCCCGACACTGTCGTGCCGTTCGTCTCGCACGTCGGTGTACTGGTCGTGGTGACGAGCGCGCCGTTGATGATCGTTGTCGTGGTGTCGCTGGCGTTGGCCGTGCTGTTCGGGTTGTTGTGGTAGCCGGCCGCGGCCGGAGTCACTTTGTTGTAAGGCCGATTCACGGCGACGCCATCGGCCCACACGGCGGCGAGTGTCGCATCGGCATTCGGAAACGACGTGCCGTCCTGATAGAGCGGCGGCGTATAGACGACATTCGGGTTGTAATAAACCCCGTTCATGGCCTGCGCGAGGATGTCGGTCGGACTCGTTGCCGCCGGGCTGGGTACGCCGGCGCAGAACCACGGATTGTTCTGCGGAGAGCCGCCACCCCAGCCGCCGCCGTCGTACGGGCGGTCGTCGCCCATGAAGTTGCTCTGCATGGAGCCCGAATCGTCGAAGGTGACCAGGATGTTCGGATCGACCGACTGCGACAGATCCGGCGGCGTGCTGCCGAGATCGGGGGGCTGATTCGGGGCTGCCGCCTGCACGGAGCGCATGGCGTACACCGCGAGAAGCGCAGCGGCAAGAACGGTGACCGGTTTGTTGATGCGGGTCATGACAATCGACCTCATGGAGTCTGGGCTACGAAATAACTTTCGGCGGTGCGCACCGAACCGGAGTTGCCGCCGGTGGCGCGCGCGGTGATACGGAACATGTCGATCTGGATGATGTTCGGCTGTGTCGCATCTGCATCCGTCGACGTACCGGACTTGATCTGTCCCAGATCCTCGATCAGGTAACGCGGTTGCTGGGAAAGCTTGGCGGTGGCTTGGGTGCCTGAAAGTCCGGTCAGGGTCGTCGTTGTGTACGGCGTAGCGCCATCTCCGGCCGTGCTGCTCGGCCAGCCCTGCAGCTTGCGGAAAGTCGGCACGAGAGAGTTGATCGCCAGGACGCCTGTATTCGTGTTGGGTGTGTAGCAGAAGTCATTGTCGCCGTTGCCGCCGCACTGCAGCGTCGACGGCGTCGAATTCGACTTGTTCCAGATCATCCATTCGACACTGCGCACCGTGCTTTCCGCGCCCATCAGCGAGAGCTGGCTGTTGCGCATGCCGCCGGTCATGCGCTCCTGCAACACCGACGTGCTCGAGGCAGTAAGCCCGAGGAGCGTGATCAGCACCATGAATATGAGGGCAACGAACAGCACCGTGCCACGTTGCGCGCTCGGTAGGGAATGGAGTGTGTAAGACATGGGAAATGTCCGCTGGCTAGATTGAATTGCGCATCGAAACGAGGGCGGCGAACTCACGCCGCATCATGGCGCCGGCCGGCAGTCCATTGGGCATGACCGTCGACTTGCTGGCGGGCGCAGACAGAGTTGAGCCCATGTACTGGTAGATCTGATCGGAGGAAGACAGGTCGAACTGGTCATTGACGCTGTCGATGAGCAGGTGCACCTCGGTGGTCTGCAGCGACCGCCACAGACATCCGGTTTCGAGCGGATTCGCCACGCCCGGGTTGACGTTGGTGGGAGCCGGCGTGCAGTTCGTCGCGTTGCTGTACGTGGCCGAGGTCACGTTGTCGGCCGTGAGATACGTCGTCGACGCGTCCGCGTACTGGACGCCATAGAGGAAATCCATCCGCTCGACGCCCTGCACCAGGGCCTGGTCCGCCTTGGGAGTGCCGACGTTGTCCATCACCGTGCGCACCAGCGTGGGAATGAAGCGGCCCGAGATATTCGGATCCGCATCGAAGCGCAGCCAGTAGGCGATCGTCTGGAAATCGCGACTGAAGTTGAACAGCAACGCCTCGCCGGTGTTGCTGCAGTTGCCGACGAAGCCGCCACCGTAGACATTTTTCGGCGTGAGGGTCGTGCCGGAAACACCCACCTGGAAGATCTGGGGAATGAAGCCCATGTACATCAACGCCAGATCACCGTCCACGAAGTTCGACGCCAGGCTCTTGTTCGGCCCGGCGGTCTGCGGCGTGAGCGTGATGGACGTAAGATTTCCGCTGTTGCAGTTGATCGTGATGTCGCCGATCAGCTGCGACCAGCCTTCCTGGTTGTTGTTGATGAAGCGCTCGACCAGCACGTCGGTCTTGGCCAGACGCAGGTTGGCCGTCGGCGTGGAACTCGATGCGGGCACCAGCGCCGTCGACGGTTCGGCCGGCAGGCAACTGCCGCTCGAGCATTCGTATCCCTGCATGAAGTAGCGCGGGCTGAGCGGCCACGGCGTCGCGGCCGGCCATCCGGCAGGAGGACCGATCGCGCCATCCGGAAACGGGATCGACGCGACGTACACCTTCGCGGCAAGCGGCGGGTAGGCGGCGCCGTTGGTCGCATTGGGAGCCGACGGCGCGCCGCTGGTGGAGATGACCTGACGTCCCGCCAGGCGCAGATCGCCGTTGAAACGCTTGATGGCGTAGCGGCCGTTTTCCTGCAGCTGCGCCAGACCGTCCTGCACCTTGTTGGTCTTGCTGGTGACGCCGAACAGTGACACCAGACCCACGGCGACGAGCAGTCCCAGGGTCATCGCCACCATCAGCTCGACCAGGGTGAAGCCGCGGTCGGTTCCGATTCGAAGCGCAATTCTGCTGGCGGTCATGGCTGGAACACCCAGTCGAGTCTTTCGGCGGTGGCATTGCCCGTCTGCTGAGGAAGGTTCAACTCGTTCCAGACGATCTGGATCTCGCACGTGCCGGAGAACGGCGGCCAATAGAGGAGCTGTGCGGTCGTCGGCACGTTGGCACCCGCCACGCAGGCAACGCCGACCTGCGGGCTGGGCAGAAAGATGTTGAGCTGGTTCTGCCAGAACTGCAGGTCGCGCGTTGCGACCTGCGCGTACGTGCAACTCGCCGAACTGCAGTCCTGGATCGTGCCCGTCGTCACGGCGGCCGCCGGGGTGATCGTTGCGCCGCTGGCGTTGAGCTGATAGCTGCTGTTCCAGAGGCCGAGCGGATTCGCGCGCATGCGCTCGGCCATGCCCTGGGCCAGGAACGTCGCCTGCGTGCGCAGGTACGCGCTGTGATTGGTGCGCACCGATACGGTCAGTAGCGCTGCAACGCCGAGCAGACCCAGGCTGAAGATCAGCAGCGCGATCAGCACCTCGAGCATGGTGAAGCCACGAAAATTGCGCATGCGGGACATGGTCGGCCTCATGTGCAGGTCGGCGTGGTGGCCGCGAGCGATCCGGAAAGCCCGGTCTGGCTGGTGATGATGCCGGTCGCGGAAATCGTGATGTGTTTGGACAGCGTCGTATTGCTGTCGGGACGATTCACATTGATGTCCAACTTGGTGGAGCACTTGAGCGCTCCCGTCGGGTCGAACACGACGGTGCCGTCGCCACAGACGCCACTGCTGCCGCTCGACTTGGCGCACACGCCATAGCCGGTGGGGATGGAGGCGCCCGAGTTCACCGAGATCTCGGTGGAGTCGAAGGTACCGTTGAAGTTCGCGTCCGGAATCACCTTCCAGCCGGAATTCCACTTCGCCACGTTGCCGACGCTGGTCACCTCCACCTGCGCGCCGCGGCGTACCGCCTCGGAGCGGGCGAGATTCAGCGCCTGCACGATCTGGTTGTTGATCTCGGTGACGTTGTTGCGTACGGCGATCTCACGGAAGTTCGGCAAGGCGTACGCCAGAAGCATGGCCGCGATGACGACGGTCACGAGCAGTTCGACGATGGTGAAGCCGTATGCCCGCCGGATTTCGGCTGGGCGCGTGCAATGCGGACGTCCGGACATGGTTTCCCCAAAGGCGGCCAGGGCATTTGCCGAGGGGCACACTACCCCGCAGCCCCTGCGTGCTCAATGGCTTGCGGGCGCGAGGTAGGAAACGCCTGACGAGCGGCGTGAAGCGTCAGTCAAGGATCAGTCGATGAGGACGGCGCGCAGCTCCCTGGGCAGCGCAAACGTCATGTTTTCGGGCTCGCCGGCGAGCTCACGCACACGGGTCACACCCCACTCGCGCAGCCGTGCGACGACCCCCTGGACGAGGCTTTCCGGGGCCGAAGCGCCGGCGGTCACGCCGATGCAGCGCTTGCCTTCGGTCCAGGTCCGCTCGATGTGCTCGGCGCCGTCGATCAGGTGCGCCTCGACTCCCTGCTTCTCGGCCAGTTCCCGCAACCGGTTGGAATTGGAACTGTTCGGCGAACCCACCACGAGCACCAGATCGCACTCCTGGCCCAGCTTGCGCACGGCATCCTGGCGGTTCTGCGTCGCGTAGCAGATGTCGTCGTGACGCGGCCCGAGGATCGCCGGAAACTTCGCACGCAGCGCGTCGATCACCGCGCGGGTGTCGTCGATCGACAGCGTGGTCTGCGTTGAATAAGCGATGTCGTGCGGATGCCGCGGCGCCAGTCGTGCGACATCTTCGGGGGTCTCGACGAGGTGAATCTCGCCTTTGGCGCCCGCCCTGTCCCATTGCCCGAGCGTGCCTTCCACTTCCGGATGGCCGGCGTGACCGATCAGGACCACGTCCCTGCCCGCCTTGGCGTGGCGTGCAACCTCGATGTGCACCTTCGTCACCAGCGGGCACGTCGCGTCGAACACGCGCAGGTGCCGCGCCGCGGCCTGCCGGCGCACGGCCTGCGAGACGCCATGCGCACTGAAGATCACCGTGGCGCCGTCGGGGACCTCGGCAAGTTCGTCGACGAACACCGCGCCGCGCGCACGCAGGCCGTCCACGACGAAGCGGTTGTGCACGACCTCATGACGGACGTAGATCGGCGCGCCGAATGCCTCCAGCGCCCGCTCGACGATCTCGATGGCGCGATCCACACCGGCGCAGAAGCCGCGCGGATTGGCGAGCAGAACTTCCATGCTGTCATTCTACCGCTTCGGCGTCCGTGCGGCGCTGTTGCCGCTGGAAAACAGGCCGAACCAGACCAGCAGCGCGGCGCCGACACTGATCGATGAATCCGCGACGTTGAACGAGGGGAACACCCAGTCACGAAAGTACACTTGTATAAAATCTGTCACGTGACCTGCCGTGAGGCGGTCAATCAGATTGCCGAGCGCGCCGCCGATCACCAGCGCGAGCGGCAGCGCCGTGCGCCAGTCGGCGCGCGGCGTGCGCTTCAGCCATGCACCGAGAATGCCGCTGACCACCACCGCGAGCGCCGTGAACAGCCAGCGCTGCCAGCCTTCCTGGTCGGCGAGAAAACTGAACGCAGCACCCGTGTTGAACGCGAGCGTCCAGTTGAAGAACCCCGCAATCACCGGGTGCGGAACGTAGGGTTCGAGCACGGCACGCACAAGCGCCTTGGTTGCCTGGTCGAGCGCGATGACGACCAGTGACAGCCACAGCCAGACCAGGCCGCCCGGGCGCGGCGACGAGGGGCTCATCAGAAATACTGCCGGTCTTCGCCGGGATGTCCGGGCAGATTCGACACGCACCGTCCGCAGATTTCCGGATGCTCCGCATGCGCACCGACATCGGGGCGATGGTGCCAGCAGCGGATGCACTTGTTGTGATCACTGGCGAATGCGGAGATCGACACCTGCCCGGCGTCGATCGCCACCGCGTGCGCCTCCGCCGGCGCAAATTCGGCCTTCTGCAACGACAGTTCCGAGGTGATGAAGAAGAAACGCAGTTCCTTCGCCACCTCCTCGATGCGGGAGCGGAGCGCGTCCTCGACGTAAAGGGTGACTTCGGCATCGAGGCCTGCGCCGATCTGTCCACCGTTGCGCATGCCCTCGAGCAGCTTCGCCACGCCGGAGCGGATGGCGAGCAGATCGCTCCAGAAACGGCGCTGGTCGGCCGAGCCCTGCACTGCGTCCAGGTCCTCGTACCAGGTCTCGAACAACACCGACTCGCCGCGCCGCCCCGGAATGAACTGCCAGATCTCCTCGGCCGTGAACGACAGGATCGGCGCCAGCCAGCGCACGAGGGCCTCGAGGATGCGGTACATCGCGCTCTGCGCGCTGCGCCGGCCGTGGCTGCCCTCCTGCATCGTGTACAGCCGGTCTTTGGTGATGTCGAGGTACAGCGCACCCATTTCGTTCGTGCAGAAGTTCTGGATGCGTTGCACGATCTCGGGAAAGTCGTACTTCGCGTACGCGGCGATGACCGCCTGCTGGACGTCGCAGGCCTGCTGCACTGCCCACTGGTCGAGCAGCAGCGAGTCCGTGACCGGCAGCAGGTGCTGCGCCGGGTCGAATCCGTGCAGGTTGCCGAGCAGGAAGCGCGCCGTGTTGCGGATGCGCCGGTAGGCATCGGACACGCGCTTCAGGATCTCGTCGGACAGCGCCATCTCGTTGCGATAGTCGGCGGCGGCGATCCACAGGCGCAGGATGTCGGCACCGTAGGTCTTCATCACGTCCTGCGGCTCGATGCCGTTGCCGAGCGACTTCGACATCTTGCGTCCCTGCGCATCGACGGTGAAGCCGTGGGTGAGCACTTCGTCGTACGGCGCCTTCGCGTGCATCGCGACCGACGTGAGCAGCGAGGAGTGGAACCAGCCGCGGTGCTGGTCGGAACCTTCGAGGTACATCACCCTGTCGCCCGGTGCGCGCCGCAGTTCCGGACGCTGGTCGAGCACGCAGTAGTGCGTCACGCCGGAATCGAACCAGACGTCGAGGATATCGGTGACCTTTTCGTACTGGTCCGCCTCGGTGCCGAGCAGGTCCTTCACGTCGAGCGAATACCAGGCGTCGGCGCCCGCCTTCTCGACCCGCTGCGCCACCTGCTCCATCAGCTCGACGCTGCGGGGATGCGGTTCACTTGTGGATTTGTGCACGAACAGCGTGATCGGCACGCCCCAGGTGCGCTGGCGCGAGATGCACCAGTCCGGGCGGCCTTCGATCATGCCGGCGATGCGCTCCTCGCCCCAGGCCGGAAACCACTCGACGTCGTCACGGATGGCCCTGAGCGCATCGGCGCGCAGGTTCTTCAGATCCATGCTGATGAACCACTGCGGCGTCGCGCGGAAGATCACCGGCGTGCGATGGCGCCAGCAGTGCGGATAGCTGTGCGTGATCTTTTCATGCGCCAGCAGCACGCCGCGTTCGCGCAAGAGGTCGACGATCGCCTCGTTCGCCTTCCAGATGTGCTGGTCGGCGAAGCGCTCCGTGTCGGGCAGATACACGCCGTTGCCCCCGACCGGATTGACGACGCCGAGCCCGTACTTCTGCCCGACGGCGAAGTCCTCGACACCGTGCGCCGGCGCGGTGTGCACGGCGCCCGTGCCCTCGTCGGCTGACACGTGATCGCCGAGGATCACGGGCACCTCGCGCGCATAGAACGGATGGCGCAGCTTCAGCAGATCCAGCGCGGCGCCCCGCGCGTCACCGAGAATCCGCGCATCTTCGATGCCGTAGCGCGTGAGCGCCTTTTCCGCCAGCGCACGCGCGAGCACGAGCAGCTGTCGCCGCCCCGCCCGCTTCGGACCCTCGACGAGCACGTACTCGAGTTCCGCGCCGAGCGTCACGGCCAGGCTCGCCGGCAGCGTCCACGGCGTGGTCGTCCAGATCGGCACGGCGACGATGTCGCCGTCCGCGATCTTCACGTCGAACTTCGCCGCCAGCGCCTCCGGATCGACCGCGTCGTACGCCACGTCGACCGCGGGCGAGGACTTGTCGTGGTATTCGATCTCCGCCTCAGCGAGTGCCGAACCGCAATCGAAGCACCAGTGCACGGGCTTGAAGCCACGCACGATGTGACCGCGCGCGTGGATCTTCGCCAGCGCACGGATGATGTCGGCCTCGTAGGTGAAATCCATCGTGCGGTAGGGGTTGTCCCATTCGCCGAGCACGCCCAGGCGCTTGAAGTCCGTGCGCTGCAGGTCGATCTGTTTCGTCGCGTATTCGCGGCACAGCCTGCGGAACTCGGCCGCGTCGACCTTGTGCCCGACCTTGCCGACCTTTTTCTCCACGGCGACTTCGATCGGCAGGCCGTGGCAGTCCCAGCCCGGCACGTACGGCGAGCGCAGGCCCGCCATCAGCTTCGACTTGACGACGACGTCCTTGAGAATCTTGTTGACCGCGTGGCCCAGGTGGATCACGCCGTTCGCATACGGCGGACCGTCGTGCAGGATGAATGCCTGCCTGCGGTTGGCCGTGCGCAGCTGGATCTGCGCGTAGCGTGCGGATTTCTCCCACTCGGCGAGCATCGCCGGCTCGCGCCTGGCGAGGTCGGCCTTCATCGCAAACGCGGTCTGGGGAAGATTGATCGTGCTCTTGTAATCGGTCGTCACGTCGTCGCTCCGGCCGCGGCCATCGTGCCGAGACCCAGTATGGACCGCGCCGCCCTCGCGTCACGGTCGATCTGCCTCACCATCGCATCGAGGCTTTCGAATTTCTTTTCATCGCGCAGCTTCTGCACGAATTCCACGTCGATCCTGCTGCCGTACAGATCGCCATCGAAGTCGAACAGGTGCGCCTCGAGCACGGGTTCCTTGCCGCTGACCGTCGGCCGCACACCGAGACTCGCCACGCCCGGCATCGCACCGGCTTCAATCCCGCGCACGTTCACGGCGAACACCCCACCGACCGGCGCGATGCGCGACCCCATGCGCAGATTCGCGGTCGGATAGCCGAGCTTGCGCCCGAGCTGATTGCCGCGCACCACGTGGCCGCCGATCGCGAAGCGGCGCCCGAGCAGGCGCGCCGCCAAGGCAAAATCGCCCGCAGCGAGCACGTCGCGGATGCGCGAACTCGACACGCGCTCGCCGTCGATGACCACGGGCGGGACGACCTGCGCAACGAGTCCCCTCGCGGCACCGGCTCGTCGCAGCAATTCGATGTCACCGGCACGCCCGTGGCCGAAGCGGAATCCCTCGCCGACCAGCACCTCGCGCGCCCCCGCGCGCTCGACCAGCACGCGGGTGATGAAGTCCCGTGCCGACATCGCGGCCAGCGCCGCGTCGAAGCGCAGCAGCAGCACGCTCCGCATGCCACCCGCGATCAGGGCCGCGACTTTCTCGCGCGCCGAGGTCAGGCGCGGCAGCGGCGTGCGTGCGAAGAACGCACGCGGGATCGGCTCGAAGCTGATCGCGACCGGCTCGACTTTCAGTTCTGCCGCACGCGCGACGACGCGCTCCAGCACGGCGCGATGGCCGCGATGCACGCCGTCGAAGGCGCCGATGCAGACCACGCTGCCGCGCGGCGCGAGGCTTTGGCCCGCGACGTCGCGAAACAGCACTTGCATCGTTCGAAGTATAGCGATTGCGCTGCGCCGCACAATGCCTTGGCACCCAGGAATCAGCCGTGTTCGCGCAGGTGGCGGACGCGGAAGCCGCTGGCGAACAGCACGCTGACATAGGCTGCGCCGCCGGCGCCGATCAGCAGCATCAGGCGGACGACGCGCAGCGACGTGGGCCACCGGCTCCAGTCCGGCCACACGCTCATCCCCGCGATCAGCACGCCGGCAAGCGCCACGCTGGCGGCGGCAAGGCGCACAAGGTGCATTCCCCATCCGGCCTGACGCGCGAAAATTCCCTCACGGCGCAGGTTTCGCCAGAGCAGCCACAGGTTGAGATAGCTCGCCAGCGCGCTCGCCATGGCCAGGCCCATGTGCAGGCCCGGCACGCGCGCGATCGCGGCAAGCCAGCCATCCGCCGCGTCATCGGGACGGCGCCAGAGCACAAAAAGTATACCGACGAACAGCAGGTTCATGCCCATGTTCGCCACCAGGGCCGCCACGCCGGCGCGCACCGGCGTCTGCGTATCCTGGCGCGCATAGAACGCCGGTGCGACCACCTTGACCAGCGCGAACGCCGGCAGGCCGAGACTGAGTGCAGCCAGCGAGAGCCCCGCCATGTCGACATCGTGCGCGCTGAAGCGGCCATGCTGGAACAGGGTCGCCAGCATCGGCTTGGCCAGGATCACGAGTCCGAGCATGGCCGGGACCGAGATCAGAAGCGCCGTGCGCAGGCCCCAGTCGAGCGCCTTGGAGAAGCCGTCGCGATCGGTCGTCACGTGATGCCGCGACAGACTCGGCAGGATCACGGTGCCGAGCGCGACGCCGAAGACGCCGAGCGGGAATTCGAGCAACCGATCCGTCTGCGCCAGCCAGGTCTGTGAACCGGAAACGAGGAACGAGGCGATCAGCGTGTCGAGCAGCAGGTTGATCTGCGCGATGGAAGAACCGAACAGGGTCGGCAGCATCAGGCGCAGGATTTTCTGCACGTCCGGGTGTGACCAGCCCCAGCGCGGCCACACGAGCAGGTCCAGCTGCGCCAAGGCCGGGAACTGCAGCAGCAACTGCAGCACGCCGGCCGCGAAGATCGACCAGCCGAGCGCCATGATCGGCACCTGCATGCGCGGCGCGACCCACAAGGCGCCGGCGATCATGCACAGGTTCAGCACGACCGGCGTGAACGCCGGCAGCGCGAACCGGTGGAAGCTGTTGAGCACGCCCCCGGCAAGTGCGGTCAGCGAGACGAACAGCAGGAACGGAAACGTCACGCGCAGGAGATCCGAGGTGAGCTGAAACTTCTCGGGCTGCCCGAACGCGCCGGGAGAGAATCCCGCCGTGAGCCAGTCCGAACCGAGCACGCCGGCCGCCGTGACGATCAGCAGCACGCCGCCGAGCGTTCCGGCAACGCGCGCGACGAGCGCCTTGAGCTCGGCATGGGTACGCGTTTCCTTGACTTCGGTGAACACCGGCACGAAGGCGGTCGAGAACGATCCTTCCGCGAACAGCCGGCGCATGAAGTTGGGGATGCGGAACGCGACCCAGAATGCGTCGGTCGTCGCGTTGGCGCCAAAGGCGTAGGCGATCGCCATTTCGCGCACGAGTCCGAGCAGGCGCGAGATGAACGTCATCGCACTGAACGACAGCATCGACCGCAGCAGGCTCGGGGCTTTCATGTGGGATGGGGGCCAGGGAACACGGAACGGCCGAAGCGAGAGAAACCCGCCGCCGAAGCGTTCTGGTGGCTTTTCCCCGCTCTCCGCTCCCTGAAACTTTCGTTGACGCAACTCCCCGCAATCCCTACAATTACGCCCCCTTTTCCATCCCCCGAAACCGTTACCGGAGTTTTCCCTTGGCCAATATCAAATCCGCCAAAAAGCGCGCACGTCAGGCGGTCAAGCGCAACGCCCGCAACGCCAGCTCGCGCTCGATGCTGCGCTCGGCGATCAAGAAAGTCGTCAACGCCATCGCGGCGAAAGACAAGAAGGGTGCCGAGGCTGCGTACAAGTCCGCCGAGCCGATCGTGGACCGCTACTCCAGCCGCGGCATGATCCACAAGAACAAGGCCGCGCGCCACAAGAGCCGGCTGTCGGCGCACATCAAGGCGTTGGGCTGAGCGATCCCGCCCCGAACCGCGAAAAAAGCCGGCGCTGTCCGGCTTTTTTTGTGCTCGGACGGGACTAGGCATCCTCGCTCCGCAGCGACTCCGCGGCCTCGGCCTTGAGGCGATCGAAGAACTCCTGGACCTTCAGACACACCGGCCGCGTGCCCTCGCGCGCAATGGCCGACACCACGAACCACGGCGCCTTCCATTTCAGCTTGCGCACGATGGCGCGCGCGCGCTGGTCGCGTTCCTTCGCGTCGAGCAGGTCCATCTTGTTGAACACGAGCCAGCGCGGGCGCGTCAGCAGTTCCGGGTCGAATTTCTTCAGTTCCTTCTCGATCGCGCGCACCTGTTCCACCGGATCGACATCCGCGGCCAGCGGCGCCATGTCGACGAGGTGCAGCAGCAAGCGTGTGCGTGACACGTGCTTCAGGAACTGGATGCCGAGGCCGGCGCCTTCCGCGGCGCCTTCGATCAAGCCCGGGATATCGGCGATCACGAAACTCTGATCGGTGCCGACGCGCACCACGCCCAGGTGCGGCTGCAGCGTGGTGAACGGGTAATCGGCCACGCGCGGCGTCGCCGCCGAAACCGCGCGGATGAACGTGGACTTGCCGGCGTTCGGGAAACCGAGCAGGCCGACGTCGGCGAGCACCTTGAGCTCCAGGCGCAGGTCGCGCACTTCACCCGGCGTACCGGGTGTCGCCTTGCGCGGCGCGCGGTTGGTCGAGCTCTTGAACACGGTGTTGCCGGCACCGCCGCGGCCGCCGAGCGCCACCCGGAGGCGCTGGCCATGCCGGGTCAGGTCGCCGATGGTTTCTTCCGTGTCGACGTTGATGATCGTTGTGCCGACCGGCACGCGGATTATGCAGCTTTCACCGCCCTTGCCGGCCATCTGCCGGCCCATGCCGTTCTCGCCGCGCTTGGCGCGGAACGTGCGCTGGTGACGGAAGTCGACGAGCGTGTTCAGGCCTTCGTCGGCGACGAGCCACACGTCGCCGCCGTCGCCGCCGTTGCCGCCATCCGGGCCGCCGAGCGGGATGAATTTCTCGCGCCGGAAGCTGACGCAGCCGTTGCCGCCGTTGCCGGCATGCACGGTGATTTCCGCTTCATCGACGAATTTCATGCGGAGCGACCGAGGTTCGATCCGGGTAGGTTACAGAAACACAAAGCCCCGCACGAGGCGGGGCCCTGTCGAAACGATGACGGGGCTGATCAGCCCTTGGTCACGCTCACCGTGCGGCGGTTCTTCGCGCCCTTGACGCTGAAGTGCACCGTGCCGTCGACCAGTGCGAACAGCGTGTGGTCGCGGCCGAGGCCGACGCCGGCGCCCGGATGGAACTGGGTGCCGCGCTGGCGCACGATGATGTTGCCGGCTTCCACGGCTTGTCCGCCGTACATCTTCACGCCGAGGTATTTCGGATTGGAATCGCGGCCGTTGCGGGTACTGCCGCCTGCTTTCTTATGTGCCATGACTGGTACTCCTCACTTGGCCGAGATCGAGGTGATTTCCACCTCGGTGTAATGCTGGCGGTGCCCCATCTGCTTCATGTGGTGCTTGCGGCGGCGGAACTTGATGATGCGCACCTTGTCGTCGCGGCCATGGGCCTTGACCTTGGCCGCGACGCTGGCGCCGCTCACGAGCGGCGTGCCGACGGTGATGCCATCGCCTTCGCCGATCAGCAGCACCTGGTCGAACGTCACCGCGGCGCCGACGTCGGCCTCGAGTTTTTCCACACGCAGGGTCTCGCCCTGCATGACGCGGTATTGCTTGCCGCCGGTCTTGATGACTGCGTACATTGGATTTTCCTCTGTAGTTATTTTGCGGTCTGCCGGCAATGCCCGGCAGATCGACCAATCTCACCCGGAAAGCGGGCGAGCCGCGCATTATACGGTAGCCGACTTTTTCAGGTCAAACAGCCAGATAGGCTTGAATTACCGCCCGCTGGAGGCATGTTCAGCCAGCACGCACCTTCAGTCTCGTTCGCCGAGACAGTTCTGCATTCAGATTCGGCGCTGGCCGCGCATGCGCGCGTCCGGCGCAACGCGCTATAGTATTCCGTTCGCTCATTTTCCGGCCCGACATGGACTCTATCCGCATCCGCGGCGCACGTACCCACAATCTCAAGAACATCGACCTCGACCTGCCGCGCGACAGCCTGATCGTGATCACGGGCCTGTCGGGTTCGGGCAAGTCCTCGCTGGCGTTCGACACGATCTACGCCGAGGGCCAGCGCCGCTACGTCGAGTCGCTGTCGGCCTACGCGCGCCAGTTCCTGTCGGTGATGGAGAAGCCCGACGTCGACCACATCGAGGGGCTGAGCCCGGCGATCTCGATCGAGCAGAAGTCCACGTCGCACAATCCTCGATCGACCGTCGGCACGATCACCGAGGTCTACGATTACCTGCGCCTGCTGTTCGCACGCGTCGGCACCCCGCGCTGCCCGGATCACGGCATTCCGCTGCAGGCGCAGACCGTGAGCCAGATGGTCGACGCCGCGCTCGCGCTGAATCCGGAACGCCGCTACATGCTGCTCGCACCGGTGATCCGCGAGCGCAAGGGCGAGCACCTGCAGGTGTTCGAACAGCTGCGCGGCCAGGGCTTCGTGCGCGCGCGCGTGGACGGCACGCTCTACGAACTCGACGCGGTGCCACCGCTCGCGTTGCGCCAGAAGCACACGATCGAAGCAGTGATCGACCGCTTCAAGCCGGCCGCCGACATCAAGCAGCGTCTCGCCGAGTCGTTCGAGACCGCATTGCGCTTGGGCGACGGCATTGCGCTGCTCGTCGCCATGGACGATGCGGGCGAGTCGGACAAGATCAGCGAGCCGACGCTGTTCTCCTCGCGCTACTCGTGCCCGGTGTGCGACTACTCGCTGCCGGAACTCGAGCCGCGCCTGTTCTCGTTCAACTCGCCGGTCGGCGCCTGCGGCACCTGCGACGGCCTCGGCGTCACCCAGGTGTTCGACGCCGCGCGCGTGGTCGTGCATCCGAACCTGAGCCTCGCTGCCGGCGCCGTGCGCGGCTGGGACCGGCGCAACATGTACTACTTCCAGCTGATCCTGTCGCTG
>Ga0335076_10004346_pt1 | contig 14334 bp, 11 predicted proteins | sample Lox_Sample_25_FD_206717 | JGI IMG/M metagenome (GOLD analysis project Ga0335076, IMG submission 206717) | Soil microbial communities from Loxahatchee National Wildlife Refuge, Florida, United States - Lox_Sample_2.5 | ecosystem: Environmental > Terrestrial > Soil > Wetlands | place: USA... | reverse complement strand
CTGGCGCATCCTGCGCCTGACCCTGGGCGCGGGCGGCGGCGCCTGCCGGCCGATGGTGCCCGCCGAGGGGCTGTCGGAAAGCTTCGTCGACCCGGCGCTGGCGCGGCTCGGCGGTGCGGTGCGCTTTGGCCGCCGGTTGCGCGAGCTGACGCTCGACGGCGGGGTCGTGCGCGAGCTGCGCTTCGTCGGCGACACGATCGCGCTGGCGCCCGCGGACCGGGTCGTGCTCGCGGTGCCACCGGCGATCGCCGCCGGGCTGCTGCCCGGCATCACCGCGCCCGACCAGTTCCGCGCCATCGTGAACGCGCATTACCGCATCGCGGCACCGCGCGATCCGGCGCTCGCCGGCGCGGATTTCATCGGCGTGGTCGGCGGGCTCGCCGAATGGGTGTTCGTCAAGCCGGCGGTCGTCTCGGTGACGATCAGCGCCGCCGACCGGCTGGTCGACCAGCCGGCCGACGCGCTCGCCGCGACGATCTGGCGCGACGTCGCGCGCGCGCTGGCGCTGCCCGAAACACCGCTGCCGCCCTGGCGCATCGTCAAGGAGCGGCGGGCGACCTTCGCCGCCTGCCCGGACCAATTGGCGCGCCGGCCGGGCGCAACAACCGCCTGGCGCAATCTGTTGTTGGCCGGGGATTGGACCCGAACCGGGTTGCCCGCGACCATCGAAGGCGCCATCGATTCGGGCCTGCGGGCGGCCGAGCTCATCCTCGAGCGGAATACCAGCCCCGCGTCGTGAAATTCATGAGTTTGCTTGAGATCGTTACAAACTTGCACCATAAGGACGCGAATTCCGCGGGCGCTCGGACGCCCCGAGGGGTTGGCAGTGCGATGAGGGATTCGACTGATTCGGCGGGCGACGCGCAGGCCTTCCTGCGCCGTCTCGACGCGTCGATCGAGCGCGGCGCGCGTGCCCTGCTGGGCCTGCAGCGCGGCGACGGCCATTGGGTCTTCGAGCTCGAGGCGGATGCCACCATCCCGGCCGAGTATGTCCTGCTGCGCCATTACCTCGACGACATCGATCCGGCGCTCGAGGCGCGCATCGCGCCGTTCCTGCGCGGGCTGCAGGGCGAGCATGGCGGCTGGCCGCTGTTCCATCGCGGCGCCTTCAACATCAGCGCCAGCGTCAAGGCGTACCTCGCCCTGAAGGCCATGGGCGATGCGCCGGACGCGCCGCACATGGTGCGCGCGCGCGAGGCGATCCTGGCGCACGGCGGTGCCGCGCGCTGCAACGTGTTCACCCGCATCCTGCTGGCGCTGTTCGGCTTCGTGCCCTGGCGGGCGGTGCCCGTGATGCCGGTCGAGATCATGAATCTGCCGCGCTGGTTCCCGTTCCACATCGACAAGGTGTCGTACTGGTCGCGCACCGTGCTGGTGCCGCTGCTGGTCCTCATGACCCTGAAGCCGCGCGCGCGCAATCCGCGTGGCGTCGCGATCGACGAGCTGTTCGTGGTGCCGCCGGCGCGCGTCGGCTCGTGGTACAGCGGCCAGCGCACCGCGCTGAGCTATGCGTTCCGCGCGCTCGACCGGGTGCTGCGCTGGGTCGAGCCGTATTTCCCGCGCAAGCCGCGCGCGCGCGCGATCGCGCGCGCGGTCGCGTTCGTCACCGAGCGGCTCAACGGCGAGGACGGGCTGGGCGCGATCTATCCCGCGATGGCCAACGCCGTGATGATGTTCGACGTGCTGGGTTATCCGAAAGACCATCCCGACGTCGTCACCGCGCGGCGGGCGATCGACAAGCTCCTGGTGCTCGATCCCGCGCGCACCTACTGCCAGCCCTGCCTGTCGCCGGTGTGGGACACCGCGCTGGTCTGCCATGCCTTGATGGAGGTCGGGGTCGACGGCGTGGCGGCGGCGCGCCGCGGCGCCGACTGGCTCGCCGGCAAGCAGGTGCTCGACGTGGTCGGCGACTGGGCGATCCGGCGGCCCAACCTGCGGCCCGGCGGCTGGGCCTTCCAGTACGCCAACCCGCACTATCCCGACGTCGACGACACCGCGGTGGTCGCCATGGCGCTCGACCGCATCGATCCGGTCGCGCACCGCGCGGGGATCGAGCGCGCCGCCGAATGGGTGCTCGGGCTGCAGAGCAAGAACGGCGGTTGGGGCGCCTTCGATGCCGACAACACGCACTACTACCTGAACCACATCCCGTTTGCCGATCACGGCGCGCTGCTCGACCCGCCGACCGCCGACGTGACCGCGCGCTGCCTCGGCATGCTGGCGCAGCTCGGCTACGAGAAGGACCATCCGGCCGTCGTCGCGGCCGTCGAGTTCCTGCGCCGCGAGCAGGAGCCCGACGGCAGCTGGTACGGCCGCTGGGGCACCAACTACGTCTACGGCACCTGGTCGGTGCTGTGCGCCTTGAACGCCGCCGGGGTCGAGGCGGGCTCGCCCGAGGTGCGCCGCGCGGTCGACTGGCTGAAGTCGAAGCAGCGCGCCGACGGCGGCTGGGGCGAGGACGGCGCCTCCTACGAGCCGGGCGCGCCGCACGGCGAGGGCGAGGTGAGCACGCCCTCGCAGACCGCGTGGGCGCTGCTCGGCCTGATGGCGGCGGGCGAGGTCGACAGCGAGGCGGTGCGGCGCGGCGTCGCCTACCTGACCGCGACCCAGCGCGACGACGGCGACTGGGACGAGGAGCATTTCACCGCGGTCGGCTTTCCGCGCGTGTTCTACCTGCGCTACCACGGCTACCGGTCGTTCTTCCCGGTGTGGTCGTTGGCGCGCTTCCGCTCGCTGAAGCAGCGTAACGCGACCGCCGTTTTGCACGGGATATAATCGGACCGCGCGCGTTCGAGGCCTGCAACCGCGCGCGGCAGGCTCGGGGAACGACTGCGGAATGCCCATCGGCATCATCACCGGCATGCGGGCGGAGGCCTCGATCGCGCGGCGCTGCACCTCGCTGGTCGCCTCGACGGGCGGCATCGCGCGCGCCGCCGAAGCCGAGGCGGATGCGCTGATCGAGCGCGGCGCCACCGCGCTGATGAGCCTCGGGATCGCCGGCGGTCTGGCCGATGCGCTGCCGACCGGCACCGTCGTGGTGGCGACCGGGGTGGTCGTGCGCAACGCCACCATCGCGACCGATACCGAGTGGTGCGCGCGCCTGCTGGCGGGCTTCCCCGGCGCGGTTCCCGGGCTGCTGCTCGGCGGCGACCGCATCATCGGCCGGGCCGCGCAGAAGGCAGAGCTGTTTCGGCGCACCGGCGCGCTCGCGGTCGATCTCGAAAGCGGTGGGGTGGCGCGCGTCGCGGCGGGCGCCGGGGTGCCGTTCGTGGCGGTCCGCGCGATCGCCGACGTCGCCAGCGCCGACCTGCCGCCGGCCGCGCTGGTCGGTCTCGACCGGCGCGGCGGGGTGGCGCTCGGCGCCGTGCTCGGCTCGCTGTGGCGCGAGCCCGCGCAATTGGCGCGGCTGGTCTCGACGGCGCGCGACACCCGCGCGGCGCTGCGCGCGCTGGCGCGCGGACTGCCCGAGCTCGCGGTCGGACCGAGCCGGGCTTGAGGCTACGTGGCCGGCTGAAGCTCCGGCGGCATCCGGAAGCGCACGTTCTCGTCGATGCCGGGCAGCACCTCGAGCTCGACCTGATCGAGCTGGCGCAGCGCCTCGACGACCTCCTCGACCAGCTGCTCGGGGGCCGACGCGCCGGCGGTCAGGCCGACCGCCTTGACGCCCTTCAGCCAGCGCGTGTCGAGCGCGCGCGCATCCTCGATCAGATAGCTGGGCTTGCCGAGCTCCTCGCCGATCTCGCGCAGGCGGTTGGAGTTCGAGCTGTTGTGCGCGCCGACCACCAGGATCACGTCGACCACCTTGGCGAGCTCGCGCACCGCGTGCTGGCGATTCTGGGTGGCATAGCAGATGTCGCGCGTGTCGGGCCCGACGATCGAGGGAAAGCGCGCCTTCAGCGCGTCGATCACCGCGCGCGTGTCGTCGATGCTGAGCGTCGTCTGGGTCACGTAGGCGAGCATCGCGGGCGTGCCGACGGTCAGCTTGGCGACGTCGTCGACGGTCGAGATCAGGTGCACGCGGCCGGGGATCTGGCCCATCGTGCCCTCGACCTCGGGATGGCCGGCATGGCCGATCAGCACGACCTCGCGCCCCTGACGGGCGTAGCGCTGGCCTTCGCTGTGGACCTTGGAGACCAGCGGGCAGGTGGCGTCGATCACGGGCAGGTCGCGCTGCGCCGCCTCGTCCTTGACGGCGCGCGCGACGCCGTGCGCGCTGAACACCGTGACGGCGCCCGGCGGCACGTCGCTGACCTCCTCGACGAAGCGCACGCCCTTGGCGCGCAACCGGTCGACGACGTGGCGGTTGTGCACGATCTCGTGCCGCACGTAGATCGGCGGGCCGTATTTCTCGAGCGCGCGCTCGACGATCTCGATCGCGCGCTCGACGCCGGCACAGAAGCCTCGGGGCTGCGCCAGGATGACTCGCATGCGTGTTCTCCTGCTCCTCATCGGCCCGCCGTCCCCGGTGAACGCCCGGCGACCTGGACGACATCCCGATGCCTAACCATCTCTGGTAGACAATTCAAGGCCTTGGCGTCGGCCGGCCGGGCACCTGCGGCATCCTTGCCGCAGCGCCGGGGAAAATCGCGAAAAATACCGGATACCCGGCTGCAGCAATCGGTACCAGGCTATCGTTAATGGAATGACGGCTTGCTCTTCGCCGGCTAGGCAGGCATAGCTTCGGGTTTCGCGGTCTGGGTATCCCCGGCGGGTGAGCGGGGTCGGACAGCAGGGATAAGGGTCTGATGAACAAACCAAATCACACCTCGGTCCTGGATCGTGCCGCGACCCCCGAAGACCTCCGGCGGCTCGACGTCGAGGAACTCCACCAGCTCGCCGACGAGTTGCGCGCCGAGCTGATCGACGCGGTGTCGAAGACCGGCGGCCACCTGGGCGCCGGGCTCGGCGTGGTCGAGCTGACCGTGGCGCTCCACTACGTGTTCAACACCCCGGCCGACCGGCTGATCTGGGACGTCGGCCACCAGGCCTACCCGCACAAGATCCTGACCGGCCGACGCGACCGCATCCGCACGTTGCGCCAGGGCGGCGGCCTGTCGGGCTTCACCAAGCGCTCGGAGAGCCCCTACGACCCGTTCGGCGCCGCCCACAGCTCGACCTCGATCTCGGCCGGGCTCGGCATGGCGGTGGCGCGCGACCTCAAGGGCGGCCGCAACAACGTGATCGCGGTGATCGGCGACGGTGCGATGAGCGCCGGCATGGCCTACGAGGCGATGAACAACGCCGGCTCGATGAAGAGCCGGCTCGTCATCGTGCTGAACGACAACGACATGTCGATCGCGCCGCCGGTCGGCGCGATGAGCGCCTACCTGTCGCGCCTGATCTCGTCGAACTCGTACCGCTCGTTCCGCCACCTCGCCAAGGACGTGGCCAAGCTGTTGCCCGAACCGCTGGCGCGCACCGCGCGCCGTGCCGAGGAATATGCCCGCGGCCTGATGACCGGCGGCACGCTCTTTGAAGAGATGGGGCTCAGTTACGTCGGCCCGATCGACGGCCACAATCTCGACCACCTGCTGCCGGTGCTGCGCAACGTGCGCGACTGGGAGGACCCGGGCCCGGTGCTGGTCCATGTCGTGACCCAGAAGGGCCGCGGCTACGCGCCGGCCGAGAAATCCGCCGACAAGTATCACGGCGTGGTCAAGTTCGACGTGGTGACGGGCGCCCAGGCCAAAGGCGCGGCGAGCGCGCCGAGTTACACCACGGTGTTCGCCAAGGCGCTGATCGCCGAGGCTACCGCCGACCCGTCAATCGTCGCGATCACCGCCGCGATGCCGTCGGGCACCGGGCTCAATCTGTTCGCCGACAAGTTCCCCGACCGCTGCTTCGACGTCGGGATCGCCGAACAGCACGCGGTGACCTTCGCCGCCGGCCTGGCGACCGAGGGCATCAAGCCGTTCGCGGCGATCTACTCGACCTTCCTGCAGCGCGGCTACGACCAGGTCGTGCACGACGTCGCGATCCAGAGCCTGCCGGTGCGCTTCGCGATCGACCGCGCCGGGCTGGTCGGCGCCGACGGTGCGACCCACGCGGGCAGCTTCGACGTTACCTATCTCGCGACCCTGCCGGGCTTCGTCGTGATGGCGGCGGGCGACGAGGCCGAGCTGGTCCACATGGTCGCCACGGCGGCCGCAATCGACGATCGCCCGAGCGCCTTCCGATTCCCGCGCGGCGAGGGCATCGGGGTGCCGCTGCCCGAGCGCGGCACGCCGCTCGAGCTCGGCCGCGGTCGCGTGCTGCGCGAGGGCAGCAAGGTGGCGCTGCTGAGCTTCGGCGCGCGACTCGCCGAATGCCTCAAGGCGGGCGACGAGCTGGCCGCGCGCGGGCTGTCCACCACGGTCGCCGATGCGCGCTTCTGCAAGCCGCTCGACGAGGCGCTGGTGCGTCGGCTGGCCGCCGAGCACGAGGTGCTCATCACCGTCGAGGAGGGTGCGATCGGCGGCTTCGCGTCGCACGTGCTGCAGTTCCTGGCGAGCGCCGGCCTGCTCGACGCCGGCCTCAGGATCCGCCCGATGATCCTGCCCGACAAGTTCATCGACCATGACAGCCCGGCGCTGCAGTACGACGCGGCCGGGCTCAACGCCAAGCACATCGTCGCAACCGCGCTCTCGGCGCTCGGTCAGGCCGCCGCCTCGGCGGGCGCCCGCGCCTAATCCGGCATGCTGGTGCTCGATCGCAGGACCGCCCTGTTGGGCGGTCTGCTGGTGCTGGGCTTCCGATGCGCCGGCGCACGGGCGGCCGGCAGCGCGAGCGGCGTCGTCGAGGGCTTCTACAAGGTCCTGCTCGACGTCATGAAGCAGGCCACCAGCCTGGGCTTCGAGGGGCGCTATCGCCGGCTTCAGCCGGCCATCGAGGCGGCCTACGACCTGCCGCTGATGATCCGCCTGGCGATCGGGCCGCCCTGGAACTCGCTGACCCCCGACCAGCAAAAGCGCCTGCTCGAGGCATTCCGGCGCTTCACCATCTCGACCTATGCCGGACGCTTCGACGGCTATGACGGCGAGCGGTTCGAGATCCGCGGCGAGGTGCCGGCCCAGAACGGCGCCGTGCTGGTGCAGACGCGCCTGGTGCAGACCAAGGACGAGCCCGTCGAGCTCAACTACCTGCTGCACCCGGTCGACGGGAGCTGGCGCATCATCGACGTGTTCCTCAGCGGCACGATCAGCGAGCTGGCGACCCGGCGTGCCGAGTTCACCTCGGTGCTGCGGCGCGACGGCGCCGACGGACTGGTCACCGTGATCGAGCACAAGGTCGCCGAGCTCAAGCCGCGCTGAGGCTTATTTTGGCGCTGCCACGGGCGGCGCTCCGGCTGCCGGGTCGGTGTAGAGATCGCCGGCATCGGGCACGGTCGGCAGACTCGTCGCCGTCGACCCGTTCAGCTGGGCGGTCCGGCGCTGGCGCACGATGCTGCGCATCTGGGCGTAGAAATCGAGCGAGTTGCGCCGCATCTCGTCGATCGCGTCGATGTACTGCGCGCGCTCGTCGATGCCCTCGACGACGAAGCGGCCCCAGCCGGCGAGCGCCGATTCGCGCACCTCCTCGACGTAGCGCAGCGGATCCATGAAGGTGTCCGCGCCCAGGCCGACGAGGTCGCGCACATTGCTCGGCCCGAGCAGGGGCAGCACCAGATAGGGACCCTCCGGGAAGCCCCACACGTGCAGCGTCTGGCCGAAATCGCCGGACTGGGGCTTGAAGCCGGCTTGCTTGGCCATGTCGCGCAGGCCCAACGGGCCGAGCAGCGTGTTGATCGCGAAGCGCGCGGTGGTCTTGCCGGCGCGCGTGTACTCGCCCTGCAGGACGTTGTTGGCCAGCACGGTCGGCTCGTGCGCCCAGCGGATGAAATTGCGCACCCAGATCTGCACCAGATCGGGGACGACGTCGCGGTAGCCCTCGGCGATCGGCTCGATCGCCCAGCGGTCGACGAACATGTTGGCGGCGAACACCACGCGGTTGGTCGGCTCGAACGGGTCGTTGGTGCGCTCGAAGGCGGCGCGCTCCGCCGGGTCGGCCGGCGGCGTCGCGCAGCCCGTCATGAGGGCGAGCAGGACGATCGACACGGCAGCAAGGGTTGCGGGCGCCGCCATCTTGGTCTTATGTCTCCGGCGCATCGCCCCGCTTACCGCATCCACCGACGCACAAAGCGATCGCCGGAGGCTGGCGCGGCGGCGCCCTCCGTGTCGCAAATCGGCCCATCACATAATTGAGTCGGCGAAGCTTGTCTGCCTGGAACTTACCGCTTGAGCGAATCCGCCCGGCGGAGCCGGTGCGCCGCCCGTGAGCGGGCTGCTCGGGGCGGCTGCCGGGTGGGCTGCCGTACTGGCCGGGGCCGCGGCGGGGCTCGGCGCCGTCTACCTGGGGGTGGTCTGGTACGCGGTGCGGCGCTTCGCCCGGCGCGTGCCGGTCCGGGCGGCGGGCGGCCGCCCGCCCGTCACGATCCTGAAGCCGCTCTACGGCGAGGATCCCGGGCTCTACGCCAACCTGCGCTCGTTCTGCGAGCAGGCCTATCCGGCCGTGCAAGTCGTCTTCGGGGTGCGCGACCCGGCCGATCCGGCAGCCGCGGTGGCGCGGCGCCTGATCGCCGACCTGCCGGATGCCGACCTCAGCCTGGTGGCGGACCCGCGCGTGCACGGCACCAATCTCAAAATCAGTAATCTCATCAACATGATGAGAGTTGCCCGGCATCCCGTGCTGGTGCTCGCGGACAGCGACATGCGGGTGCGCCCCGACTATCTCGACCAGCTGGTCGGCGCGCTCGCCGGCCCCGGGGTCGGGCTGGTCACCTGCCTTTATGCGGGGTGGCCGGCGGCCGATCCGTGGTCGCGGCTGGGCGCCCTGTTCATCAACCACGGCTTCCTGCCCTCGGTGCTGGTCGGAGCGCTGCTCCGGCCGTGGCCCGGCGCATTCGGCGCCACCATCGCCCTGCACCGCGAGACCCTGGTCCAGATCGGCGGATTCGAGCGATTTCGCGACCAGCTGGCCGACGATTACGGGCTCGGCGCGGCGGTCGATGCGGCCGGTTTTCGGGTCGTCCTGGCGCGCTACGTGGTCGAGGACGTGCTGGCCGAGCCGGGCGCCCGCGCCCTGCTGCGCCACGAGCTGCGCTGGGCGCGCACGATCCGCTCGATCGCGCCGCTCGACTATGCGGCCTCGATCATCACCTATCCGGTCGCCTTCGGCGTCTTGTGCGCGCTGCTCGGCGGCCTGGCCCCGCCCGCGCTGGCCCTCTTGGCGGGCATCCTGGCCTGGCGCTTGATTGTGGTTCGAATGATCGATAAAGCTTTCGCGCTGCCGCGCCAGCCGCTGTGGCTCGTACCGGTGCGCGATGTCTTGTCGTTCGGCCTCCTGATAGCCAGCTTCTGCGGCGAGACGGTGGAATGGCGCGGCCAGGCCTTTCGTCTGACCCAGGACGGCAATCTGACTTCGGACTGAGATGAGCGCCCCATGATGAAGACCCTGTTCCTGCAGCCGCCGTCCTATGACGGGTTCGACGGCGGCGCCGGATCGCGCTACCAGGCGAAGCGGGAGATCAAATCCTTCTGGTTCCCGACCTGGCTCGCCCAACCGGCCGCCCTGGTCAAGGACAGCAAGCTGGTCGACGCGCCGCCGGCGCGCCTCGGGCTCGACGACGTGCTGCCGCTGGCCGGCGACTACGAGCTCCTGGTGCTGCACACCTCGACGCCGTCGTTCGCCAACGACGTCAAGGTCGCCGCGGCGTTCAAGGAGCGCAATCCGCGCATCAAGATCGGTATGGTGGGCGCCAAGGTGGCGGTCGATCCGGCGGGCAGCTTGGCGGGCTCGCGCGCGATCGACTTCGTGGCGCGCAACGAGTTCGACTTCACGATCAAGGAGGTCGCCGACGGCAAGCCGTGGGCCGACATCGACGGGCTGAGCTACCGCACCGCGGCGGGCGGCTTCGAACACAATCGCGAGCGCGCGATCCTCGAGGACATGGACCAGCTGCCGTTCGTCACCGAGGTCTACAAGCGCGACCTGCGCATCGAGGACTACTTCATCGGCTATCTCAAGCACCCCTACGTGTCGCTCTACAGCGGGCGCGGCTGTCGCTCGAAATGCACCTTCTGCCTGTGGCCCCAGACGGTCGGCGGTCATCGCTACCGCGTTCGCTCGGTCGGCCACGTCGCCGAGGAGATCAGGCTCGCCCAGCGCTACTTCCCGCAGATGAAGGAATTCTTCTTCGACGACGACACCTTCACGGACAACGGCCCGCGCGCCCAGGCGATCGCGCGCGAGATCGGCAAGCTCGGCGTCACGTGGTCTTGCAACGCCAAGGCCAACGTGCCCTACGAGACCCTGAAGGTCATGCGCGACAACGGGCTGCGGCTGCTGCTGGTCGGCTATGAATCGGGCAACCAGCAGATCCTCAACAACATCAAGAAGGGCATGCGGATCGACATCGCGCGCCGCTTCACCAAGGACTGCCACGATCTCGGCATCACGATCCACGGCACCTTCATCCTCGGCCTGCCCGGCGAGACCAAGGAGACCATCGAGGAGACCGTGAAGTTCGCCACCGAGATCAACCCGCACACCATCCAGGTGTCGCTCGCCGCGCCCTATCCGGGCACGTTCCTGCACAAGCAGGCGGTCGAGCACGGCTGGCTCGACGAGGCGCATGCCGAGCTGATCGACGAGCGCGGCGTGCAGATCGCGCCGTTGCACTATCCGCACCTCTCGCACACCGAGATCTTCCACTCGGTCGAGCACTTCTATAAGCGCTTCTATTTCCGCGCACCGAAGATCGCCTCGCTGGTCGGCGAGATGGTGCGCAGCCCCGAGATGATGAAGCGCCGGCTGCGCGAAGGCGTCGAGTTCTTCCAGTTCCTCGCGGCGCGGCGCCAGGTCCAGCACTGAGCGGCCGCGCGCTGATCGTCTGCGCCGACGATTTCGGGCGCGCGGTCGAGATCAACCGGGCGGTCGAGGCGGCGCACCGCACGGGCATCCTGACCTGCGCCAGCCTGATGGTCGGCGCGCCCGCCGTCGCGGACGCGCTGGCGCGCGCGCGGGCGCTGCCCAGCCTCAAGGTCGGATTGCACGTCGTGCTGGTCGATGGCCGGCCGGTGCTGCCGCCGGCCGACATCCCCGACCTGGTCGGCGCCGACGGCGCCTTCGCGACCGACCAGCTGCGCGCCGGCATCAAGTTCTTCTTCGCGCCCGGCGTACGGCGCCAGCTCGCGCGCGAGATCCGCGCGCAGTTCGAGGCGTTTGCCGCGACCGGCCTGGCGCTCGACCACGTGAATGCCCACAAGCACATGCACCTGCATCCGACCGTGGCGCGGCTGATCCTCGAGATCGGCCGCGATTACGGCCTGCGCGCGATGCGCCTGCCGCGCGAGCCGCCCGGGCCTTTGCGGGCCGCCGAGCCGGGGTCGCGCGATCCGCTGGCCGCGCGCCTGCTGCGCCTGTGGTGCACGACGTTGCAAGGCCGGCTGGCGCGGGCGCGCATCCGCGCCAACGACCAGATCTTCGGCCTGGCCTGGACCGGCGCGGTCACCGAGCGGCGCGTGCTCGGGCTACTCGATCACCTGCCCGAGGGCGTCAGCGAGCTCTATTGCCACCCCGGCGACACGGGCGCGCCGGCGCTCGAGGCCGAGATGCCGGGCTATCGCCACGTCGAGGAGCTCGCCGCCCTGACGAGCCCGGCGGTGCGCGCGCGCGTTGGCGCGCTCGGGCTGCGCCTGATCAGCTTCGGCGACCTCGATCCATCGTGACGCGCGCCCGCGGCGGCGCGCTCAGATCGGCTCTTCGCCGGCGGCGTCGCAGTCGCGCTTGACCTGCATGAACACCGAGGTGAAGCGCCGGCTGCGGATCGCCAGGCGCTTCTGCTCGGGGCTGTAGCGCACGATCACCATCTTGTCGCCGTGCAGCTTGCCGTCGGGCAGGCCGATCTTGACGTCGACCGCCTGGCCGCATTTCCAGCCGCGGTTGTCGACATCGCCGAGCAGCGCGCCGCCGAGCGACCAGTCGAGCGTGTTGAAGGTCTGACCGTTGATCGCGACGACCAGCGCCGGCTTGCGCCAGCGCGTGAAGGTGCGCAGCTCGCGCGGGTGCGACGGTGCGTCGATCATCCCGGCCTCGCGCTCGGCGTCGGCCTTGGCGGCCTCGCTGTCGCCGGCGAACGAGGTGTGCTTGATGATGTCGAGCTTGTCCTTGATGCCCTGCTTGATCTTGTCGCTGATGCCCAGCCGCGAGGCGACGTTGAACGCGTCGTTGACCTTGCGGATCATGGGGCCGCGCTCGGTCTGGCGGTCCTTGTCGCGGGTCACCGCCATCGTCTGCTCGAGCAGATTATCGATGTGGCGCTCGTAGACCTTGGCCTCGACCGCGCGCACCTTGCGGGCCAGCTCGAGCTTGTCGTCGGGCTGCAGGCTTTCCGTGCGCGCCGACAGCTCGAGCATCTTGTCGAGGTGGACGATCAGGGGCGCGGGATCCCGCGAGGCTTCCCAGGCGTCGGCCATGTCGAGCTCGCGCGCGGCCCGCTCGAGCCACAGGCGCCGCCGCTTGGCCTTCAGTTCGTCCTCGGTAGCTCGCACCTCCAACTGCACCTCCATGAGGAAATCTCCGAGTCGCCTCAGGGAACCGTCTCTTGCGCGCAGCGCGGGCCGCGGGCCGGCATCACCGGCGTTCGAGGACCTCGGCTGCCGGGACTAGCATGCACATTATTTGACTGTTTCGTTAAAACTTCCCTCAATCAACGATCGAATTGCGGCTGAATCACCATTGCGATCTGCCCTCAAGAAGTGTCTCGCTTTACACTCGGCGCGCGCAGGCTGCGCGCGCCGACGGTGCCGCAGGGCGCGGTCGGCCGCGGGTCAGCGACCGGTCACGTGCGCATGAAGCCCTCGAGCTCCTGGCGCGCCCAGGCGATCGTCTGGTCGATCGACTGGCCGACGGTCGTGCAGTGGGCGACCATCTTCGTCATCGTGCCTTGGGTGTAGATCTGGTTGGCGATCGCCGGGGGCGCCGGGGCGGCCGGCACCGAGGCGATCTCGTCGTAGCGCGGCGGATAGCTGTAGAGCGTGCCCTTGGGCGGGCCTTCCTCGCGCCAGGTCGGGAAATCGTGCAGCTTCTCGAAGGCCGGGATGTCGTAGCCGCTGCTGGCGGCGACCAGGCGGCCGACCGCATCGCGGCTCGACAGATGCATCAGCAGGCTCTTGGCCGCCGACTGGTTCTGCGAGAAATTCCAGATGCCCCAGTAGTAGGGCAGGAACGGCGTGTAGCGGCCCTTCGGGCCGCTCGGCGAGGCGAACGTCCAGAGCTGCTCGGCGATCTGCGGGGCGTCGCGCTTGGCGACCGCCCAGGCGCTCGGCGGGTTCATGATCAGCGCGCCCTTGCCGGCGATCAGCCACTTGTTGTTGCCGGCGTCGTCCCAGGCGAACACGTCGGGCGGCAGGAACGGCACCAGCTTCTTGAACCATTCGAGCACCTGCCGGGTGCCGTCGGAATCGACGGTGATCTTGCCCTCCTCGTCGACCAGCTGGGAGCCGAAGGCGGCGAACACCGCGCCCGTCCAGTCGACCGAGTCGGCGAGATGGCTGAGCGGCATGCCGAACGGGAAGCCGGCCTTGTGGCAGACCTCGGCGGCGCGCAGGAACTCCCCCCAGGTCCATTTCTGCGCCAGCGCCTGGTTGGGCGGGCCGCCGGCCGGGTACATGTCGCGCGGATCCCAACCGACATGCTGCTTGAACAGGTCGATGCGCGCGCACGGCGGCTTCGATTGGCTGCCGGCGGTTGCCGGCACGGCGACCCAGTGGCCCTTCACCTTGCCGAGATACTCGACCGCGCGGCTCGGCTTGCCGTGCTCGGCGATCAGCGCGGTCACGACGTCGTCCACCGGCACCAGGTTGTTGGCCTGGTCGCCCGGGTACCAGGTCGCCATCGCGAGGATGTCGTGGCCGGTGCGCGCCTGCGACTCGGCCATGATGGTCAGGCGGTTCTTCTCGCCCTGCGAGGTGATGAAGTCGATCGCGATCTCGACCTTCTCCTTGTCGGCCCACTCGCGGCACAGCTTGGTGAGCGTGTCGTTGGCGCCGGGCACCCAGTGGTCCCAGAAGCCGACGCTCAGCCTGCCGGCGGCATGCGCGCCGCGCACGTAGGGGGCTGCGATCGCCGTCGCGCCGGCGAGCGCGCTGCGCTTGAGGAAGTGACGACGGGAAACGCTGGCTGATCGCATCGACGGTTCCTCCGCTCGGTGGGTTGGCTCAACGCACGCGACGCTCGATCTCGGCCTGTATGCGCAACGATGGCGGGAAGGCGCGCCCCTGGGGCGTGCGATGGGCCGGCGCCGCGATGGCTTTCGCG
>Ga0335076_10004345_pt1 | contig 14335 bp, 16 predicted proteins | sample Lox_Sample_25_FD_206717 | JGI IMG/M metagenome (GOLD analysis project Ga0335076, IMG submission 206717) | Soil microbial communities from Loxahatchee National Wildlife Refuge, Florida, United States - Lox_Sample_2.5 | ecosystem: Environmental > Terrestrial > Soil > Wetlands | place: USA... | reverse complement strand
GTGGCAGCGCGTGCACCTCGCGTCGCCTTTGAGCACCAGGTCCTTTTTCACCTGATCGCCGTCGGCGGCGTGCGCTCCAGCCATCAGGCCGAGGGCCAGAGCCACGCACTGCAGCAGTTGTCTCCACTGATTTCTCATGCGCCCCCCGGCGCTATCCGCGTTCCCAGGACTAGCCTCACTCCACGACCCAGGGCAACTTGCCGATGCCCAGCTTCTTCTTCAGCTCCTGCGGCCCCGGCCCCTTCGGCTCGTCATGCGCGATCCCGTAGTGGCACTCGATGCAGGTCATGCCCTCGTTCTTCGCGCGCGCATGCGCGTTCTTCGCCTTGTCCGCTTGCTTGTCCTCGTCCATGTGGTCGGGCTTGTGGCAATTCCGGCATTCGAGCGAATTGGTGGTCAGCATTCGCGTCCAGACGTGCTCGGCGAGCACCGGCCGGTGCGCCCGGAATTTTTCCTTCGTGTCGATGACGCCGGTGATGAAATGCCCCCAGAGCTCGAACGACGCCTCGATCTTCCGCTTGATGAGGTGCGGCGGATCGCGCGGCACGTGGCAATCGGCGCAGATCACCTGCACGCCCGTGCGGTTCCGGTCGTGGATGGTTTCCTTGTACTCGGCGAACACGTTGTCCCGCATCTCGTGGCAGGAGGTGCAGAACGAGAGCGTCTCGGTCCAGGCAAGGCCGGTCGCGCCGGCAACCACCACGATCATGAAAACGACGCCGAGCACGCCGGCCGCGACGAGCACCCGCAGCCACGCGTGCACGGTGGACGTGCCCTCTCCCCGGATGGCCAGCCAGATTTTCTTGAACATGCCCGGCTTCGCCTTTGCGGCCGCCAGCCGGCTACTGCGACAGGATGAAGCGGATCACGTTCTTGATCTGAGCGTCATCCGTGGTCTTGAGGGAGGTGTGCTCCTCTTCCTTGCCGTCCACCTTGACCTTGGGGTGCGTCGTCAGGTGGGTATAGAGCTTCTGCTCCGCGTCCGGCTTGCCCTTCAGCTTCGCGGCGACCTCCTGGTACGGCGGTCCTTCCTTCTTCTTGTCGATCGAATGGCACTTGAAGCAGTTGCTCTTCTTCATCAGGGCTTGGGCCGCGTCCGCGTCGACGGCCGGCTGCGCCGCCGCGGACATCGCCACCATGAGGCCGGCAGCGGCAATCCCGACAAGAACGCTTCTCATTTTTCCTCTCCCACCGTTGGTCCGGCACATTTTGTCGCCGCGCGCGAGAACGCCGCTGGAAATCGGCGCCCGCTTTTTGATCCAAATCAACGGGGGACGCTTTCGACAATCGATTGTTGACGTGCGTCAACACCGCTGCGCCGCCGCATGGAAAACTCAAATCGTGAATGCGCGAGGGATCAGGGAAAGGGGACGCGAGCCGCAAAGCAACGGCAACGGCAATGGCCATGCCCTTGCGAGGAACGTGCTGTCCGGCCTGCCGCTCTTCCGTGGCGTTGCGCACGCGCATCTCGAGACGGTGACGTCGTATGCGCAGGTGCTGCGCGCCGGCCGCGGCGCGCCGGTCGCGAAGCGCGGCGAGCGGCTCCCGGGCGTCATCGTCTGCGCGTACGGCTCGATCAAGCTCGCACTGCCCCGCACCCACGGCAACCAGAGGATCGTCCGCCTGCTCCAGCCGGGCGAAATCTATGGCACGGCGGCCATCCTGCAGGACCGGCCCGCGCCGGTGGACGCGGTCGCGATTGCCGACTCCCTGGCGATCATCATCCCCCGCCTGTCGGTGGTCTGGCTGCTCGAGCGCGATCTTCAATTCGCCCGCAATCTTCTCCTCGAGCTGTCCGAGAGGTTCCTCGGGATCGTCGGCGAGTTGGGTGCCGGCGTGCAGCAATCGGCGCTCCAGCGGCTCGCCGGCCTGCTCGACTCGATCTCCGAGCCCGGCTCCACCAACGGCCACTGGCGGGCGCAGCTGCCGGCCAGCAAGACGACGATCGCCGGGCGGCTGGGTGTCACGAAGGCGACCATGTCGCGGCTGCTGCGCGAGCTCGCCGACCGCGGCCTCATCGCCGTCGCGGGCAACAACATCACGATCAACGATCGCCACGAGCTCGCGCGGCTCGCGCGCGAGTGAAGGGCGCGGCGGACCCTAGGCCTCGCGCGAAATCTCGCGCCGCAGGGCCCGGAAATGCTCGGCAGCCGCGCCGCCGAACAGGGGATCGGGGACGGGCGACACGGCCTTGCGCACCGCCTCCCAGTCCTCCGGCGTGAGCAGCCTGGCCGCGCGCGGCAGGACGTCCTCCTCCTCCTTGGCGATGTGGTTGCCATAGTAGACGAGGTAAGTCGCGGCGGCGACCTCGATTTCCGCGCGTGGCAGGACCGCGCCGTCGACGGCCGATTGCAGGAGCTTCATGAGCGACGCGCCAGCCTGGGCGATCAGCCGGTGCTCCTGCCGCAGGCGGGCGAGCTCGAGCCGGATGTCCGGGCAACGGGCGGCCAGGCGCCCGAACGCGACGTCCTCGCGCGGGTGGTGCTGCCGGTCCGAGTATTCCGTCAGGTAGCGCAGGACGTCCTGCATGAGCTCGTAGTTCGGCTGCCCGCCTTCGTGAAAGCGGTCGAGCTCGCGCTGCAGGAGGCGCAGCAGCTGATTGAAGTAGACGTGGTCCGTATGCCACGCCGCGATCGGGTCCATGCGTTCGGCGCCTTTCCTGTTCTCCACCGGAACAGTAGAAAACACGCGCCCCGGCCCCCTATTGACGCACGTCAAAGACGCGCTAGATCGCGTGTGCCTCGATGTAGCGCTGCACGGCCCGCGGGTCGGGGTCGACGACGGTCACGCGCTGCGGCAGGCGCTCGAGGTTCTCCAGCCCTGCCGGCAGCGGCGGCTCCTTGCCCAGCGCCTCGCGGATGGTCTCGGCGAACTTCACGGGCAGCGCCGTCTCCAGGCAGACGAGCGGCACCCCAGCCTCCCGGTGCCGCAGGCCGACGTGGATCCCGTCGGCCGTGTGCGGATCGACCGTCGCGCCGTACTTCTCGTGCACGCGCCGGATGCAGGCGATGCGATCCGCGTGGGTGCTTCGCCCCGAGACAAAGCCAGGTCTTGATACCAGCAACTCAAAATCATTCCTGGAGAAGAACTTCCTCACCATGCCGCCATCGCGCTCGACGAGGTCGAACACGTAGCGCTCGAAGTTGGAGGCCTTGGAGATGTCCATGGAGGGGCTGGAGGTCGCCTGCGCCGACGGCCGCGCCCGGTAGCGCCCGGTGCGGAAGAATTCGTCCAGCACGTCGTTCTCGTTGGTCGCCAGGATCAGCCGGCGGACCGGCAGGCCCATGCAGCGCGCGACATAGCCTGCGTAGATGTTGCCGAAGTTGCCCGAAGGCACCGCGAAGGACACCTCTTCGCTGTCGCGACGCGTTGCTCCAAAATATCCCTTGAAGTAGTAGACGACCTGCGCGGCGATCCGCGCCCAGTTGATCGAGTTCACGGCGCCAATGCGGTGCTTCGCCTTGAAGGCCGCGTCCGCGTTGACCTGCTTCACCACGTCCTGGCAGTCGTCGAACACGCCCTTGACGGCCAGGTTGTGGATGTTCGCGTCCTGCAGGCTGTACATCTGCGCCCGCTGGAAGGCGCTCATGCGGCCGTGCGGCGAGAGCATGAAGACGCTGAGGCTTTTCTTGCCGCGCATGGCGTATTCCGCGGCCGACCCGGTATCGCCCGAGGTTGCGCCCAGGATGTTGAGGGTCTGCTTCTTCCTCTGCAGTTCTTCCTCAAACAGGTTGCCGAGCAGCTGGAGCGCAATATCCTTGAACGCGAGGGTCGGGCCGTTGGACAGGCCGAGCACGTGCAGGCCGGGCTCGAGCGTCTTCAGCGGGGTGATGTCCGCGCTGCCGAAGATCGCCTTCGTGTAGGTCCTGCCGACGATCGCATCCAGGCCCGGAACGTCGTCCATGAAGAGCGAAAGGATGGCCTTCGCGAGCTCCGGATAGCTCTTGCCCCTGAGCTCCTTGAGATTCACGGCGGGAAAAGACTCCGGAACGTAGAGCCCGCCATCCGACGCGAGACCCTCGAGAAGGATCTCGCTGAAGCGCCTGGCAGGCGCCTCCCCGCGCGTCGATACGTACCGCATTACAGCAGCTCTTCGAGCCGGATGCGCGTGACCTTGCCGAGCACGGTCGGCAGCTTCTCGATGCGCGCCATCGCGGCGACCACGTTCTTCTCCACCGCCTGGTGGGTCAGCATGACGATGTCCACGCGCTTCTCGCCCTCGCCGGGCTCCTTCTGCACCATGGCGTCGATGGAGATGCGCAGGTCGGCCAGGATGCGCGTGATGTCGGCCAGCACGCCCGGCTGGTCCTTCACGCGCATGCGCAGGTAGTACGAAGTCTCGACCGCGCCCATGGGCAGAATCGGGTCGCGCGCGAGGCGGTCCGGCTGGAACGCCAGGTGCGGCACGCGATGCTCGGGGTCCGCCGTGATCAGGCGGGTGATGTCGACGAGATCGGCCACCACCGCGCTCGCCGTCGGCTGGCTGCCCGCGCCCGCGCCGTAGTACATGGTCGGCCCGACCGCGTCGCCTTTCACGAGGATGGCGTTCATGACGCCCTCCACATTGGCGATCAGGCGACGTTCCGGCACGAGTGTCGGATGCACGCGCAGCTCGATGCCCTTCGCCGTCCTCTTCGTGATGCCCAGCAGCTTGATCCGGTAGCCCAGCTCCTCGGCGTAGCGAATGTCCTCCTGCGTGAGCTTCGAGATCCCCTCGGTATAGGCCTTGGAAAACTGCATCGGGATGCCGAAGGCCAGCGCCGACAGGATGGTGAGCTTGTGCGCCGCGTCCACGCCCTCGATGTCGAAGGTGGGATCGGCCTCGGCGTAGCCTTTCTTCTGCGCCTCCTTCAGCACCGCAGCGAACGCCAGGCCCTTCGCGCGCATCTCGGACAGGATGAAGTTGGAGGTGCCGTTGATGATGCCGGCGATCCACTCGATGCGGTTCGCCGCCAGGCCCTCGCGCAGCGCCTTGATGATCGGGATGCCGCCGCCCACCGAAGCCTCGAACGCGACCATCACGCCTTTCTTCTGCGCGGCGGCGAAGATCTCGTTGCCGTGCGTGGCGAGCAGCGCCTTGTTGGCGGTCACGACGTGCTTGCCGTGCTTGATCGCCTCGAGCACGAGGTCCTTGGCGACCGTATAGCCGCCGATCAGCTCGATGACGATATCGATGTTTTTTTCCCTTACGAGGGAAAAACCATCCGAAACGACGCGCGCCCCCTTGCCGACAATGGACTGCGCCCTCTTCGTGTCCTTGTCCGCCACCTGCGCGATCCGGATCGGCCGTCCCGCGCGGCGCTCGATCTCGCCCGCATTGCGGTTGAGCACGTCCCAGACGCCGCTGCCGACGACGCCGATGCCGAGCAGTCCTACGTTAATGGCCTTCATTTCTCTTCAGCCTGAATTGCAGGTGGCGCTTAACGTCCGGCCACTCCGCGACGAGGATGCTGTACATCACCGTGTCGCGCACGCTGCCATCGCGCCGCGGCCAGTGGTGGCGGATCACGCCGTCCTTTTTGGCGCCGAGCGCCTCGATCGCGCGCTGCGAGCGGAAGTTGAAGTTGTCCGTGCGCAGCCCGACGACCTTGCAGCCGACCTTCTCGAAGCCGTACTCGAGCAGCAGCAGCTTGCAGGTTGTATTCACGTGGCTGCGCTGGCAGCGCTGCGCGTACCAGGTCCAGCCGATCTCGACGCGGCCCACCGTGGCGATGATGTCGTGGTAGCGCGTGCTGCCGACGAGCTGGCCGCTCTTCAGGTCGCGCACCGCCCAGGGCAGCATGTGGCCCGCCTTCTGCCCGTCGAGCGCCTGCGCGATGTAGGCGCGCGTCCTGTCGGGCTCGGGCACGGAGGTGAAGAACAGCTCCCAGAGCCTGCCGTCGGAGGCTGCCGCCACCAGGCCGTCGTGGTGCTCCATGGACAGGGGCTCGAGCCGGACGCCATTGGCCTCCAGCGTGGCCGGCTTCGGGGAGATCACGAGGCGCCCGCCTTCAAGCGGCGCCTCATGCCGCTCCTTTCAGGAGTCCGTCTTTGCGGAACATCTCCCGGATGCCGCGCAGCGCCTGGCGCAGCCGGTGCTCGTTCTCGATCAGCGCGATGCGCACGTGGCCGTCGCCATACTCGCCGAAGCCGATGCCGGGCGAGACCGCGATCTTGGCTTCATCCAGAAGCCGCTTGGTGAACTCGATCGAGCCGAGCTTGGAGTAGTAGTCGGGGATCTTGGCCCAGATGTACATCGAGGCCTTCGGGTTCTCGACCATCCAGCCGATGTCGTGCAGGCCACGCACCATGACGTCGCGCCGCTTCTGGTAGACCAGACGGATCTCCTCGACGCATTCCTGCGGGCCGTCCAGCGCGACGATCGAGGCGACCTGGATCGGCGTGAAGGTGCCGTAGTCGTGGTAGCTCTTTATTCTTGCCAGTGCATTGACGAGCTCCGCGTTGCCCACCATGAAGCCGATGCGCCAGCCCGCCATGTTGTAGCTCTTGGACATGGTGAAGAACTCCACCGCCACGTCACGGGCGCCCGGCACCTGCATGATCGACGGCGCCTTCCAGCCGTCGTAGGTGATGTCCGCATAGGCGAGGTCGTGCACCACCAGGATGCCGTGCTGCTTGGCGAGCGCGATCACGCGCCCGAAGAATTCCAGGTCCACGCACATCGCCGTCGGGTTCGACGGGAAGCCGAGGATCAGCATCTTCGGCTTGGGGAACAGCTCGGAAATCGCGCGCTCGAGCTCGGCGAAGAAATCCACGCCGGGCGTCATGCGCACCGAGCGGATGTCAGCGCCGGCGATGATCGCTCCGTAGATGTGGATCGGATACGACGGATTAGGCACGAGCACGGTGTCGCCGCGCTCGAGCGTCGCCAGCATCAGGTGCGCGAGGCCTTCCTTGGAGCCGATCGTGACGATCGCCTCCTTGTCCATGTCGAGCTCGACCGCGTAGCGGCGCCGGTACCAGTCGCAGATCGCCTTGCGCAGCCGCGGAATGCCCTTCGAGACCGAATACCCGTGGGTGTCTGGCCTGCGCGACGCGTCCACCAGCTTGTCGACGATATGCTGCGGCGTCGGCCCGTCCGGGTTGCCCATGGACAGGTCGATGATGTCCTCGCCGCGGCGGCGCGCGGCCATCTTCAACTCGTTGGTGATGTTGAAGACGTAAGGCGGGAGTCGCTTAATCCTTGAAAATTCGTGCATTGTAGAATTCTAGCAGTGAAGCTCCACGCCTCCGCCCCGACGGCGCTCAACACGTTTTCCGGCTATGGCGACGGATTCGTGATGGTCAACGGCCAACGCCACGAGGGCAGCCTGATCGTGACGCCGGACAAGCTGCAGCCCTGGAGCGCGGCGACTTTCGACGCGCTCGTGGAAGCGGACTTCGAAGTGTTCCTGGGCCTGGACCTCGAGATCCTGCTGCTCGGCACGGGCGCGCGGCAGCGCTTCCCGCATCCGCGGCTCACGCGCAGCCTCGCGGAGAAGCGCCTGGGCGTCGAGGTCATGGACCTGCAGGCCGCGTGCCGCACCTACAATATCCTCATGGCGGAGGAGCGCCGCGTCGCGGCGGCACTGCTGTTCAAATGATGTTCAAGAATTTCGAGAGAAAGAGAATCCGTACCTCGGGGGCGACCATCAACCTCGTCACGCGCGGCGACGGCCCGCCGGTGCTGCTGCTGCACGGCTATCCCGAAACGCACGTCATGTGGCACAAGGTGGCACCTAAGCTCGCGCGCGACTACACCGTGGTGTGCGCGGACCTGCGCGGCTACGGCGACTCGTCCAAGCCCCGGGGCCTGCCGGACCATTCGAACTACGCCAAGCGCGCCATGGCGCAGGACATGGCCGAGGTCATGACGACCCTCGGCTACGACCGCTTCCATGTCGTAGGACACGATCGCGGCGGGCGCGTCGCGCACCGCCTGGCGCGCGATCACGGCGCGCGCGTGCTGTCGCTCGCCGTGCTCGACATCTCGCCCACGCTCAAGGTCTTCCAGAGCGCGGACCAGGCGCTCGCCACTGCTTTCTACCACTGGTTCTTCCTGATCCAGAAGTACCCGCTGCCCGAGCGCATGATCGGCGGCATGCGCCGCGAGTACCTGCTGCGCCGCGTCGGGCGCGGCGAGGTCGGCCTGCGCGTGTTCCCGCCGACGGTGCTCAGGGAATACGTGCGCTGCTTCGACGCGCGCGGCGTGCACGCCACCTGCGAGGACTACCGCGCTGCCGCAACCATCGATTTGGTCCATGACAGGAAAAGCCTCAAGCAGAAGCTGGAGATGCCGGTGCTGGCGCTCTGGGCGAAGCAGTCGCCGGTCGGGCAGCAGTTCGACTGCCTCGCCGACTGGCGCGAGGTAGCGCGCGACGTGCGCGGCCGTGCGCTCGACTGCGGCCACTTCCTGCCCGAAGAGAAGCCCGCGGAGGTACTGCGCCAGCTGCGCCGCTTCCTCGGGCGGCACCGCGCATGACCCGCGAGCTCAGCCGCCGCGGGCTGCTCGGGCCCGACGAGGGCTGGTCGCTCGCGCCGGTCGCCGCCTGGCTGGCGATCGAGGGACGGCGCGTCATGGATCCGGCGGAATTGCTCAAGGGGCTCGCCGCGCGGCTGGACGCAGCCGGCGCTCACGTGGACCGCATGACCTTCTCGGTGGCGACGCTGCACCCCCAACTGGTCGCCTGGGGTTGCATCTGGCGACGTGGAGAGGGTGCCACCATGTTTCTTGGCCGGCACGGCGCCCAAAACAGCGACGCCTACGTCGGCAGCCCGCTGCAGTACGTCCGGGAGAACCAGCGCCCGCTGAGGCGCCGGCTGGAGGGACTCGACGAGGAGCGCGACCACGTTTTCTACCACGAGATGCGGGCCGCCGGCATGACCGACTACGTCGCCGCCCCGCTGGTATTTGCCTCTGGCACGGTGAACGTTTTCAGCGCCACGACGCGCGCTGCCGGCGGCTTCACGGATGCGGACATCGAGCGCATCGAGGCGCTGGCCAACCTGCTCGCGCCGGCAGTCGAGATCATCGAGGGCAGGCGCATGACGCTCGGCCTGCTCGACGCCTTCGTCGGGCCGCGCATCAGCGAGCGGATCCTGGGCGGGCAAGTCAAGCGCGGCGACGGCGACCGCATCGAGGCGGCATTCTGGTACTCGGACCTGCGCGGCTTCACGTCGCTGTCGGAGACCCTGCCGGCCAGGCAGCTGCTCGCGCTGCTGAACGAGTATTTCGAGAACTGCGCGGCGGCGGCGGCCTCACGCGGCGGCGAGATCCTGCAGTTCATCGGCGACGCGATCCTGATCGTGTTCGAGATCAAGCAGCCCGAGGATGAGGCCAAGGTCTGCGACGCGGCCTACGATGCCGCGATCGACGCTTTCGACCAGATCGCCGTGACCAACCACCGGCGGCGCCACGCCGGCATGCCCGAGATCGAGTTCGGCCTGGGGCTGCACCTGGGCGTGGTCACGCACGCCAACGTCGGCGCGCCCGACCGGCTCGCCTTCAACGTCGTGGGGCCTGCGGTCAACCGCACCGCGCGCATTCAGGCGCTCACCAAGGACACGGGCGAGCACCTGCTCATGTCGGAGGAGTTCGCGAAGCGCCTCGATCGTCCGCTGCGACGCATCGGCCAGTTCGACCTGCGCGGCGTCGCCGGCGCACACGACGTGTACGCGCCGGAAAAAGGGCTTTGATTTCAGGCTTCTGCATGTGACTTGCGCCTGCCATAAAAAACGTGTTCAATGAATGCGTTGCGTTGCATAGCTGAACCTGGTTGCTAAGTAAGCCCGTCAAGGACTTCTCCCTTCCTTCGACCGGCGGCGGCGTGTTCCGGCTCTCGGACCACCGCGGCAAAAAGCTCGTCCTGTACTTCTATCCCAAGGACAACACGCCCGGCTGCACGGTCGAGGGCGGCGATTTCCGCGACCACCAAATTCCCCTTCGAGCTGCTGTCGGACGCGGATGAGGCCGTCTGCGCGCAATTCGGCGTCATGAAGATGAAGAACATGTACGGCAAGAAGGTCCGCGGCATCGAGCGCAGCACCTTCGTCATCGATGGCGAAGGCAGGCTCGCGCGCGAATGGCGCGGCGTCAAGGTTCCCGGCCACGTTGAGGAGGTATTGAGCTTTGTTAAAGCCCTCTGATGTAGCGCAGGTCGAAGTCCCGGACGAATCCTCCCTCTCCCTCCCCGACGCAATGTCGAAAAAGTCCCGCCGCCCCCGAAAACCCCGCGTCAAGAAGCTCTTCGTGCTGGACACGAACGTGCTCATGCACGACCCGGCGAGCCTGTTCCGCTTCGAGGAGCACGACCTGTACCTGCCGATGGGGACGCTGGAGGAGCTGGACGCCAACAAGAAGGGCCTCTCGGACGTGGCGCGCAACGCGCGCCAGGCGAGCCGCTTCCTGGACGAGATCGTCTCGGCGCGCGACTCGGACATCAAGGAAGGCCTGCAGATCCGCGTCAAGGACGGCCAGTCCGCCAAGGGACGCCTGTTCCTGCAGACCGAGGCGATCAACGGCGACCTGCCGGCCAGCCTGCCCGCGGGCAAGACCGACAACCAGATCCTCTCCGTCGTGCGCTTCCTGCAGAAGCGGGAGCCCGCGCGCGACATCGTGCTGGTGTCCAAGGACATCAACATGCGCATCAAGGCGCGTGCCCTCGGGCTCGCGGCCGAGGACTACACCAACGACAAGGTGCTGGAGGATGCCGACCTGCTCTACACCGGCGTGCGGCGCCTGGCCGCGGATTTCTGGGAGACGCACGGCAAGGACATGGAGTCCTGGAAGAAGGAAGGCCATACCTTCTACCGCGTGCGCGGCCCGCTGGTGCCCAAGCTCGAGCTGAACGAGTTCCTCTACGACGAGTCCGGCGAGCGGCCGCTCTACGCGCTCGTCAAGGAGAGGTCCGGCCGCGTGGCGGTGCTCGAAACGGTGCGCGACTACAGCCACGCCAAGAACTCGGTCTGGGGCATCATCGCGCGCAACCGCGAGCAGAACTTCGCGCTCAACCTGCTCATGAACCCGGCGATCGACTTCGTCACGCTGCTCGGCCAGGCCGGCACCGGCAAGACGCTGCTCACCATCGCCGCGGGCCTCACGCAGGTGCTGGACGAGAAGCGCTACTCCGAGATCATCATGACGCGCGTCACGGTGCCGATCGGCGAGGACATCGGCTTCCTGCCGGGCACCGAGGAGGAGAAGATGCAGCCCTGGATGGGCGCGCTCGAGGACAACCTCGACATCCTGAACGTCTCGGACGAGTCCGGCGGCGAGTGGGGGCGCGCGGCCACGCGCGACCTGGTGCGCTCGCGCATCAAGGTGAAGTCGCTTAACTTCATGCGCGGCCGCACCTTCGTCAACAAGTGGCTGATCATCGACGAGGCGCAGAACCTCACGCCCAAGCAGATGAAGACGCTGGTCACGCGCGCCGGGCCCGGCACCAAGGTGGTGTGCCTCGGCAACATCGCGCAGATCGACACGCCCTACCTGACGGAAGGCAGCTCGGGCCTGTCGTTCGTGGTGGACCGCATGAAAGGCTGGGCGCACGCGGGCCATGTGACGCTCGCGCGCGGCGAGCGCTCGCGCCTGGCGGACCATGCCGCGGAAGCGCTCTGATTTCTGCTAGGCTTTTTGCCTCGCCAAGGGGAACGTCCATGCATATTCCGGCTCGTCTGGCCGCGCTGGCCGCGGCATTCCTGTTCGTCTCCGCTCCGCTCCATGCCCAGACCACGAAGCCGTACGAGCCGCAGGTCGGCCAGGCCGGCAAGGACGTCATCTGGGTGCCGACGCCCGACGAGGTGGTGGCGCGCATGCTGACCATGGCGCAGGTCGGGCCGAACGACATCCACTACGACCTCGGCGCGGGCGACGGCAAGATCGCCATCGCCGCCGCCAGGCGCGGCGCCAAGGCGACTGGCATCGAGTACAACCCCGACATGGCGAAGTTCGCCAACGCCAACGCCGAGAAGCAGGGCGTGGCCGGCGTCGGCTTTGGCAAGGCGATCATCCGCCAGGCCGACATCTTCGCCACCAACTTCTCCGACGCCACCGTCATCACGCTCTACCTGCTGCCGCAGCTCAACCTCAAGCTGCGTCCCACGATCCTGCAGATGAAGCCCGGCACGCGCGTGGTCTCGCACTCCTTCACCATGGACGACTGGGAGCCCGACGAGGTCTCCAGCATGGACGGGCGGCGCGCCTATTTCTGGATGGTGCCCGCGGCCGTGCACGGCGGCTGGGCGATGGACAGCGGCGGCGACAAACTCGAGCTCGTGTTCGAGCAGCGCTTCCAGAAGATCGAGGGCTCCATCGGCCTGGGCCACGCCCAGGGCGGCCTGCGCGACCCGCTGCTGCACGGCTCGGCCATCAGCTTCACCTTCGTCGGCAACGACGGCGTGAAGCGCGACTACGCGGGCAAGGTGAACGGCAGCAGGATGGAAGGCACGTTCAAGGCCGACAACGGCACCGAGGGCCGCTGGTCGGCGACGAAGAAATAGAAACCTAGGCCGGCTTGTTGTGGGAGCCATCGCAAAATGGCTTCCCGTTCGTCTTTTTGCAGCCGCAGAGCCAGACCTTCTGCGCCTCGCTCATGGTGAATTTCACGGGCGTGAATTCGCCCGTCTCCTTGTGCGAGCCGTCGCAGAACGGCTGGCGCTTGGAGCGCCCGCAGGCGCACCACCAGTAGTCGCCGGGCGCAAGCTCCACCGCGTAGGGTCCCTTCTGCGGCGAAAGTGGCTCGGCCACGGCTAGCGCTCAGCCTACCTGTACGGATCCCGCGCCCGGTCCTCGAACCGGGTGTGCTCGCCGAGGAAGGTAAGGTCGACCTTGCCGATCGGCCCGTTACGCTGCTTGCCGATGATCACTTCCGCGGTGCCCTTGGACTCGGGCTTCTCCGGGTAGTAGACCTCGTCGCGGTAGATGAACAGGATCACGTCGGCATCCTGCTCGATGGCGCCCGACTCGCGCAGGTCCGACATCATGGGCCGCTTGTCGTTGCGCGTCTCCAGCGCGCGGTTGAGCTGCGAGAGCGCCACCACCGGGCAGCCGAGCTCCTTGGCGAGCGCCTTGAGCGAGCGCGAGATCTCGGAGATCTCGGTCGCGCGGTTCTCGCCCTCGCTCGCGGCGGACATTAGCTGCAGGTAGTCCACCATCACCAGGCCCAGCTTGCCGCACTGCCGGTTGATGCGCCGCGCGCGGGCGCGCAGCTCGAGGGAGTTCAGCGCCGCGGTCTCGTCGATGAAGATCGGCGCCTCATGCAGCTTGCCCATGGCGGTCGAGAGGCGGCTCCACTCCTCGTCGCTCAGGCGACCCGTGCGCATCTTGTGCTGGTCCACGCGCGCGATCGAGCCGAGCAGGCGCATCGCGAGCTGCGTCGCGCCCATTTCCATGCTGAAGATCGCGACCGGCACGCCGCTGCCCAGCGCCACGTGCTCGGCGACGTTGAGCGCGAAGGCGGTCTTGCCCATCGAGGGCCGGCCCGCGACGATGATCAGGTCGCCCTGCTGCAGGCCCGCGGTCTTCTCGTCCAGATCCGCAAAGCCGGTCGGCAGGCCGGTAACGTCGGACTTGTTCTCCTGGTGGTACAGGTGGTCGATGCGCTCGAACACGCGCGCGAGCACCGGCTGGATCTCCTCGAAGCCCTGCGTGCCGCGCTGGCCCTTCTCGCCCACCTCGAGGATGCGCGACTCCGCCTCGTCGAGCAGCTGGCCGACGTCCTTACCGGAGGGTCCGAGCGCGGTCTCGGCAATCTCGGTCGCCACCTGGATCAGGCGCCGCTGGACCGAGCGCTCGCGCACCAGCTCCGCGTAGCGCCGGATGTTGAGCGCAGAGGGCGTGTTCTGCGCCAGGGACCCGAGGTAGGCGTTGCCGCCGGTCTTGTCCTTGTCCTCGCTCGACTCGACCGACTCGCCCACCGTCACCATGTCGGCCGGCTTGCCGGCCTCGATCAGGCGCGAGACGTGCCGGAAGATGCGCCGGTGGTCGTCCCGGTAGAAGTCCTCCGCGGTCACCAGGTCGGCGATCTTGTCGAAGGCGTGGTTGTCCAGCAGCAGGCCGCCCAGCAGCGACTGCTCGGCCTCGACCGAGTGCGGCGGCACTTTCAGGGCGAGCAGCTGGGGGTCGGCGGCTTCGCTGCGGAGAGGAGTGGGCTGGGCCATGTGCGTCCGGAAATGGGGAACGAAGGATTGCTTTTGTGGCGCCCGCTGTAAATCCAATAACGCTGTGGATAACGCTCGAAAGCGGACAGAATACGCCCTTTGAGAACCTGTGGATAAACTGTGGAGAAAAAATTAAAAAGGGCCGCGAATGCGGCCCTTAGCGGACCCTGACAACGGGTCCGGACTTGTGAGCAAGAAA
>Ga0335076_10004344_pt1 | contig 14336 bp, 14 predicted proteins | sample Lox_Sample_25_FD_206717 | JGI IMG/M metagenome (GOLD analysis project Ga0335076, IMG submission 206717) | Soil microbial communities from Loxahatchee National Wildlife Refuge, Florida, United States - Lox_Sample_2.5 | ecosystem: Environmental > Terrestrial > Soil > Wetlands | place: USA... | reverse complement strand
CCTCCGTGTTAGCACTGCATCCAGAAACACGAGAAATTGTGCGAGATCCGTCCGAAGAGCGAACCTGCGCCACTACGATTTGACCCCCAATGCAACTGGGACTCGCCTGACGTAAGAACAAACTCTTGTACCGCGCAGAGGTCTACACGTTGGAGCGATGATTCCTTGCTAAACTCGCATAGTGAGTACCGGGAGGCAGCTTGGCACGCTCGTTAACGATCTCGGCGGCTTTGCGAAAACGCGCCGCACAAATACAACTGCTACTAATGGATGTGGACGGGACTATGACCGATGGTGGAGTGACGCTGCTGTCACAGCCGGATGGGTCGGCGCTGGAGATCAAGACGTTTGACGCGCACGACGGGCAGGGGCTGACCCTGGCGCATACGGCGGGAGTGCGTACGGGATGCATTACAGGACGAGAGAGCGCCGCGCTGCTGCGGCGCGCCAATGAAATGAAAATGGAATTTATCTATATGAAGCAGCCGCTGAAAATTCCCGCGTACGAAGAGATTTTGCGCAAGGCGGGAGTGAACGACGAGCAGGTGGCGTATGTCGGCGATGATTTGCCGGACTTGCCGATCATACGTCGGGTGGGGCTGGCGATTGCGGTGGGCGATGCCGTGCCGGAAGTGAAGAAGGCGGCCCATTTCACGACACCTTCGGTGGCGGGACGCGGCGCGATCCGAGATGCCGTGGAGTTGATCTTAAAATCGAAGGGGATTTGGGAAGCGATGATTGAGAAGGCGCGGGCTTAAGAACGCATGAAGCCAGCCGGGCCGATGTTGCTGATCCCGAGAATAAAGCTGCTGGCTTAAAAGCCAGCGCTACGTGAGCAGCGGCAACGCTTGACTTCGGGCGTGTGCGAATAGGAGACTCGGCCCAACCAATGCCGCGCTTCCTCTAAGCGGCAAGGCACTCAAGAGAGGAAATTCTCGATGCGAACGAACTATGCGGCTGTAGTTGTGGCAGCGATCGCCTATTGGATCTTGGGAGCACTTTGGTACGGAGTTTTGTTCAGCAAGCCTTGGACGACATTGGAAGCTTTGTCAGAAGCGCAAATGAAGAGCATGAATCCGGTGTTGCCGTATGTGGTGACGCTGGTGTTGAACGTACTGATCGCGTATTCCCTGGCGCAGATTTGCATCTGGAGGAACGCCAACACGCTGGGCCGCGGCGCCTCGGTTGGCGTGTTGCTGTGGATCGGGTTTGTGGGCCCAGTGACGTTCACAACGTACATGTATGAGATGCGGCCCTGGCAGCTGTTCGCGATCAACCAGTTCTACCCACTGTTTGGATTCGTGTTGATGGGCGCGATCATCGGCGCGTGGACGAAGAAGGCAGCTTAATCCGGGAATTAACGAATTCTTCGCGTCTCGGGTGATAATGAAGGGCGTCATTTTGCGCCACTCTTGAGAGCGAGGATCCAGTTTTCATGCACCCATGGCACGATGTGTCTCCCGGGAAAGAGCTGCCCCGGGATTTCCAAGCGCTGATCGAGATACCGCTGGGCTCGAATGTGAAATACGAGTTGGACAAGGCCACCGGGCTGCTGAGGGTGGACCGTATCATCCATTCGGCAGTGTTCTATCCCGCGAATTACGGTTTCATCCCGCAGACATACGCAGACGACAACGATCCACTGGACGTGCTGGTGCTGTGTCAAGAACCCGTACAGCCGCTGGCGTTAATCAAAGCGCGGGCGATCGGGGTGATGACGATGATTGATTCGGGGGCCAGCGACGACAAAATTATCTCCGTGGCCACGAACGATCCGGAGTTCAGCGATTATCTGGAGGCGCGCGACTTGCCGCCGCACCGGCTGCTGGTCTTGAAGCGCTTCTTCCAGGACTACAAACAACTCGAAGGCAAGCAAGTGCAGGTGGAAGATATCCGCCCGGCTTACGCGGCCATGAGCGTCATTGATAAGGCCTTGGCAAGATATAAGGCTCTGCGAGATGAATTGCGCGCTGAACACTAGGGCGCGTCTATAGTCCTTTTGTAGGATGGCCTCTAGCGGTGGATTGATGTATTCACGGTAAATCTCAGCGAACTACAAGGGTCACATGATTCCATTCGTGAAATGGGGACTGCTCGGACTAGTCGCAGTGGCGGTGCTCGTCTTTATCGGGTTGAGCGTCATGGCGGGCAGTCCGAAGGACGCGTTCCAGATGGTGCGGTATGCGTTTCCGTACATGCATCGAGGGGACCTGCACGTGGGAGATGGTGTTCCGGACGTGCGACTGGTGGCGTTGGACGGGCAATCGCGCTTTCCGCTGCGGGAGCGCATGCATGGGAAGCCGTTAGTCCTCGTGTTTGGGAGCTTCACTTGACCGCCGTTCCGTCGCCAGGTTGGCGATATCGAGAAAATCTACGACCAGTACAAGGACCACGCTGATTTCCTGACCATCTATATTCGCGAGGCGCACCCGACCGATGAGTGGCGGATGCGTTCCAATGACAAGGATAAGGACAATGTGTGCTACACGCAGCCGAAGAACCTGGAGCAACGCGTGGCCATCGCGAACGACTTCACAAAACGGTTCAAATATAACTTGCCGTTTGGCATCGATGATATGAACAATGCCGCGAATGACGCGTTTGCAGCGTGGCCGGAGCGGCTCTATATCGTGGATGAGAACGGGAAGATTTCCTATAAGGGCGGGAATGGGCCGTTCAAGTACGACCCGAAAGAAGTGCGGGCGTGGCTGGTGCAGCGGTTTGGCGAAGTGAAGACGGAGACGGCGCCACCAGCGGCCGCGCCTGCCGGCGTAACTGAGAAGAAGAGTTAAGAGCCCAAGCTTGAAAGCTGAAGTCTAACGACTGAAGAGCATCCTTTGCACAAAACGCGTGCAAAGGATGGGGCACCTTCAAGTACTCTTGATCCTGGTGAATTCCAGATTCCGAGACAAATCCAAGAGCAACATTCCCGACGCGAAACGTGTGGGGTTGGCGCGCGCGCTTTCGAAGATGGGATATTGCTCGCGGACGCAGGCGGAGAAATTCGTGCGCGAGGGAAAAGTGCGGCTGAACGGGACGGTGAGCCGCAATCCCGAGGCACTAGTCCGGATGGGAAAGGACCGAGTCGAGGTCGAGGGGAGAGCGGTCCAGCGAGCACCTAAGATCTATTTGGTGATGAACAAGCCGCGCGGATTAGTCACGACGGTTTCGGACGAGCGGGGACGTCCTACCGTGTATTCGCTCCTGCCCGAGGATCTGCGGTGGGTTGCACCTGTGGGGCGGCTGGACATGGCGTCAGAGGGACTGCTGCTGTTTACTAACGATTCAGATTGGGCAGCGAGGATTACCGATCCGGAGTCGCATCTGGACAAGACGTATCACGTACACATCGGACGCCGGGTTGATGAGCGCACGCTTGAGACATTGAAGCGCGGAGTGGAAACACCGCAAGGCGAAGTGCTGAGGTGCAAAGACGTTCGACTGCTGCGCGCGGGCGAGAAGAATTGCTGGTTGGAGATGGTGCTGGACGAAGGAAAGAACCGGCAGATCCGCCGGATGATGGATGGAGTTGGAGCAGAGGTATTGCGGTTGATGCGAGTGGCGATAGGGCCGTTGGCGCTCAGCGATTTAGCGAAAGGCGCTTATCGTGCATTGCGGAGTGAAGAAAAAATGGCCCTGGATCGCGAGATGGTGCGACGCAAGGGGAAGGCGTAGAAGAGATACCTCACTTGGGGGACTCGATCTGGGAATGATGGTCTCAGGGGGACGAGTGCCAAAACGGAACGGCGGAAAGAAATACGATAGGCGGCGCGAATACTTTTGTCATTCGAACAAATTGTTGCTGATAGTTAAAGTAATACTTTAAATGTCGGCGCGCCGACATTTTTGAACCCAAGTACGTGCGCGCGACGGAATTCGCCTCGATGAGAACCGAAATCTCGCAACGCCAAAACTATTTTTCAGGAAGCTCGCTAGCGCCATGCAGCGGCGAGTCCTTCGGCATCGGCTCGTTCCAGATGTAATGATTGAACCAGTCGAGATTAGCCTGCAGCAGCGCGCGCTGCGATTTCGGCTTGTTCACGCCGTGGCCAAAATTGGAATAAAAAATCATACGCGATTCCACGCCTTGATCCTGAAGGCCACGAAATAGTTCGTAGCTATCGGGCACGGGCACGCGTTTGTCGTTACTTCCCTGCTGGATCAGCGTGGGCGTCTTGGCTTGTTTAATTGTGGTGATCGGAGAGGTCTTCGCGTAAATTTCGGGATCATCCCAGGGCGTGGCATGCAGATATTGTCGAGTGAACGGCGTGATGTCGGTGTTGACGTAGTAGGTCATCCAATCGCTGATGCCCGCGCCTTCGGAAATGGCTTTGAAGCGGTCGGTATGGGTCGTAAGGAAAGATGAGATATAACCTCCTTGCGACCATCCCATCGCGCCGAGTTTTGCGGGATCGACGATACCCTTTGCAATAAGAAAGTCGACGCCGCTCATCACGTCCCACATATCGCCGACACCAAGATTGCGAACGTTGAGTGCACGGAAAGCGCCGCCATAGCCAGCGCTGCCGCGATAGTTTGGTTCGAGGACGAGCGCACCCTTGGCGAGGAACTGCTGGACGGGATAAGCGTACGTCACCGGCGAGAAGGTGGGGCGGGAAGTGCCGGTGGGCCCGCCATGGATTTTCACGAGCAGCGGATATTTGCGCGAAGGGTTGTAATCGGCGGGCTTGCGGAGAATGCCTTCGATGACAGCACCGTCCTGGCTTTTCCACTGAACCACTTCCGCGGTACCAAGATTCCAATCTTTCACTTGTGCGGTCATGTCGGTGAGTTTCTTGGGAGTAAAGGGCGAGGTCGGAGTGACATAGAGTTCTTCCATTTGCGTGGGACTGGGTGCGACGAACGCGACAGTTTTGCAGTCCGGCGTGAACGAGGCGCCCTCGAGGATCAGATTGTCTGGCGAAGAGAGGCGAGAGACAGAGGCGGATTGCGGATCGACGCGGAAAACGTGGGCGTTCGTTTTCTGGAGGCCGGCGAAGTAGATACCATCGGGTCCCCAGTCGTAGAGGTAAGGGTCTTCGTCAAAGCTGGCGGTCAGATCGCGGACGTCGGCGGGCGTGGTGGCGGGCTTGCTGAGAACGGCAGAGAGTTGCACAACCGCGATGTGGCCGTTCGCGTAGTAGTAATACTGTTGCGCCAGAGCAGTTTGAAACGCGAGTTGCTTGCCATCAGGAGAAAAGACGGGATTGGAATCGGGGCCGGGGAGAGCGACGACTTTCTTGACGACATTGTTGTGAGCGAGATCGACAAGATAAATGTCCTGATCGCCGCGAAACGAGAGGAAGGGATTGTTGGTGGCCGCAAACGCAATTTGGGTGGAGTCGGGAGACCAGGAGAAGTCGGTGACGTTGAGCGAGAGGTCGGCGAGGAGCCGTTTAGCGGCCACAGGCTGGAAAGATTTCTCAGCGTCGATCACGTCGAGGGACCACAGCTGGTTCTGGCGGTAGTCCTTTTCGTACACCTCGTAGTCGGAATACTTTTCCTTGCGATCCTTGCTGGCCTTGGATTCGGGAGCGTTGGCAGAGAAGGCGATGGACTTGGAATCTCTGGACCAGTGGAACTCGTTGATGTCCGTTTCGGCCTTGGAAAGCTGCCAGGCTTCACCTCCCAGAGGAGAAATGAGCCAGATCTGGGAGGCAACCGGTTTGCCAGGTTCTGGCTCCTTCTGGTCTCCCTTTTCCTCCTTCTTTTCGTCTTTCTTTGCTTCCTTCTTTTCTTCCTTTTCAGCTTCGGAGAGAGGCTCTATGGCGGAGGATTCACGTTCGGTGATGAAGGCGACCCAGCGGCCGTCCGGGGACCAATCGGCCCCATTCGCGGATTTCTTGCCACGGGTCAGCTGTATACTCTTGCCGGTTTCGACGTTGATGAGCCAGAGCTGGCTGACGTATTCGTTGGCCTTCCAGTCGGCTTGCTCGAGGCTGTACGCGATCCAGCGGCCGTCGGGGGAGATTTTGGGCGAATTGATGGATTTGAGGCTGAGCGCTTCGGGAATGGTGGGAGTGTGTTTGGTCTGAGCCGCCGCGGTGGCCGAAAGGGCGAGAAAAACAGCGATGTGGACGGTGCAACACATTATTTTCATGGTTGACGGAGCCTCCGGAGATTGGGAGCGGATTGAGTGTAACCGCAAAAGTACGAAGGAAGGTGGGGGAATGTTTCGTGCCAGCAGAACGTGCTTGCCTGAGCAGGGCACAGCCAAGAATGGCTGTGCCACGTGACTTTTGCACAAATTGTTAGTGGATTTCAGGAGGCGAATCGGCAAGAAGCTGTTACAGTGGATGAATGCCTGTCCGCTTATTTTCCCTACTGAAGAACGACAAAACATTTTCGCGACCCCTTAATTGGGGAACGACGCTGGTTATGGTCGCGCTGCACCTTTGCGCGCTGGCAGCGGTCTTCTTTTTCACTTGGAAAGCTCTGTTGCTCTGCGTCGTCATGTGGTGGGTCGCCGGAAGCCTGGGAATTGGAATGGGCTATCACCGGCTGCTGACGCACCGCGGATATAAGACGCCGAAATGGATGGAGTACATCCTGACGACGTGTGGAACACTGGCGCTGGAAGGCGGGCCGATCGCCTGGGTAGCCACACACCGGATTCATCACCAGAACACGGATAAAGAAGGCGACCCGCATTCGCCAAGAGATGGCGGTTTCTGGGCGCACATGGGCTGGATCATCACGGGTCAGGCGATGCACCGGGACCGGAAAGAATTGCTGCCGTACGTGCCGGATTTGCGGAAAGATAAATTTCATTTGTGGATCAGCAATTGGCATGTGGTGCCGTCGGTGGCGGTGGCGGTTATTTTTTATGCGATTGGCGGATGGCCGTGGGTGTTCTGGGGCGTGTTTGTAAGGACGGTATTGAGCCTGCACTTCACGTGGCTGGTTAATTCGGCGACACACATGTGGGGCAGCCAGCGGTTCGATACCGGCGACAGCTCGATGAACAGTTTTTGGGTGGCGTTTTTGACGTTTGGCGAGGGCTGGCACAACAACCATCACGCACAGCCCCAATCGGCAAGACATGGGTTCGTGTGGTACGAACTGGACGTGAACTGGTACGGGATCTGGATGCTGCGGAATCTGGGACTGGCGTGGGATGTGAAGCTGCCGAAGATCGGCGAAGGGTCCGCGAGCAGCCAGTTGGCGGCGTAGGAAGAAGATCAGGATCGACGCCGATTTACAGATCGGCGTTCCCGCGATAAGGGTTACTCGGGCCATCGCGTCTGTGCCACCGAAGGGCTGGCATGGAAAGCCAGCACTACATCGAAAAACAAACTGGAAACGGGAGGTAGGCGAGCAGCCGGCCTTTCGTGGTACGCGCTTGGCACAGGCCGAGGCGTATGGCGAGCGGGTTAGAATTCCCTTCTGAGTTGAGTTTGCAGCGTGGATTCCAGGCGCATGGAATTTGCAATCACACACAGGCTGGATAGGAGAACCAGCAGGACAGCCGCCAGCGGGTTCAGCAGCCCAGCGACAGCGAAGGCAATGCCTGCGGCGGAGCACGAGGCGCTCCACAGGAGGTTCTGACGGACGGTGCGCATTGTCCGCTTCGCCAAGTCAATGACCTTAGAGATCTGCGTCAGGTCATCGTCCACCAACACCACCCATGAAGTACCTGCGCGCCAGTCCGTCGCACTGCCGATGGCGATACCAAGGTCAGCAGCGGCCAAGGCGGGGGCATCCTCAATCGCCTGACCGACCATTGCCACCACGCCGGAGCGCTTGCGGAGGTTACGAATCAGGTCAGCTTTATCGCAGGGCAGAAGGTCGGAGCGGCAACTTTCGGCGCCAAGCTGGCGGGCGATCGCTTCGGTCGTGGCGTTCGAGTCTCCAGAGAGAAGATGCACACGGATGCCGCGATGCTTCAGACTCGCGATCATTTCGCCGGCATGCTGGCGAGGTTTGTCCCCGAATGCAAGACACCCGCGCAGATTTCCCTCCCAACCGAAGAACACGACGGTGCGGCCTTCGGACTCCCAGCGGCGGGCGACAAGCTCCGTGCGGGCGTCGACGAAGATGCAGAGACCTTCAACAAGCCGACGGCCACCCACGAACATGCTGCGACCCTCCACCATAGCCGTGATGCCGAGACCCTTGTGCACTTCGGTGCACGCGGCGTCTTCGACAGGAATGCCGCGTTCGCAGGCAAAATTCACCAGTGCCAGACCGAGAGGGTGGGTGGAGTGCTGCTCCGTAGAGGCCAGCAGCTCAAAAACCTGCTCGTACGATGGACCCAGAGCGGCAAAGGGGAAGTCCGACGGGAGGGGATCGGCGTCGGGATTGGCGGCGTTGGCCTGCATCCACGCGGGAGAAGAGCAATAATCCGGGACGAGTTCGCAGCCGAGCAGTTCGAAATTCCCTTCGGTGATGGTGCCGGTTTTGTCGAGAACCACGTGATTGACGCGTTCGAGAGTCTCCAGCGTTTTGGCGTCAGGAATAAGAACACCCTCGCGGGAAGCGGCCCAGAGTGCGGCGTTGATGACCGGCCGAGTAGCCAAGCGAAGCGCAAGCGGATAAGCAACGAGAGCAATCGAGAAGGCGCGCAGGAAGGCTTCCTGGAAGGTTCCCATGCCGCTGGACCAAAAGACGAGGAAAAAACAGAGCGCGGCGAGAATGAAACCGGGATAAGCGAACCGGTTCACGTAACCGACCCAGCGTTCGAGGGAGAGAGGGCTCGAGAGAGCTCGCGCGAGAGCGGTGACGGTGCGGACGTAGGTAGAGTCGGAAGCGGTATGGGTGGCGCGTACCTGCAGAGTGTCTTCGAGATTGAGAGTGCCGGCGAGAACGATTTCCCCTAACTCCTTGGTGCGCGGAGAGGCGTCACCCGTCCAGATGGATTCGTCGACGAGGGACATGCCGTCTTCGACGATGCCGTCGACTGGGAATCGCTCGCCCGCGCGGACGACGAATGCCTGTCCCAACTGCAGTCTTTCGAGGTTTTCAAAAGATTCGCGGCCATCTTGTGTGATGCGAACAGTAGTGGGGGCCAGTGTTCGCAAGCAAGCGAGCTTGCGCGCAACACGGGACTTCGATTTGCGCTGAATGAAGGCGGTTAGAAAGGCGAAGGCGAGGAGCAGCAGCGCAGTGCCGGAGTAAACGGACCAAGCGCCAGCAAGCCATTGGAGGTTGATAACCGCGCTGAACGTGTGCGGCACTGTTTCTCCCGGTCCTTCCCTTCCCTACACCGAAAGAAAAACAACTCTACCGAATCAATGAAATACGGTGAGGCGTCGAAAGCAAATCAATTTGCCGCGACGGATTTGACGACGCCGGAGGAGTCGCCCAGTTTGCCAGCCGCAAGACGGTCGGTCTCCTCGGCCAGTTGCGCGATCGAGACTCCGCCCAAGACCTGGGTGAGACTGGCTTGTGCGCGATGCCATGTAGGGCTAACGCCGCAAGTTGGCTTCCTGCTGCAGGACCCGGCCTCACCAATGCACTGGTTGAGCTGGGTCGGGCCCTCGATGGCTTCGACCACGTCAAGCAAGGTGATTTGATCCGGCGCGCGGTTTAAAACGAATCCGCCACCGCTGCCGCGATGTGAGACCAACAGGCCCTGGTGCACAAGGCGCTGGAGGATCTTGGAGAGGAAACTCTCCTGGACCGAAGTGGCCGCGGCAAGCTCGCTCAGCGGATGTTTTTGCGCCGGGGAACCGACCGCAAGATGAACCATCACGCGGACTGCATAGTCTGTTGCACGAGTTATTTGCATAGTAGCGAACCGGACAAAAGAAATCTGGAACGTCCATTAATGAAAGCGCACCTGCCGGGTGCGTGGCAGTGATTGGGGTCACTGGAATGACAAAACTTTGGACTTGGTGGTACTGGAACTAGGCGGGAAGAATCGCCAGAAAAAAGCAAATCAGTAAGAGCAACTTATTGCGGGCAGCGGGGTTGGGGTGCGGAACTGTCGGAGTGTGCCCTCGTCTCGCCCCTCGGGTGTCTCTGGCGGTGAAGACGGCCATTTCTCGCCTGGCCGGCGATCGAAAAAAACTCGGAGGACAATATGAAACGACTCATCGCAATTTTGGTGAGTGCGGTAGCGGTACTGGTGTGCGCGCAGGCGATCCACGCACAGGATCTGCTTGTGCCGGCGGGAACGCTGCTGCAATGCACGATGGACGAGCCGAATTTCTCTTCGGCTACCGCAGCCATCGGGGACCCCGTGTTGTGTCACCTGAAAACGCTGTCGGAGTTCGGGAAGCCCGTGTTTCCGAGAGGAAGCATGCTGGGCGGCCATCTGGAAGCGGATAAAGAACCCGGGCATTTCGTCGGGAAAGGGTACCTGAAGATCACGTTTGACCGGGTGATTCTGCCAAATGGAGACCTGCCCGTACCAGCGAAAGTGATTCAGGCACGTGGATACAAGATCGACAAGGAAGGAGACATCAAGGGGAAAGGTCACGCGACGCGGGACGTCGTGGAGTGGATGATTCCGCCACTGTGGCCCTGGAAGGTGATCACGCTGCCGGCTCGTGGACCGCGGCCGGCGTTGAAGGGCGAAGAGCCGCTCGAACTGCGATTGATGGATGACATCGTGATCGCACAGGCAAAGCATCCGGAGCGGCCGCCGTACGCGTCATCGTTCCATCCCAGCGCAACGACCGCGAGTCCGGCAGCGGCACCCCAAGGAACTCCACAGCCATCCGCCGGCGCGATGCAATTGCTGGTGGAGAAGCATGTGGACGGCCCCGCTGCAACAGGGACACAACCGGAAGCCAACGAAAGTGCGGTGAACACGCCACAAGCGTCAGAGCGCTTCACGATCCTGGTTTTGAAATCGAACCAGGAAATCGAAGTGGCCAAGTACAAGAGAGACGGCGACTTGTTGATGTTCCAGGATACGCAGGGGCGCAAGGGATCTGTGGACGTCGGCGACGTGGACTGGCGGCAGACCACGGAGATGACGGAGCAGGTGCGGTCGGTGGATTCGGGGATCGCGGCGCTGCCGGTGAACTGAGCAGGTAAAAGCTGAGGCAGTCAGGGAATTGACGAAACCTGTTGGGGTTGGGACGGGGTGGTGGGGGTGTGTGTCCGTCTGGCCCGGCCACAGGGCGCAAAGAGAGATTCCTCACTTTGCAGACTGCGTTCGGAATGACAGGGTCTCGATGTAGTTGAACCCGGAATTATTCGCATTGTTGTGGGAAAGCAAAAGGCGCACAGGCAAGAATGCCTGAGACAAGAAAAAGGGATTCCGGAATATCCGCCGGAAGCGTCGTGCGGACATGGGGTTCACCATTGCTGAACCCCTACACGAGACGGCCAGGGAGGTGGCGTGCGGCTAAGAATTGCGGGCGTAAAAATTGGCGATGGCGTTGACGACCTGATCTTGGTGGGCGTCGGTGAGTTCGGGATAGACGGGGAGGGAGAGGGCCTGCTGGCTGGCTTGTTCCGCGTTCGGGAATTGGCCCTGTTGATAGCCGAGGTAAGCGAAGGCCTGCTGCAGATGTAGGCACAGGGGATAGTAGATTTCGGAGGGAATGCCGGCGAGTCGAAGAGATTCTTTCAGTTCGTCGCGGCGAGCGGCGCGGATGGTGAATTGATTGTAGACATGGTAGTAGGCGGGGGAAGGAGCAGAGGGTAGGGTGACGAACTGGGCGAGATTCATCGGCGCAAAGAGCTGGTGATAGCGTGCGGCGCGATTCTGGCGGCATGATTCCCAACGATCGAGGTGATGCAGCTTGACGCGCAGAACGGCGGCCTGGAGCGCGTCAAGACGGCTGTTGGTGCCAAGGAGTTCGTGGAAATATTTCGTTTTGCTGCCGTGCATCCGCAACATGCGGAGGCGTTCCTCAAAAGCGGGATTGTTCGTGGTGATGAGACCGCCATCGCCGGCAGCGCCAAGATTCTTCGAGGGGAAAAAGCTGAAGCAACCGAAGTCGCCGATGGCGCCGACGAAGCGGTTGTTGTACTTGGCCCCGATAGCCTGCGCGGCATCTTCGATGACAAGAAGGTTGTGCGCTTTGGCGAGCTTCAGAATCGGGTCCATGTCCGCGGAGAGGCCGAAGAGATGGACGGGCATGATGGCGCGGGTCTGCGGGGTAATCGCGGCTTCGATTTTTTGTGGGTCAATGTTGAAAGTCAGGGGATCAATATCGACAAAGACGGGCTTGGCGCCGACGTAAGCAATGGACCCAGCGGTGGCGATGAAGCTGAAGGGTGTGGTGATGACTTCTTGACCGGGGCCGATTTGTGCGGCAAGAAGCGCAAGGATCAGAGCGTCGGTGCCAGAGGCGCAGCCGATAGCGTGCTCGGCATCGAGTTTGGCGGCAATTTCCTGTTCCAGTTTTTCGACTTCCGGGCCAAGGATGAAATACTGCGAGTCCATGACACGCGTAACCGCGGCCATGACTTCATCACGAATAGGAGCGAATTGCGCACGAAGGTCGAGGAAGTCGAAGAGGGGCTTTACTGGAGCGAGTTTTTGTCTGTCGGCCGCAGGCGGAGTCATGGATAATCCGGTTCGAAAGATAACGTTTTCTCCCACCTATTGTAAGGCGTAGTGACGGATCGCCGCGAATAAACAGTGTGGGCGCGACCAACCAAAGTGGTTTCCCACCGTTCCTGGGAGTGACTGGTCAGCGGGGGTTGGCATCGAAGGGGACGTGCATAACACAACGTCGAAAGTAAAAATGGCTGGCGAGATGCAAAGCCAAGAAGCGGGGATGAGTGCGAGCAAGCACAGGGTGCGCATCGTGCTTGCGGGCGCGATCGGGAACGTTTTGGAGTGGTACGACTTCGGGTTATACGGATTGCTTGCGCCAGTGCTGGCATCGCGGTTTTTCCCTGGACACGATCGGATCGCAGCGCTGCTTGGAGTGTATGGCGGATTCGCAGTGGGATTCGTCATGAGACCTGTGGGAGCGTTCGCTCTAGGGTATTTGGCGGATCGGGTGGGGCGACGGTTCGTGCTAGCGCTGTCTGTGCTAATGATCGGACTGTCGACCGTAGGGGTCGGATTACTGCCGACATACGACAAGGTAGGAGTGTGGGCGCCAGTGCTGTTGATCGGAGTACGCCTGGTGCAAGGATTTTCGGTGGGCGGCGAGTTCGTGGATTCGGTGACGTACCTGGTGGAGTCGGCCCCGCCGGGCCGTCGCGGGCTCATGGGGAGCTTCGCGAATCTGGGATCAACCGGCGGAATGTTGCTGGCTGCGGCGGTGGCGGCGACGGCGACGAGCTTGGTAGGGGAAGACGTTCTGTACGCCTGGGCATGGCGCGTGCCATTTCTATTGGGAGGCTTGCTAGCGTCGGGAGCATTTTTATTGCGGCGGCATCTTCCGGTGTCGGCGAGTGAAATTGAAGCGAAAGAAAAGTCCCAGGAAGTTGCGCCGCTGAGAAAAGCAATTCGGGCGCAACCCAAGATTTTGTTGGCGACGCTTTGCTTTACCACGGGATACGGGATCGTAAATTATCTGACCATGGTGCTGCTGCCGACCTTCGCGCGCGAATTCGGTGGCGTGACAGATGCACAGGCCCTGCGCATCAATACGGCGGGGCAGGCGCTGGCGCTGTTCGTGGTGCCGCTGTCGGGCTGGCTCTCGGATCACGCGTGGACGCGGAGAAGCGTTCTGTCTGTGGTGTTCGCGTTAGAGGCCTTGGTGGGGTGGAAGTGTTTCGAACTGGCTGGACATGGAGTGGTGGGATTGTGGGTGGCGCAGCTGGTCTTTGCGTTTCTCCTGGCGATGGTGATGGGGTCCGATCCGGCCATGTTGTCGGAACAGTTCAAGAATGAGTACCGCGTGAGCGCGCACGCCGTGACATTCAACATTGGAATCGGGATTTTTGGTGGAACCGCGCCGATGATTGCGATGGCATTGATTCGGAAGACCGGGAACCCGATGGCGCCCGCCATTTACCTGACGGTCGCGGCGTGTTTGGCGTCGGTCAGTGTGTTGATGTTGGAGGAGCGGAGCCGGTCGCACTACGAGTGACGATCACGTCGAATAGAAGGAGCACCCCAAGACCCAGGTTCACAAATCGAACCTGGGGCACCCGACACTCTAGATTGTGCGACAAGACGCAGCGGTTGAGATCCTTCGCTTCGCTCAGGATGACAACTTTATTTCGGTTCGGCGCGGTCAAGAAAGGAGGTTTCGCGGTTTGCGAACGCTGGCCCAAGCATAGGGCAAACGTTTTAGGATTTCTTTGCGGCGGTGAAGATTTCGACCAGGCGATCAGCGATGATTTTGTCTTCGCCTTCTTTCAGCTGCCATACAGGAAAGCCGAAGGTATGCGGGTCGCGTTGTGGGCGATGACTCTCCTTGAAGGAATCGCCGGAGGAAAAGTTGGGGTCGCGGCCGCGCATGCCGCTGGCG
>Ga0335076_10004343_pt1 | contig 14338 bp, 10 predicted proteins | sample Lox_Sample_25_FD_206717 | JGI IMG/M metagenome (GOLD analysis project Ga0335076, IMG submission 206717) | Soil microbial communities from Loxahatchee National Wildlife Refuge, Florida, United States - Lox_Sample_2.5 | ecosystem: Environmental > Terrestrial > Soil > Wetlands | place: USA... | reverse complement strand
GGAGCAGCTGCAGGTTTCCTGCGGTGGAATTTCAAGCCGGCAAAGATTTTTATGGGCGATGGCGGGGCGATGTTCCTGGGGTTTTTGATGGCCACGCTTTCGCTTAAATTGCGATTCGATCATGCCGCCAATTGGGCTGCATGGTTGGCTCCCGTGCTGGTATTGGGAGCAACAATTTTTGACACCACGCTGGTGACGATTTCACGCTCGAGACGCGGCCTGCTGCCCTTTACCACTCCAGGCAAGGATCATTCGGCGCACCGCCTGGCGAATCTGGGCCTCGGGCAGCGGGGAGCGGTTCTGGCGTTGTACCTGATCGGCGCGATTTGTGGCGGATTGGCGGTGCTGGTCAGCTACCTGCCGAACGCCGCGGCCGTATGGGTATTTGTGGCTGTGGTCGTGGTGATGCTGTTGGCCATTGCGCTCCTGGAACGAGCGCCTTACGAACGCCAGAAAACGAAGAAGGATGCGTCGGCATCGACAGTGGCTTCTTCTTGACGTGTTCCCGTGAAAATGTCGGAGCGGGCAGGCGGTTTGGACCGCCCTGCAGGATTCGCTATACTCTTTCCGCTCTGGTAGTGTCTCGAAGCTGGCCGGCGGAGCGTATCAGCATAGGTAGACGGGCTTGACGGAACAACCGGGCCCTCATGAACAGGATCCTCGAAAACTGTGAAGAACGCGGAACGTGTGCCGGGAACTGCCCTTAAGAAGGGAGAAGTTGTGGTGGTTGGCGGGTCGGCCGCCGGCCTGTATACCGCGGCTTGTGTCGCGCAAGGTGGCCGCGCGGTACGCGTCATGGAGTCGAAACCGACACTGGATCCAGCGCCGCGCACACTGATTGTCACGGATCACTTTCGACGCCAAGTCAACGGTGCCGCGGGTGCAAGCATCCTGAACGAAATTCGAAGGTTTGAACTGTTTACGAACGGGCGCTCGGCGGTGGTATCTCTAAAACGCCCCGACTTGATTATTGAACGTTCCCGGTTGATTCGCGCCTTGGCGGCAGAAGCGGAAGGAGCAGGAGCCAAGCTAGATTACGACACGCGCTTTTTAGGCTTGAGCCCCAACGAGCGAGGCCTGCATGTTCAGGTAGATCGCGCCGGGCAACGGGACGAAGTTTATGCCGAAAGCGTGGTTGGAGCAGACGGCGCTGCCAGCCGTGTGGCAAAAGCGTCCGGATGGCCTCCCGTAGAAACCGTGCCCCTGGTCCAGGCCCTGGTGAAACTGCCCAAGGATTACCCGGCCGACACGACGCGCGTGTGGTTCGTGCCGGACGACACACCCTATTTTTACTGGCTAATTCCGGAGTCTGCAGAACGCGGTGCGCTCGGCGTCATCGGGGAACAGGGACGAGATACAAAGCGGTGTTTTGACCGGTTCCTGGAGAAGAAGGGCTTCGAACCGCTGGAATGGCAGGGTGCGCGAATCCCGGTGTACCGGCGATGGGTGTCCGTGCAGCGCACGGTCGGAAACAGCGAAGTCTATTTGGTAGGCGACGCCGCAGCGCAGGTTAAGGTGTCGACGATCGGCGGCATCGTAACCGGATTCCGGGGAGCGCGCGGCGTGGCCGATGCCATTCTGCAGCGCGGACGGAGAGAATTGCGAACCCTGCGGCGCGAACTGGAAACGCATTGGCTCGTCCGCAGAACGCTGCATCATTTTCAGCAAGAAGATTATTGCCGCCTTGTGGATATGCTGAACGACGCGACGCGCGAGTCGCTGGGCGAGATTAACCGGGACGAGTCGACCCGTCTATTATGGAATGTGATTCGACGCCAACCCCGTTTGGCGCTACTTGGTTTGAGAAGTTTATTGCTGGGCCGCCGATAGCCGGACACGCCCATCGAATGAGATACTGAAGTTTCGCCGACGGGTACCCTCGGCCGTCGCCGGCGTGCAGTTCAATCGACAAACAGGAGGACGATCGTGCGGTTGACCGTGATCGGGTGTGGATATGTGGGGCTGGTAACCGGAGCGTGCCTGGCCGCTGCCGGACACGAAGTGTATTGCACGGACATCGATGAGAAGCGCATCGACCTGCTCAAAGCGGGGAAAGTCCCCATCTATGAAGAGCATCTGGAAGAGGTACTGAAGCGTGCCGCGGAAGAGAAAAAGATTTTCTACACCTCAAACGCCGGCGAAGCCATCCGCGCCGGGGAAGTCATTTTCATTTGCGTCGGGACGCCGCCGAAAGAAAGCGGTGAAGCGGATCTTTCGGCCATCGATCATGTGGCGCGGCAGATCGCCATGGAAGCGCGCACGTCGAAGTTGGTGGTAGAGAAAAGCACGGTCCCCGCTTTGACCGGCGTGCAGTTGCAGAAAGCGTTGGCGGCGTATTCGCAGAACGGGGAGTTGAAATTCGAAGTAGCGTCCAATCCAGAATTTTTGCGCGAGGGCACCGCGGTGGGCGATTTCTTCCACCCGGACCGCATTGTCGTGGGTGTCGAGAACGAGAAATGCGCCGCAACCATGCGCGAAATTTACAATCCGATTCTGGGGCGCAAGTTCCACTGCCCGATCCACGGCGGAACGTGTCCGAGCGGGTCGGGTGAGCTGCTGATCACGACCATCAACAGCGCCGAGTTGATCAAACACGCATCGAATTCATTTCTGGCGCTGAAGATTAGCTATGCCAATGTGATTTCTGACCTGTGTGAGAGAATCGGCGCCGACGTCGAGGAAGTGACCCATGCGATGGGCCTGGATCCGCGCATTGGCACACAGTTCCTGAAAGCGGGATTGGGATTTGGCGGATTCTGCTTCCCCAAGGACATCCAGGCGTTCATTCATCTCTCTTCTGCGATGGGCATCGAGTTCGACATGTTGAAAGCCGCGGAGCGTGTCAACAAACAGCGCATTGACCGCTTCTTCGAAAAAGTTCACAAAGCGTTGTGGGTCATTAAGGGCAAGAAGGTCGCCGTGCTCGGCCTGGCGTTCAAGGCCAACACAGACGATATCCGCTTTGCCCCTGCGCTTGACGTCATTCGCCGTTTACTTGCGGAGGGCGCCGAGGTTCATGCCAGCGATCCCGAGGCCATTTCCAGGACCAAGCCCTTGCTGCCCGAAGTCAAGTATCACGACGATCCCTACGCGGCGGTTAAGGGCGTGGATGCCGCACTCGTCTGCACCGAATGGCAGGTCTTCCGGAAATTCGACTGGGAGAAAGCCGGACATACGATGGCACGACGACTCGTGATCGACGGCCGGAATCTGTATTCGCCCAAAAAGATGCAGGAATTGGGATTCGACTACTACTCATTCGGGCGCAAGTAGGATCCTCAGCGGCAGTCGAAAAAAGCCGCCTGCCCTTCGAACGCACTCAACTTCGAAGCAGGCCGCCTCAACGAACGACTTGCGTCTTCGCGTACTGCTCCTTGAAGAAGTCAATGGTGGTCTTCAAGCCCTGTTCCAATCCTACTTTGGGTTCCCACCCGAGCAAACGCTTCGCCTTGGTGATATCCGGACGGCGTTGTTTCGGATCGTCGACGGGGAGCGGTTCGAAAACAATTTTGGGCGCACTGGGAAAATGAGCGAGAACGCGCTGCGCGAACTCAAGAATGGTGAGTTCGACCGGATTGCCGATGTTGGTCGGCAGATGTTCGTCCGACTGGCTTAGTTTGTAGATTCCATCAATCAAATCGGACACAAAACAGAAACTGCGGGTCTGCTTCCCGTCGCCGTACACGGTGATAACCTGTCCGCTTAGAGCCTGGTACACGAAATTGGGAAGTGCGCGGCCATCGTTCAGGCGCATGCGCGGCCCGTAAGTATTGAAGATGCGTACAATGTGCGTATCGACGTCGTAATAACGGTGATACGCCATGGTAATGGCCTCGGCGAAACGCTTCGCTTCGTCGTAGACGCTACGCGGGCCCACCGGATTCACGCGACCCCAATACGTTTCGGTCTGCGGGGAAACGTCCGGGTCACCATAACATTCGCTGGTTGAAGCGAGCAGAAACTTGGCAGATTTTTCCTTGGCGAGATCGAGCGTGTGCATCGTGGCGATCGAACCGACCTTTAGCGTCTCGATGGGAAACTTGAGGTAGTCCGGAGGGCTGGCCGGGGAAGCGAAATGAAATACGTAATCGAGAGCGCCGTCGACATGGAACTGTTCGTTGACATCGGCGTGTTTGAACTGAAATTTCGGATTCCCATGCAGATGACTGAGATTAGACTGCTCTCCGGTAATAAGGTTGTCGAGCGCCAATACCTCCCAACCTTCGGCTAACAAACGGTCGCAAAGATGCGAACCGAGAAATCCCGCTCCGCCCGTGACGACTGCGCGCATTTATCCTCCCAAGAGTTCCACAGCCATTTTAACGTGACCGGCGGATTCGACCTAAATCTAAACCGCCGGTTGTCCAAAGGGAGCAGCTGGTTTGACCCGAACGGAATCGCGCGTTAGGATGCGCGACGAACACAAATAATGTTAATCGGAAGCATCTTGCCTTCGAAAACGAGCCCCCGGCTGCCACGATGGACCTGGGCTACCGGGCTCATCGTGTTTCTGGTTTTGTTTGCGTTCATAAACCTGGGGCGCTGGCTGATCAAAGAAGATCCACTGGAGAAGGCCGATGCGATCGCGGTGTTGAGTGGCCGTATGCCGGACCGGGCGCTCGAAGCTGCGCGCGTCTATCGGCAGGGGTACGCGCCACGAGTATGGCTAACCCATTCCACGCAGCCAGGCGCAGAACTAAAGCACCTCGGAGTGCAATATTTCGGCGAAGAGGATTACGATCGGGAAATTCTGGAGCGCGAGGGCGTGCCTAAAGGCCAGATCGAGGTTCTGGATCCGCCGATTGTGAACACCGCCGACGAAATGAAAACCATTGGCGGCGCGCTGAAGGGCAACGGACTGCATTCGGTGATTATCGTCACTTCCAAGGTGCACACCAGGCGTACGCGCGCGCTCTGGAGGCGCGTGTCGAGCGCCGATGGAAAAGCCATCGTTCGCGGTGTATCGGACGACTCGTTCGACGCCGCGCGTTGGTGGAGGAGCACGAGTGATGCGCTCGACGTGGTGCGCGAGGTACTGGGCTTAGCGAATGCCTGGGCGGGCCTGCCGTTGCGCCCGGCAATGTGAAAGTGGGCGTATCCATTCAGAAAAAGAAAAATCGTTTCCGCCGGTGCGGCTCGGCGTCGGTATTCAATTCGGGGACAAACGGCAGCGGGCGCCCTTCAAATGCCGCCAGTGGATTGTCAACCAGAAGAGACTTGGCGTGTTCTTCCCCAAGCTGGGTGGAAATCTGATCGTATGCAAATTTCAGTTTCAGCGGGCGTTTGCCGGTATTGTGCGCATCGCTGCAAACGAAATGCACCATTCCTGAGGATAGCCAGGACCAGGACTTCTCCCGCGGTCTGGGCCCGAACACTCCGCTAAGAGAGCCCGCCGTAATCTGCACGTAGCAGCCTTGCCCGATCCATTTGTTGAGCCGTTCCGGGTGCGTGCGCAGGATGGCATTGCGCTCGGGATGAGTGATGATGGGGTGAAGATCCGCCAAACAAAGTTCGTGCAGCGTTTGATCCATGGAAGGCGGAATCGAGAATTCGTTGAACTCCACCAGAAGATAATCCTTCTGGTTGATGCAGAAAGGCCGCGGATCCCGGCGAAGAACCAGCAGGTTCTCGTGATTGAGGTGAAAGTCGCACCCCGTGGACAACGTCAGGCGGTCGGCAAGTTTGTCGTTCAGCTGGGCGAGGGCTTCGCGCACCCGTTGATAGTCGAAGCGGTATTCGGAGCTGGCATGCGGTGTCGCGACAACATGGGTGATGCCATCGCCGATGGCATCCTCTGCCATGGCGAGGGAATCGTCCAGAGTTTTGGCGCCGTCATCTAATCCCGGCAGGATGTGGCAGTGGATATCAACCATGCTTTTCCCAGTATGCGGCAAAGGCGCCACAGGGAGAAAATCTGCGCGACGCCTATCAGTAACATCGGGCCGCAATATGAAACTGTAGAAACACTGTGACAAGCGGCTGAACCCACGACAGCCGGAACTGCTATATTGAGTATGCGGTATGCCCAACGATCTGCAGGGCGAAATCCATCCCCGAGCGAGGGTTGAGGAGCTAGCGTTAGCCCATGGCGACAGACAGAAAGCCGGAGTTTTTTAAAGGCGCACAGTTGAAGGTAGCGATTATTGGATGCGGATACGTCGGATTGCCGCTGGCTTTGCGGTTTGCGGAGGCGGGCCACCGTGTCACTGGATTTGATACGGATCCCAGAAAGGTGGAATTGCTGAATGCGGGGAAATCGTACATTGAGCACATCCAGCAAACCAAGATTCAGCAGTATGTCAACAGCCGGCACTTTGCAGCAACCACCGATTTTTCTCGCTTGGAAGAGGCGGACGCGATCCTCATTTGCGTCCCCACTCCGCTGAACGAGTATCGCGAACCGGACCTTAGCTATGTGGAGAGCACGGCGAAGTCCATCCAGCCACATTTGCAAAAGGGGCAATTGGTGGTGCTGGAATCCACCACCTATCCGGGCACGACCGAAGAACTGGTGCTACCCATCCTGGAGAAAAGCGGATTGCGTTGCCCTATTGCAGCCGGCCCCGAGAGCGAAAATGTTCCAGGAGATTTCTTCCTGGCGTTTTCTCCGGAACGCGAAGACCCCGGCAACAAGCAGTTCGGTTTGGCACAAATTCCGAAAGTGGTTGGCGGTGTGAATCCGCCGAGCGGCCGGGCGGCGCAAGCGCTCTATGCGCAAGTGGTGGCGAAGGTGATTCCGGTGAGCTCCACGCGCGCCGCGGAAATGGCGAAATTGCTGGAGAACATCTTTCGCTGCGTCAACATCGCGCTCGTGAATGAGTTGAAGCTGCTCTGCATGCGCATGGGCGTGGATGTCTGGGAAGTGATCGACGCGGCGGCTTCGAAACCCTTCGGGTTCATGCCGTTCTATCCGGGGCCGGGTCTGGGAGGCCATTGCATCCCGGTGGATCCCTTCTACTTGTCGTGGAAGGCCCGCGAGTATGACTTTTCGACCCGCTTCATCGAATTGGCCGGAGAAGTCAACACGGCGATGCCCTATCACGTAGTGGACTCGATCGCGGAGGCCCTGAACCGCCACAAGAAAAGCTTGAAGGGTTCAAAACTGTTGATTCTGGGAGTCGCGTATAAAAAGGATGTCGACGATCTGCGCGAATCGCCGACGCTGAAGATCATGGAAATCCTGCAGAAGAGAGGCGCGGATTTTGACTACAACGATCCGCATTTCAAACAACTGCACAAGATGCGCCACTACGATTATTCCAACATGAAGTCGGTGCCGCTCAGTCCCGAAAATCTGGCGAAATACGACGCAGTAATTATCGCGACGGATCATTCCACGTATGACTACAGTGCCATTGTGGATGCATCCAAGTTGGTGGTGGACTCGCGCAATGCAACGCGACGCGTGATCCGCAACCGCGACAAGATCTTTCAGTGCTAGCCCCGGTGGTCCGGGATCCCGCTCTGACTTCCAGTTACTTCATTTTGGTCAGTTCCACACGGGCGGTGGCAATCGGCAGAACCGCTTCCATCAGAACCGGCAGGCGCGTCGAGTCATTCGTCAGATACAGCAGAAAGTGCGCGTCTTTCATTTCCACACCGTCTTCCATCACATGAATTTCAATTTTCATGGTGTTGAACTTCCCCGCGGGCACCGCGACTGCTGGCGCGTTTCCGGCCAGGACCGCGCGCACATCGTAAAGCTTCCGCCCATCGTAAACGGGGCTGCGCACCTCGTTTGTCCGACTCCAGTCCACTCCGCGTAGATATTCCAACATTCCCAGAGGATCCCGGGTTCCCGGCAAAACCCGCGCCGCACTGGTGCCAAATGGAGCGGGTTCATTGGGCGAAGAGAGCAAGCGCTCGACGGTATCCACCTTCTGCCCCCGTTCGTTCAGATGCATTTCATACTGGAAACTCGTCATAGAGCCCGCGACGCTATAGGAATCGAACTGATCGTCCAACGGAAAGACCATGCGGTACGGATTTTCCGTGTGTACCGTGGCTTCCAGATGCCAGGAGCCTTTCGTTCCCGTCTCTCGTTTCTCGACAGCTACGATCTTCAGGTTAGCCACCGTGCTGTTCAATTTCGTGAAGTTGGCTTCATACTCCAGCGTTTCGCCTTGCCGCAGGATGAACCCGGATCCCTCTGTGGCACTTTCCTTCGGCGGTGGTTTTTCTGGGGCAGGTGCTTCAGGAACGTTGGGCTGCGGCGCAGGCGCGCGTTCCGATGTGCTCGGCAGAGATGGCCAGTGACTGGCCGTGCTGGGAGGCGCCGGATGAAGGTGAGAGAGGCGCCAGTACACCACGCCAGCACCGGCCAGCAGGAGGATGAAAATCACCAATATCCAGATCAGTTTTTTGGTCATGCCGTTTGTGTGACGCGTCCGACAATCAGAGCCTTGGCGCCATAGTTCCCATCGTACAATAAGAGCGGAAAGTTCACAGGAGGCGGAGTAGATGCGCTACCTGGTCACTGGCGGCGCCGGGTTCATCGGTTCGAATACCGTGGATGAACTGGTTCGGCGTGGACACAGCGTGGTGGTGCTGGACGATCTGTCGTCGGGCAAGGAAGAAAACCTTGCCGAGGTGCGCAGCAAGATCACCTTTGTTAAAGGTTCGGTGACGGACCTTGAGGCCGTTCAGAAGGCAATCCACCAAGCGGAATTTGTGATTCACCTGGCGGCCAGAACCTCCGTGCCGCGCTCAGTGAAAGATCCTCTGGAGACCAACCGAATCAACGTAGAGGGCACACTAAACGTGCTGGTTGCGGCGCGAGACAACAAGGTGAAGCGGATCGTGTTTGCCGCCTCGTCTTCCGCTTACGGGGAAACCCCCACCCTACCAAAAACGGAAGCAATGCAGCCGCAGCCCATTTCTCCCTATGGCGTTTCGAAATACGTCGGCGAACTGTACGCGCAGACCTTCGGGCGCTGTTATGGCCTGGAAAACGTCTGCTTGCGGTACTTCAATATTTTCGGGCCCCGCCAGGATCCGGATTCTCCGTATTCCGGCGTGCTCAGCCGTTTTTCCACGGCGTTTCTGGAGGAGCAAGCGCCTGTGGTGTACGGCGACGGTGAGCAGACTCGGGATTTCACGTATGTGGACAACGCCGTGCAAGGGAATCTGCTGGCCTGTGAAACCGCGGGAGCTTCGGGTCAAGTGTTCAACATTGGCACGGGCGGACGTGTTTCCTTGAACCAAACACTCGACTTGCTACGCAAGATTTCCGGAAAGAATTTGCCGGCAAAGTTTGAGCCGGCACGCGAAGGCGACATCCGCGATTCTCAAGCAGACATTGCGCGAGCCAAGGAAGTCCTGGGTTACGAGCCCACCGTCATGTTTGAGGAGGGCTTGGAGCGGACCTTCGCGTGGTATAACGAACATCACGCAAAAAACGCCGCCCAATAGGCGATCCTACCGGCACCAATCTGCACCTAGTACGAATCAAATGCGTTGTCATCCAGAGGAACGCACTTCGCGACCAAGGATCTCATCCCGTGTATCTTGGCTTGGCTCCCAACCAGACTGCGTGCCGCTCTGGTCGCGTCCAGAAGCTTCGGGCCGCCCTCAGGAGGTGGCCGCTTCGCTCATTTCCGGGATAGCACGTTGGATGGATGAGGCCAAGGGTCGCTTACAATTCCTCGGGTGTGCGTGCTACGCTAACTCTTCAATCCTCCGAGCGCATTGACCGCGTGAAGAAGACATTTTCCATTTTCAGACCGAGCCGATCCACGCGGCTCACCGTTCTGCTGTTGCTCGCCACCGTCTGCGCCACAGTAAGTCCTTGTCAGCAACCAACCAAAGGAAGGCAATCCGCCCCGGTGGCGGAGATCACCGCCAGCGGCCCGCAGCGCAAAGAAGGGTCCGTTTACGTTGCGGATAAGGATGTGGATGTCCGCTACCTGGGAATGCGTCTGCAAGCGGACCACGTCGAATACAACACCGACACTTCAGAAGCCGTCGCGCGTGGCCACGTCATCTACGACTTCCAGAACGAACACGTGGAAGCGGACAGCGTGCAGATGAACGTGGCAACGAACAAAGGCGTGTTCCAAAATGTTCGTGGATCAATCCGATTGGACCGTAATCCGAATCCGCTTTTGCTGGTCACGGAAAATCCGTTGTATTTCGAAGCGAAGGAAGTCGATCGGATTTCCGAAGATACCTACGTGGTGCACCACGGATGGTTTACCATCTGTGGTCCCAGGCATCCCACGTGGCAATTCTTCGCCCCGGAAGCCACGGTCACGCTCGAAAAATCAGTGGCCCTGGTAAACGCCAATTTTCGGATGTACCGCGTGCCGCTATTCTGGCTCCCGTACGCCACCACACCCGCAGGAGAGCACCTCCGCCAATCGGGATTTCTTCTTCCCATCCTCGGAAATAGCAACAGCAAAGGGTTCACCGTGGGCGACGCGTTCTACTGGGCCCCGGCGACCTGGATCGACGCCACCGCAGGCTTCGAGTATTTCAGCAAGCGTGGTCCGGGTCAGCGCGCGATCGTGCGCGCGCGACCCTTCGAAAATACAACGATCCAGTACAACTACTTCGGTGTGGAAGACCGCGGCATTCCTGCTGGCGGCGGCGTGGTCGAAAAACAGGGCGGCTACGAACAGCAGTTGGAAGTGCAATCGCTGTGGAGCCACGGCTGGCGCTTTGTGGCGGACTTGAACCAGTTGTCGTCGTTGACCTTCCGTTTGGCGTTCGCCGGAACGTATGGAGAAGCAATCAATTCCGAAATTCGCAGCTCTGTTTTTCTAACAAATAACTTCCGGGGATTCAGCTTCAATGTGGACAGCCTGAATGATCGAAGCTTTCTGCAATTGATTCCGGAAAACAGCGTGGTGCTGCGGAGTTCGCCAGAAACCAGCTTCTCGTCGGTAGAGCAGGCACCATGGCGTAACCTTCCTGTCTATTTTTCCTTTACCTCGTTTGCGGGAACGGTACACCGTGATGACGAGTTTATCAGCACGCCGAATTTTGTTGGCCGTACCGAATTCGCCCCTAAGGTCACCATCCCTTTGCACTTCGGCAATTGGTTTGGTGTTACGACCTCTGCCACATTTCGGACCACCTATTATGGCGATTCCTTCAATACCAGCGGCAATGTGTCGGGCCAGGGAATCACGCGGAACACCGGCGAGTTTGAAGTAGATCTACGCCCTCCAACGCTGGAGCGGTTTTTCGAACGCCCACTGACGCGGCACCGCTACAAACACACCATCGAACCTGTGGTCGCCTATCGTTATGTCACCGGAGTCGATAACTTTGCCGACTTCATTCGCTTCGACAGCAACGCCACGCTGACCGACACGAATGAAGTGGAGTATGGGATCGACCAGCACCTTTACGTGAAACAAGGCGACGACCAGCCCGTCGATTTTCTTTCCTGGAAACTGGTACAGAAGCATTACTTCGATAACACGTTCGGCGGCGCACTGGTGCCAGACCAGCGCAACGTGTTCCAGGCGCTGGACTCGATTACACCGTTCGCGTTTGCCGCAACGCCGCGCAATTGGTCGCCCATCGTAAGCGACGTGAAGTTGACTCCGGGTGGCAGGTACGATGCCGAGTCCATCATCGAATACGACCCGCAGCTCCACAAAGTGACCACCATCGGTACGCTGCTGAAGGTGAAGCCCTACAGCGAGTTTTATGCCACCGTGGCGGATTTCCGCCTCCAGGGCGATCCCATTGTGCAGCCCCCGTCCCATCAAATCCGCGGCATCATTGGCTATGGTGACCTGGTGCGCAAGGGATTCAATTTCTCAGCCGGCCTGAGCTACGACATTCTCACCGACACCCTGCTGAACCAATATGTCCAGGTGAGCTACAACGGTGGATGCTGCGGGTTATCCGTAGAATACGGACGGTTCAACCTGGCCACAGTGCGTTCGGAAAATCAGTTTCGCGTCGGGTTGATCCTCGCAAATATCGGAACGTTCGGAAATTTTCGGCGACAGGAGAAGATCTTCTGAACGGCGCAGACAAACGGCTCGCATTCGCATCGATCGGAGAAGTGGGCAAGCTTTTCCGTACGGGGAAATTGTCTCCCGTGGAATTGACGAAGATTCTCCTAGCACGCATCGCGCAATTAAATCCAAAACTCAATGCCTACCTGACCGTGTGTGGCGAGCTCGCGTTAACAGCGGCACTGCAAGCCGAAAGCGAGCTGTGTACCGCGGCCCGAAAGAAAACCCGAAAAGACCGAGGACCGTTGCACGGCATCCCGATTTCCCTGAAAGATAACATCTACACCAAGGACGTGCGGACCACTGGGGGCTCGCAGATTCTGTGCGACTTTGTACCCCTGCACGACGCGCCGGTGGTCCGTTCCTTGAAAAAAGCCGGCGCGGTGATCCTCGGCAAGACCAACATGCACGAGTTTGCCTACGGCGTCACCACCGAAAATCCGCATTTCGGCACAACGCACAATCCCTGGGACCTTGACCGCATTGTCGGAGGTTCGAGCGGCGGGTCAGCCGCAGCTTTGGCAGCCGGTTTGTGTTATGGCAGCATCGGGACGGACACGGGAGGATCGATCCGAATACCCGCATCACTATGCGGAGTTGTGGGATTCAAGCCCGGCCTGGGGCGCGTGAACGCGGAAGACGTGATTCCCCTGTCGCCCACGCTGGATTTTGTCGGTCCTCTGGCACGCTGCGTGGAAGACGCAGCGCTGATGCTGGAGCCGATTTTCGTGCGTGGCAAGAAAGAACCCGGTCTGCTGAAATCCTCACGTCGTCACCGCATCGTGCTGGGAATACCGCAAGAATTCTTTCTGGAGATTGTGGACCCCGAAGTGGAACAGGCGTTTCGAGCTTCGATCGAACAGTGGAAAAAGGATGGCGCGACGGTAAAGGAAGTATCCTTGCCGGAACTCGATAGCACAGAAAAAGCCGGCAACGAGATCGCCTGGGTGGAAGCCACGATGTATCATCAGCAGGCGGGATGGTTTCCAGAGCACCGTGCGGAATATAGCGACGACGTGTACAAGCGCCTGGAACTCGGCACAAAGGTAACCGCGTTGGAATATCTCAAGGCGCGTACGGCGCGAGAGAAATTCAAAGAACGCCTGCTGGAAGTGTTCTCGACCAACAAACTGGATGCGCTAGCAGTTCCGACGACTCCCATCGCAGCGCCGCGGATTGGTCAGGAAACGGTCACGATTAACGGAAAAGAGCACCCGACACGAGCGCTACTGCTGCGGCTGAATCGCCCCGCGAATCTGGCGGGTGTCCCTGCGGTCTCTGTTCCGTGCGGCTTAACGAGCAGCGGCCTGCCCATCGGCTTGCAGTTCATCGCGCAATGGACTGACGAATCGCTGCTGCTACAAATCGCGCGCGATTTTCAGCGCACCCAACCATTCCGTGCCCGCCCACAATTGCAGGTTTAGTTCACCACACTAGCCGTTTTCACCGCGCCTCGCTGGCGCATCAGCCAGCTACCAATCAAGTAGCCAAGTGTGCCCGTAATCATGCCCGCCAACACGTCCACAAAATAGTGATACCGTCCCCAAATCGTCGAAGCGCACATCCCTAGATAGAGTGGGAGCAAGGTCCAGAACAGCCACCTCCGGAATTTCCACGCACCCCACAATGCCGCCGTTGCACCAGTCACGTGAGCCGACGGAAATGCCGCGCCCCGCACGCGTCCATAGTGTTCGATGAACCCCATCATCGCCGTGAACGGTCCGCCGTGCAGCGGCCCCTTCCACCACCCCGCCATGGAGAACCACGGGCTTTCAATCGGGAAAAACATCGCGATGAAATAGCCAATCATGTAGCCGGCCATCGAAAACGTCATCACCGACCAATACGCCCGCCACTCCCTGCGAAGATAGAGCGCAAGGCCCACAATCAGCAGGTACGCGAAGTAAGTGAAGTAGACCAACTGCATCGCATCGTTGCGAAAAGGAGTAGTGAACTGTTCCAGCCACACCGAGGGATGCACGCCCGTAAGCCAATAGTCCGCGGCGATGAGCTTCGCGTCTTGCCAGTGCGGCGTTACCAGCGTCATCAGAAACGCCAGCTCTTCAAAACAAAACAGGAAAAACAGGTGCGGGTACCAATGACGCCAGAAGTGCCACCAATCCGCGCGAAACGATGGGCCGCCGCGTTGTGTGGCTACGCGGGCCTGCACCAGGCACAGCGTCAAAATAATTGTGGCGACGAATGCCTGTGTCAAAAGCAAGCGGACCGGATGAGCGAGGTTTTCGTGAAAGATGGCGATCAGCACGCTGGTGGCGCCAAGATACCCAAGCGCCAGCCACTCGAACGCACCGCACGCAGCCCACGCTTCTGCGATTGCTCGCTTGCAGCTTTGCCCCACGCGC
>Ga0335076_10004342_pt1 | contig 14343 bp, 17 predicted proteins | sample Lox_Sample_25_FD_206717 | JGI IMG/M metagenome (GOLD analysis project Ga0335076, IMG submission 206717) | Soil microbial communities from Loxahatchee National Wildlife Refuge, Florida, United States - Lox_Sample_2.5 | ecosystem: Environmental > Terrestrial > Soil > Wetlands | place: USA... | reverse complement strand
TACGCGGTCGTCTCGGACGCGACGTTCGTGACACCGGTCGACCTCGCCGAGGGCATTTCGCCGAGCGCCTACCTGGGTGCGCTGGGGATGACCGGGCTGACCGCGTGGATCGGCATCCGAGACATCGGCAAGCCGAAGCAGGGCGACACGGTCGTGGTCTCGGCCGCGGCGGGAGCGGTCGGGTCCGTCGCGGGCCAGCTCGCCAAGGCCGACGGCGCGCGTGTCGTCGGGATCGCCGGCGGACCCGAGAAGTGCGCCCTGCTCACCGACCAGCTCGGCTTCGATGCGGCCGTCGACCACCGCGCGAACGATTGGGCCGCGCAGCTCGCAGCGGCGACCCCCGATGGCATCGACGTTGACTTCGAGAACGTCGGCGGCGACATCATGGACGCAGTCTTCGCACGGCTCAACATCGGCGCACGCGTCGCGCTCTGCGGCCTGATCTCCGGCTACAACTCGGCCGATCCGCCGCCGGGACCGCGCGGGTTCCCAACTTTGCTAGTCCAGCGCGCGACGTTGCAGGGCTTCATTGTCCTCGACTACCTCGGGCGCGCGCCGGAGGCGATCAGCGAGATCACCGGTTTGATCGCCGCGGGCAAGCTCACCCCGCTCGAGACGGTCGTCGAGGGCTTCGAGCAGCTACCGACGGCGATCAACATGCTGTTCGACGGCACGAACGTCGGCAAGCTTGTGGTCAAGGTCGGCGACGACGGCGCCTAGGACCCGGGACGACCGTCGTCCTCACCCACGGCGCGGGCAAATAAGGAATCATGTTTTCGTCTGCGGCACCGACTGGCGCGGGGCAACGACGGTTCCTAACTGACCCTCACTGACTAGGACATCACCAATGTCGAACGATGTCGCCGGTCCCGATGCCGCTGGCGCCGTCCCGCAACTGCGCCGGGGTCTTGCCAACCGGCACATCCAATTGATCGCGATCGGCGGCGCGGTCGGCACCGGTTTGTTCATGGGGAGTGGAAAAACAATCTCGCTGGCCGGCCCGGCGGTATTGCTGGTGTACGGGATCATCGGATTTTTCGTGTTCTTCGTGCTGCGCGCGATGGGCGAGCTGTTGTTGTCGAACCTGAACTACAAGTCGTTCCTCGACTTCGCCGGCGACCTATTGGGCCCTGCGGCAGGCTTTTTCGTCGGGTGGTCGTACTGGTCCGCCTGGGTTGTCACCGCTATCGCGGAAATCGTCGCGATCACCGGCTACTCGAAATTCTGGTGGCCCGGCGTGCCGCCGTGGCTACCGGCCCTGGTCACGGTCGGACTGATCCTGGTGTTCAACTTGTTCAGCGTCCGCAACTTCGGGGAGATGGAGTTCTGGTTCGCCTTGATCAAGGTCGCCGCGATCGTGGGCCTCATCGTCGTGGGCGCCGTGCTGGTGGCGACCGATTTTGTTTCGCCGCAAGGCCATCGGGCGACGGTTGCGAACCTCTGGAACGACGGTGGGTTTTTCGCAACGGGGTTCATGGGCGTGGTCGGTGGGTTTCAGATCGCGTTCTTCGCGTTCGTGGGTGTGGAACTCGTCGGCACCGCGGCCGCCGAGACGGCGAACCCGCGCCGCACCCTTCCCCGTGCGATTAACGCCGTCCCCCTTCGGGTGGCGATCTTCTACGTCGGTGCGCTGCTGGCGATCCTGACCGTCGTGCCTTGGCGGCAGTTCGCCAGCGGCGAGTCCCCGTTTGTGACGATGTTCTTCCTGGCGGGACTGGCCGCCGCGGCGTCGATCGTCAACTTCGTCGTGACCACAGCGGCCGCTTCTTCGGCCAATTCCGGGGTCTTCTCAACCGGCCGCATGCTTTTCGGACTGGCAGACGAAGGAAGCGCCCCGGCGCCCTTTCGGCGACTGAACCGCGGCGGCGTGCCGGCGGTCGCTCTCTTTCTCACGGCGGCGCTGCTGCTGACATCCATCCCACTCCTCTACCTCGGCGGTTCCGTCATGGGCGCTTTCACACTCGTGACCACCATCGCCTCTCTGCTGTTCATGTTCGTGTGGGCGATGATTGTCGTCAGTTACCTCGTCTACCGGCGCCGGTACGCACAGCGTCATGCCGACTCGTCCTACAAGATGCCCGCCGGCGTGGTGATGTGCTGGGCGCTCCTCGGCTTTTTCGCGTTCGTGATCTGGACGCTGTGCACCGAACGTGACACCGCGATCGCCTTGGAGTGGTTTCCGCTCTGGTTCGTGGTCCTTGCGGCCGGTTGGCTTTTCGTGCGTCGCCGGCCTGAGCGCGCCGAGAGGTATCGCCAGTTCCAGGCCGAGATGAACCACCCGATCGAAGACGACGCCGAGACAACCGCGGCGGCCTCCTGACTCCCGACCTCGTGGCCGACGTTGTTGGGATCGGTAGCCAATCCGACGGTCTGTACTTACCGCAACGACGACGCCAACCAGGCGGCGCCACGTGAAAGGAAGTCAGACAATGAAGCTCGTACCCACCAGCATCGAAGAGCAGATCAACCGCGTCGACCGGCAACGCAGCCTGTACATCGGGATCAGCGCCGGCATCGTTGCGGCATGGAGCCTGTTCCGCCTGATCTGGGTGCTCTATCTCGGATTGACGTTCGGTTGGTTCTTCGGGGCGATGGTTTTCCAGGTCGTGCTGTGGGGCGCGATCGGTGCCGTCGCCGGTATCGCGGCCCTCGGGTTCCTGACCCGCTACTCAAGGGGTTCTTGAACCGGGCACGCCTGGATGGGATAGTCCCGAACCTGCTTGAGGTTCGGGACTTTTCCGTTGCTCGCTCAGCGCAGTTGCTGGATGCGGATCAGGTTGCCCGCGCCAGCGCCGCTGCGTCGGGAGCAGGCGGCTGGTTCATAGCCGCCGAAAGTGAACTGCCCGACGCATTCTCGGCGTAGCGCGTGGTGAGTTTCACGCTCGGCGGAGTCGGCTGGTACCCGGGCAAGCGCGTAGTGTCCAAAGCCATGGCTGATGAGACCCATTTTGTCGAAGCCAACGGGCTGAGATTTGCCTACCTGGAGGACGGCTCCGGACCGCTCGTCCTCTTGCTGCACGGGTTCCCGGACACAGCGCATAGCTGGGACGACCTTCGCCCGCGCATCGCCGACAAGGGCTACCGCGCGGTGAGTCCGTACATGCGCGGTTACCACCCCAGCGCGATCCCGGCTCGCGACGCTGATCAGGAAACCTTGGCGCGAGATCCCCTCGCACTCATCGAAGCGCTCGGCGCCCGCGACGCGATCGTCGTCGGGCACGATTGGGGAGCCTCCGCAGCGTACGGCGCGGCCGCACTCGGACCGGATCGAGTGAAAAGGCTTTTCGTCATTGGCATTCCGCATCCAGCGGCGCTCAAGCCGTCGCTGAAGAAGCTTTGGGGCGCCCGCCACTTCGCGGCGTACAAGTTGCCGGGGGCGGCGAACCGCTTCGCCCGCAACGACTTCGCGGCACTGCCCGCCATCTATCGGCGATGGTCCCCGAAGTGGAACCCGGATCCGCAGGAGTTTGACGCTGTCCGCGCGAGCTTTTCAAACCCGGCGAGCTTGAATGCGGCGTTCGGCTACTACCGCAAGCTCTCCCCCATACCCAGCGCATCGCTGAAGGCGCGGATCACGGTTCCAGTGGTTGCCTTTGCGGGGTTGGACGACCCGATCGTCGAGCCATCGGACTACCGGGGCGCCGCGCGGATGTTCGAGAACGAGTACATCGTTGAGGAGGTCCCCGGCGGGCACTTCATGCATCGGGAGCATCCCGAGACGTTCGCCGAGCGGCTCTTGGCCCATCTGTGAAGCGGGGCAGCCCCTAGGTGTACCCGGCGCCGACCAGCTCCGGGTGAAATTTCGCCGCCATGCGCCGAAGCCCGTCGTGCCAGTCGACCGTCGTGCCGCCGATGAGCTCATGCATCAATGTCACGTCGGTCGGATTGCCGCGCAGCGCGTGCTCACTCTCTTCGAATACCGGCTCCCGGCCGACCAGCGAGCCGAGGTAGCCGCACCATTCCTGCAGGCTGACGGCCTGGTCGCCGCACCAGTTGACCGTGGTCGCCGGAACCGATGCCACCTCGAGCAGCTTCGGGACAGTCGCGATGATGTCGTCCTCGTGAATCGGGTTGTAGGTGGCCGGACCGCCGGGCGGCACCGGAATCGGGATGCCGGCCAGCATCATCTCCATGTGGTAGTACGGCCACCCGCCGTTGTCGCCGTATGGGACGTTGAGGCGGGCGATGGTGGTGGGCACGTCGAGCACGCGCGCCATCGAGCGTGCGACGACCTCCCCGGCGATCTTGGAGATCGAATAGGTGGGAAACAAATACTTGTGGTTGTCGCCGAGGGCGGCGCGCTCGGTGCGGGGGTCGTCGTCGGGCGGGTCGTACACCGCAGCCGAGGAGCAGTGCAGGAAGGCCTTTGCGCCGCGGCAATGAGCCATCAGCAGGCCGACCGACTCCGCGTTGGCCCCGAGGTCCTTGTCCCAGTGACCGCTCTTGGCCACCGCCAGGTTGAGGACGTAGTCGAAGTCGTTTGGGAGACCGGTGAAGTCGCCGGCCGACAGGTTGACCGCCTGGCACCGGATCCCCGCCTTCTCGAGACCTTCCCGCGCTTCCGGGTTGGTGAAGCGCGCGATGCCCCACACCTCGTTGTCGGCCGCAAGCGCCCGGGCGATCGGAGTGGCGAGCTGACCGGTCGGACCGGTGATCAGGATCTTTGAGCCGCGCATGCGCTGATAGTAGGCGACGTTTTGCCGAGAGCGTCCGACTCCCCGTGACTCACAGCCCAGGCTGGTCGTCGATGATGCCCAGCCATATCTGTGCCACGTCGATGGCCACCTTCTCGCTGATGAACGCGTGCTGGGTCCCGGTGTAGATGTCCCGGAACGCACGCTCCAGGCGGGTGCCCTCGCGGATGGAGCTGGTGCCCGCCACCAGATGGGCCCACTCGGCGCAGGCCCGGGCCGTGTCTGTCGCATAGACGGCGGCCACCCGCATGTCGGCGCGCAGGGCCGGCGTCAGGTCCTCGCCGGCGGCGACGGCGGCCTCGGCGGTGGTGAACGCGTCGAGCACCAGAAGGCGGGCGGCGCGCCAGGCCGCCCGGTGGTGTGCCAGCCCCTTCTGGAACGTCGGGCGGCTGGCCAAAGACGCCATGTCGCTCATCCGGAACTTCGTCGCCGCCAGTTCCTGGACGTCGTCGAGCATGCTCTTGGCAACACCCAACGCCCACGATGCATGACCGGCGGCGGTGACGGGCATCAGCCCCATGCGCGTTGCCGGCGACGTACCGCGGTACGGCTGCCGGACGAACAGCTCGAAGGTGCGGCTGGACGGCACGAACACATCCTGGGCGCTGTAGTCATAGGACCCGGTTCCCTTGAGCCCCTGCACGAACCAGCCGTCGTTGAAGCTGATCTGGTCTCGTGGAATGACGGCGACGCGCATCTCGGGGAAGCCTTCGCTGATCCAACGCATCTCGCCGTTGTCCATCGGCAGGAACCCGGCCGCGATGTACTGGGAGTGGCCGATGCCCGAGCCGAAGTTCCACGATCCGTTCAGAAGGTAACCACCGTCGACCGCAGCCCCCTGTCCGTTGGGAAAGAACTGGCCGCCCAGGGTGACGCGGTTGTCGTGAGCCGTGAACACCTCCGCGAAACCCTCGTCGGGCAGATACGCCGCGGCGGCGAAGGACGACGGCAGGTTGGCGATGCCGATCCAGCCGAACGACCCGTCCTGCCAAGCCATCTCGATCCAGGTCTCGATCATCTCGGCGAACGAGGGCTCGATGCCACCGGCCGCGACGGGGTTGAACGCGGACATCAGCCCGCTGGCCCACATTTCGTCGACGATCGCCGGGGTCAGCGTGCGCGCCCGCTCGGACTCGGTGGCTTCGGCCTGCACGAGGTCGCGCATGCCGCGGGCCAGCGAAACCACCCGATCGTCCGTGTCGGCTATCGACGTCATTGTCGTTTCCCATCATCGATTGCGGTGCGACGGCATCAGCGGAGAACACTGATACCGGTGACCGTACTTAATACCATCGCCACCGTCGTCGTCGTGGTACTTGGCCTGCACATCATCACAAAGTTCGCCTTCTTCGCGCTGCCATACCGTCGACGCCGCGCCTTGCTCGACAAACAGTACGGTGACAAAGCGTCGGCCACCGCCACGTCTGATGTCGTGTTGATGATTTTCACCGTGGCGATCGCCGCACTTTTGTTGTGGCGCGGTGTCGACCCCGTGAGCTTTCTGGGCGGACTCTGGATCGGCGCGACGCTCATCCAGTTGTACTTCCACCGGTTCCACCGTCCGGTGGCCCCGGAGCGTGCCGCGCCGCCGCAGACTTCGCCGCTGAAAGAAATGTCGTACGCCATCCAGGATGCGCCATGGCGACCGTGGCCCCAGTTGCTGATGCTCACCGTGCTGGTCGTTTTCAGCCTTGTCCTGTTGCTTTCGAAATGACTGCCGCATAACCGCTTTCGCAACCTGCGACTGGAACCAGGCCCGCGCGTCTGGCGAACGGGCTACCCGGGTTCTGAGTGCACGGGCAGTGGCCCTATGTCGCGAAGCTGGCGGCCCAAGCGGTATGCCATTGACCGACTTCGATGAGGTGGCCGTCTGGGTCGCGGATGTAGGCGCGGAATTCATTGGCATGGTCAACGGGATCGGTTAGGAATCGGGCGCCGCGGGCGCTCCACTCGCGGTGCGCGCGGTCAATGTCGGCAACGCGGATGTTCAGAAACGCGCTGACGGTGTTTGGTTCAGTGGGCGCAGTAAGCGTGACGGTGGGTTTGTCGTCTGTCGGCCCACCGCCACCATTGAGGATCAGCCAGGTGTTGGCCAGCTGCAAGATCACGGGGTCTCGGTCACGCACAACCCGGGCACCGAAAACCTTGTTGTAGAAGTCGCGTGATCGGATCTGGTCGGAAACGACAAGGAAGTGGGTGACGACGAAACCTTCGTTGGGCGGAAGCTGGAATTGGGCCGGGGTGTCCATAAGTAGCTCTTCCTGATCTTGGGTTTTCAGCGGGTTTCGTCTCTGGAGCGGCGCGGTACCTGCCGGAGTGCGGTGACTCCGCCGGCCGCGCACCTGGACATCGACGGATCTCGAGGCCTGTCGCGACATCACGGTGACCCGCGGGCGTCGGCGATCTCGGCGATCACTTCGGCGTGGCACGGCTGCGGGAGACACCAGCACCCGAGGCGGCGGCCCCGCAGACCGGGCAGGAGCGCGAGGAGATCGGGTCGGCTGAGAAGATACGTCCGATATTTGGCCAGGGCCTCTTCGCGCGTCCCGTCACGACCGGGGATGAAGGGGCTTGCCAGCGGGGAGCGCTCCAGATGCCAGCCGCCCCTCGTCATCGTTCGACCGACATACACGACGTCGGCGTAATCTGGGTCGTCCCGATGCCCTTTGAGGTTGACGACGGTCGTACGGCTCATTGTCTAGCGTCTTTCCGCGGTTCAGTCGGCCTTTACACCCAGCAAGTCGATCGGGGTGAAGACCGGAGCCGAAGCAAGCATCGTCTCAGTGGCATTCGCGAGGGCAGCCGCGATCTGGCCTTCCAGGTGGGCCTGGCGGTTGTGCTCGTCGTCAAACGTGTCGAACACCCCGAAGGTGGTGGCGTCCTGACGGAATGAGTACCAGGTCACCGCGTATCGCTCCTTCGCGGCCAACTCCGCGGCGTCGCGCAGTATCACCGCGATCTTGTCCGCGCACTCGGGCTTGGCCTCGATGCGCGCCAACAAACCTATCTTCATTGTGGGTCACTCCTCGTGGTAGGAACCGCCTGATATCCGGCGTACCGCAGAATCTATGCGGTCGGAGGGCGCCACATCAGTGGCAGGAACGACACCATTGATAGCGTTTACGCCATGGACGTAGCAGTTCTCGTGTACGACGGTGTCTTCGACTCCGGCCTCGCAGCGATCCTCGACGTGTTAGACGGCGCCAACGGGATGGGACAGGAGATCAGCGAGCCGCCGACCTGGAACGTGATCACCGTCGGCTTTGAGCCTCAAATACGCACCGGGGCAGGACATCTCGTTGCCACCAAGCCCGTCGCGCAGGCAGAGTCGGCGGATCTGCTGATTGTCCCCGCCATGGCGGAACGCAGGCCAGCAGCACTGCTCGACTACGTTGGCGGGGCCCGGTCCTTTCCCGTTCGCGAGCAGATCATCCGGGCCCGAGAACGCCGCACGGCGATCGCCTCCGCCTGCACGGGCACCTTCCTGCTGGCGGAGGCGGGTGTGCTCGACGGCCTCCGCGCGACGACGACCTGGTGGCTGGCACCGGTCTTCCGCACCCGGTATCCCGCAGTCCAGGTCGACCAGAGCCAGATGGTTATCGCCAGCGACGGAGTCACTACAGCCGGCGCGGCGTTCGGACACGTCGACCTTGCGTTGGCCATCGTTCGCGCGAGCAGTCCCGCGCTGGCCGAGTTGGTGGCCCGATACCTGGTAGTCGACGAGCGCCCGTCGCAATCCGCCTATACGATCCCTAGCGCGCTGGCCCACGGCGATCCCACCGTCGCTGCTTTCGAACGCTGGGCCCGCGGCCGTCTCGCCGAGCCCATAAGCATCTCCAGGGCGGCTACCTCCATCGGCGTCAGCAACCGAACCCTGCAGCGCTGTGTCCAGCGCACCATGGGGACCTCACCGATTCGATTCATCCAGGACCTCAGAATCGAACGAGCTTCGCACCTGCTGCGCACCACGGATCTGTCGCTGGAAGCCATCGCCCGCAAGGTGGGTTATGAGCACCCGAATACCCTGCGCGTACTGCTTCGCGAGCGCACCGGGAAGACCACTACGGCGCTCCGCCCAGCACGATGTCGGTAGCGAGAATCCTCACGCCACTCGGTTTCGATGCAGGCCACGGGACCACGTCCGGCCGTGCTTGCGTGCCGGTCAGAGGTGACCGCTGTGCCCTACCGTGTGTTTGTGCGGTGGATCGTCGACGGCATGAACGTGATCGGGAGTCGTCCCGACGGTTGGTGGAAGGACCGCGGCCGGGCCATGGTCGCGCTGGTGGAAAGGCTCGACCGATGGGCATCGATTCAAGGAGACGACGTGACCGTGGTGTTTGAGCGGCCGCCGGCAACCGCGATCACCTCATCGGTGATCGAGGTCGCGTATGCGCCCAAGGCGGCCGCCAACTCGGCCGACGACCAGATTGTCCGGCTGGTGCAAGCCGACGCCCGTCCTCAGGAGATTCGGGTCGTGACATCCGACAACGGGCTGGCCAATCGGGTCGCAACCCTGGGCGCCTCCGTCTACCCCGCGGCAGGCTTTCGTGACCTGATCGACCCGCGCGGCTGATGGCTACCGGCGGCGGTGGCCCCGCGCCCAACCGGGTCTGTGAGCTCGCGCGGATCGACATCCCGATCATCCAGGCGCCGATGACCTACATCGCCGGGGCCCAACTGGCCGCGGCGGTATCCGGCGCCGGCGCGCTGGGCATTATCGAGACCACCTCCGAGCAGGGGCGGGCCGACGTCCAACGGGTGCGTGAGCTCACCGACAGACCGGTGGGGGCGAACATCGCACTGCTCTTCAACCGCGACCCGGCCGTCGTGGATCTCCTTGTCGCCAACGACATCCGGTTCGTCACCACGTCGGCCGGCGACCCCTCGCTGTTCACCGATCGGCTCCACGATGCGGGCATCACCGTGTTCCATGTGGTGGGCACTCTGGCCACCGCCAAGAAGGCCGTCGACGCCGGCGTGGACGGACTCGTGGTCGAGGGGGTCGAGGGCGGTGGCTTCAAGAACCGGTTCGGCGCCTCGACCATGGTGCTGCTGCCCCTGGTCGCGGCCCACGTCGATGTGCCCATCGTGGCGGCGGGCGGGATCTGCGACGCCAGATCCATGGCCGCCGCGCTGGTCCTCGGCGCCGAGGGCGTGCAGATGGGCACGCGGCTGATGGCCTCGGCGGAGTCACCGGTGCACGGCAATCTCAAGCAAGCGGTCGTGCGCGCCGACGAGACGTCGACCGTGCTACTCCCCTTGGACGGAAAGCGGATGATGCGGGTGATCCGGACCCGAGCCGCCGAAAGTATCGACTCTTCAACGTCTTTCGGGGAAGGCAGGGCGGCGCTGCAACGCGTGCAGCGGCTGTACTTCGATGGTGACATGGACGCCAGCGTCGCCAACACCGGTCAGGTGGCCGGCCGGATCGAAGACATCCCGCCGGCCGCCGACATCATCAAGCAGATGTGGATTGGGTGCCGAGAGGTGCTGGCCGCCGCGGCCGATCGGCTGGGGCCGGTTACGACCGGCGGCTTCTGACGTCGAAGTCGACCCGTTCACCGTTGACCTTGGTGATGCGCATGTGCGCGGTGTACGGCTTGCCCTCCGGGCCGGTGAAGTGACAGTCGAACTCCTGGCCGACCTTGGCTTCCACGCCCGACGGACAGTTCACGTCGGTCGGATGAAAGCCGGTCTGGCCAGAGACCACGTCAACTACGGCTTGCGCCGCGCCCGCGGGTTTGACGGTGGCTTTAGCGCCACACGCGGTCGCGGCGACCAAGGTTGCGAGCGTGCCCATCGCCAAGCGGGCGCTGCGGTTTGCCATCGTTTCGCCGCCGTTTCACCGATGAATCCGATCGGATCGACAGGCTAACACGCAGCTGCGACGACATGACAGCTCAGAGCAGTCGGCCGCGCTGTGCTGCAAACAGACGGTGTCAGCCCACCGCCGCCAGCGCCGCGTCGTAGTCGGGCTCCCGCGCGATCTCCGGCACCAACTCCGTGTAGGCGACGTTGCCGTCGGCGCCGATCACGACCACGGCGCGCGCAAGCAGTCCGGCCATGGGGCCGTCGACGATGCTGACGCCGTAGTCCTCGCCGAAGTTGTCACGGAACGCCGACCCGATCTTGACGTTCTCGATGCCCTCCGCGCCGCAAAATCGCGCCTGCGCGAACGGCAGATCCTTCGACACGCACAACACGGACGCACCGCCCGCGGCCGCACGCTGGTTGAAGGTCCTCACGCTCGTCGCGCATACCGGCGTATCGATGGACGGAAAGATGTTCAGCACCACGGGCTTACCGCTGAACTGGTCGTTGCTGACCGCACCCAGGTCCGTGCCGGTCAAGGTGAAGGCCGGGGCTGGGGACCCGACGGCCGGAAGCTCGCCGACGGTGTTGATCGGGTTTCCACGCAGGGTTATCTGTGCCATGGCCACAGTCTGCCAAGGCCTACGTGGCCGCCGGGGATCAGGTCGGCATGTCCTAATTGGTGGGGTACAGGGCCTAGACGCCATAACCGGGTCTGGCCAAGACTGAATGCATGCCTCGCACGGTGGTCATCGTCGGCTTTCCCGGCGTCCAGGCACTCGATGTGGTCGGGCCCCACGACGTGTTCGCCGGCGCGTCGCTGCTGACCAACGGCGGCTACGACGTCGTCATGTCGTCGGTCGACGGCCAGCCGGTCACCACCGCCACCGGCCTGGCGTTCCTGACCAGGCCGCTGCCGGATCCGAGCGAGCCCATCGACACCGTCATGCTGCCCGGCGGCGGCGGTGTCGACGAAGCGCGATCCAATCCCGAGCTGGTGGGCTGGATCAAGAATGTCACTGGAAATGCCCGCCGCGTTGTCACCGTCTGCACCGGCGCGTTTCTCGCCGCCGAAGCGGGACTGCTGGACGGCTGCCGGGCGACCACGCACTGGGCATTCGCCGGGCGCCTGGCCCGCGAGTTCCCGGCCATCGACGTCGACCCCGACCCGATCTTCGTGCGTAGCTCGGACACGGTGTGGACGGCGGCAGGGGTCACCGCGGGAATCGACCTCGCGCTCTCCCTGGTCGAGGATGACCACGGCACCGAGGTCGCGCAGACGGTCGCCCGCTGGCTGGTGCTGTATTTGCGCCGCCCCGGCGGGCAGACACAGTTCGCGGCGCCGGTGTGGATGCCGCGCGCCAAGCGGACCTCTATCCGTCAGGTGCAGGAGACCATCGAGGCCGAACCGGGCGGGCCGCACAGCATCGAAGACCTGGCCCGCCGGGCGGCGATGAGCCCGCGCCATTTCACGCGGGTGTTCACCGATGAGGTCGGTGAGGCGCCCGGCCACTACGTCGAACGGATCCGCACCGAAGCCGCGCGGCGGCAGTTGGAGGAGACGGACGACACCGTCATCGCGATCGCCGCCCGGTGCGGCTTTGGCAGCGCGGAAACCATGCGGCGCAACTTCATTCGGCGTATAGGCGTCTCCCCCGATCAGTACCGCAAGGCATTCGCATAGTCAGAAAGGACACCACAAATGACCCAAATCGCCTTCGTGGCCTACCCCGGATTCACCGCGCTCGACATGATCGGCCCCTACGAGATATTGCGGAACCTGCCCGACGCCGAAGTGCGATTCGTGTGGCACGAATCCGGGCCGATCACCGCCGACTCCGGTGTGCTGGTCATCGGCGCCACCCACTCGCTGGCTGAAACCCCTTCGCCCGACGTGATTCTGGTGCCGGGCGGCCCGGCGACTCCGGTGCACGCGCGCGACGAGGCGCTGCTCGAGTGGCTGCGTCAGGCCCACCAGACCGCCAGCTGGACGACCTCGGTGTGTTCGGGCTCGGTGATCCTCGCGGCCGCCGGTTTGCTGCACGGTCTGCGCGCGACGTCGCACTGGCTGACCGTTCCCGCGCTGAAGGCATTCGGCGCCATCCCGGTCGCCGACGAGCGGATCGTGCGCCAGGGCAACATCGTCACCAGCGCGGGGGTGTCCGCCGGGCTTGACCTCGCGCTGTGGCTGACCGGGCAGATCAGCGGGGAAGGCCGGGCGAAGGCTATTCAGCTCGCGATCGAATACGACCCGCAGCCTCCGTTCGACTCCGGCCACATGTCCAAGGCGTCGGTGACCACGAAAGCCGCTGCAACCGCACTGCTCTCCAGGGACAGCGTCAAGCCGGCCAACCTGAAGGCCACCACCCTGCTGGCCTGGGATCAGGCGCTGACGGCGGTCCGGTCGCGTCGGCGCAGGCGGGTCACTCCCGCCACGGCAGTCCCGCTCAGGAAGTCATGAGGCGAGTCTGAAAAGCGATAGCGCATGCGCTATCAACTTGCTGGATGCATGCAGAACCAGGCGAGCCGAAGAGACTCGCGTGGTGCCGGCGCCGATCGTCTCTCGACGCGTGAAAGCCGTTCGAGGCCATGCTGAGTACCGCCACTTGATCGCTATGTCGTCGCGACTCCCCTGGCGGCACAGCGGTCTGACCTTAAACTTGGGCCCGAGGGACGAACCGGACGAACGGCAAGCATTTTCCGACAGCGTGGAAGTCTGCGTCTGATCCGTCAACGGAGAATCCCAGCACGCGAGGGAGCACGTACCTGGCCGCCGTGCGATGCCGTGACCCGTACCGTACAAAGACCTGTGCTCCCTCCTCTTTGTCCAGCGGTATGGCGGTCACGGGTATCGTTCGCGTCCCCACCTGGATGGTGACGTCGGGGGTGTGCAGAATGTTGCGATACCACGCGGCAGTAGGTCCCCATCCCGAGGCGACGACATAGCTGTCGCTGTCGTGCTCGGCAATCTCGAGGACGGTCTGTCGGAGCTTCCCGGAGACGCGCCCGGTGTGGGTGAGCAGTAGAAGGCGGCTCCCGAACAGCCACCCGAGCCTGAGCCGATAAAGGTGGATAGGAATCCGAAAAGCGAATCGGGTTAATCCGGTGGGTGGCTGAACGTTCTTGACAATCTTCACAATTGGTTACCTTCCCTGCACGACCTCTCACCCGCGTGCGGTCAGCTCGGACCAGCCGCGGGGTTTGGCATGTGGTCGGAAGAGCGCAACCAGTAACCGCGGCGCGGTCAGCAACGCGTCGATGATCACATCCCCTGACTCCGCTGTCGCGTTGTCAACGGGTCACTGCGGCTCCGCTCGCCGCAAACGATCACCGCGGCCCGGCATACCGAACTTACCGACCGAGTACAGTAGATAACTGCAATTATTGCACAATGCTATTGTCGCTACTAGGCGGAATTCGGGGTGCGGCGCGCAGGATCCCGCTGCCGCGTGGCCGCGTCGAAATCCTTTCCGCGCCGGCTGGCCACGGTGGCACGGGGCTGGCGCTTCGACGCTATGCGTTGGGCTGCAGGATCTCGTTCGAGGCGAGCTGGCCGCCGGCCTGCATCCACTCGGCGACGGCCCGAGGCGCGTCCCGGTTGGGGTTGTAGATGTCTTCCTCACTGGAAAACAAGCCGTTACCCGCGTAGACGAGCCGGGTCCAGTTCGGGAACCAGAACGGCTCACCGTTCGGGTCGGTCGGGTGGTCGAGCAGGTTCTTGATCATGATGACGACGGCGTCATTGTCGTCGTCGTAGGCAATCCAGTCGTTGGGGAAGCGCATGTGTGGGAACGGTGCCATCACCGCGACGATCCAGTCCCGCACCGCCTCGCGCCCC
>Ga0335076_10004341_pt1 | contig 14344 bp, 14 predicted proteins | sample Lox_Sample_25_FD_206717 | JGI IMG/M metagenome (GOLD analysis project Ga0335076, IMG submission 206717) | Soil microbial communities from Loxahatchee National Wildlife Refuge, Florida, United States - Lox_Sample_2.5 | ecosystem: Environmental > Terrestrial > Soil > Wetlands | place: USA... | reverse complement strand
CAGGGCTTCGACCGCTTCCTCAGGCACAGTGGTAGCGCCGACGACCTCAACCCGCGCAGAGCGTGCCAGCAACCGCCTGAGCCTCTCCAGAGCCAGAGGTTCGTCATCTACGAGGTAGACGCGGAGTTTCATGTCAGCGGAATCACCATCGCTACCACAGAGCCATCGGCTCGCCGCGAAGTCTTCAGACAGGCTTTATCCCCGAACAATGCGTCGAGTCGCTCCACTAGATTATTCAGGCCATGTCCCGGCGGAACCACGCTCAAATCGAAGCCCGAACCGGAATCCTGCACCTCGATCTGCAAGTTGCCATTATTCGCTGCGACGGTCACCCGCACTTCTCCAGTTTTGTTGAGCGGAGTGATGCCATGCTTCACGGCGTTTTCGACCAGCGTCTGCACTGACATGGGGGGCACTTGGGCCTGGAGCAAATCTCCGGGTACGCTCACGATTCCCAGGAGCTTGTCGCCGAAGCGGGCCTTTTCGATCTCGACATAGCTCTGCACCATGTCCAGTTCCTGGCTCAAGGGAATCAGCGAGTGCATGCTGTTGTCGAGCGCGGCGCGCAATAAAGTTGCCAGCCGGCCCACAATCTGTTCCGCTCGCGCGGGATTTACCGCAATCAGGGCGCTGATCGAGTTGAGGGTGTTGAACAGGAAGTGCGGCTGAATTCGCGACTCGAGCGACCGCAGGCGCGCTTCCACGGCCAGTTTGCGCGCCCGCTCCTCAGACATCTCTTTCTCGTGAAGCTTCTTCTCGGTCGCGGCTACCCGCTCTTGTAGTAATGCATGAATCAACGCTCCCAGCCCGAACACGACGGCGAGAGGCATCGCCACTCTCAATGTGTGGGCGTATTCCCGCCAAAAGTGCGCCGGGACCACGAGCCCGATCCACATCAGCAGTAGCTGCGAAGCCAGACAACCAACAGCCGTGAACGCGACGAACCCCAACAGTGCTGCCGGGAAAAGCGGGAGTTTGCGGAGCATCATTCGCTCCACCAAACTCCCCATCAGGAGCACGCCGAGAGCCCCAGTCAGATTGGCGTAGATCAGGGAGTAAGCCAGTGTGTTCAGAAGACCCCTGAGGCTAACGATCTGACCGCTCGCAAACTGGATCAACACCACAATTCCGACCGCCAGATTGATCCAGCCCAGCGAGAATAGCCACTTTCGTTTCATAGTCCAGGTGGTGCCGTCGTCATTCGTGCGATGCGGTCCCTACTTGACCTCCAAAGGCTCGAAAGTACCAATGCGGAAGACGTTGAGTGGTTGAGCCGTGTCCTGGCCGGGCAACTTCAGTTCGCCCGTGACCACTTCTTGCAGCGTAGCGAACTCAATTTGCTTGGTCGCGAGAGATACCCAGATTTCTCCCCAGTAGTCGCTCCGTCCCTTCAGCGTCATGCCGCCGTTCGCGATGTCGAGCGGGTTGAAAAATGCCTTGTAGGTGATCAAGGCGCAGTCGTGGCCGTTTCTCTGCGAATTGCCGATCCATTCCAGCACGACGTCGCGGTTGTGGAACGTTCCCACATCCGGCATGTTTACATCCCCGTTTGAGATGGCGTGATACGGCTCGTTCAACTTGAGGTCGGCGAAGTGGTTCTGACCGAACAGTTCGATCATTCCGGTGTCCCACACAAGATTACGCTCAAACACCGCCGTGGGCGGAAAGGCCTTGAAGAAGTCCGGCTTCATCGAATCGGCCAGGTCATTGCGATACCGGAACCCCTCCATGAAGTCGCGCTTTTGTGGGGATCCAAATGGGGCGGTGGGGCCATAGGCATCTGCTTGCGTCACGTTCTTCCACATGACGTCTCCGCCCTCAAGACCGCGCGTGTAGTCCCCGATAACACGTTGCCGCGAGATGATTTCGCCTCGAGTGTTTGCCGCGTTGTAGTCGACGGTGAAGCGGTAGGTGCGAGGGCCAGCATCCTTTACTGCCGTACTCTGAGGCAGACTCCATTCCTGGGATGACTTAGCTGGACTTGACGACGAGTGCGCTGCGGAAGACTGACCGGCCACGTGGGCGGTAGCCAGCACTGCAACGAAAGAGAAGAAAGCCGATACAACCTGGAGTCGCATGGAATGATTCCTCCTGACTGAAGTGTGGAGATAAGGGAGTCGGACCGCATTCTCTTTGCGATGAAAGGCAGGAATCGATGACGAAGGGTGTTGTCGACCAGACGAGTCGGAGGAGTCTGAAATGCTTCCGAAAACACTAAGGGCGGCCATTGCTGGCCGCCCTCATTGCGAATTGTTACCGCGAAGCGGTACTAGACGCCCTTGACGTTCTCTGCCTGCCAGCCCTTGGGGCCTTTGACCACGTCAAACTGGACCTGCTGACCCTCTTGCAAGCTGCGGAATCCGCTCGCCTGGATGGCGGAGAAATGTACAAATACATCCTCACCGTTCTGGCGGCTGATGAATCCATAGCCCTTGGCGTCGTTAAACCACTTCACTGTTCCTGTTTCCATGTTGTTGCTTATTTCCTTTTCTTCTGATGTAGCGCTGAAACTTTCGGGTCTTCTGCAGGCAGGTCACGCGCTGGGTTAAGCGGAGATGCTTGTACTGCGAAGGAACTCTAAAGTCAAACGCAGCTTTATTATACGGGGAAGTGCATCAAAATAGCTACATAATTCGCTTGCTTACTCTGGTAACTGGTTGAAAGGAAATGGCTTATGCTGAAGCTTGCGGGGAGAAATGCGGAAGTCAAATTTCAGAATGCAGAAAGAAAAGCTCGCTGCCTGACTCTCAGCGTTCCCCTCCTGCAATTCTGGATTCTCACTGCTGCGTTCTTACTTCTGCCTTCTGACTTTCTGCCTTCTGCATTCCGCAGATTTGCCACCTTTTCCGAAAACACTCATCATTAGAGAATGCATTTCCGGATTCTTTTCCTCTTGTTAGGTCTCACCAACGCCGCTTGGGCGGGCATCGTCGACAACGTCCGCATGGCCCTGATGCAGAACAATTTCTCCGCCGCCGAGGCGCAACTCGAGTCCTATCGCAGCCAGGTCGGCGTGAACGGTGAGTATCTGGAAGCCTGCTCGTGGATGGCCCGTGCCGCCTTCGACCAGGGAGACTTCGCTCGCGCTAACGCTTACGCCAAGCAGACGAAGACGCAAGCGGTTGAATTGCTGAAGAATCGTCCGCTGGACGCTGAGCCGCATCTGCCCCTCGCGCTCGGAGCGGCATTTGAAGTTCAATCTCAAGTGCTGGTCGCGCAGGGAGAAAAGACGCAGGCCGTCGCGCTGTTGCGGTCGGCCCTGACGACATATGGCAACACTTCCATTCACGATCGCCTGCAAAAAAATATCAACCTGCTCTCATTTCAGGGACGCATCGCGCCACCGCTGAAGCAGGACGAGTTTCTCGGTGCCACCTTGCCGGCCGCCGCTCAACTCAAGGGATCTCCCGTGCTGCTCTTCTTCTGGGCGCACTGGTGCGCCGACTGCAAAGGCGAAGCGCCCATCATCGCGCTGCTTCGCTCCGAGTTCGCGCCCAAGGGATTGAAGGTGATTGGTCCGACACGTTACTACGGCTATACCGCGCAGATCGAACACGCGTCGCCTGCCGATGAGATGCGCTACATCGACGCGGTCCGTCACCGCTTCTACAGTGGTCTGATCGACATGCCAGTTCCGATCAATAAGCAGAACTTCGAAGTCTACGGTGCCTCAACAACGCCGACACTGGTCTTGCTGGATAGGACAGGGAAGGTGGCGTGGTATCACCCGGGCGCGGTCATGTACGACCAGCTGAGAGCAGAGATTGAGAAGGTCGTGCGGTAGGGTGTCCGGCGCGAGGCACTAGTTGTTTGCTTCGGCAAAATAGCAGAGTTGGGATATCGCCTTTTGCGAGGACTTGATGAGCACTAATGAATTCACAACTGTTCGCAACATCAACAGCTGGAAAGAACTTGTCGAGGTGGAAAGTCAGTACGCCGAGCCCACGGAAGAATGGGTCTTTAGGGGGGAATCGCGAGAGTGGGATCCGCCGTTGCAGTCTACGCTAGAAAGATTGGAGCAACCGGCCGCAGGAGCGGCCTGGAGTCGCAGTGCGCTTGAGATCCAGTTTTTCAACGATTTTAAGCGGTCGTTTCGGATCCACACTCCGATCGAGGTATCCCAGGCAACGAATGACGATGTCCTCTACTGGCTCTCATTGATGCGTCACTTTGGAACCCCGACCCGACTCGTCGACTTCAGCTACTCTCTGTTCATAGCGACATTTTTTGCGCTCGAAGGGCAACGGAAAGAAGATGCCGTTGTGTGGCTCATCAGCAAGACGTGGTTGACGAGATATAACGTGAAGCAGATGATGACTCACGACGGCGAGGCCTTCTGTATCGATTGGGGAGATAGAAAACCCTCCGCATTCCGGCGAATTTTCTGGGATCCCGCCACTCCCTACACTGGAGCATTCCCGGTCAATCCGGATGCCCACCATCAAAGACTTCATCTTCAGCAGGGTCTTTTTCTCTGTCCCGTGAGAGCGGAGGAGTCATTTGAGGATAACCTCAAGGCTTATAGTGGTTGGCAACAGAAGGTGCTGAAACTGAGGATTAAACCGGACATTCGGGAGGAGATGCTTCTCAAATTACACCGCGCGGGCACAAACCACGAACTTCTTTTCCCAGGGCTGGACGGCTTTGCGCAGGGGCTTCAATCAAAGACCCCGGTAATTCAGTCGAACCTTCTCAAGCTTAGCGCCAGCGGCGCCCGCGTGGCGACAGACCAGCAGGGGAGGTTCGAATGGCAGAAGTACTATGACGCCTATTGCAAACATCTGCCCTGAGTACTGCAGTTCTTCCTTCACGGACGCCCGAGGCCGGCTCTCCCCACATGGTTCATTTCACTTCTCGGAGTTTCCCGGTCTTCACGTCATAAATAAATCCGCGTACCGGAATCTGCTTCGGAATCCACGGATGCGCCTTCACTTTCCGGACCTGCTCCCGGACGTTCTGCTCCAGATCATCGAAAGCATAAAAATGCGCGGGCTCGCTAGCGACAACGCCCATCTTCTTGGTCAATTCCGCTCTGAGTTCGTACTCTTTCACCTTCAGCAGGCCGCAGTCGGTGTGATTGATGATGATGAATTCCTGCGTGTCGAGCAGATGATGCGAAACCAGCAGGGAGCGGATCGCATCCTCGGTGGCAATGCCGCCGGCGTTGCGGATCATGTGCGCATCGCCCGGGCGGAGGCCGAGACAGTGCTCGAATAAAATACGCGAATCCATGCAGGCCAGCACGGCGGCGTGACGTCGTGGGCGCACATTCAGATCGCCCAGGTCGAAACTGCGGGCGAAGACTTCATTGGCAGTTAGCAGATCGTCGGCTACGGACAAGGTTTTCTCCCCACTGAAGGTTTCAAGCTCTTCCACAGATTTGTCTCATCCAGTTTAACCGTTAGAATCGCTCCGTGAACCTCGGGCCAAACTTGGACGATACGATCGTCGCCATTGCCACGCCGCCGGGGCGAGGAGGCATCGGTGTGGTGCGGCTTGCCGGGCCAGAAGCGCGCAAGATCGCCGAGCCCCTGCTGCGGCTGCGTCACAACCTAGAGCCAGGGCGTGCGGTCTTCGGGGAACTCGTCGACACGATCGATGCACGTATAGCGACAACCGCTCCCGGCTGTCGGGACGAGCAAAGCTCCTCTTCTAACCCCGACCGCATCGACGAAGTCGTAGTAACCTACTTCGCCCGGCCACATTCTTATACGACCGATGACATCGTAGAAATGTCTGCGCACGGATCGCCAGTTGTGCTGCGTCACATCGTCGAGCTTTGTGTGAACGGTGGGGCGCGCCTTGCCGAGCCCGGCGAGTTCACCATGCGCGCCTTCCTCAACGGACGCATCGACCTGACGCAGGCGGAAGCTGTTCGCGATCTGATCGATTCGCAGACGCTGTATCAGGCGAAGGTAGCCGCGCAGCAGCTCGACGGTGCTCTCTCGCGTCGCCTGCAACCGATCAAGCAGAAATTGATCGAGTTGATCGCGGTGCTCGAAGCAGGCATTGATTTCGCCGAGGACGACGTCTCGATTCTGCCCGACGCCAAAATCCTCGAGCGCGTGGCTGAAGTGCGCGGGCCACTCGAGCGCCTGGCCGCCAGCTTTGTCTACGGCAAGATCGTCCACGAAGGACTGACCCTCGCCATTGTTGGCCGCCCCAACGTGGGCAAGTCCAGCCTGTTTAACCAACTCGTCGAGCGTGAACGTGCCATCGTCACCGCTACTCCCGGAACCACGCGCGATCTGGTCAGCGAGACCGTAGCCATCGGCGGCATCCCGGTGAAGTTGGTCGACACTGCCGGCATTCGCGCGGCCATCGACGAAGCCGAATCCATTGGCATTCGCAAATCCATGGAAGCGCTGGCCGACGCGGATCTCGTTTTAGTCGTGGTCGACGCTTCGCAGGCAATCTCTAAAGAAGATGAAGAACTGATCGAGCAGGCTGCGAGACGTGCAGCCATCGTGGTGGAGAACAAATCCGATCTTCCGATCCCGGAGGGATCACTGAAAATAGCCCAGCGCTTCAGCGCTGGGAACAGCTCGGGAGAAGGCCGCGTCCCAGAGGGACGCTTGAACCGCGTCCGGACTTCCGCCGTAACGGGAGACGGCATTGAAGATCTACGTACTGCAATCCTGCATCACGTTGCCGGGGACAACGGAGCACAAGCCGAATCTGGATTCCTTACCAACGTCCGTCACGAAGGCCTGATTAAAGATGCACTCGCCGCCCTCGATGCAGCGAAAAATGCGGTTGCCGGAAAGATCCCTCACGAGATGCTGCTGCTGGATCTCTACAATGCGCTGCGCCCGCTCGATGCCGTCACCGGCGCCACTACCACCGACGATATCCTCAACCTGATCTTCAGCACGTTTTGTATCGGGAAGTGAATGGAGCCGCAGACGCCTCGTCCGACGGGCGAGCGAAGCTCGAGAGTTTCAGTGCGCGAGAATTGAGGTCGTCAAACTGGAGCTAGCTACTTGGTTAACGCTGACAGAGCGTCTCTGAACAGCCCGTCGAACGATCCACCTTTAGCACTCTTCAGCGCAACGCTGAGCGCTTTCTCCGCCGCCACCCGCTGATACCCAAGATTTACCAGCGCCGAGAGCACATCTTCTTCCATGGCATTCATAGTGGGCGTCACGGTGACCGCGGTGGGCACGGCCTCGGGCAACTTGTCGCGCAGTTCCAGCACCATGCGTTCGGCCGTCTTCTTTCCGATTCCCGGGATGCGGGTGAGTCGCGCAATGTCATTCCCGCGGATCGCGCCCACCATCTCCTGGGCGGCCATCCCGCTCAAGATCGTAATCGCCAGCTTTGGTCCGATGCCGCTCACCGTGATCAACTTCTCGAACAGAAGCTTTTCAGCGGGCAGCAGGAATCCGTACAGGGCAATCATGTCTTCGCGCACATGCGTATGAATGTGCAGGGCAACGTCCGTCCCGACTGGCGGCAAATCGGAAAAAGTCGGCACGCTAATGGTCACGTCGTAACCGACGCCGGCGGTCTCAACGATCGCTTGGTTGGGATGCTTCGACAGCAACTTTCCGCGAAGGTGCGCAATCATGCTGCGGACATTGTAGACGGACAGCTTGGGTCTGAGGTGTTTGGCGTACGTCCAGGGTATTAGGTTGCGGGTCTGTGCCCTAATGCCCCTGAAAAATTGCACCAGGCCCGAGGCCTGACGCCTAAGACCTCAAGACCGGCTCAGGTTTGACACCATCACGTTAATTAGGTCATATTTGACACTATCATGAATGACCTATTAATCCTCGCCATGCTGCTGCCGGGCCCAAAATACGGCTACCAGCTCAAGCGCGAGGCGGGATGGATCTTCGGTCAGGAGTCGCTGCACAACAACATCGTCTATCCCACTCTGCGACGATTTCTGGAGCAAGAGTGGGTCAGCAAAAAAGCCGTCCCCGGCGAGCGCGGACAGACGCGCCAACAATACGCCCTGACAGCCGCAGGCCGCCGTTCCCTCTTCGAACGCCTCAGCCTGTTCAGTGAAGACGACGCTTCTTCCGACGAGGCCTTCAATCTCCGCGTAGGACTGTTTCCGGCACTCAAAGCGGACATTCGCGAAGCGATTCTCGACAAGCGCGAGGCCTTCCTTCGCCAGCGAGATCAGAAGCTCGAAACCATGCTTGCCCGCATGGACGTCGGCAAGTTCGGTGGCGAAGTTGTCGGCCATCTGAGAAAGCAGACCGAGGCGGACCTCGAGTGGGTGCTCCATCTCCGCCGCCTCGTTAAGAACCTCTAACGGAAGGAGTCGACCATGACGATGCCCACGACCATGCAAATCGCGTTGTATCCCTGGTATGTCTTTGCCGCCGTCTGGCTGGTCAGCGCTCTGTGGGTGAAGCGGACCAAGGTCCGGGAACGGTCCTTCGACCGCCTTATCACCATGGTCGTCGTGATTGTTGCGTACGAACTCTTGTTCTCCGGGTGGTTGCGAATTGGTATCCTCCGACAACGTTTTGTGCCGGAAGAGAACTCGTTGCGCTGGACTGGGTTCGCCATCAGTTGCGTGGGCGTCTCGATCGCAGTATGGGCGCGCTGCTGCCTGGGCGCCAATTGGAGCGCTCGCGTCACACTGAAAGAAGGGCATCAACTGATTCGTTCGGGCCCATACCGCTTCGTGCGCCATCCCATATACACCGGAATGTTGGTTGCCGCGTGCGGCACGGCATTGATTGTGGGCGAGTGGCGCGGTTTGCTGGCCATAGTGCTGCTGGTAGCGGCTCACTCCCGCAAAGCGCTACGCGAAGAAGCGCTCCTGGCCAAAGAATTCGGCGAGGAATATCTGAACTACCGAAGGACAACCGGGTTCCTGTTTCCACTTTTTGGACTGCCAGGAATGGACATACGCGGGAATCGCTCCTAGAATAGCGGTCAATTCACCGTCCAATCCTATGCCGTGGGGACGATTTCGAATTTTGCGAACGAGCTTCGCGCTGCTGACCGCTCTCCTCTGCGCCTTCAGCGGATCTGTTCTGGCGCAGTCTGGCGTCGATCCCGACGGCCATGTGGTCGATCCTTTTCAAGCGAGCCACAACCAAGTCACCGTACTCGTCTTCGTGCGCGGGGACTGTCCCGTCTCCGCCCGTTACGCTCCGACCTTGCAGCGCATCAGCAAGAAGTATGCAGAGCGTGCGAAATTCTGGCTCATCTTTCCCGACAAGAACGAATCCCCAGCGGATATGCGCAGCTATGTTGCCCAATATCGATATCAATTCCCCGCGCTTGCCGATCCGTCGCACGCGTTAACCGCGCTGAGCCACGTGCAGATTACTCCCGAGGTTGCAGTCTTTGATCGTGCCCGCCACCTCGTGTACGACGGGCGAATCGACGACTGGTATATATCCCTCGGGAAATCGCGTCTGTCGCCCACTACTCATGAGCTTGAGGATGGGATACGCGCGGCAGCAGCGGGGAAAGCCGTGGCGCAGAGCGAGATCAGGGGCGTGGGATGTTATATCTCCGATCTCAACTGAGGCCGTGGCTGTTGGCGGCGTGCCCGTTCACACTCATCCTTCTCGTTGGCGTCGGCATCGGTCCCAAGCCGCAGGCGAGCGCATCCCCGGCGAATGACCCGCAAATCACCTTCAATCGCGACATTGCCCCCATCGTTTTCAACCGTTGTGCGCTGTGCCATCGGCCCGGAGAAGCCGGCCCTTTCAGTCTTCTTACGTATTCCGACGTGAAAAAGCATGCTCTCCAGATCGCCGAGGTCACGCGCTCGCACGCCATGCCGCCGTGGTTGCCCGAACCTCAGAAATTCGGGTTTGCTGATGAACTCCGACTGACCCCGGCAGAAATTGACTTGATCCAAGGCTGGGTTGCGCAAGGCGAGCCCGAAGGCAATCCATCAGACTTGCCGCCGCAGCCGAAGTTTGTTGAGGGCTGGAGACTCGGGCAGCCCGATTTAATCCTGACTGCCGAGAAGCCCTTTGTGCTTCCGCCCTCGGGGACTGACACTTATTGGAACTTTGTTTTTCGCGTTCCCATCCATGACACGCGATGGGTGCGGGCGGTGGAGATTCGCCCTGGGGACAAGCGCTATGTGCATCACGCTAATATTCTGGTCGACCGCGCGGGATCGCTGCGCCGCCGCGAAACCGAGCCGGGCGCGGGATTCGGGGGCATGGAGATTCGTGTTGACTCCCAGGTTTTCGATCCCGACAGTCATCTCTTGTTCTGGAAGCCGGGAACCGTTCCGTATGAAGAGCCTGCAGGCATGGCTCTGCGGCTCGATGAAGGAACAGACCTCGTACTCAACACGCATCTGCAACCATCGGGCAAGCCGGAGGTCATTCAACCCAGCATCGGGCTGTACTTCACTTCTCAGGCGGCAACCAAGACGCCCATGCTGCTGCAACTGGAAAACGATGCCAAACTCGACATTCCTGCCGGAGAAAAACATTTCCTGGTGACCGATGAATTCACGCTTCCCCTCGACGTTGACTTGATGGCGATCTACCCGCACGCGCACTACCTGGGAAAAGATCTGCAGGCATTGGCGACGTTCCCCGACGGAACGACGGAGACGCTCATTCACATTCCCGACTGGGATTTGAATTGGCAGGCCGTGTATCGCTACGCGAAGCCGGTGCGGTTGCCGCGAGGGACGCGGGTCTCGTTGCGCTATGTCTACGACAATTCAGTGGACAATCCTCGCAATCCGAATCATCCGCCAGCCGAGGTGCGAGGAGGAAATCGCTCAACCGACGAGATGTGCCACTTATGGCTGCAAGTTCTGCCAGTGAATTTTGATGCGGCGCAGGGTGATCCGCGGATGGTGTTGCAGGAAGCGTTGGCCCGGCACAACATCGAAAAGGATCCGGGGGATTTTGAAGCGCACTACAACTTGGGCGCGATGCTGCAAGCTCGAGGTCAGTTGGAAGCGGCCATTACCGAATATGAATCTGCGATTCGTTTGCGGCCCGAAGATGGCACAGCGAACAATGCCCTTGGTGCGGCGTGGGTGGCCGAAGGCCGACCCGAGCAGGCCGTGCGCTATTTTCAAACCACTCTCCGGACGAGCCCCGACGATTTTGATGCCAACTACAATCTCGGGATCGCGCTGGCGCAGCAGCAGGATTTCCGAGCGGCCCTGTCGCAGTTCCGAATTGCGCTGAAGTTGCAGCCAAAGGATGCTGCCGTGGAAGCCAATCTAGGCGCGGTGTTGGCGCAATTAGGGCAGTTTTCCGAAGCCCAGAGTCATCTCGAACGGGCGCTCGAACTCGATCCCGCACAAGAGCTGGCGCGAGAGAATCTTGAGGCATTGCGCGCCTCCATGAAGGCCCACTGATCCCGTCCCCCGTCTGAGCCAGATCACCACGCGTAAAGTGTGCTCTAATTTTCGTATGAAACCGCAGCGATCCCTTGTCCCGCCTCTGCTGGTTGTCGGACTGTTTCTCTCCACTTGCGCCCTTGGGCAGAGCGCGACTCCGGACGCGCCGTCACCCCAGAACCCTTCATCGGATGCAACGAAGGCCGATTTCTCCGAAGCGCGCAAGCTGATGCAGTCGGGAAAAGTCGATGAGGCCATCGCCGACTTGCAGGCCATGGAAGCCAGCGACCCGCACGCGAAAGGTCTGGACTTCGAACTGGGCACCGCTTATTACAAGAAGAGCGACTACACCAAATCCGCCGAGTACCTGAAGAAGGCTGCCGCAGCCGATCCTTCCAACAGTGAAGCGTCGCAGCTATTGGGACTCTCGTATTACCTCGGCGGACATCCGGCCGACGCGATTCCTTTGCTCGAAAAAACGCAGGTTTGGATGCCGCGTGCCAACGTAGACGCGTCTTACATTCTGGGCATCTGCTACATCCAGACCAAGGACTACAACAACGCGCGCAAGGCTTTCGGCAAGATGTTTGAGGTGCCGCCGGATTCCGCGGCCAGTTATTTGTTCACAGCGCAGATGTTGCTGCGGCAGGAATTCGATCCCATCGCGGAAGAGTATGCGCTGAAAGCGGTCGCGCTCGATCCCAAACTGCCCATGGCGCACTATGTGCTCGGCGAGTTGTACATCTTCAAGTCGCGCATTCCGGAAGCCATCACGCAATTCGAGCAGGAGTTGGCCATCAATCCTGCGCACCCGGCCACCTACTACAAACTGGGTGACGCTTATTCGCGAGTGCAGAAATATGAAGAGGCGGAACGCGTCCTGCAGCGCGCCATCTGGCTCGATTCCTCTTCGACCGGGCCGTACATTCTCTTAGGCAAGGTGCTGGAGAAAAAAGGGGAGTATGAACTGGCCCTTCGCGCTCTTCGCCGCGCCGCTAGCATGGATCCCAACAATTCCACTACGCACCACTTGCTGGGACAGACCTACCGCGACATGGGAAAAAAAGAAGAAGCGGAGAGCGAACTTAAACTAGCCGAGCAGCTCAAAAATTCGCAGGACCAGCATCCTTAAATTGCGGCGGCTTGATCGCGGCGGCGGGCCTGGATCTCGATGTAAACGTTCACCAGCGAAACGGCCGCGGGTGTTACTCCCGGGATGCGCGAGGCTTGGCCGATGGTTCGCGGACGCACCTTCGTAAGCTTTTCTTGCATCTCGCGTGACAATCCGCTGACGGAGCGGTAGTCGAACCATTCGGGAATGGAGTGCTGCTCGGACTTCTTCAGCCGCTCCATGGCTCGCTGCTGCTGCAGCAGGTAGCCTTCGTATTTGATCTCGGTCTCGACCGATTTGAGCTCGTTTCGAATTTCAGAGGAAATGAGAACCGCTGGGGACTCTGAGGAGTTAGCACGGCTGAAGAACTCGGGTGATAGTTTGGCGAGTGCCGGCGCGAGTCGTTCAATCGCGACTTCCGGACGCTTCAGGAGTTGCGCGAGCGTTTGGCCGATGGCAGACGAAAACGCTGCCGAGCTTTGCTCAGCCGTCCCCACATGATTCTCAAATAGCGTCAACAAGTCAGGCGTGACGCGCGTGGTCTCCAGAACCTTCTTAATTCCGGAGAGCCGCTCTTGCTTTGCCTGAAAATCTGCCCACGCCTCGTCGGAGATCAATCCGACTCGCCGTCCATGTGGTGTCAATCGGCGATCTGCATTGTCGATGCGCAAGTGCAGGCGAAATTCCGCGCGTGACGTGAACATGCGATACGGCTCGTTAGTTCCCTTCGAGATGAGATCGTCGATGAGAATCGCGGTGTAGGCTTCTGTGCGATCGAGGATCAGCGGCTCCTGCCGCTTCACTTTCAGCGCGGCGTTGATGCCCGCCATCAGTCCCTGGCATGCCGCTTCTTCATAGCCCGAGGTCCCATTGATCTGGCCGCCGAGAAAGAGTCCATCGATCTTGCGCGTCTCCAGCGTGCGCTCGAGTTCCGTCGGATCAATCGAGTCATACTCGATGGCGTAGCCGGGGCGCAGCATATCGGCCGACTCAAGGCCCGGTATCGACTTCAGAATCGCGAGCTGCACTTCCACGGGCAGCGACGTGCTCATGCCGTTGACATAAATCTCGTGCGTGTTCAATCCTTCCGGTTCAAGGAAAAGTTGGTGCATTTCCTTGTCCGGAAATTTCACGATCTTGTCTTCGATCGAGGGGCAATAGCGCGGACCGATCGACTGAATTTGGCCGCTATACATCGGCGAGCGGTGCACGTTCTCGCGGATGATGCGATGCGTTTCCGGCGTCGTCCATGCGATGTAGCAAGGGACCTGCGAATCGTGATGTGCGACGCGTTTGGTGCGAAAGCTGAAGGGTGTGGGATCGTCGTCGCCGGGCTGGGCCGGGAAGCGGGACCAATCGATGCTGCGGCCATCGAGGCGCGGCGGTGTTCCCGTCTTCAGGCGGCAGCCGCGCAGGCCAAGATTCTTCAAGGCCTCACCGAGCAACACTGCGTTCGGCTCACCCGATCGTCCGGCAGGGTATTGCTGCTCGCCGCAGTGGATCAAGCCATTGAGGAATGTCCCGGTCGTGATGACAACAGCCTTGGCGCCGACGGTCCGGCCATCGCGGAGCTTGATTCCGAGGACCCGCCGCCGACTGTCATGGCCGTTAGTCGTTAGCCGTTGGTCGTTGGCAGAAGCGTCAGCAGAATTGGCGAACGGCGAACGACCATCGACCAACGACTCTTCTCTCACGACTCGGGACTCAGGACTCGCGACTATGAGATCCGCGACTTCGGCCTGCTTGATCTTGAGATTCGGTTGCGACTCGAGTACTTCGCGCATCTTCAAGCGATAGGCCTGCTTGTCGCATTGCGCGCGCGGGGACCAGACTGCGGGGCCGCGCGATGTGTTCAACAAACGAAACTGGATTCCAACCGCATCGGTGATCTCCCCCATGATGCCGCCCAGTGCGTCGACTTCACGGACGAGATG
>Ga0335076_10004338_pt1 | contig 14349 bp, 13 predicted proteins | sample Lox_Sample_25_FD_206717 | JGI IMG/M metagenome (GOLD analysis project Ga0335076, IMG submission 206717) | Soil microbial communities from Loxahatchee National Wildlife Refuge, Florida, United States - Lox_Sample_2.5 | ecosystem: Environmental > Terrestrial > Soil > Wetlands | place: USA... | reverse complement strand
GACAAGGTCCATCGCTTTCTGCCAAGCAACCCAATCGCGATGTCCGCGCCTATGGTCTTCCTAACTACTAGCTTCCAGACAGCTGCCTCTTCACGCATGCACCAACTCCGGAAAAACCGCTGGCTGAGGAGCCTCCGTGGCAGCTTCCTTCATCAGCTCGACCATGATGGCTTTCTGCGCGTGCAAACGGTTCTCGGCCTCCTGGAACACCAGCGAGCGTGGCGAGTCGATGACTTCATCGGTAACCTCGTCACCCCGGTGGGCGGGGAGGCAGTGCATGAAAATCGCATCGGGCTTGGCGTAACCAAATAATCTGGCATTCACCTGGTAAGGAAGAAAGACTTTGCGCCTCTGCTCCTTCTCCGCTTCCTGACCCATGCTGGCCCAGACGTCGGTGTAAACGACGTCAGCGCTCAACGCCGCTTGATCCGGATCATTGGTCAGGGTGCAGGCTCCGCCGGTCTCGCGCCCGCGATGCCGGGCCCAATCCACGGCGTCCGACTTCGGCTCATACCCGGAGGGAGTGGCCACCCAAACATCGGCTCCGAGTTGTGCGCCGGCAAACATCAGGGAATGGCAGACGTTGTTGCCGTCCCCGATGTAGGCGAGCTTCAGGCCGGCAACGCGGCCCTTGACCTCCCACATGGTAAGGAAGTCCGCCATTGCCTGGCAGGGATGGCTGTAGTCGGTCAGTCCGTTGATGATGGGAATCGAGGCGTAGTCGGCCATCTCTTCGACAATGTGGTGCGCGAAGGTGCGAATCATGATGCCCTGCACCATACGCTCCAGATTCTTGGCTACGTCGTAGACGGACTCCCGCTTGCCTAGATTGATTTCCGCGGGCGAAAGATAGAGCGAGAACCCGCCCAACTGCTGGATGCCCACATCGAAAGTGACGCGGGTGCGAAGCGACGGCTTCTCAAAGATCATGGCCAGCGTCTTGGCTTTCAGGGTTTCACGGTATTGGGCGGGAGTGGCCTTGATCTGCCGCGCCAAGGCAAGCAGATAGCGAATCTGCAATGGCGAAAAATCCCGAAGAGACAAAAAGTCGCAAGGGCTCATTACTTGCTGACCTCCGCCAGCGCCGGTTTATGCTGCCGGCTGAATTCGGCAAGAGCCTCTCTCAGGCCGGGCTTGGTCTTTTCCTCGATCTCGTATCCGACGCGGACACTGGGTTTGTTGAGATGGATGATCTTGCCCAAGTCCACCGGGGTGGCGACCAGCACCAGGTCGCACGGCGTGCGATTGATGGTCTCCTCGAGTTCATGGCGCTGGGCGGCGCTGTAGCCCATGGCCGGGAGCAGGCTGGTCAGGTGGGGGAAGTGTTGATAGGTGCCGCGGATGGAGCCCACGGCGTAAGGCCGGGGATCTACAAGTTCGGCGGCCCCACACTGGCGTGCCGCCACCACTCCGGCGCCGTAGGGCATCTCGCCATGCGTAAGGGTGGGACCATCCTCGACCACCAGCACGCGCTGTCCGCGAACCAATTCCGGCGAAGCCACCGAGACCCGGCAGGCGGTTTCGATGATGCTCGCCTTCGAATTGTTCTGCAGGACATTCTGGCGGACAAGTTCCACGTCTTTGGGAGCGGCAGTGTCGACCTTGTTGATGACCACGATCTGAGCCCGGCGCAAATTGACTTCGCCCGGGTAATAGCTCAACTCATGGCCCGCACGGTGCGGGTCCGCAACCACGATCTCCAAGTCCGACTTGTAGAACGGCGTGTCGTTGTTGCCGCCATCCCACAGAATGATGTCGGCTTCCTTCTCTGCCTGGCGGAGGATCTTCTCGTAGTCCACGCCGGCATAGACTACCGTTCCTTTCTGGATGTGAGGTTCGTACTCTTCCCGCTCCTCAATCGTGCACTGGTGGCGATCCAGATCTGCCATGGAACCGAAGCGTTGGACCGCCTGTGCAGCGAGATCGCCGTAAGGCATGGGGTGGCGAATCACCACCGGCTTCCAGCCTAAGTGCCGGAGCTCGTTAGCGACCATCCGCGAAAGCGGGCTTTTCCCGCAGCCGGTGCGAATTGCGCAAATCGAGATCAAGGGCAGGCAGGACGCGATCTGAGTATGCTCGGTCCCCAACAGCCAGAAATCGGTGCCGGCTGCAACCGCTCGCGAGGCCAGATGCATCAAGGTCTGATGGGCAACATCGCTATAGGAGAAAACCACAGCGTCGATGGCCAGTTCCACAACGAGTTTCTCCATATCCTTCTCTTCGTAGATGGGGATGCCCTGCGGATAAAGCGGCCCGGCCAGTTCGCGAGGATAGCGGCGATTGGCAATATCGGGAATCTGAGTCGCAGTGAAGGCAACAACCTGGTAATCCGCATTGTTGCGAAACACAACATTAAAGTTATGGAAGTCTCTGCCCGCAGCCCCAAGGATCAGCACTCGTTTCATAGTTATATCCTCGCGAATACCTGAGTTAGAACAGCTCTATGTTCGCCGGTAAGTGGGCGAGAGGGCTGTGAGCTTTATCACCGGGGGATGTGATGAGCGAACTGTGCCCGCGGGCCTGAATCGCGAAGACGAAACCAACTGCCGGATGACCATTCCCACCCCGCAGTCCTATGGGTGCGTCTGGGGTCGTTATGTTCTGACGAGGATTCGGCATGCATGACCAAGGTGCGGCAGGGATTTGCGTCCGGCATGCGAAAACGCCGGCGACCTTCGCCAACGCAACTCCATGAGACGGCGGTGACCAAGATTCTGCTCCGCCCTGTCCGACGGTTCGGAAGGCGGCGTGCACTGGCCAAGCACGCCTCTGCGGGTCGACGAGTCATTATCCAATGAAGTGGCGAAGTGCTTGGGGAGAGATCTTACATGTTATCCAAATGCGCGAACCCAGCGTGTTCCGCACCGTTCCGCCGCTTGCGCGAGGGGAAGCTCTTCGTGGTGGAGACGGAATATCCGGCGGCGAACGCCGTTGAGGAGAGCAGAAACCGCCGTGAGCGTCTGTTGCGGCGGGTGGAACACTTCTGGCTGTGCGACCAGTGTGCCGCTTTCATCACTCTCACGTTCGATCGTGACCGGGGGATGATCACCGTTCCCTTGCCTGACGGAAGAGGCAAGAAAACAGTCACGCTGAGGGACCTGGCTCCGGCCAGAAAAGAGCCCTCGGCGCCAGGGGCAGCGCTGTCCTTCCCGGTCAGCCAGGCGCGTGGCATATGAACCTGCCAACTGACCACATTTGCGCGGTTTGCGGCGAAAAACAGCGCGTAGAAGGATGGTTTCTCCTGGCCGAGAGCCATTGGCAGGACCGGCTGAGAATTCTGGGCTGGAACAATGAACTGGCCGCGAAACCCGGGGTTTATTGCGCATGCAGCCCGCTGCATGTCGAGCAACTGGTGATCCACTGGATGACGGCTGGATGTCTGGACCATCCTTTTGCCGTGCCGCCGAGGGAGAAGCGCCGGGGCGCGGCGCGGGCCGCAGCATTTGCAATGCACTCGGAGGTAGACACCAGCGCGGCTCGCTTGATCGGCGAGCTGGCGGTCGATCGGGAGAGCATGCTGCGCGTCCTAAGCGACAGCCCGCAGTCCCTTAGCGCCATCCTGGAAGCCCTGGTGCACGCCTTGCGCAAGGAAACCTGTGACCATTCAGCAGCCCTCGACTGCGAAGAGCTCACGCTCTGCAGCCCCCATCGGCAGATCTAGCCGGGATATCACGGGTTTCCAGCGCACGGGCAGGCGCCCGCTCAAACCCGCGCCCAGCCTCGCGTACCAGTGCTTCCGCCGCGGTTGCAGTCACCCACGCTTGCCTCGCGGCTGCGCGACTAGTTGGTGTAGAAGGCGGCGTTCGTGTCAATAAAATGCTTGGCATCTTCCGCCAAATCGTCCGCCGGATGAATCGAGTCGGAGGTGCAAACCGGCACACACGCGCCACAGTCGATGCATCCACTGGGATCGACGAAGAGTTGAACGGCCGTCTCGAACGCAGGCTCATCTTTCTTCGGGTGAATACAGTCGGTGGGACACACATCGACACAGAGCAGGTCCTTAATACAAGTATCTGTGATCACATAGGCCATGATAAGAGTCCTCTGGATGACGCGTAATCAGCGCATCCTTTGCAGAGTACCCGGCGCCGCCCAAACCTGGCGGTGACGTGTATCACCCGGAGAGTGTGAGGAAGACGCGTTGCGGCGCTTAGGAATTTTTCCCGTCCCTTGGTCTATAGATCACATGCGAAAGTGACGGCGATCACAGAAACCTGGGCATCACGGGATTAAAACGCTACCAACAACCTAGAACCCCAGAAGATTCCCGGCCCCTTTTCATACCCACATAAGCCGCCCCCAGCGGCGGGGCCGGGTACTTCCGCAGCAAACCCTTTAACGACCTTACTGCAGTCGGAACTGTGTCCGACTCGACACACTGTTCCTGTAGCAGCACGATTGGGTTGCGGGGCGCCAATTTAAGTCTATGAAAATAAATCGCCTGTGATTTGGGACTCGACCTGCGTTCTTCATCACCGCAAGCCAAGCGAGGTGGCGCGATGAAGACGGCGGACAGCAGTCAACGGTTGGCGCGAATTCATCAGTGGATGCTGATGCTGGCGGTCCTGACGATCGCCGTGACCGCCCAAGCGGCCGACGCTGCAGCCCGGCCGCACCGTCAGGTGGTGGTAAGCGTTCCAGATCGCAAACTCGCCGTGCTCCAGGACGGTGTGGTCGTCCGAATTTTTCCCGTCGCCGTTGGAGCTGCGATCAGCCCAAGCCCAACTGGCTCTTTCTTGATCGGTAATCGGGTCGAGCGCCCGGCGTTTTACCGCCCAGGAGTTGTGATTCCTCCCGGCGCCGACAATCCCATCGGCCCGCGCTGGATCGGTCTCAACCGCGAGGGCTACGGCATTCACGGAACCAATGAACCACACTCCATCGGCAAAGCGGCCTCGCATGGCTGCATCCGGATGCGCAACCGTGACGTGGAGCAGTTCTATCGCATGGTGAGAGTGGGCGACGAGGTTGAAATTCGCACGGACCGCGATGAGCAGATCGCGCAGATCTTCGGTGGAAAGACGCCAGAGATGGGCCTGCAGGCTTCCGCTCTGACGAGCGCCGTGGGCGGGCAGTAGGAATGCTGATCTGGGGATCCAAATCGGAAGAGGGCAACAGTACGTCTGCTGGAACCAGACTCCCGCGAAAATTTGGCAGGGAAAAATCAGTTTCTGGCGCCAGGTTCCCAGTTTTCGGCATAGCCAATTTGAGGAGGACTTTTATGCAACTCGCAATTACAGCCATCGCGGTGACCGCGGGCTTGGTGTTCTCACTTGCGGTCGCACTTCTGGTGGAAGAGCTGATTTTCGGACAAGTGTTCCGTCTGTTCGCCCAGCAGACGGCGCGTATCAAAGTTGGGCAAAAGCGCTAAGGCGCAGGAGGAGGAGCCATGTTGTTCTTGAAATACTTGCTGATGACGGGCGGGATCGGAATGATCCTCGTAGCCGCCGGGATGCTGGCCTACGATTGGTGGCGGGACCTGCAATACCGCCAAACGGAGGCGATCGGCACCACGCCTCTACCACCGAAACCGCATGTCCGGTGGCGCGGAGCTGTGGCGTTGGCGCTGCTGGCCTGGGGACCAATGCTGATTGCACTGGGAATCGTGGTCGTGCCCAGTGGAATGGCCGGGGTGCGCGTAAGCCAGAGCCAGGGCACGCTGGCGGGTACGCTTTATCCCGGAGCACATTTTGTCACCCCGCTCGTGGAAAACGTTGCCCTGTTCGACACTCGAGATCAGCTGTTCACCACCGGCGAAGAGTTGGGCAAAACGCCCGGCATGACGAAATCTGCGCCGTTGAACGTTCAGGCAAAGGAAGGCCTCACGCTGGGTTTGGCGATCACGGTCCGTTACCGCCTGGATCCGAGGCATCTTGACTACCTCCAGAACAACTTGCCGCAGCCGGTGGAACGTGAAATTGTCCCACCCGTTGTGGCCAGCGCCTGGCGGGAACTGGTGCCGAATTACACCGTACGGGATGTCTTTTCTGCCAAGCGGGAGGAAGTGCGGAAGCGCGCTTCGGATGTCATCACCCAAAAGCTGGCCGCCGACGGCATCATTGTGAAAGAAGTGATGCTGCGCGATATCCAGCTTCCGCCCCAGTATGCGCAGGGCTTGGAGAGTCTTCTTCTCAAAGAGCAGGAGAATGACCGCATGGGGGTGGAAACCGAGCTACAGGAAAAACAGGTGAAGATTTCGGAATTGCAGGCCGAGGCACAGAAAGTGCAGCAAGTAAAGCAAGCGGAGGGACAGGCTCAAGTACGAGTGCTGGAAGCCAAGGGGGAGGCCGATGCCATGCAGTACACCTTGCCGCTGAAAGAAAAACAAATCCAGCAATCGAAGCTGGAAGCCGAGGCGCGCAAAGAAGCTACGGTCCAGAATGCCGAGGCCATGGCGGAGGCGAAGGTCATCGACAGCAAAGCGGAGATGGAGCGCCGGAAGATGCTCACCCAGGCTGAGGCGGACCGCATCCGCGTAACCGCTGCGGCTGACGCCGAACGCATGCAAAGTGAAGGCACGATCCTGAAACAGAATCCGCTGCTGATTAACAAAATCGTGGCCGAGCGGCTGTCCGACAAGCTGCAGATCATGATGGTACCGGCCGACGGCAAGTTCTTCTTCGCCAATGATGTGTTGCGAAGCATGAATATGACCAACCACGCCAGCCAGGCGGATGAGGGAGAAGAACCGCAGCAGAAGTAAGAGAATGACTTGCCGGTGTCTAACTATTGGTAGAGCAGACGCCGCAATTTGTACCAGAAGAACTGTCATCCCGGAGCGGCTGCTTCCGAAAACGAAGCAGCCGCGGAGTTGAGAACCCCTTGCAGGATGGTTCCTGCACTGGCCCGGAAAGGAATTCTTACGATGCTTCGGTTATCTGCACGGCGCGCGGGTGACGATCGGGTTCCTTCGACTGCGTTGCCAGTCGCTTCGCTCCTGACAACTTTGCTCAGGATGACAATTCGAAAGCATTCGATTGACGAGCACAGTTTCATACAACGCCCGGTTTATAATTCGCGTGTCCCACGCATGCTTGATTCCACGCCACGCCACCTGCGCGTCGCTACCGTAGTCTGGGGCGCGTTCTTCGTGCTCTTTGCATCAACCTTGGCCTGCGCCAACAATTGGAATGCTCCCGAAGCACAACTCGCCCAAAAAATTGCGGCCGTGACCGGGCCGGGAGCGGTGGCGGTGGGCTTCAGCAACCGCTCTTCCCTTCCCAAGAATGAATTTGATGACATACGGCGTGGGTTGCTGAGCGAGATGGCCGCGCTCGGTCTGCGCTTCGTGCCTCCAGAGCAAGCCGCAGCCACACTCCAAGTCACGCTTTCGGAGAATCTGGATAGTTACGTCTGGATTGCGGAAATCCGGTCGGGCGGCGGGGAATTTTCCGCAGTAATGATTTCCCTGCCGCGACCGGAGGGCGCGAGCACAGCCCGCGAAGCTGCGCCGCTAATCATTCGCAAGACCCTGTTGTGGTCTCAGGATGAACGCGTGCTCGACGCCTCGGTGGTGGACGGCAATCCTTCCCACTTGATCGTGCTGGAGGCGAGCAAGGTTTCTCTGTACAAGCTTCAGGACAGCCGCTGGCAGCCAGAACAGACGCTTGCCATTACCCATGCCCGCCCCTGGCCCCGCGATCTCCGCGGAAGGCTGGTACTGCGAAAAGACCACTTGTTTGACGCTTACCTTCCTGGAGTTTTCTGTAAGAGCTCGGCGGCGGGAGCTCTGACCCTGACCTGCCGCGACAGTGAAGATCCCTGGCCCATCGGCGTCGACCCGCTCAGCCTGAACGCGTTCTTTGCGCCGGCGCGCAATTTCTTTCCCGGCGTGCTGGTGCCGGGCGTAGGCAAACAAACGACCGCGCCCGCGTTCTACACCGCGGCTGCGCTTCCGCGAGAAAACTACATTCTATGGCTGCTGGCAGCAGTGGACGGCCAGCTTCACCTGCTCGATGGCGTTCGCGATCAAGTGCTGGTAAAGACAGGTTGGGGTAGCGACATTGCCACGGTGAAGTCGAGTTGTGGATTGGGATGGCAGGTGCTGGCAGATCGCGCGGGCGAGGGTTCAACCGACACGGTTCGCGCCTTTGAAGTTGCCGATCGCGAACCCGCCCCGGCGAGTCCAGCGATCGAATTCGACGGTCCCATTACGGCGATGTGGACGGAGAGCGGCGGCACCAGCGCCATTGCGGTGGCGCACAACTCCGAAACGGAGAAATATGAGGCATATCGATTGGCCATTGCTTGTGGTCAGTAGCCTGCTGCTGGCGATGCCGGCGAGGGCGGCGACGCGTCCGCATTACGGCGGAACCCTGCGCATCATGATGCAGAGCGCACCGGCATCGCTCGACTCGATAGAGAACGCAAACGCTGTCGCGAACGATCCCGCGCAGTCCAGCTTGTCGCGACTGATCTTTGACACGATGCTCTCGCTGGATTCTCAGGGCAGGCCGCAGCCTGAGTTGGCCGTGGCTTGGCAAGCCGATCCCAGCCATCAACGGTGGCAATTTACTTTGCGCGACGGCGTACGATTCCACGACGGTTCGCCGCTCACCTCCGACGTTGCGGCCGCAGCGCTGCGTATGTCCAATCCAAGTTGGAAGGTAGTCCCGCTTGGGGGCTCGCTGGTGATCGAGTGTCCGTCCCCTTGTCCGGACATCCTGGCCGAACTTGCACTGCCGGGGAATGCAATCGCGAAGGGCGACGGCCAGCCGCAGGGCACTGGTCCTTTTGCGGTCGGAAACTGGCAACCGGGCAAGAAGCTCACGCTCATCGCTCAGGATGACTATTGGAACGGGCGCGCGTTCACCGATTCAATTCAGGTCGACATGGGCAAGAACGTCCGCGAACAGATGTTGGCGCTTGATCTGAACCGAGCCGACGTGGTGCAGATAGCCGCGGAGCAAGCCCACCGGGCCGCCGCCGAAGGCCGGCGCGTGGTGCGTTCTTCACCGGTAGAACTCATCGCGCTGGTCTTCGCACGTGACCGGCAAAGCCCGGAGGAAGGGCGGCTGCGCGATGCCCTGGCGCTAAGTATCGATCGCCAGTCGATGAAGAACGTCCTCCTGCAAGGCGAGGGCGTGGCAACGGGTGGGATCTTGCCCGACTGGCTGACCGGCTACGGCTTTCTCTTTCCCGTGGATGCCGATCTGCAACGAGCTCGACAAGCGCGAAACGAAGTTCGAGTGTCGCCCACCTGGACGCTCGGTTACGATGCAAGTGATCCCTTGGCCCGCCTGATCGCGGAGAGAATCGTGCTCAATGCCCGCGACGCGGGCCTGGCTCTGCAAGTCTCCAGCGCGGCGAGCACCGATTTGCGCGTGCTGCGGATTTCACTGAGTTCGGTCAACCCTTCCATTGCGTTGGCGAGCGCGGCCCGTAGCCTTGGTTTACCGGCGCCCATCCTCGGCGGCCACTCTGTGGAAGATCTCTATACCGCGGAACGCGGACTGCTGCTGTCGCAGCGAGTAATTCCGCTTCTTCATCTGCCAGTCAGCTACGGGCTAAGCGGATCAGTAAGGAACTGGAACCAGGACAACCGCGGAATCTGGCATCTGGAGGACGTTTGGATGGGCACTGATAAGCCATGAGCTTTCGCCGCAAGCTGCTGCTGGTTTTCGCGCTCACGGTATTCGTGTCGGTAACGGCGGTGGCGTGGATCGTTTCCGTAGTCACGCGGCGAGCGTTCGAGCAATTGAACGGAGAGCGGACCACGGCGCTGGTTGCCCAATTTCGCCGGGAATTCAATCGGCGCGGCGACGACGTAGCGCACCGGGCTGAGACCATTGCGCAGGGCGACTCCGCGACTCACATGGCCCTGGCGTTCAGCCATGGCTCCCCGGACTACGGTGCCTACCTCTCGGAAGCCAAGACTCTTGCGGACAGCCAGCAGCTGGATTTTCTGGAATTTGTGGACAATCAGGGGACGATTATTTCGTCCGCACAGTGGCCGGCGAAATTCGGATACAAAGACGCTTCCCTGCCCGATCCCGCTCAGTCAGCGTCGAAAGGCGCATTCTTAAAGCAGGAAGACCTGCCCGATGGAGCGGCGCTCGGGTTGTTTGCCGTGCGCGCGGTGGATGTCGGTGACAAGTCACTCTATGTGATTGGGGGCCGCCGACTCGACAAAGACTTCCTGGCAAGTCTCGAATTGCCCTCGGGAATGCGCGCCATGCTCTATCAGAATCTGGGAACCGGATTTTCTCCTCAGTTCCTGATTGATCCATCCGGCACAGCCCAAGCCGCGACTCTGGCGCCGCTGATCCAACTAGTGCGACCGGGCCAAGAGGCGACCCAAACCATCCACTGGTCGGGCAATGCGGATGACGACGAAACTATCCACGCTATCCCGCTCACCGGACAGAACAACCAGTTGCTGGGAGTTCTTCTGGTAGGAAGTTCGCAACGCGCTTACATCGAACTGCGTCGCCACATCCGCTCCACGGGCTTGTTGGTGGGCGGCGTGGGCATCGTTCTGGCGATCTTGCTCAGCGGATGGTCGGCCGCACGGGTGACCCGTCCAGTGGAGCAACTGGCGGAAGCAGCACGCGAGGTCGCAGGGGGGAACTGGAATGCGCAGGTGGAGGTCGGGTCGCGAGACGAAATCGGCGAACTGGCCGATGCCTTCAATCGCATGACGCGGGAGATGCTCGAGCAAAAGGAACGCCTGGTGCAGAGCGAACGGGTCGCCGCATGGAGAGAGTTGGCGCGAAGACTGGCCCACGAGCTGAAAAATCCGCTCTTCCCGCTGCAGCTGACGGTAGAGAACCTGCTGCGCGCCCGGCAACAGAGCCCTGAGCAGTTCGAGGAGATCTTTCAGGAGAGTTCTTCAACCCTCTTGGCAGAGATCTCAAACCTGAAAGCGATCGTTTCACGCTTCAGCGAATTCTCGAAAATGCCGTTGCCGCAGTTCCAGGAAGTGCAGATCAATGATCTGGTACAGGGCGTGGCGCGCTTATTCCAGGCGCAACTGCAATCGCGCGAGAAAATCGCCATCGAGTGCAAGTTGGATTTACAGCAGCCGATCGACACCATCGCTGCCGACCCCGAGCTGCTCCATCGCGCCATCTCCAACCTCGTGCTGAACGCGATGGACGCCATGCCCCAGGGGGGAACGCTCGTGTTGCGCACCCGGCAAAACGGCGACCGAGTCTACGTGGAAGTGAGTGACACAGGGACCGGGCTCACGCCCGAGGAGTGCGCGCGCTTGTTTACTCCGTATTACACCAGCAAGCAGCATGGCACCGGGCTGGGGCTGGCGATCGTGCAATCTGTAGTCAGCGACCACGGGGGCAGGATCAGTGTCCGCAGCCAGCCCGGGCAAGGAACAACATTTGTTATCGAGCTTCCCCGCAACCCGGATAAGCTACCAGCAGACGCCAAAGGTTCCGGCGCGACCAGTTAAGGAGACAACGTGCCGCAGAAAGCCAATCTTCTAATCGTGGACGACGAAGCCAACACACTGGCCTCGCTGGCGCGCGCCTTCCGCCTGGCCGGGCATGAGGCCACGGTCTGCGACAATGCGGGAAAGGCTTTGGAATTGGCCAAAGCGCAACCATTCGACCTGATCATTTCCGATGTGGTGATGCCGGGAAAAGACGGCCTTTCGCTGCTGGAGGACCTCAAGACAGAAGGAGTCATGGCGCCCGTGGTGATGATGTCCGGGCAAGCCCACATCGAGATGGCAGTCCGGGCCACGAAACTCGGCGCCCTCGATTTTCTGGAAAAGCCGATCTCGACGGAAAAACTTCTCTTGACCGTGGAAAATGCGCTTAAGCTGCAACGCCTGGAGGCGGAGAACCGCCAACTGAAGCAACGCCTGGGCAAGCACGAGATAGTTTGGCAAGGCGAGGCTATGCGCAAGGTCATGGCGCAAGTGGACCGGGTAGCGGCGAGTGAGACCCGGGTTTGTATTCTCGGCGAAACCGGAACCGGCAAGGAACTGGTCGCGCGCACGCTGCACGAGCGCAGTCCGCGCGCGTCTGGACCATTCGTAACGCTGAACTGCGCGGCCGTGCCGGCGGAATTAATCGAGTCAGAACTCTTCGGCCACGAGAAAGGGTCGTTCACTGGCGCGGCCGGACGTCATATCGGCAAGTTTGAGCAGGCGGAACGGGGCACTATTTTCCTGGATGAAATCGGAGATATGCCTCTGGCCATGCAGGCGAAATTGCTGCGAGTGCTGGAGGAGGGCGAAGTCGAGCGCATCGGCGGTGTCAAGCCTGTTTCTGTGGACGTAAGAGTCGTAGTCGCCACCCATCGTGATCTCGAAGCCCAGGTGCGCGAGGAAAAATTTCGCGCTGATCTTTTTCACCGTGTCTATGTCTTCCCCTTACGTCTGCCGCCGCTGCGCGAGCGGCGTGAGGATATTGCGGCGCTGGTCGAGCACTTTGCCCGGCAAGCGTGCGGGTTAAATGCGTGGAAAGCGGTTTCATTCTCTTCCCAGGCAGTTGGCGCGCTGCAAGCCTATCCCTGGCCGGGCAACGTCCGCGAGCTACGCAACATGGTGGAGCGGTTGATGCTGTTGGCCACCGGCGACGAGGTAGATCTGGAGACCGTACGCCTGGCACTGCCACAGGGAAGCGAAGGGAACGTCAGTTCGATGATCGCTCCTGGCACATTAGCCGAGCGGGTGCAAAGCTTCGAACGAGAGGTCATTCTGTCGGAATTGAAGCGCAACAGCCACCACATCACTAACGCCGCCAAAGCCCTCGGGCTGGAGCGCAGCTATCTTTATAAGAAGGCAGAGCAATTGGGCATCGACCTGCGCTCTTTACGGCAAGAGCACGACTAAGCCAGCAAGAGTGCAAACCGCAACCCCGGCCCCTCTCCCTACGGTTCCACCTTGTACATAGCCACCATGCCGGCATCCATGTGCTCGTCGATGTGACAGTGGAAAAGCCAAGTGCCGGGATCGTCGGGAACCATGTCTACGGTCAACATTTGCGCAGGCAAGAGCGTTACCACATCCGTATGCCGGCCATTGACGGTGACCACATTGCCATGCCAGTGCGGGGTATGGATATTGACCCCTTCTCCCAGGGTAACCAAATACCAGCGCACCCGCTCTCCCTTTTTCATAATCATCAGCGGCGTGTTGGCGTAGAGATAGCCGTTGATCGTGCCCTTGAAGTTCGCTGCGGCAAATCCGGTTCCCGTCCCGGAGAGCAACCCGTCGCTGTCCACGGGAGCGAACTCCAACTTGTTCACGCCCTTGGGATCGCCGGCATAAGTCTGGATGTTGTGATCGAGATACCAACTGGTGTTCTCGTCGAAGAACATGAACAGCGCGATAAATTCACGGTCGACGTCTTTGGGCTTGCCGTTCGGCTCAGCCGCGCCGCGCGCCGTTACGATGATGGCGCCCACCAGACCGCTTTCGATGTCTCGGCTGCTGTGAGAATGGTAGAGCCATACCAACGAACTGGGATCGCCCGGCCCCGGCCCAGCCCGCTCCGGCACCTGCCAGACATAGGTGTGCGTTTGGCCCGGCGGGACGTCGTCATCGGCTTTATCGTTGCCCGAAGTGCCATCGTCGTAGCTGGCACCTTCGGAGTCCTTGTTATAGAACACCCCGTGTGGATGCATGCTGTAAGGATGGGTGGCGTTATTCTTGAAGACTACGCGGATCGTGTCGCCCACTTCGCCGCGTAAAACCGGCCCCAGAATTCCGGCATGCTCCCACTCTGGCGGGCGTGGTTTTAACTCGGTAAAACTATCGTCGGTGTATTCGCGGTAGAGCGCCTTGCGGTACACCTTTCCGATGCGATGCGGCCCGCGCTCGATGAAGGTTTTGGCGTAGCCTTCAAAGTCCTTGCCCATCATCTTGTTCACGCCGCTGGGGGCATAGTCCCAATCCACTTCGTCGGCGGCAACGAAGTAGGTGCGAACCTTTCCGGATGGCGCGTTAGACGGCAGGCTGGCAGCCCAGACGAGAGGCGGAAGATAGGCAAACCCGAACAACATGGCGATAACCGCCAATAGACGAAGTGACTTGCGGATCATTTTCTAACCTCGACTTGAAGTGTAAGACGCAACCAATAGGGCGGCTGGGGAGTAGAGTCCAAACCGGCCTGGACTCGGGACCGCTAGAATTTTGTGTTCCGATTTCGAACGGCGCGATTATACGCTCAGCTCGTTCAAGCGATTGCCAAAAGGAAAGTCACCTTGGTTTCATACCAACAAGACAGTGGGGGCAAAAGGGTCGTTTCTTGTCTTGCCGAAACGACTGATCCGAAAAAACTTTTCACGGAGTGAAACCTGAGGACTGGATCGCTCATCTTCAGCATTTGACTTTCGTATTTTGAGGAGTGACTATGCCGGCTCTCCAGGAAAGATCCTCTG
>Ga0335076_10004337_pt1 | contig 14351 bp, 8 predicted proteins | sample Lox_Sample_25_FD_206717 | JGI IMG/M metagenome (GOLD analysis project Ga0335076, IMG submission 206717) | Soil microbial communities from Loxahatchee National Wildlife Refuge, Florida, United States - Lox_Sample_2.5 | ecosystem: Environmental > Terrestrial > Soil > Wetlands | place: USA: Florida... | reverse complement strand
AGCATGGCTGCAACCTCATATCTCCAGGGCGCTTCCAGCTGCAAGGTATTGACCATTTGCATGACATAGCGCCGAATTCGGGTGGAGCGGCCGAAAGCGGCCGGGTTCGCCAGACTCAGCACTTCGGTCAGAACCTTGATGCTCCCCATCAAGGTGTTTTCGAGCAGCTCTTTTTCCGCGATGACCAGGCGATACTGCATCAAGGCTGAGGTAAGTGCTTTTTTCAAGGTGGTGGCATCGCAGGGCTTGTTCAGGAAGCGGAAAATGTGGCCCTCGTTTACCGCATCCATCGCGCTCTGAAAGTCGGCAAAGCCGCTCAATACCATGCGGACGGTCTCGGGCGCGATGTCATGCACCCTCGCCAGCAACTGCACGCCGGTCATACCCGGCATTCGCATGTCGGAGACGATCACGGCAAAAGGTCCGCTGCTTTGAATGAGGGCGAGCGCTTCTTCGCCGCCGTTAGCAGTGCTAAGTTGGTATTCCTTGGGCAGAACCCGGCGATAACCATCCAGGACCGCAGGTTCATCATCGACAAACAGGATCTTTTCGCTCATGGCGCATTCCTTTTACTGCTCTCCAGAAATTCTTCACACGCTTGGCGCCAGGCTGGCGCCCGGTCTGACAGGCCCAGGCCTGTCAGATATTCCATATCCACTCCCCCGTCCTCGGTCACGATTGAGGGCGCAAGGGCTCCGGCAAAGGCATCCGCGGCATGCACCGAAGTAAGAGAGGAGAACTGCTTCTGCGTGCTCTGGCGCGGACGATCGTGAAAAGCAACGGCCTGCAAGACCGCGTGCGGCAATCCCCAGACTCCCATCAGATAGGCGCCTACGTCTGAGTGTGTGCATCCAAGACGAGCGTGCTCAAGGGTGGAAAGACTGCCCGGCTTGCCCGCTGCTTCGTCGAGGATCTCAACGTACTCCGGCATCTCCGCCAGCAGCAAAACCCGGCCAACATCGTGCAGCAATCCGGCGGTGAAACTCTCGTCGACAATGGCTTTGGAGCTATTTTCGGAGGCGGTGATTCGTTGTGCGAACGACGCCACCATCACGCTGTGCTCCCACAACGCCATCCAATAGTGGCCGACTTCAAAGCGTCCTTCCAGCCGCGAGAACACATCCACCGACAACACCAGGGCCCGGACCATATCCATGCCAATCATGCCTACCGCCTGGGTAGGGCTGGAAATGTGGCAGCGCAATCCCAGAAATGCGGAATTTGCCAGCTGCAGAATCTTCGCCGTCATCCCAATGTCCTTAGAGATGACGGCCCCGATTCTTGCGGCGGACGGGTCCTCGCCGCGCAGTTCGTGGAGCAGTTCTTCGTAAAGGGTCGGCACACTGGGAATCGATTTCAGGCTTGAGACCAGGGTCTTGAGCTTCTGGTTGGCCAGCAGGTCGCGCATGCTGAACGCTTCGTTCAATCTCTGCTTCAGTTCCTTCACGTCGCAGGGCTTGGTGAGGTACTGGTGACTAGGGCTGATGGAGCGCAGCACGGCTTCGCGGCTGGATTGTCCGGAGAGAATGATGCGCAGCATGTCGGGATGGCGGCGCTTTACCTCGTCGAGTAACTCCGCGCCATCCATGCCGGGCATACGCATGTCGGTGATAATCACGTCATAGCGATCCTGCGCCAGTACTTCGAGGGCAGCCGGGCCGCTCTCCACGAAACTCATATCCCACTCTTCGCGCATGGCATAGAGCGCCCGGCGCAAGCCTTGCAGCACCAGGGGTTCATCGTCCACAAAAAGCAAGCGTGTGCGCATCAAATCTCCGGCTCCATAGTGGAATGGATCGGCAGGTGCAGGAAGAAGGTCGTGCCCCGCCCTACTTCGGTCTCGAACCAGATCTTGCCTCCATGTTTCTTGACCACCACGCTGTGCGACAACGCCAGTCCCTGGCCGGTGCCCTTGCCAACCTCTTTGGTGGTGAAGAAAGGATCGAAGATCCGATTTCGAATGGCAGCTGGAATTACCGATCCGGTATCGCTGACCCGGATCTCGGCCCATTCTCCTTTGTCGGCAGTCTGGATGCGGATCACACCTTTCTGCCCGTTCTGGACCACCTCTCCAATCGCGTGCGCCGCATTGACGATCAGGTTCAGGATCACCTGGTTGAGTTCTCCGGCGTAGCAGGGCACCAGCGGCAGGTTCGGGTCAAAGACCGTCTGCACGTTAGCAACGTATTTCCACTCGTTGCGCGCCACGGTGACGGTCGTTTCTACCGTCTTGTTGATGTCGACGGCGGTTCTTTCAGAAGAGCCGGGATGGGAGAATTCCTTCATGGCGTGCACGATCTTCGCCACCCGTTGTGCCCCGTCCACCGCCTGCTCGATGGCGCGCGGTATTTCCTCAGCCATGAAATCGAAGTCCGCTTTTTGCTCGGCGTCGGCCAGGGCGCCTCGTTGCTGGTCCGACAAGGCGGTGGCGGCGAGAGCCTTTACCGCGCAACGATATTTGCTCACCAGATCCGCCACCGATGTCCAGGATTGGCTGAGAAACATCAGGTTGTCGCCAACATACTGGATGGGGGTGTTGATCTCGTGGGCGATTCCGGCCGACAGTTGTCCGATGGCCTCCATTTTCTGAGCGTGGTTCACCTGCGCCTCAAGCGATCGTTTCTCGGTAACGTCGGCGGCGGTTACCACGAAGGTGTCACTGTAGCGATGGCCGCGAATCTGGCGTCCGGTGAGAGCCACCAGCCGCTTGTCTTTATCTCCGCGGAGCAAGGCAGCATTCTCCTGTTTGGCGTCAAGCTTTTCCACCAGGTCCCGTTCAAAATCGACGATTCGCGCTTTGTCGAGCCAGCGCACGCCGCAGTCGGCGAGGCGCCTGGCAGTGGCATGCTGCCGGCTCACGCCGAGAATGTCCGCCGCCGCCTGATTCCAGCGGGTGATGACTCCATCGGCGCGGGTGGCCAGTACGGCGATGGGAATGGCATCCACCAGAAATTCGGTGGCTTCCTCCGCCCGTTTCCGGCGCTCGATCTCCCTTCCCATCTCACCCACGATGGCGCTTTTCGCCCGCGCCAGCGCTTCGGCGGCGAGCTTGGCTTCCTGTAGTTGGTGAATGTGCTGCGCGTCTTCCTGTTTGGTGCGTGCCACCTCCCACGACATGCAGTTGAAGGCTTCGGCCAGTTCCGCCAACTCGCTGTTCGACGAAACCGAAACCCGTGCCCCGAAATCCCCCTTGGCTATTTGTGCGGCATGGGCCTTGAGCCTGGTCATGGGGCTTACCAGCAGGCGAAAAACCACCAGGGGACTAGCGAAGCCGAAGAGCATCAGTGCCAGGCATGCTCCAATCACCACGATCATGGTGTGCCGGATGGCGTCCGTGGCTTCTACGATGGCCTTCGCCAACTGGGATTCTTGGTTTTGCGCCAGGTTGTCCAGCTGGCCCAAGATGCCGTTTACGGCTTCATTGACCTTGCGCCGGTGCAACTCCTCCTCGTCCGGCTGCGAGCCTTGAGCAGGCGCATCCGCATCCGCCCAAACCTGATCCTCAAGTTGTTGCAATTCTCCGTACTGTTGCTCCGCTGTCTGCACCAAAGCACGAGAGGCCGCGTCTTGGTACTGGTCGTTTGCGAGTTCGCTGCGAAGCTTGCCCAGGGCGGCTTGGGCATGGGTCCGGAGGTGCCTGATTCCACTCTCCAGACCGACCACGGGGTGTTTGGGAAACGCGATGTGGAAGGAAACGGAGACCATTTCCTGCGACAGGATCCTGGCTACACGTTCGGCCAGAATTACCTGCCGGGTATTGGCGTGCAGGAACACTGCGCCACGACGCAGCGCCGGGATAGGAGTGATTTGCTCCCGGATCATCACATCCTGCGTCGTCCAGGTAAGCTTCTCCTCGCTTTCCCGCGTCAGGTCCTCGATTATCGGTAATACCTGCGAAAAAAGAGCCATGTCCAGAATGCTGCTGTGGGGGCTTTTGTCCGCTCGGTCAAGTTCCGCCTGCAATTGCTCGGCTGCCTGCGGATATGCCTCCGACAGTTCGCGAAGCTTCCGGGCGTAAGCCGGGTTGCCGGAGACTTCTGCCGACAGCCTTCTGAGTTCTTCTTTGATCTCGCGCGTGCGATCGCCAATGGCCTGCGCGTCCGCCGTCGAATGGTGAGCCTCATAGCTGGCGAGATCGACACCCTGGCGGCAAATCAGGCGAGCCAATTTCTCAGATTCACGCAACCCGCGAACCTGCCCCGGCAGTGACGAGGATTCCCGCAGCATGACCAACAAATGCATGATCAGCAGGGAGATCACGCACAGCAGGATCACCGCCAGCGGTACCGTCAACAGGTACAACTGAAACCGCAAAGATCGCCGGAATGCCATTGACTCCCGTCCATTGGGGCTAGTGGAGAGCTCGCCCCCGTGACTGACCGCCCGCACCTCATTGACAGGGAAGCTGCCGCACCATCTCTCTAATTCTGTCGGCTTGAATTCGATTGGGGATGTGACGGGCCGGGAAAACTGCAATTACTAAGGTACCGGGTGAGTCCCAGGTTTGCCGATTCCGGAAATAGAGCTCGCTGCGGGCCGCCGTTTGTGCCACGTGGTGGCCTGCTCATAGGCGTAGGCCAAACGCAGGACGGTTTCTTCTCCCCAGGGTCGTCCGACGATCTGCAGGCCGATGGGCAAGCCGCCGTCAGTGAAGCCACAGGGAACGGAAATTGCCGGCAAAGCCCATACGTTCACCGGCCGGGTGTTGCGCAGCAGGGCAATCTCGCGCGTTCGCAGCTGGTCGGGATGCTGATTCAGTTCGCCGACGGTGGGCGGCAAGATGGGGATCGTCGGAGTGACGAGGACATCTACCTCCTCGAATACCGTGGGGATGGTGCGACGCATTTCCTCAATCTCACCCCGGCTCTTCCGGTACTCCGCATCCGTTACCCGGGCGCCGGTCAGAATTCGCCGCACCGTTTCCGGCTGGTACAGATCAGGGTGCCGGGTGACATTGTCGGCGTGGTAAGCGTAGGATTCGGCGCTTTGCAGGGTTCGGTCTGTACTCACGGGAAGTCTAACTTCGCGAATTTCCCCGGTCATCGTAGCCAGCAGCGTGAGCGCGTGGGTGCAGGCGGAAGCGATCTCGGGATCAAGTCTCTCATAGAAGAATTCGCGCGGTACGCCGATTCGCAGGCTGGCGACGGAGCCCCGCATCATCCCCAGATAGTCGTCGACGGGATGAGCAGCGCTGTTAGGGTCCGCCGGGTCATGGCCGGCGAGGAGTTGGAGAAGAAGGGCAGCATCGGCAACGGAGCGCGTGAGCGGTCCAACGTGGTCAAGAGAGACGGACAAAGGGATGACGCCGTGACAGCTGATGCGTCCATATGTCGGCTTGAGCCCGACGAGGCCGCAAATTGCGGCTGGTTGGCGCACCGATCCGGCGGTGTCGGTGCCGATTGCGGCATAGCCCAAGCCGGCCGCGACGGCTGCGGCCGAGCCCCCGGAGGATCCCCCGGCAATGTAATCCGTGTTCCAAGGATTATGGACCTCGCCGAAATAACTGATCATCGAGCTGCCACCGTAGGCAAACTCATGAAGATTTTGTTTGCCTAGGAGCACCGCGCCCGCATTTTTCAGGCGGCGCACCACCTCTGCATCTTCACCGGGTACTCGTTCGCGGAATAGAGCGCTGGCGGCGGTAGTTCGGATCGCCGCGGTATCGATCAGGTCCTTCAGGCCCAGGGGAATTCCATGCAACGGCCCGCGCCAGCCTCCTTGGCGGATTTCCGCCTCTGCCTGCTTTGCGTGCTGCAAAGCCAACTCCGGGGTGAGCGTAATGAAGGCATTCAGGATTGGGTTCAGCCTCTGGGCGTTCGTCAGGCATTGCCAGGTCAACTCCACGGGCGAAATCGCGCGCTCACGCAGAAGTTCGGCAGCTTCGAGAATGGTCTCCAAGGTCAGTCGGCCTGGGAGTATTATCCTCGAATCCCCGATCCGGCGGCGCGGCAAACGCCTATAATCTCTGCAGTCGAGTGTACGGGCGGAGGTCTAAAATAGAGCCATGGCACAGCTCATTGTGACGTCTGTCACGGCCCGGGGTTTCTTCGTGGATGGCCGGTGGATGGAAGAAGGCGACCCGATCGAGGTGCGTGCTCCCTACGACGGACGGGTGATCGGCCGCGTTTTCCAGGGCACTCGCGAGCATGCTGAGGCGGCGATTGCCGCGTCGGTCAAAGCCTTTGGCACCACCCGCCGCTTGCCTGCGTTTGAACGGCAGCGCGTGTTGCGGCGCGTGGCCCAGACCATCACCGAGCGCAAGGAAGAGTTTGCCCGCACCCTCGCCCAGGAAGCGGGCAAGCCGGTGAAAGCGGCGCGTACTGAGGTGGAACGCGCCATCTTCACCTTCACTGTGGCCGCCGAAGAAAGCACGCGGCTCTACGGGGAATATCTTCCGCTGGACTGGCAGGAATTTACCGCCGGCCGCTGGGGGATCGTACGCCGTTTCCCCCTGGGCCCGCTGGCGGGTATCACGCCTTTCAATTTTCCACTGAATCTGGTGGCACACAAGGTGGCTCCCGCCATTGCCTGCGGCTGCACCATGGTGGTGAAACCCGCGCCACAAACTCCACTGAGCGCACTTCTGCTCGCGGAAGCCGTGCAACAAGCGGGATGGCCCGACGGCGGGCTGAATGTTCTGCCGCTCTCCAACGAGGACGCTAGCCTATTGGTGACGGACGAGCGTATCCGGCTGATCAGTTTTACCGGAAGCGCAACCGTGGGCTGGGAGATCAAGCGCCAGGCCGGGAAAAAGAAAGTCATCCTCGAGTTGGGAGGGAATGCAGGCGTCATCGTGCACAGTGATGCCGATCTCGCCTACGCTGCCGACCGTTGTGTGGCCGGCGGTTTCGCTTACGCGGGACAGACCTGCATCTCGGTGCAGCGCATCCTGGTCGAGCGCTCGGTGCACGGAAAATTTACGGACCTGCTGCTGTCGGGCGTGAAGAAGCTGAGAACGGGCGATCCGCTTGAAGAGACCACCGACCTTGGCCCGCTGATCCGGGAGAGTGACGCCATACGGGCCACCGACTGGATTCTCGACGCCGTCCGGGGCGGCGCCCGTCTGCTCGCAGGCGGCCACCGCAAAGGCTCGGTGGTGGAGCCGACGGTACTGACCGGCACCCGCCCGGAGATGAAGGTGAACTGCCAGGAAATTTTCGCGCCCGTCGTCACAGTCGAGCCTTACGATGACATTTACGACGCTTTGCGGCAGATCAACAACTCTCCCTACGGCTTGCAAGCCGGCATCTTTACTCGCGATGCCAAGCTGATGTTTAACGCCTATGAAGAACTTGAGGTCGGCGCGCTGGTCGCCGGAGATGTGCCCACCTTCCGCATCGATCACATGCCGTACGGCGGGGTAAAGGAATCCGGACTGGGGCGCGAGGGCCTGCGCTACGCCATGGAGGAAATGACCGAGCCCAAGCTGATGGTGATGAACCTGCGGTAGCGGTCAGCCTGGGGATCGTTGTGTTTCCACCATTGAGATAGCTTCCTGCTGAATGGCTGGGTCGTCTCCGAAGCCAGCGAGCCAGGCCACATCAGGCTCCCGGCGAAACCAGGTCATCTGCCGCTTGGCATAGTTACGATGTACCTGCTGCGCAGCGGTTATAGCTTCTTCGCGGTCCAGTTCGCCTCGCAGAAATTGCAGCGCTTGCCTGTATCCCAACGATGAAAGCGGCCAGACCGCGTCTCCGTATTTATTTCGCAGGCGGCCGGTTTCTTCCACCAGTCCCGAGGCAAATATCCGCTGCGCTCGGCGATCGATGCGTTCATAAAGCGCCGGCCGGTCCGGGTTCAATCCCAAACGCAGGATGCGAAATCCCTGCAGCGGTTGGCGCCCTTGTTTCCAAAGCTCGGACATCTTTGTCCGCGCCGCCAGGCAAACCTCAATCGCGCGAATCAGCTTGGGTGCGTCATTGGCATGAATCGATCTTGCCGCTGGCGGATCCAGCCGCCGCAAGATGCAGTGGAGATAGTCTGCCCCTTTCCGTTCCGCGCGGGAACGCAGCCGTTCTCGCAGGCTTTCCGACCGCTGTGGTCCCGGGAAGAGCCCATCCAGGAGAGCTCGCAGGTAAAGCCCCGTACCCCCCACCACAATGGGCAGGTGGTGACGGGTCTTGATTCCTTCCAGAGCTTGCCGGCCTTGCCGCGCATACTCGCCGGCAGTGATATATGCGGTGGGATCGACTTCGTCCAGCAGATGGTGGGGAACTCGCCGGCGCTCTTGGGCGGAAGGCTTGGCGGTACCGATCTCGAACTCGCGGTACATCGCAACCGAATCGCAGCTGACGATCTCTCCGCTGAAGCGCTCCGCCAGGACCAGCGATAAAGCGGTCTTTCCGCTTCCGGTTGGCCCCAGCACCGCGACCAGCAGCGGCTGCACGGTCAGTGGGCTCTCCAGGAGATATATGCCCAATAGCGAACAATCGTCAGGACAAGCAAAAGAACAGCGATCAACAGTAATCCGGTCGTCTCCAGCGCGAAAACGTGATGCTTGGGACGCTTCCCAGCGGGCGTTCTTTGGGGAGAGGCAGACACGAAAGCATTGTAGCGCCAAGCGAGGCGTCTCTTGTCGAATACTCCAGAGAGGCGAAGAAGGGTCAGTTGCCGTACTTGCCCGCCAGATATTTTCCCACTTCAAATTCCAACTGGCGGTAATCGGAATGAATGGTGGAGCGCAGGGCGGCTTCGGTCGAATCGCCCTCGGCGAGCCGCTGCAAGATGCGGCTCAGCTCGCTCATTCCGTAGGTGTCGTTGATATATCCCGCGGCGGCCAGCGACTCTTCATAAGCCAGGGTGGCTTCCAGCGGTGAAAACTGCATGAAACTGCCCTCAAGGCTGTTAAAAGGAATCTCTTGCTGTGCCTGAAAGAGCTGTGCCAGGCGGCTGCCGTTGGCGACGCGTTTGGGTTCCTCGAGCTGTGCGATGCCTTCGTGCAGCCAGGTCGGGCAGCGTCCGGCGGAGAGCTGGTTGATGAAGGAGTGGGCCAGTTCGTGTTTCAGGACCCGTGCCAGCTCGGGGGTCACCGAAGTCAGGCCTTCCACGGGAATTCGCAGCTTGCCGTCATTCAGGGCCCCACTCCAGGAAGGTGCGTTGGTTACGTCGAAGAATGCCTGTTCGGTGTAGAGCACGACCGCGATGCTGCTGTGCGGCGCGACCCCGAGGTCCCGCACCAGGTCATCGTAGTCGGATTCCAGGGTAGCGATCAGATCGCGGCGCAGGGTATCGGCGGTTTCCTTGCCTTCATACTTCAGGTTGAAGTGGCTGCTCTCATGTTCCGAGTAATTGGCCTCCGCGGCCGCATCGCGTTGCGCTTTTGCCAGAAGCTGTTGTACGGCGGTGTCGGGCCGGATTTGCAGCGAGCGCTTCCATGACTGGATGGCATCCTGGGTATGGTTGGCGGCAAACTGCGCGTAGCCCAGCATGGTCAAGGAATCCGCTGAATCCGGCGCAGCCCGTACCGAACGCTCCGCGTAGGCGAGCGCCTCAGATGCGTTTCCCGTCCGGACCAGCAGCGCGGCGTAATAGTTGAGGATGGTCGGATTATCGGCTTGGAAGCGCATCGCGCTCTCCAGGAAGCCGCGGGCCTTGGGGAAGTTCCCATGTTCGAGTTCGTACTTGCCGGCGAGAAAGTACGCGGCGGCCGAGAGTTCGGAATTGCCCTGCTGCTCGATTGCGGCCAAGGCATCGGTATCGACCTTGCCATCGCGCACGATTTTGCCGGCCACGGCAGGGTCGCTCTTGATGTCGTCGTTGGGCGCGTAGGCGGGAATATCTTCGGCAGGCTTGTCTCCGGAAGCGGCGTATTCCGGACGAATCCCGCCCGCATCAATGCGCTCGACCGAGGACTTCGGGATCGCATAAGAGTCTTCACCGACGTCGTACTCGACCCGGTTGCCGGAATCCCTGACCTGGTCGGCCCAAATGGTCCGACCGTTTTTCAGGTGGATGACCTCGGCATGGAGGCACACAACTCCCAGGATAGGGACTAAGATAAAGATACGGACAAGCCGCTTCACCGGGGCGAATTCTAACAACCGCAAAGGACCGGGAGTAGGTGACCAAGGTCGTAGAACGAACTCGGCTCGCATTGGCATGCGCCTTGGCGATGGGAATGACCGTGGCCGGATTCGGCGCCCAGGCACAGGCCCCGGCGCCAGGCCCAGAGACCCCGACGCTTCCCGCTCCTTCCGCTGGAGATCTCTATCGTCAGTTGCGCACCGTAGGCCTGGACGGCTCCCGGGTCTTCCGGGTGCGGGAGATGTCCCTGGACCGCTCAGCCGTGCACATTACCCTGGAAGATGGCACCATCGCTTTCACGGAAGATGTGTTGGGGCGGGTGACCGGGGCGTTCTTTGAGGGAGATGGAGAAGTTCTGCTGGCGCCGCCGACGCGGATGGAGCGTGCGTCCATGGCCCTGTTTACAGGCGCTGCCATCCTCGAGGAAAAATTCGGCACGGCTTATTTCCGCTTTAGCGACGACACCTATACCGAAATGCAGCCGCAGCTCCGTCCGGCGGAAAATGCCAGGGAGTTCATAACCCAGTGGAATCAGACCGCGAAAAATCTGGCCGACGTCGATGCCATGCGGTTGTTGGTGACTTTCAGCCGTCTGCTGCCCAGCACGACAACCGGCCCCCAAGATGAGCCAGTCCTTGTTCCCGATCATATGTTGCATGCCCGGTTGCAGGGAGAAAAGCTGGGTACATTCGATATCTTTTTCGATGACCGTTCGCCCGAGCCTATCGGCGCCGGCCAGCTGAAAACGGTCGAGGGACAGAGTTACTACAACGTATGGACATCCTTTGCGCCTTCCGCGGGAGCTCCGCTGCCGGCGAAGGAGAAAATCGAGAGCGTGCCAGATCCGGAGATTAGTGTTTCCCAGTACAAGATCAAGGCGGAAGTAAGGCCTCCCACCACGCTCAGTGTGGACGCCTCACTGCAGGTGGATATACACCGGGGAGGCGCGCGCGCGGTCCTTTTCGAGCTCTCGCGCTTCTTGCAGGTCAAACAAGTGGAGATGGATGGCCATCCGGTTGAATTCATTCACAACCAGGCGCTTGAGGGCACCCAGCTGGCGCGCCGCGGGAATGATGTTATTGCGGTGATCTTCCCGGAATCTTTGCGGGCTGGGCAAAAAGTGCAATTACATTTCGTCTATGGCGGTGACGTGCTCTCGGAAGCCGGCGGAGGCTTGTTGTATGTCGGCGCGCGCGGAACCTGGTATCCCAATCAGGGAGTGGCCATGTCGAACTTCGACATGGAATTTCACTACCCGCCGGGATGGACCCTGGTGGCGACCGGCAAGAAGGCGGAACCTCCGGCAAGCGGTCCGGCGGAAGGTCAAGGGATGATCACCCCTCCTCCGGATCAGGTGAGCCGCTGGGTTTCGGAAAGGCCCATTCCCGTCGCGGGCTTCAACCTGGGTCGCTACGATCAGGCGGTTGCGCACGCTGCGACCGTAACCGTGGAGAGTTATGCGGCCGGCATTGAGAGAACCTTTCCCAAAGGCAGCGAATTCGTTCTGCCTGCTCTTCCTAAGACGGCGCCCATGCCTCAGGAACAGACGCCCATGATTGTGCCTGCGCCTGCCCCAACGCCTGCCCGGAACGCGCAGTCGGTGGCCGATCGTTCGGCGCAGGCGGTGGAGTTCTTTTCCCGCCGCTTCGGCCCCTATCCCTATGGAAGTCTGGCGCTCACCCAGATGCCGGGCGATCTGAGCCAGGGATGGCCGGGCCTGATTTTTCTTTCCAGTTTTTCTTACCTCACGCCCCGGGAAAAGGCTCAACTGCACCTTTCTCCGGTCAATACCGTGCTCAGCAATATCGTCATCGCGCATGAAACCGCCCACCAGTGGTGGGGTGACCTGATCAGCTGGCGTGGCTATCACGACCAATGGATCTCCGAAGGCCTGGCAAATTACAGTGCGCTGATGATGCTGGAAGCCGAAGACGCCGGCCAGTTTCGTCTCGCAATGGACAAATACCGGGATGATCTCCTGGAGAAGAACAAAAATGATCTTGCCTTGATGGATGCAGGCCCGGTCACCATGGGAAGCCGCCTCTCCTGTTCCCTCTTGCCGGAGGGATACGAGGCCATCAGCTATGGCCGTGGCACCTGGCTCTTCCACATGCTGCGTTATATGTTGCGCGACGGGGAGCAGAAGCCTCGACAGTCCACGGCCCGAAACTCCGATCCGGCTGACGAACCATTCATGCGGGCTCTGCGCGCCATGCGCGAGGGCTACGCAGGCAAAGCCATCAGCACGGAAGACATGCTGCGCTCGTTCGAAGAATACCTGCCGCCTTCCCTCTGGTACGAAGGAAAAAAGTCTCTCGATTGGTTTTACCAGGGATGGGTGAACGGCACCGCGATTCCGCGCTTCGGGCTGCAGAATGTCAGGTACGTCAGCAAGGGCGCGAGCACAGCGGTGAGCGGCGTCATCCTGCAGAAAGATGCTCCCGATGATCTGGTGACGTCGATTCCAGTCTATGCAGCAGGCGGGGCAAAGACGACTTATCTGGGCCGGGTGTTTGCCGACGGGCCAGAGACTCCCTTCCAGTTCACCGCGCCGGCGGGCACACGAAAGATTCTCCTGGATCCTTACCGAACGGTGCTCAGCCGCAATCAATAACTAACTGCCTTCCCATCGTCCCGGTTCGGAACGACTCATCTCTCATCTTTCCCAAAATCACGAGTCTGGTTCGAGATTCGTCGCCACCGTCCCCGTGCAGCGTCCGCAACTACCAGCTATAGCAGCGGTTGTATCGAGTCGGGCCGAGGGCGAAGAAATGGTGAACAAAATGCAACGGTGGGCACGAGCTAAGGAGGTGAAACATGAACCGGCCAGTCCCATTGTTTGGCATGGCAACCATTCTCCTGGTAGAAGACGAGGACTTTGTGCGCGAAGTGACCAGCCAGGTTCTGCGGGGTGCCGGCTATGTCGTCCTGCGGGCGAGAAATGCCGACGAGGCGGTGGCGGCATTTCACACCCATGCAGAGCGGATAGGCCTGCTGCTGACCGATGTGATTATGCCGGGGAAGCGCGGCACCGAACTCGCCGCAGAACTCAAAGCGCTCTGTCCAACTATGAAGACTATGCTCATGTCGGGTTATCCCGATGTTCCAGCCGGGGAGGTGCCGCCTGGCATGTATTACCTTCCTAAGCCATTTTCGGCTGGGATGCTGATCAGCAAGATTCGGGAAGTATTGTGCCAGGATGGGGACAGGGCCGAAGATGTCAGCTGCGCCGCCGGTAGTTTGTAGCCTGGATGATCTGCTGAGGGATCTGCTCGAGGGGCACAACGCGGCGCAGGATTCCCATTTCGGCGCAGGCCCGCGGCATGCCATAGACCGCGCAAGTCGCCTCATCCTGTCCTACGGTCAGGCCGCCGGCACGAGCGATGGCTTGCATGCCTTGCGCGCCATCGGCGCCCATGCCGGTCATGATGACCCCCATGGTCGAACCCTGAAATGCCTCCGCGGCCGAAAGCATCATCACGTCCACCGAGGGAATGTGCAGGAGGTTCTCGGGAGTGTTGGAGATGCGGATGGCGGGCTGCGACACACTGCGGCGAAAGACGGTCATCTGCCACCCGGCGGGAGCGATGTAGACCGTGCCGGGCACGATATTGTCCTCAGCCGCCGCTTCGCGAACCTTGATTGCGCACAGATTGTCGAGGCGCCGGGCGAACGGAGCGGTGAACCCCGCCGGCATGTGCTGCACGATGACGATGCCAACCGAGAGGTCTGCAGGAAGCCGGGGAAGGATCTGCTGCAGGGCTTTAGGACCGCCCGTCGAAGTGCCAATGCATATAAGGGCGGGCTGCAGTTGGCAGGATTCGCGCGGGGCCGGGGACGGAGGTAATACAGGGCGCGTAACCCGTCGAGTGCGCGGCCAACGGGTCTCCGCCGCCGACTTGATTTTCGCCACCAGATCATCGCGAATTTTCACAATGTCCAGGGATGCATAGGACTGGGTCTTGGGCAAGTAGTCGAAGGCGCCGTTGTCGAGCGCCTCGAAGGTGATTTCGGCGCCTTCCTGGGTGAGCGAACTGATCATGATCACCGGCCGCGGGGTCTCCTGCATGATCCGTTTCAGAGTCTCCAGCCCGTTCAATCGCGGCATTTCAATGTCCAGGGTTACGACGTCAGGCTGGAGCTTCGCGGCCTTCTCCAACGCTTCTATGCCATTCTGAGCGGTGTCCACAACCTTCAGGCACGGATCGGACTCGACCATGCGGGTAAGTGCGGTTCGCATGAAGGCGCTGTCATCGGCGACCAGAACCCGGATAATGCCCGCATTGTCCGATCCGTCTTTCATGGTGCGCGATAGAGCAGGTTCACCA
>Ga0335076_10004336_pt1 | contig 14353 bp, 11 predicted proteins | sample Lox_Sample_25_FD_206717 | JGI IMG/M metagenome (GOLD analysis project Ga0335076, IMG submission 206717) | Soil microbial communities from Loxahatchee National Wildlife Refuge, Florida, United States - Lox_Sample_2.5 | ecosystem: Environmental > Terrestrial > Soil > Wetlands | place: USA... | reverse complement strand
CGAAAAAACGAGAAGAAGAGGAACGCAAATGACGGCACGACGCGGTGGGTTCATGGCGCCTCCCTCGTGTGACGCGGGATCCTATACCCGGTCTACAATGAAGACGTGTCGAGCCTGCCCCGTCCCGATCCGGGCTCCTTCGGCTTCTCCTCGCCGCCGCCGCGTGTCCGCCTCGTCCACGCTTTCGACCGGCCGTACGAGAACGTCGTCGCGACCGCCCGCACCTGCTACTCCGCCAAGGGCATCGTCTCCGAAGACCAGGCCTCCGCCCGTCCGGACCGGCGCGACGCTCTCGCGAAGTCGATCTACGCGGCCGGACATCACACGACCTTCCAGCACGCCCACTTCCAGTTCGCGCTCGAGAACGTCTCCCGTCAGTTCCTCTGGACGTTTCTCCACTCGCATCCTTTTTACAACTCGGAGCAGGTCTCGCAGCGATACGTGGAGGTGGGGCGCGGCCAGTACGCGATCCCGCCGCTCGGACCGGCCGAGCGCGAGCTGTACGAGAAGACGGCGCGGCGCCAGCAGGAGGCGTACGCGAGGCTGACCGAGCTCCTGACGCCGCTCGCCGCCGAACGCTACTTCGGGATCTTTCCGGGACGGACGCGCGGCGACGGGCGAGCGCGGTTCAAGGGAGCCATTCAGAAGCGCGCCCAGGAGATCGCGCGCTACGTGCTGCCGGTGGCCACGTTCTCGTACCTGTACCACACGATCTCCGGCATCACGCTCTTCCGGTACTGGCGGCTGTGCGAGTCCATGGACGCGCCCGCCGAGCAGCGCGAGGTCGTCGGCCGGATGGTCGAGGCGGTGCTGCGGCACGACCCGCTCTATGCCGCGGTGCTGCAGGACCCCCTGCCGCTCGAGGAGACGCCGGAATGGGCTGCGTTCCAGAGCCTCCCCCGGACGCGCCCGGCCGGCCGCGAGTTCCGCGAGGAGTTCGACCGCGAGCTCGGCGGCCGCGTATCGCGGCTCGTCGACTGGAAAGCCAACAACGAGGAGATCCTCGCGTCGGCGGTGCGCGAGATCCTCGGCGTGCCGCGGGCCGCGCTCTCCGACGACGACGCGATCCGCCGGGTGCTCGACCCGTCGCGGAACCGCGTCCTCGGCGAGACGCTGACGCTGACCACCCACGACAAGCTCTCGCGGGCGCTCTTCCACCCGGGATACACGTTCCGCAAGAGGCTCTCGCACACGGCCGACAGCCAGGACCAGCGGCACCGCATGACGCCGGCGTCCCGGCCCGCGCTGCCGGCGTACCTCTCGGACGAGCCCGACTACGTCCTTCCGATGCTCGTCGCCGACGTGCCCGAGGCGGACCTCCTGTATCGCGCGACGATGGAGGAGACGTGGTCGGCGATCGGCGAGCTGCGCGCGCGGGGCGTCGCGGACGAGTTCGCCGCGTATCTCCTGCCGAACGCCGTGGCGATCCGCTTCACGGAATCCGCGGATCTCCTGAACCTCCATCACAAGTTCGCGATGCGCCTCTGCTACAACGCGCAGGAGGAGATCTGGCGCGCCTCGCTCGACGAGGCGCTGCAGATCCGCGAGGTCAATCCCCGGATCGGACCGTGGCTGCTTCCGCCCTGCACGCTGCGCCACCACGCGGGCGTGCGCCCCGTGTGCCCCGAGGGCGATCGGTTCTGCGGCGTCACGGTCTGGAGACAGGAACCGAAGGATTACGTCCGGGCGCTCTGAGAGCGCCTCGGGCGGGAGCGCCGATGGACGAGACGCCTCACTCCATTCCTCTCGAGCCCGGTTCCGGCGGCGCGAGCGGCGTGCGACCGCCCCCCGCGCTCTGCCTCCGCGTCGTGCGGCTCGGCGCGAAGCCTTCCCTGTGGCGTCGCGTGCGCGTTCCCGCGACGATGACGCTGCGTCGGCTGCATGGAGCGCTGCGCTGCGCGCTCGGGAGACCCGACATCGAGGCGCATCGCTTCCGCGTCGGCGACCTCCTCTACGGCAACACCGTCGAGGGGCTGCCCACGCGCGATTCGCGGTGGGCGACTGTCGGTGAGGTCGCGCGGCGGGGAGTCGCGACCTTCGGCTACGAGCTCGCGGAACCGCCGGGCACCGCGGTCCACGAAGTGCGGATCGAGGCGATCCTCGAGGAGGGCATCGCGGACCCCCGCCCCGTGTGCCTCGGTGGCGAGGGAGTCTGGCCGGCGGACGGGCTCCTCGCCGGCGGGACCGAGGAGGGCGTCGCGTTCATCGCTCCCGAGGACACCGTCGGCTTCGACCTGAACGCGGTCAACGCCGCGCTCGCGCGCCTGCGCTAGCTAGGGCGCCGCCTTTCGCGCCAGCTCCCTTCCCGGGGCGTTCTCGTCCGAGACGGCGACGGGCGTCCCCAGCACGCCCTCCCAGCGCGCGACGACCACCGATGCGACGCAGTTGCCCATCACGTTGATCGACGTCCGGGCCATGTCCATCAGCTCGTCGACCGCCAGGATCATCGCGACCCCCGCCTCGCCGGGAAGGCCGAAGGACGCGCAGCCCGCGGCGATGATGACGAGCGAGGCCCGCGGCACGCCGGCGACGCCCTTCGAGGTCATGAGGAAAGTCAGCATCATCACCAGCTCGGTCGAGAGCGGCAGGTGGATGCCGGCCGCCTGCGCGATCGTCAGCGACGCGAGCGAGATGTAGAGGGTCGAGCCGTCCAGGTTGAACGAGTAGCCGGCGGGAATGACGAAGCCCGCCACCGATTCGGGCACGCCGAACTCGACCATCTTCTCCAGCGCGCGCGGGAGCGCCGCCTCCGAGGACGCCGTCGAGAACGCCAGCAGGAACGGCTCGCGGATCTTCCGGAAGAAGAGCCGGACGTTCGCCCTCGCGATCGTGAGCGCGGGCACGAGCACCAGCAGCGCGAAGAGCAGCAGCGCGCCGTAGAGCGACGCCACGAGCTTCGCGTACGAGCCGAGCACCGCGAGACCGTGGTGGGCCACCGAGCCCGCCATCGCGCCGAAGACGCCGAGCGGCGTCAGCGCCATGACGTAGTCGGTCAGCTGGAACATCACGGCGACGATCGAGTTCATGACCTTCAGGAACGGCTCCGACTTCGCCCCGATGTGCGCCGCGGCGACGCCGACGAGCGTCGCGAACACGACGACCTGCAGCACGTCCTGCTTCGCCATCGCATCGACGACGTTCGAGGGGAAGAGGTGGAGCAGCGTCTCGACGAGCGTCTTCGGCTTCGCCAGCGCCTCGCCGGACGGCGGCAGGCGCAGCCCCTCGCCCGGCCGGACCACGTGCGCGATCGTCAGGCCGAGCGCGAGCGCCGCCGTCGTCGCGACTTCGAAGTAGACGATCGCCTTGACGCCCATGCGCCCGACCGCCTTGATGTCGCCGGTCTTGCCGATCCCGACGACGATCGTCGAGAAGATGAGGGGCACGATCAGGAGCTTGATCAGGCTGATGAAAGCGCGGGAGAGGAACCGGAAGGTCTCGTAGGCGGCGGGGTGCGTCTCGGCCGGGAAGGCGAACCCGCACGCGACGCCGAGGACGAGGGCGTAGAAGATGAGGGCCGTCGAGGACAGCCACGCCGGCCGGCCCGAACGTCTCATGGGGAGGGCTCCGTCACTGGCGCGGAAGTCTAACCTCCCGCTCCGCGGGCTTCAGCTCGCCGCGGTCGCGGCGAAGCGCTCGCTCATCGCGCGCGAGGCGCGAGCGGAGCCGGACTGACCCTCGCGCCGACCGCATGGCGGACGGCGACGATGCGGTTGATCTCCTCGACGAGCGCCTCGAGGTTCTGCAGGAACTCGAAAACCATGCCGTTCCCGTCCACCGTGCGGCACGAGAAGCGCACCGTCGAGCGGGACGCGTCGAACTCGTAGCGGCGGTGTGCCGGCGTCTCCGCCTGACGGCCGCGAAACTCCGCGAGCCACTCCTCCCCGGGCGCTTCCTCGAGGCCGACGCTGTAGCGCGTGCTGGTGGCCAGCGACTCCCCGTTCAGGCGCGAGAGGTCCAGCTTCACGTCCGCCGGAGGCCCCGTGATCCAGAGATCCTTCATAATCTGTCCTGTCCCTCTTCGTCGCAAACCCGACGCCAGACCCGCAAGCGACTGAAAACAGGACGCTTCGAATCTGGCCCCCGCGGACGGCGCGCCGAAATCGTCACCGCCGGTAACAGTGCCCTGTCCGATGGGACAGGAATTGCGCCCGGCGCTCTAGTCGCGCCGCTTGAGCGACAGCGTCAGGACGAACTCCGCCGCGGGCTCCGCGGCGGAATCCCCCGGCACGCGCGCGAGGATGGTGACCGGAAGCTCCTCGCGCTCGCCGGTCTCGATCGCCCGCGAAACCAGCCGCGCGACCGCCGCGCCGTCCTCGCAGGCGAAGAGGACGTCCCCCTCCGCGCGCCGGAGGAACCGCGCACGCACGTCCTTGAAGATCAGCGAAACGCGCCGGCCACTGGCCTCGATTCGACGCATCGCGGTCAGCGCGCCGGCGAGATCGGCGCCCGCGCAGAGCGCGCCGAAGTACATCGAGCCGAGGTGATTGCGGGACCGGCGCGTCAGCGGGATGCGGACGACCGTGCGCTCGGGCGAGGCCTCGACGACCGACGGACGCAGGAAGAAGAGCAGCGGAATGCGAAAGAGGGTCCAGAGCCGCAGCCGCATCGTCTCGGTCATCGGAGGGCCGGCGGCGACGCTATCACCTGTCCTTCGCTCCGCCTTTTCCCGTCGACGCGCGGCGCACCTGCCCGAACGGACGGCTGACATCGTTCGGAAAGGGCGCGAAAATGGGGGGTGCCCCTCACGACAAGAAGGAGTCTCGTAATGAGCCTGCGGTCTCTCTCCGCCACGGTCCTCCTCTGCCTCGCCGCCGTTCCGGCGGCCGAGGCCACGGTGCGCTGCGTCAAACCGGTCCCGAGCGGCACCGGGTGCTGGGCGCCCGGAACCGCGTTCACGGACCTTCAGCCGGCGCTCGCCGCGTCCGGTTCCGGCGACGAGATCTGGGTCGCCGCGGCGACGTACAAGCCGACCGCGACGGCGGATCGAACGATCAGCTTCGCGCTGAAGAACGGCGTCGGCATCTACGGCGGATTCGTCGGCGGCGAGACGATGCGGGGCCAGCGCGATCCCGAGGTCAACGTGACGACCCTGTCGGGCGACATCGGAACGCCCGGCTCCGCCGCGGACAACAGCTACCACGTCGTCACGACGGATGCCTCCGTCACGTCGTCCGCGGTCCTCGACGGCTTCACGATCACGGCCGGGCAGGCCGACGGAAACCCGGCCTCCAATCAGGATCGCGGCGCGGGAGTGTGGGTCAACGGCGGAAGCCCTTCGCTCTCCCAGCTCGTCGTCTCGTCGAACTTCGCATCGGGGCAGGGCGCCGGGATGCGCGTCACGTCCGCCTCGCCGACGATCCTCGACTCGTCTTTCCTTTTCAACTCCGTCAGCTTCAGCGGCGCGGGCGCGGGCCTGTACTCCGGAGGCGGCAGCACGGTCTACATCCAGAACTGCATCTTCCGGTCGAACCAGATCTCGGGCGCTTCGACGGGCGGCGGCGGCATCGACACGGCGGGCAACACCACGCTCGTCAACTGCGTCGTCGCGCAGAACAGCCCCAACGGCATCCAGACGAACGTCGCGGGCGGAAACAACAATACGATCAAGGACTCGACGTTCACGGCCAACAGCCCGGGGTACGGCCTGGCCCTGTTCAACAGCACGGGCAACGTCGTCCAGAACTCGATTTTCTGGGGCGACGCGTCGGGCGAGATCTTCAACGACGGGCTGTCGTCGTTTTCAGCGGAGTACTCGGACTTCCAGGGCGGCGGCGTCGCGGGAACGGGCAACATCGGCGCCGACCCGCTCTTCATCGCTGCCCCGGTTGACCTGCGGCTCGGCCCCGGCTCGCCGGCCGTCGACGCCGGCAAGAACCTCGACGTGCCGGGCGGCGTGACCCTCGACCTCGCCGGGCTGCCGCGCTTCTTCGACGACCCGACGGTCCCGGACACGGGCGCCGGCATTCCGCCGATCGTCGACATGGGCGCCTACGAGCGCATCCCGATCACGGTCACGGCGCCGGCCGGCCTCACGGTCTGCGCGGGCGCGCCGGCGGTCTTCAGCGTCACCGCGACCGGCCAGCCGACGCTGACGTACCAGTGGCGCAAGAACGGCTCGCCGCTGTCGGACGGCGGCTCGATCTCCGGCGCGACGACCGACACGCTGACGATCAACCCGACGGTGACCGGCGATTCGGGCACCTACGACGTCGTGGTCACCGACGGGTTCGGGCAGAACCTCACGTCGGCCTCGGCACCGCTGACCGTCAACGCGCGGCCGATGGCGTCGGCTTCGGGGTCGGCCACCGTGTGCGCCGGCACCTCGACGCCGCTGTTGGGCTCGGGCGGCATCTCGTGCTCGTGGACGCCGGCGAGCGGCCTCGACGACGCCTCGAGCTGCGCGCCGAACGCGACGCCGGGGATCACCACGATCTACACGCTCACCGTCACCGCGGCGAACTCCTGTCCGTCGACGAACAACCCGACGGTCACGGTCACGGTCAATCCGGTGCCTCCGCTGCCCCAGATCGCCTCGCCGCTCTCCGTTCCCGTCGGGGCGTCCGGCGCCTCGGCCAGCGCGCCGAGCCACACCGGCTCGACCTACCAGTGGACGCTCTCCGGCGGCACGATCACGGCGGGCCAGACGACCCATCAGATCGTGTTCGATGCGGGCTCGCCCGGCACGACCATGGTGTGCACGGTCGTCGAGACGAATGCCGGATGCGCCTCGCCGATGGCGACGAAGAACATCCAGGTCGACTTCCTCGACGTGCCGCCGTCGAACACGTTCCACGACTACGTCGACGCCGTCGCGCGCAACGGCGTCACGGCCGGCTGCGGCGGCGGGAACTACTGCGGCACGAACCAGGTCACGCGTTCCCAGATGGCCGTCTTTCTGCTCAAGGCCGAGCACGGCTCGACGTTCGTCCCGCCCTCCTGCGCGGGCCTCTTCACCGACGTGCCCTGCCCGGGCGGCTTCGCGGTCGACTGGATCGAGGAGCTCTTCAACGAGGGCATCACGGGCGGATGCGGCACCGGCACCTACTGCCCGAACGTCCCCGTCCGGCGCGACCAGATGGCCGTCTTCCTGCTGAAGACCTCGCAGGGATCCTCCTACGTCCCGCCGCCCGCGACCGGCACGGTCTTCGCCGACGTGCCGGTGTCGGCGTTCGCGGCCGCGTGGATCGAGGACCTCTACGCGCGCAACGTCACCGGCGGCTGCCTCACCAATCCGCTGCGCTACTGCCCGACCAACACGAACAACCGGCAGCAGATGGCGGTGTTCCTCACGAAGATGTTCGAGTTGCCATAGCGGCCCGGTCGGCTCCCCTCGTTTCGGGAACGACGCCGGCGACCGCCGGCGTTTTTTCTGCCGTAATCGGGGCATAATCGCGCGACTTCCCCGATAAGGAGACGTCATCCATGCGGTCGCGCCCCGGGCCCCTCGCGCTGTGCCTCGTCCTCGCCGCCGTCACGGCCGCCGCGTCCGAATCGCATCCGAAGGTCGATCCCTGGGTCCTCGAGACGGCCGCGCGCGGCGACACGGAGTTTCTCGTGATGCTGCGCGAGCAGGCGGATCTCCGCGGCGCGAAGGCGCTGCGGACGAAGACCGAGAAGGGCGCCTTCGTCGCCGACGCGCTCGCCGCCGTCGCGGCCCGGACCCAGGGACCCCTCCTCCGTCTCCTCGAGGCGCGCGGCGTGCCGCACCGCGCGTACTGGGTCGCGAACGCGATCTGGGTGCGCGGCGGCCTCGCGCTCGTCCGGGAGCTCGCCCTCCGCGACGACGTCCTCCGCGTCGACGCCAATCCGAGTGTCGGCCTGAACCTGCCTCCGCCGCCCGCGGGGCCGGCGGAGCCCGACACGATCGAATGGAACGTCTCGCAGGTCCACGCGCCGCCGATGTGGGCTCTCGGCTACAACGGTTCGGGCACCGTCGTCTCCGGCGGGGACACCGGGTATCAGTGGGACCATCCGGCGTTGAAGCCGCACTACCGCGGCTGGAACGGCTCCGTCGCGAACCACAATTACAACTGGCACGACGCCATCCACGACTCGTCGGGGAATCCCTGCGGGAACGACTCGCCGTTCCCCTGCGACGACTTCGGCCATGGCACGCACACGATGGGCACGATGGCGGGCGGCGACGGCGGGGCGAACCAGATCGGCGTGGCGCCGGGAGCCAAGTGGATCGGCTGTCGCAACATGGACAGCGGCAACGGAACGCCGGCGCGTTACACGGAGTGCTTCCAGTGGTTCATCGCGCCGACGGACCTCTCCGGGCAGAACCCGGACCCGTCGAAGGCGCCGGACGTGATCAACGACTCCTGGACCTGCCCGAGCTCCGAGGGTTGCACGGACCCGACGATTCTCCAGTCCGTCGTCGAGAGCGTGAGAGCCGCGGGGATCGAGGTCGTCGCCTCGGCGGGCAACAGCGGCCCAGCCTGCAGCACCGTCTCGGACCCGCCGGCCATCTATGCGGCCGCCTTCAGCGTGGGCGCCACCGACGCCTCCGACGACGTCGCGAGCTTCTCGAGCCGCGGCCCCGTCACGTCCGACGGCAGCGGCCGCCTGAAGCCCGACGTCAGCGCACCGGGCGTGAACGTCCGCTCGTCCGTGCCGACGAACTCCTACGGGGTGCTGAGCGGCACGAGCATGGCGGGGCCCCACGTCGTCGGCGTCGTCGCGCTCGCGCTCTCGGCGATCCCCGACCTCGTCGGCAACCCGGACGGCATCGAGGCGCTGCTGACCACGACTTCCCTCGCGCGCACGACGAGCGAGGATTGCGGCGGCGTGCCGGGCAACACGATCCCCAACAACACCTACGGGTGGGGCCGCGTCGACGCGCTCTCGACGGTCACGGGAGACGTCGCCGTCACCCAGACGGCCTCGCCCGATCCGAGCCTGGTGGGCACCCCGGTGACCTACACGATCACGGTCGCGAACCTCGGACCCGGCACCCAGCCCGATGTCGTCGTGTCCGAAGGGCTGACGCTGTCCGCGGCCCTCGACTCCGCGACGCCGAGCCAGGGATCGTGCACGCTCCTCGCGCACGGAGCGAGCTGCGACCTCGGGGCGATGGCGGCGGGCGTCATGGCGACGGTCACGATCGTCGGAACTCCGACCGGCGTCGGCACTTTGACGAGCAACGCCGCCGCATCGCCGGCGGGACCCGATCCGAATCCGGGCAACGATGCAGCGCCGATCCAGACCTCCGTGACCGCCTGTCCTTTTCCGGCGCCGGCGATCACCGTCGCGGTGTCCGTCCCGCCGACGACCGGAAACCTGACGGCGTCCTCGTCCTCGGGACCGGGCCACACCGACGCGTGGGCGCTCACGGCCGGATCGATCGACGCGGGGCAAGGGACCAGCGCGATCTCGTTCACGTCGGGAGCTCCCGGCACGACGATGCGGCTCCAGCTCGTGGATTCGTTATCGGGCTGCGCGGTTCCGGCGCCGGACGCGCTCGTCTCGGTCGACTTCCTCGACGTGCCGCCGGCGCAGATCTTCCACGACTTCGTCAACACCGTCGCGCGCAACGGCGTCACGGCGGGATGCGGCGGCGGGAACTACTGTCCCGACGCCTCGGTCACGCGCGCCCAGATGGCCGTCTTCCTCCTGAAGAGCGAGCACGGCTCCGCCTACGCGCCGCCCGCTTGCACCGGCGTCTTCGCCGACGTCCCGTGCCCCGGCGGCTTCGCGGTCGACTGGATCGAGCAGCTGTCTGCCGAGGCCGTCACCTCCGGCTGCGGCGGCGGCAACTACTGCCCCGACGCTCCGGCGACCCGGGCGCAGATGGCCGTCTTCCTCTTGAAGACCCTCCTCGGCGCCTCCTACGTGCCGCCCGCAGCGACGGGCATCTTCGGCGACGTGCCCGTCGGCGCCTTCGCGGCCGACTGGATCGAGGACCTCCACGCCCGCGGCGTCACGGGCGGCTGCCAGGCGTCCCCGCTCCTCTACTGCCCGAACAACCCGAGCACCCGCGGGCAGATGGCGGCCTTCCTGACGAAGACGTTCGGCCTGCAGTGACGCTGGGGCTCCCGAGCCGGCGGCAGGATCCTGAAACTTGCCCCCTGAATCCCGCATCCCGAAGGTGTACGATGAGGCCTCGATGACGAAGAGCCTCCGCGGAGTCGCGCTTTCCGTCGGCCTGATCCTCACGGGCTCCGTGCTCTGCGCCCAGACGCCGGCGTTCGCGCCGAAGCTCCAGCCTCTCTGCGTCGCCGACGAGCACACGCTGTGCCTCGACTCGGGCCGCTTCTCCGTCACCGCCGAGTATCAGGAGTCGCCGGAGGGTCCCTCGGTCCCCGCGACCGCCGTGACGCTGACGGACGCCACCGGGTACTTCTGGTTCTTCGATTCGTCGAACGTCGAGCTGATCGTGAAGGTCCTGAACGGCTGCGCCATCAACAGCCACTACTGGGTGTTCGCCGCGGGGCTCACGAACGTGGGCGTGCACATGACGGTGACCGACCTGCGGACGGAGATACAGAAGCCCTACGACAACCCCGTCGGCACCCCCTTCGCCCCCATCCAGGACACGACCGCGTTCGCGACCTGCCCGTAAGGGCGATTCCTGTGAGCCGGGTCACCGGCGATCGCGCACCCGTCCGCTAGCGTTGGGGCTCTGCGGCCCCCATGCTGACCGAGCTCGCTCCTCTACTGCTCTCCCTCGTCCTGCAGGCGCCCGCCGTGACCGTGAACGTCGCGGTGGATCCCTCCGCGAACCGGCATGCGATCAGTCCCCTGATCTACGGCGTCAACTTCGGGGACGACGCACAGGCCGCGGCGCTCCACTGGCCCTCGCGGCGCTGGGGCGGCAACTCGACGACGCGCTACTCGTGGCATGACGACATCGCGAACCACGCGAGCGACTGGTTCTTCTACAACATCGAGTCCCAGCCCGACCCGGGGACGCTTCCCGACGGCTCGACCGCCGATCTCTTCGTCGATGCGACGAAGGCCGCGGGCGGCGAGACGGTCCTCACCGTGCCGATCATCGGCTGGACGCCGACCGACCGGGTGCGCCGCTGGGGCTTCTCGGTCGCGAAGTACGGCGCCCAGCAGCAGACCGAGTGCACGGTCACGGGCTACCCGTCGTGGTGCCAGCCGGACGCGGGCAACGGCCTCCACCCGGACGCCTCGCCGATCACGGGCAACGATCCCCACGACACCTCGCGCGAGATCGGCCCCGACTTCGTGACCGGATGGATGCAGCACCTCGAGGGCCGCGTCGGCGCCGCCGGCTCCGGCGGCGTGCGTTTCTTCGCGCTCGACAACGAGCCGGACCTATGGAACTCGACGCACCGCGACGTCCATCCGGCGCCGCTGTCCTACGACGAGATCTGGCAGCGGACCGTCGACTACGCCTCGGCGATCAAGGCGCAGGACACCGACGCTCTCGTGCTCGGCCCCGTGCCCTGGGGCTGGTGCGCGTACTTCTGGTCCGCGCTCGACGGCTGCGGCGACGGCGGTCCCGACCTCGCGGCCCACGGCGGCGTGCACTACCTCGAGTGGTACCTGCAGCAGGCGCACGACTACGAGACGGGGAACGGCGTGCGTCTCGTGGACTACCTCGACATCCACTACTACCCGCAGGCGAGCGGCGTCGCCCTGACGGACGACGAGAGCGTCGCGGCGCTGCGGCTCCGGACGCTCAAGAGCCTGTACGACCCGAACTACATCGACGAGTCCTGGATCGGCACCTGTTGCGGCCCGACCGCGGTGAACCTCATTCCGCGGATGAGGAGCTGGATCGCGGCGCGCTATCCCGGCACGAAGCTCGCGATCTCCGAATACAACTGGGGCGGCGACACCGGCATCAGCTCCGCGCTCGCCCAGGCCGAGGCGCTCGCGATTTTCGGACGCGAGGGCGTCGACCTCGCGACGCGGTGGGTCGCTCCCGGTCCCGGCAGCCGCGTCGAGGACGCGTTCCGCCTCTACCTCGACTACGACGGCGCGGGGGCGGCGGTCTCCGGGGACAGCGTGGAGGCGGTCAGCGACAACGTCGACGACGTGGGCGCCTACGCGGTCGCCGGCGCGGGCACGCGCCTCTTCCTCCTTCTCTTCAACAAGGCCACCGGCGATCGCGACGGGGCCGTGACGCTGCCGGCGCCTCTCCACTGGCGCGCGCGCCTGTGGCGCTTCGACGGCTCGAATTCCCTCGGCTCCGCCGGGATCGTCGAGCCCGCGGCCGGCGCGCTGACGCTCCCCCTGCCCGCCCGCTCGGCGACGCTCGCGGCGACCCTGCTCGATTTTGCCGACGTTCCCCTGGCGCACCCGTTCTACGACTTCGTGATGACGATCGAGGACGACGGCGTGACGGCCGGCTGCGGCGGCGGGAATTTCTGTCCGGACGCGGCGGTGACCCGGGCGCAGATGGCGGTGTTCCTCCTGAAGGCCAGCCAGGGGGAGCACTATGCGCCGCCGCCCGCGACGGGGACGGTCTTCGCCGACGTGCCGGCCGACCGTTTCGCCGCCGCCTGGATCGAGGATCTCGCCGCGCGCGGCATCACCGGCGGATGCGGCGGCGGCAACTACTGCCCGGACGGCCCGGTCACCCGCGCTCAGATGGCCGTCTTCCTGCTGAAGGCGCTGCTCGGCGCCTCGTACACGCCGCGCGCCGCGACCGGCATCTTCGGCGACGTGCCCGTGGGCGCGTTCGCGGCCGACTGGATCGAAGACCTCTACGGGCGCGGCGTCACGGGCGGCTGCCAGGCCTCGCCGCTCCTCTACTGCCCGGACCATCCGAATACCCGCGGGCAGATGGCGGTGTTCCTCACGAAGACGTTCGGATTGCCGTAGGGCCCTCGACACCCGCCGTTTCCCTTCGCCTCCGGCATCGCTTGACACCGATTCGCCTCGCGATATAGTTAACCATATGGTTAATAGTTCCGCCGCGCTCGACGCGACATTCGGCGCCCTCGGGGATCCGACGCGCCGGGCGATCGTCGCGCACCTGGCCCGGCGGCCCGGCTCCTCGGTCGGCGATCTCGCCCGACCCTTCGACATGTCGCTGCCGGCGATCTCGAAACACCTGCGCGTGCTCGAGCGCGCCGGGCTCCTCGCGCGCGCGAAGGATGGTCGCGTCCATCGCTGCCGGCTCGTGCCGGAGCCGATGGAGAGCGCGGCGGCGTGGATCGAACGGCATCGGAAGTTCTGGGAGGGGCGCCTCGACGCCCTGCAGCAGTTCCTCGAGAGCGGCGAAGACGAAAAGGAGGTCGAGTCATGGAAACGGCGGCGGCGGCGGACCGGCTCAAGATCACGCGGCGGTTCCGGGCCTCGCGGCAGCGGGTCTTCCGCGCGTGGACGGAGCCCGAGCTGATGATGCGGTGGTTCGTCGAGGGCGACGGCGACATGACCGTCTGCGAGATCGACCTGCGCGTCGGCGGGAACTACCGGCTCGAGGGGGATTTCGGCGGCTGGCGATGGCGAATCTGGGGCTCGTACCTCGAGGTCCGGCCGCCGGAGAGGCTCGTGTACACGTGGTCGTGGAAACACGACCCCGGCAAGGGCACGCCGGAGGGCGAGACGACCGTCACGGTCGAGTTCCACGACCGCGGCGCCGAGACGGAGCTCGTCCTGACGCACGAGCGGTTCGCGAGCGTGGCGGCGCGCGACGAGCACACGCAGGGCTGGAACGCCTGCCTGAACCGGCTGGAGAAGGTCGTCTCGGGACCGGAGGAAAGGAGGACCTCATGAGGCTCTGGCGGCATCTGTCGGCATTCCTGGGTCTCGTCCTGGCGGCGGCGTCTCTCGGAGCGGCCGACGCGGGCGGCTCCTCGTGGGACGCGATGAAGACGCTCGTCGGCGAGTGGTCCGGAACGGCGGAGGGGCGCCCCGTGTCGGTGAGCTACCGGCTCGTCTCCAACGGCACGGCGTTGATGGAAAACCTGAACGGCGGCCATGACGCCGACATGATCACGATGTACACGCCCGACGGGGCGGTGCTCCTCGCGACGCACTATTGCTCCGCCGGCAATCAGCCGAGAATGCGCGCGAAGGCCTCGAACGGCGGGAAGAGCATCGACTTCCAGTTCGTGGACGCCGCGAACGTCACGGACGCGAGCGAGGTCATGCAGCGCCTCGTCGTCACCTTCGTCGACGCGAAGCACTTCGATCAGCAGTGGACCTCGAGGGGCAAGGATGGCCGGGAACACACGAGCCTGTTCCGGTACACGCGCAGGAACTGACGCGACCGGATGTCAGGGCGAGAACCCCGCCGCCCGATACACCTCTTTCCCGTCGAGCAGGGTCCACAGGACCCTCGTCTCGTGGATCTGCGACGGGGCGATCTCGAAGAGGTTCCGGTCGAGGACGACGAGGTCGGCGGCCTTGCCCACCTCGATCGATCCCG